>ERZ808259.11-NODE-11-length-192933-cov-16.459306_pt1 | contig 192933 bp, 292 predicted proteins | sample MGYA00521279_ERZ808259 | MGnify/ENA primary metagenome ERZ808259 (study PRJEB31516, sample SAMN03275586) | gut metagenome | biome: mammalia-associated habitat; material: feces | host: Papio cynocephalus | place: Kenya | collected 2012-07-27 ...
CGTCAAGACCACGGAGAAGCGTAGAGTGTTCTACACTAAGGCGTGATGAACCAAGGGGCGGAGAAATCCGCCCCACTCATTGAAAGGAAATTTATGAGAAAGCTGACAGAAAAGGAATGGGCAAAAGTCGATAATCTTGTTGATAAGCTGGAATGTTCAATCGATGAAGCTGTTGACATTCTGGACGCCGACAAAGCTATTGACAGAAATCAGAAAGTTGATTTTGATTTGTCTCCAGAAGAACATAAGCAAGCTATGAAATTGGCTAATGTCAAAGAGCACAATGTCAAAAGCAATGTTTACCGCCCGCGTAAGCCTAATGCAACAAAGGGCGAAATTATCGCCGGTTTGTCAAAATTTTTGACAGAATTGGCAGAATTTGAAGTGCTGGATGAAGAAATTACAAATAAAGAGCGAACTATTATGTTTACAAGTAATGGAAATCGCTACGAATTGACACTTATCCAGAAAAGAGCTAAAAAAGCATAAGAAAATGGGGAATTTTCCCCATTTTCTACAAAAAAAATTGAAAAAGGTGATAAAAATGGCAAAAAATCCCACTTATTCTGATTATGTTTCCTCGAATGATTTTGAGGGTGCAAAGGAAAGATTTGACAATGCTAATGCACGTTGGAAGCCGCATTGGTTTGAAGCCTGTGAAGAAATTTTTAATGCCTGTAAGGATTGGGCAAAAAAGTATATTCTGGATAAAGTAAACAGGGTAATTCTTGCCATTGGTGAATTTATCACTAAGAAGCGTCCAAAAGAAGATGGAGTTAGCAACACTTATCTGATTAAGATGTTCGATGATGTAGGCAATTGGGTTTTTACAAAAATTGGAAAAGCTAATATTGTTGTAAAGCGGATGCGTGATTTTATTAACCATGAATACAAAAGGGATGGCGTTGTTATCTCTGATGTAGAAGTTGTAAAATCTTACCAAGTGCCGAATGATGATTTGGCTCAGGTGCTGGAAAGTCTGATGAGAAATTATTTCCGCAAGTCTCATAAGTATATCCCGAATGACAGATTTGAGGCTTTTGAACCGACTGTTGAAGATTTACAAGTTTTTGAAAATAATTACAATTTGGTAATGGCGAATGTATAGGGGCAGAAATGCCCCTTTTATTTTTGTGCATTTTGACTATTGACATTTGAGCCTCGCGGCCACGGCCCAGCCGCGAGGAATTTTCGTTTTTTCCAGTATTTACCAATTTTTCCAGCAAAATCCTGCTTCATTTGACTAAAGTGATAAATCCCTAAAGCGGCACCACTTTAGTGCATTAAAGTGTTAAAGCGTGCATAAATATTCATTGAAAATGAATAAATATTCTTCTTGACATTTTGGGCAAGATGTGATAAACTATAATTGTTCCAAGAGAGAGGACAAAACACGAAAGGCAATCAAAAAGAAATTTTCAAATAATAAAAAAAACTCTTGACAAATCGCCTGATGTGTGATATAATGAAAGAGCAATAAGGGAAGCGATGGCAAGCCCTATTGATTATATTAAAAGGATGGATTTCCCTATGATTAAGTTAGACAAGCGTCGTAAGTATTACCTGATTCTGGATTGTGAAACGGCAACACTTCCGTATGCGGCAAAATTTACCGCAGAACAGAAAAAGAATGTCGCAATCGCTAAGCCCCTGATTTATGATTTGGGATGGCAGATTGTGGATATTAAGGGCAAGGTCTATAAGCGTGCGTCTTATCTCATTTCTGAGATTTTCAGCGTTCCCGCAGTTTTCAATACTGCATATTATGCAAGTAAGCGTCCGATTTATTTGGAGCGTCTGAAAACCGGAGAAATTCATTTAACCGATTGGAACACGGCTATTGCTGAATTGGTTGAAGATTTGGACGCTGTTGAAGCTGTCGGAGCATATAACAGTATGTTCGACTTCAAGAAAGCGATTCCATTCACAGAGCTTTATATTTCCAAGCTGTATTCACAGGACTTTTTTGAATGGGAAGCCTACCAGAATAACAGATGTGACGCATTAGCCCGCGGAAGCAAGCCCTATTCGCAGAAAGAGTTTGAACCGGATGTGTTCCGCCTCCGTAGCAAGTGTTATCCGCTGTTTGACCTTTGGGGTCTGTCTTGTGAACACCTGTTGAATAATCCTGAATATAAGCAGATGTGTTATAATAATGATTGGCATACTGCAAGCGGAAGATATTACCCGACTAATGCAGAAAAAGCATTTGCCTATTGTTTCCAGCAGGAAGATTTTGAAGAAGCACATACTGCCCTTGAAGATACAATTATTGAAAGTATGCTGTTTGCCCTGATTGGTGCAAAGACCAAGCACAAGTTTGAAAGAGGTATTGAATATTTTCCCTTCAAGAAATTGGGAAGATATGACAATGATTGGGGCTTGGAATAAAGCCCCACCCCTTCCAAAATTTTCATAGCTACGGTATTGAAATTGCCGATTCTACAAATACTTCCAGCGTCCCGCGATAAAATGTCAAGCCGAAAAAAAATCGTGGCAAATTTAATTAAAAAGGTATTGACAAATCAGCAGATTTGTGATACAATATAATTGTTCCAAGAGAGGAACACAAAAACAAATAAGGGTTGCGACCTACCGCTAGAAAGGAATTGATACCATGGAAAAGATTACCTACGCTCAGGCTCTGAACACCGTTCTGAACAACACTGACATTGTCCTTGCAGATGATGTGCGGAAGAAGCTGGAAGCCCTGCTTGCTTCTGTTTCTAAGAAGTCCGCAGACAAGAAAACTACCGAACAGCAGGCGGAGAATGCGGAGATGGTGGAACAGATTTATCAGCAGATGGAAATGAACCGGACTTATTCTATTGCGGAACTGCTCAAGGAACTGCCGGTTGTGGCTGATTTCAATGCCAAGCATGAAAATGATATGTCTACGCAGAGAATGGCGAACTTGCTGAAAACTCTGGTAGATAGTGGTAAGGTGATTAAGACCACTGAAAAGCGGCGTGTTTATTACACCAAGGCATAAACGCCGAAAAAGGCTAGAGGGGCTTAACGCCCCTCTAAGCTAGAACTAACTCTAGTTAGCTCTATGGAACAAAATTTCAAAAAGGTGGAAAGAACACTGTGAACGCTGAAAAATTGGCAAATTCGCTTAAAATCTCTATTGAAGAAGCCAAACAAGTTTTGGAAATGGACAAGCGAATTGATAGGGGCGAAAAACTGTTTGAATTGCCGCCGGAGCTTGAAGCAGGTGCTAAAAAGGCACGACGTGCTGATAGGAAGAAAGTGGAAAGTGTCAAGCGGGAACGCAAACCGGATGAAGATAAGCGATGGCTTATCCAGTATTTGGCAGTTGCTCTTGAAGATGCTGATTGTGACCTTGATACAAATTTGGAAAATATTGTAGTGGTAAATCCTGAGAGAGAATTGGAATTTACTTACAGTGGAATTAAATACCGATTGACCCTGATACGTCCAAGGAAATAATTGGAATGGGAGAAAATCCCATTCCAATTTTTGGTTTCATAATTGGAAAATTTTACCAAGGAAATATTTGGAACAGATGGTAATTTCAGCCGGTCGTCACTGGAGGTGATGACCGGAATTCTAGAAAAACCTACCATATGGCAATTTTTTGCTCAATCTAGCGGACTTTCATATGGCCCTTGATTTTCCCGAAAGTTGACTTTTTAAAAAAAATATTATATAATAATAAAAAAAATATTAGCTGGAAAATTTTTCCAGTTTGCTTTCAAAAAATTTTTTGTTATAATATATATACAGAATAAAGAGTTCTGGAAATCTTTATAAAGAGGTAGTATACATATGTATGATTTTTATGATCGTCTGATGAAGGGTGAATCCGCAGAGGATATTGCTAAGAGCATCACTGAGGAACTGAATAAGGCACAGACCAAGAGGGATGAGGAACTGAAGGCTCAGGCTGAAAAGTCCAAGAGAGAAGAAGTAAAGAAGGCTGATGCAGAGGTTATCTGCCAGAGCCTGGTTAAGTTTGCAAAGGATTATTACGGCTATGACATTTATGACATTAAGATTGCACCGGAAGACCTGATGAAGGTGTTTGATGTGGCTGGTAAGGTAGGTCGTGCCTTCGATGACCTTGGTAAGGCGGTTAAGGAACCTACTGATAAGACTAAGACTAAGGTCTATAAGTTTACTGGCTCTGCTGATGAAGTCATTGACAAGTTTCTTGATCTGATGGGGTGGTAAATGATAGTCCGGGCAAGCCGGCCTATCAATCGTAAGTATAGGGGACAAGCCCCTATACTTACTCTTTAAAATGCTCTAATTTGACTTTTTAAAAAAAATATGATATAATATTAAAAAAAACAATTATTGAATAGGTTGGAGAAGATTTGATGACGGTCCATAGTGGATACAAGAACAACAGCATGTACAGTAGGGCCACACCCGCTTCTCAATTTGGCTTAATTTGACTCAATTTAATACGATTTGGCTCAATTTAACACAATTGAATTTCAATCTATTACAATTTTAATGCTATTTTATTATAACATTGCTTATATCCCTATCTACTATCCGCTTCCTTTTACTTACATATATTTTAAAAATTTTACCTAATCATTCTTTTTATATAAACAATATCTACACTACTCCTATTCAATAATTGTTTATATAAAACAAAAATGGAGGCATAAGCCTCCATTTTTTTATTCAACGTCTTTCTTCAGACGCCATTCCTTAACTAATATAGGAATATCATCATACTTTTCCATAAATCTATCTCTTGCCTTTTTAAAATAGCCTAATTCTTTTGAAATATCCTATCCTTCAGCTTGACGATAGAATGCATTACTGGCTTCTTCTTCACCAATATGTTCTTCTCTCAAAATACTACGCCATTTTTCACATACTTCAGGTTCAAGAGGCTTATAAGTAGAATAATATACCCATACACTTTCATCATTGGTTTCTCCATACTTATTAAATGGTTCTTTAACAAAATTACGAATGACCCATCTCTAATTAATATGACCATATTTTTCTTTACCAAACTATGCCATAGCTTCACGAGCTACTTTAGATTTACTATTAGGTGTATAGTCAGGAGTTAGAGAAAATTTAGTAAATTCAGCATAATCTTTTTTCTTCTATTCAGTAAGTTCATTACTTTTAGTTAGTTTACGAGGTAAGGGTTTATACTCACCAATAATCTCTTTAACTGTAATAAGAAATGGACGACTTTTTTTGAAATCAAAATCATAGAAGCTACTTAGCCAATCTAATAAATCATTTAATCTACGTTCCACTTGACAATTTGGAATACCTAGTTCCCTACAAAATTCTTCTTTAAATTTATAGGTTTTACCAATTTCAATCACGATTACATTACCTCCTTTCTAGAAAATCTTATGATGAAACTTGAAATAATTTTCTACACACCTTACTATATATAGAGTGGGTAGCGTTTTATTTCAAGTTTCAATTATTTATCAATTTTCAATTAATCAACTTGATAACTTTGACCCAAAAATTGCTGCGGTTGCAATAGGGTATTCTAGAAAATCTTATGTAAATTATTTAAGAATGAGTTTTTTTAACACATTTTGTTAACACTCATATCATTCATCATAAGACTAATCTTCTCCTACCTTATGATAAACTTGTTGAAATGTTCCTGATAGCTTACTCTTGTATATAAACTATCAAAAATAATCGCTTTTATTAAAAAAATTTGATAAAATATATATAGAAATAAAAAGGAGATAAAAATACATTATGCCAAACTATCGTGAGCAAAATGGCGAAGTTGGTAGCTACAACAACCTTAAAGTCTGTGTCCTTGGCGGCGGTGAATTTCAAAAGAAACTTGCCGCAAACCAACTTGACTATACTACCATCTACTGCCTTAAAGAATACGACCCCTATCATAAGCTTCTGCCTGACTGTATGTATGCTTATATGATTAATAAGAATGACCCCGACAACCTCTACTGCCTAGGCACGATGGGCAATTATGGAAAAGTGAATTTCAAGAAAAATATCGCCGCATGTGAACGCTTCCCGCTAAAGCGGCGGCGACATCCTAAAGAACCTGCCCTTGCAGTAGACTATTCTAGAAACCCTGATGCAACCGCGACAATTGATGACATTCTCTCAGAGATTCGCTCTTGGAATACAGAAATCGACTATTCTAAGTATACAAAAACAGTAGACGCATATCTGGAGGCACTTACATGAAAAAGTTTATATAGTTTGCCTTAGATGATAATAATATATTTTTCTATGCCGTTAATGATATTATGAGTGTAAAATTCTATACTCAAAATGAATTAAACAATGAATTAACCATGGAACTTACAACTAAATCTAACGGCATTGAAACATTTACATTTGATAACATAAGAGACTGTCAAGACGCTATAGACGCATTTAATGACCTATGATTAATCCATATTTTACATTTACAACAGATAATAAAAATTTCTGCTGTTATAAAACATCAGCCATTCTCTACGTTAGTTTTTACACTGACTCAAATGAAAAATATAGAATGCAAATCCAAACAACAGAAAATACTGCATTAGACACTATTAGCCCTTATATATTTAAAAACAAAAAATTATGGCAAGTCGCACAAGATACATGGATGGTCATTATGAGAGCAGCACGCAATGAAGAAAGAAATAATACCAATATGAAATATTATGGTAGCTATGGAGATGTTGACCCATGGTAATTACTATTTATACAGGTCTTCAACGCAAACATCAAGTGAAAAATGACATTCGCTTCGTAAAAGGCGACAGTACTACTAATACTATTCATGTTACCTTTTGGAGCGGCAGAAAAGCTAAATACAAATGTGATGATAGAAACTATTATATCGCCGCATATGAAAGACTTCGCCGAAACATTCAATATCCGTTTTAATTGAAAAATAAATAAAAATATTATAAAATATATATATAAAGAAATCGGGAAATTAACATTTCCCGATAAAAAAGAGGAGAAATAAAAGATGGATAAAAACCTTTTTGCTAAACTTTCTACTCTTACATCTGAAGCAGAAGCAACTAAGGAACGTATTGCAATTGAAAAGGCCGAGAAAATCATTACAGATAATACACCTGGAATGCTACAGGCAGCAACCAATGGTGCATACGCTTATACCATCGTTATTTCTCCCGATGATACTCCATCGTCGAGCAATTATACCGTTAAGAAACTTCAAGAAATTCTTAATTCTAATAACTTTACAACTCAATATTTCAATGATAATACTATGATTGTGAGGTGGCGTGAAGCTTGAACCTAAATGAATATCTTAACCGTGCGACTGAACTACGAAATGAAATTGCTGCTTATGATGAGAAGATAGTACGCCTTTTGGACGAAAGAGTTCAATTGGCAAAAAATTTGGTAGAACTCAAAAAAGAACATTCTCGCCCGGCATACACACCAATAGTAGAAGAAAAAAAGATAGAGTATCTAAGCACACTAACATCTTATCCAGATTTGGTAAAGATGATTTGGCCTATGATTATGGGCTATAGCCGCATTCCCTATAACGAAAGGATTTAATAATAATGAAGATGAAGAATAATGTCTCCGGTAAGACCTACACGATTGCACAGATTTATCGAGACGATAGTGGACATTTCCGTGTCCTTTACTTTGATACCGAGCTAGGAAGATGGCTAACCGAAAGCCTCGACTTCTTCTCTCCAGTAGACAACTAATTAAAACTAAGAAAGGAAAAGACGTAAATGTATAATGTATATGTTTGTAAAGTAAAAAACATTAGACCTGCGGAGAATGCTGACCGTCTGAATGCCTGTGAAGTATTTGGTATCACTACCATTGTTGATAAGTCCGTAAATGAAAATGACCTTTACGTCTATTTCCCCACGGACGGTCAGATTAGTGAAGAATTTGGTAAGGCGAATGACCTTTTCCGCCGCAAAGATGAAAATGGTAATCCGGCAGGTGGTTTTATTGACCCTGTAAAGCGTAATGTAGGCGCAATTCGACTGCGTGGCAATAAGTCTGAAGGCCTTGTTCTTCCGCTTACTTGTCTTGCTCCTTTTGGCGACATTAGCAACTTGGCCGAAGGTGATATTGTATCTACCTTTAATGGTCATGTTATTGCCGAGAAGTATGTGCCGATGCATAAGCCCAGAGCTTCTCAGTCTACTGCACGCGGCGAACGCGACCGTAAGTCTGCAAAGAAATGTCGTATTAAGTATCCATTCTTCGCAGAACATATTGATACTCCGCAGCTTCGTTTTAATATGGATATGTTTAAGCCGGGTGATATTATCTGTTTGACCGAAAAGGTTCACGGTACTAGCTCTCGTAATGCTTATCAGACTGCAATTATTGGTGAGAAGGGTTTCTTCCTTACCAAGCTTATTGCACATAGCAATTGGCTGCCGAAGAAATGGCGTATGTCCGCACAGTCTCATCTCACTCCCAAGACTGAAATGCGTTATCTGATTGGCACTCGCCGCACTGTTCTTACTAACAATAGCACTGGCGGTTTCTATGGTAATGATGATTTCCGTAGAGCTTGGGGCGAACGCTTCAAGGGTAAACTTCTGCCGAATGAGGAATGCTTTGGCGAAATTGCAGGCTTCTATGCATCTAACGCGCCTATTATGACGCCGGGCGATAACACTAAAACTAAAGATAAAGCATTTATTAAACAGTATGGTAAGACTACCACCTTTTCTTATGGTTGTTCTCCTACTGGTGATGATAAGCCTCTTAATCGCTATTTTGTTTATCGTATGACTTATACTACCCCTGAAGGCGTAGTAATTGAATATCCTTGGGATCTTGTTAAGCAGCGTGCAGAGCAGATGGGCTTTGAAACTGTACCTGAACTGGAACGTTTCATCTATACTACTGAAGAGGATTTCCTTGCACGAATTGCTAAGTATGAGGATATTCCTTCTACAATTGATTCTTCTCATGTTATTGAAGGCATAGTTGTTCGCAAGATGAACGGCACACGCTTTGATGTTGCAAAAGACAAATCTTATAATTTTAAAGTACTAGAGAACCTAATTAAGGTTGATGCCGAAATGCCTGATATGGAAGAAATTGAGGAAGAAATGACTTTGGAGGAGAATTGATATGAGAAGCACTAGTAGTATTATTACAATTATTATTGTTGTTGCCCTTGTAATTGGTCTGTTGGTTCTTATGTTTAGCGGTGAAGGCTTTCAGCGCACCCTTAAAAGCTGGAAGAGCAATTACACCGGTGGTCTTTACCGTATTGTATCTGTATATGATTACAATAGCAATCTTTTGCGTGAATACGGCCCGGCAATGATTGATATTAGCGAATCAGAAAATGAAACATTCTTCGATTATGATGGCCATCGTATTGTTATTCATAATGCTATTGTAATTGTTGAAGAAGTAGATAAATAAGAAAGAAGCTAGAGAAATCTAGCTTTTTTTATTTTTATAAAAAAATTTGTTAAAATATATATATAAAATAAAGGAGGAAATAAAGAATGGAAAAAACTCAAGTCCTCATTAAAACTATTGAGAAAATGGCACAATTTATGCGCGACCACCCTCCTGCGATGATGCCCGAAGACCCTAAAGAAATCCTCCTTTATGTAGATACAGGCACAGACCCCAAAGGCAATAGAATTATTAATTATTTTATTAACAAAGTCTTGGAGGAAAATTAATTATGCAGAAAGTTTATGCTATCTTCGATATCTATGATAACGCAAATACTGGTATCGCATTTGCCGAACGTGCAGATGCAGAAGAATTCGTCCTTGCTTGTGCTGAAGAAGGAGATTTCCAGTGGTTCTGTGATTATCTTTTTGATGATTATTGGGCTGACCTAAACACCGCCGAAGATGTTCTTAATAAATGGAAAGAATATAAGGATAATGATAATAGAAAGGATATGTTGTTGTCTTGTTATTCTCTTATGTGCGTAAGTGCTTATAATATTGACGAAGTGGAGGTATTCTAATTATGAAGAAATATGTAGTTTATGATTATTTTGATAATTTCTATCCCGGTATTCTTGGTATTTGTGATACTGAAGCAGATGCACAGGAACTGATTCTTGCCGCAGCCGAGGAAGAAGCATATAATGCATTCCTTGATGATTATTATTATGATGAAACAGGAATTACAGTAAAGCCTGGTGAAAATCCTATGGAAATTTATCTCAATGATAAAATTCTTGAATGGAAAGAGTATAATAAATCTAGATTTCCGCTTGGCGATGATAATAATATTTCTTTTTATGCTTGGACTCTTCTTATGGCTGCCGACTATTATAATTATTCTATTGGGGAGGAATATTAAATGAAATATCTAATCTCTGAAATTGATGATGATGCTTGTTGTGAAATTCCTCGATACATTTGTAATACACGAACTGATGCAGAAGAGCTTATCCTTGCATTAACTGAAGAAGATGTATATTATCAAGCAATGTATGAAGGTGTAGATAATTTTTTTAATAATAGTTTTGAATTTAGAAAATCAAGGCGTCCAGAAGTAAAATGTAGAACTCATTATGGCACCGCTCTTTGGTTTATGAGCGGCCGATTTATTATTGAAGAATTGGGAGAATATTAACTATGAAAATTTATACAGTTATTGAAGCTGACTATGAAATGATTCTTGGAGTTTATTCCTTTAAAACTCGTGGCGATGCTGAAGAGTTTATCCTATCATGTGCTGAAGAAAAAGCTTTGGATATGTTTAATAGCGATATCGCATATGCTCTTGTCCCTAGTGGCGTATATGTTCTGTCTAATTGGGAAGATAAAGCTATTACTCGACATAAAAGTTTTGAACATTATATGTTAAGTGAAGCATCTATTCTATTCCTTCGTGAAATCTATGAAAGCGAGATGCCTGATTAATGAAATATGTAGTTTGGAATACTTGTAATAGTAGCATTATTGTTTGTGATAGTCGAACTACAGCAGAAGAATTCATTCTCTCTGTAGCCGAAGAAGAAGATTTTGAAGAATTTAACTATGGTATTAACATTTGCGGCGATAGTGACACGCTTGAAGAAGAGCTTGAAGAATTCCGTAAACAACTAGACAAATATAAATGCACTAACGAATGCATCTGCTTATATATCGGTGCATATAATTACTATATTAGAACAGTGCCGAGTTTGGAGGATTAAATGTATTTTAGATATAAAGTAAATTGGAATTTTGATGATAAGCCAAGAGATGAAACAGGGCTAGTGTACGCCGGCAATGAGATTGATGAAGAAGGTTATACTGATGCTATGGAAAAGATTTGTAAATACTTTGACAGCATTAACAAAGTAGAGCTAGAAGCATTTTCACCGGATGATTGTCTTGAAGTAAGTCCTGAAGCTCTTAATGTCATTCAGGAGAATGTAATTTGGTGAGTTTGCAAAGGTGCGGCAGATGCGGCTACCGCATTCAAGGCCAATGCCGCATCATTTCTGGCTTGCGTGTCGATGAGGAAGATCCAGGCTGCAAATTCTTCTGCTCTAATCCACCGCATTGTGTCAGGTGCGGCGCCATCCTCAAGAATGACCAAGTTCTTATTGTTGATGAAAAAACTTATTGTGTAAATTGTGGAGCTAATATATGATTTATAAAGTTAAAGTTGAGGGCCATAAATATCCTATTCGTATTAACACTGCACTTATTCCTATTATGTATATTCGTAAAATTGAAAAAAATTGGTATGAACTGGCAATTGTAGGAACTCCTGGTAGTACAGATCTTCATCATCATTATTTTACTATTAATGCTCTTGAAAATCGCAGCTTTATTGAGTTTATGGGGGGGGGAGAAGTAGAAGAATGATTTTCTTTATAATTGCTATTGTTATTACTATTATGTATAGTATTTATCGATATGTTAAATACTATGGCTTCTCAGAGATTTGGGATTGGTTTAAGAGCGAAGTTTTCTTTACCCTATTTGCCACGTGTGCAGTAGCTCTTTGCATTAGTGGTTTCCTATCAATTATTTATTGTGAAGTTTCTGATAGCAAAGAGAACTCAGTAGTTGAAATAGAAAATTATCACGAGCTTCAATCCTTCTCTGAAAATACATATATCCAATGGGGTGCAGATAATTCTGTAGTTGTCCTTTTGGATAATGGATATTATCAAACATATAATCTTGATAATAATACAGTATTTATTAAAGTATGTACTGAAGATGAAGTACCTAATGTAAAGACGCTTCATTACAAAGAATATAATGATTATCGTAAATGGCTATGTCTCTGGAATGCCATTAGTGATGAAACATATATTACACTTCCTCCTGGAATCTCTAAACCTATTACATAAGTCGGTTGGTTAGCCCCAATCGGCTTATTTATTTTTATAAAAAAATATTATATAATATTTATATAAAGAAATGAGAAATAAAAAAATTGACAAGGAGGCAATAACCTTATGAGTGTTGATTATGAAGCATTCGTTGGCCGCGGCTTTATGTTTGGCGAAGATAATATTCCTTCGTTTAAAGAATATTGTGAAAGAGTGAAGATTGATCCTGATGAAGCATTTGAAATGCTTCAAGATGAAGATTATGTAGTGGCTGATTGCTTTAGTACTGATTGGATGAATCATATTTTCTTTGGCTATCGTCTTTTCAGTATTGATATGGATGCTACTTTTGATTACCAGCGTCTTAATCATCTTGACATTAATGTAGATTTGGAACATAAGATGGAAGAGAAGTTCAATGAAATATTTGGAGAATATCCGCCTATTTTTGGTACTTACTTTGTAGAAAGGGCATATTAATGGGTGGACTTATTGTTATTAATCATTTGCCGCTTGATAATGGCGACTATGATTTTATGGATACATATGATTTTATCACCCTTGACCGCAGACTCCCTTGGATTAAAACATATGCAGAAATTGAAGAAGTGCGGCGAACGGTTGTGGAAGATGTGGCTGATGAACTTATCTATTATATCCAAAAGCAAATCTATGAGACGAGTCTTGAGGCCGCAGAACAGTGGTTTCTTTATGAAACATCTTGTCTCCTTGGCCAAGGTAAGTGGGCATTTATGTCTTATGTAGACAAATTTCTTGAATTTATTTATGTGGAGGATGTAAAACAATGGTAAAGACTGACGAAGATAGGCTGATTGCAGAAGGGGTAATCGGCGAGAAGGACTGCGCAAGTAGAGTTATTTATAAAGCATTGAAATCTATTCCTGATAGTGCAATGATGGTACAGGCAAATCTGGCTAACACTCATAGCATTTGGATTGTGCGTGAAGGCATGATTAAGACAGTTAAAATTGCTCTTGATAGATGTGGGTACCATAAGGATATTGATTATACTGTTATTGATAATCCGCCTTATTATGATGCAATTTTTGTAGTAGTTAAAGACCCGACAGATTATTCTAAGGGTATGTATCAATATAGAATTAAGGAGTGGAAGAAGTAATGGATAAAGGACATAAGTATTGGGAAGGCTCCCATAGTTCCAACAGTAGAAAGAATCTGAAACGTAAGATTGTGCGGCGTATTAAGGATATGAACATTAACCTGAAGCACGACCCTCTGTGGCAAGGCAGATTCGTGGTCTATTGCGATGATATTTTTTATGGCACTTATACAGATGGCAGCGGCAATTATGCAGCTGTATATCTAACTATTTATGATAAGAAAACTAATTGGCTTAATAGTCATAGATTTGACGACCTTGATTTCACCATGTTTAATGGTTATCATTTTTGGGAATGGGTAAATAAGTTCGTTTGTGATTGCAACATGGAGGATAAGTAATGGTTCTTGCAGCTCTTGTAATTGGCATTGCTCTTATGATTATTGGTGGCATTATTAAGGCTAGAAGCCATTATGATGATGCTGGCTATGGATATCAGGTTGTTGGTGGCGTTGTTATTGCTTTTGCTGTTCTTGGCCTTATTATTTGCGGATCTGTAATTGGCAAGGTGCCTGAATATAATAAACAGATTGAAGTATATGAAACTGAAATGCAGACAATCCAAGAGACAATCAATGATGTAGTGGCTAATTATCTCAACCATGAAAAAGATACATACGCTGCACTGACTCCTGAAAATGCTGTTATCTTTGCCTCTATTTATCCTGAACTATCTAGTAGTGAACTAGTTAGACGGCAATTGGAAATTTATAATGAATATCTGGTAAGTATTAAAAACTGTAAACTTGACTTGGCTAGTGTATCTACAGCAAAGTGGTGGTTGTATTTTGGTCATTAAGTTAATGTTGGCAATTATTCATTCTACAATAGACCCGCTATGGTTTCTCATTCCGGGTCTAATCCTTTTAGGAGTAGCTATTTATTTGCGTTTACATTTGGAAGATTAATAAAATTTTATTTAAAACTATTTTCTAAATATATTATACAAAAATTTTTAATTATAGTCAAGCCATTTTGGGCAAAGGAGGATAATATGTCATAGGAATATTTATATGAATTCTGGTCGCCAGAAGGAGATCATGAACAGATACGTGCAACAGTCGCCGAAACACGTTTGTATGATATTATTGGTGATATGCTAATGGAAGTAGCATTTAAATGTTATGAAAATCATCAAGATAAATATATTAATGTAGCAGATGCATTAGGTCAGTGTTATTATACTAAAACATTAATCACAGATGAAGCACGTAGAAAAAAGAATGAAGATTGTTTTAGGCTTACAGGTTATACGCCTTATGGAGAATATAGCACTTGGCTTGTCGCCAATGGCTCAGATAGCGTAGAGCAATTTGAGCATTGGATGAAAGAAGAGTTAACAGCTGACTGGTGGCCGGAACATCGTGATGAATACGATGATAAAGAAGATTTTTACGCCGCTTGTTATTGTAAGATAGAGAAAGTTGAAAAATAAAAAATAATATTATATAATATTTATATAAAATAAAGGAGGAAATATTTTATATGAGTTATTTATTTACTAGTGAAAGTGTTTTTGCGGGTCATCCAGATAAAGTTTGTGATTAGGTAAGTGATGCTATCCTAGATTATGTCCTCCAGCTCGACCCTGATGCACGAGTAGCTTGTGAATGTACTATTAGTCCGAGTATCTTCCATATTATGGGAGAGATTACGGCTAAGACAAATCAGTCTATTCCTTATCAGGAAATTGCAAGAGAGACTCTTAGATTTATTGGTTATGACAATGATGAAGCAGGATTTAACTGCGACACTTGTTCATATATTATTAATGTAGTAAATCAATCTCCTGACATCGCTGCGGGTGTTGATAGGGATGGTGCGGGCGACCAAGGTATGATGTTTGGTTATGCAACTAATGAGACAGAAAACTATATGCCTATTGCCCAGCAACTTGCTAATAATATCTCGGTCATTATGTTCAGCAAGTATAAGAATGATTTACTTCCTTGGGCATTGCCTGACGGTAAATGCCAAGTAACTGTCCAATATGATGATAATGGCAACTTTGAAGGGATTGATACAATTGTCGTATCAGCCCAACATAAAGACAAATATAGTATTAAAGAGATTACGCCTGATATTACGAACATTTGTAATATTGCCCTTCAAGGTTATGCCATTAAAAAAGATTGTAAATTTTATATTAATCCAACAGGCAAGTTTGTAGAAGGCGGTCCCAAGGCTGATACAGGATTGACCGGTCGTAAGATTGTTGTAGATACGTATGGCGGATATGCACCTCATGGCGGCGGATGTGTAAATGGAGATACAGAATTTTTAACTCTTAATGGTTGGAAAAAGATTTCTGAATTTTCTTCTGATGATAAAGTAGCTCAATGGGATGATGGTAAGATTTCATTTGTTAATGGTGAATTTATAAGACTTCCTAAGACTAAGATGTATCATATTGCTACTAATAAATCTTTAGATATGGTATTATCTGACAATCATAACGTCCTGTATAGAACATCTAAAGGTAATTATCAAAAGAAAACTTGCCAAGAAATTCTAGATCATTATTATAAAAATAACGGTTTTAGAAGTGTTCAAATCCCTATCTATTTTACTTATGATTTTAAAGATAATCCTGGTCTTAATTTAACTGATGATGAAATTAGATTGCAAATAGCATTTTGTGCAGATGGGTCTATTTTAAAAGAAAATTCAGGATGGACTGGAAGAATCAGAGTTAAAAAAGAATATAAAAAAGAAGCATTAAGGGAACTATTTGCTTCAACAGGATTTAATTATAATGAAACTACAGATAAAGAATATAACATCTTTTGGTATAAGCCCTCTTTTGTAAATAAAAAAATGAATGAATGTTTGTCTAAATGTAATCTACATCAGGCCCAAGTAATTGCTGATGAGGTAATTAAATGGGATGGAGATAGAGATTGTGTATTTAGAACTACTCATAAAGATGAAGCTGATTTTATACAATTTATTTTTATGTCAGTATATGGCACATCTTCTCATTTTTCTATTGATGATAGAGTAGATGAAACATTTAAAGAAAATTATGCTCGTAAGAGTATCTGTTATGAAGTAAGACAAGGTAAATATAAATATTCTACTCCATTTAGAACTTCAGGCCCTTCAATCGCAAATTTAACTATTGAAGATTATGAGGATAATGACCCGTGGATGTATTGTATTAATGTGTCTTCTCATAACCTTGTATTAAGATATAATAATAGAGTTTTCATTACAGGTAATTGTTTTTCAGGTAAAGACCCAAGTAAGGTAGACCGCAGTGGTGCATATATGGCACGTTATGTGGCTAAAAATCTTGTTGCATCAGGAGTATGCGATAAGTGCATGATTCAAGTGGCCTATATCATTGGTCAAACGGAACCGGCGTCTATTGATATTAATTGTTTCGGCACAGAGAAGAAGCCTATTGCTGAAATCCTTGATGCAGTTAATCAAACATTTGATTTTGCACCACGCAGTATCATTCATCAGTTTGACCTAAAACATATACGCTACCTTCCTTATGCCTGCTTCGGCCATTTTGGTCGCGTTGAATGTAATAGCCCATGGGAACAGCTTGATAAAGTAGAAGAATTAAAAACAATTTTTAATCTTGAAGATAAAAAGGAGAACTAATATGGACCCCGTAATTATTCTTATCATTGCTATTGGTATCATTGGTGGCGTTTATTGGTATAATTATAGAAAGGGGAATAAGTGGTAACATGATTTATTGTCTTGTTCCAAAAAGTGAGTTAGCTGACCTATTATATGATAGTTTAAAGCTACAGGCACTAGAAGTTGGTGGGGTTGACAATTGGCAGGGCTACGGATGGTCTATTGCAGATTTTATTGAAGCTGCAAAAGCAGATTATAATGTTCCAGAAGATGATGAAGATTTCGACATTGGCTGTATGGCCGAAGTAGATGTCGAAGGTTATAAAACAGTGGAGGAATAATTATGTTATTTTATTTGCTTGCTATTATTATTTGTGTGGGCGGTGCTATTCTAGCTAATTATTTAAGTAATAAATTTAATAATTGGAGCGTTGTTCCATTTACAGTTGCTTGCCTTCTTGGTCTTTTTGTAATCATTAGCACAATTGTATTTATTAGTCAAGGAATTAGTGAACCTACTGACCGTGCTAACGTAGAAGCCGAACGTGATATTATTGTTTATCAGGTAGAACATCATGATAGTTTCCTTGAAACCTCTAGAGTGGGTGTAAATGAATTGTATTATACCCAAGTAAAAGAGTTTAATGAAAAAGTGCGTATTCATCAATTCTTTAGAAAGAATCCTTGGACGAGTTGGTATGAGCAGCCGTTCTGGTCTGAAATTGAATTAATTGATTATAAAGAGGGATCTTGATAAAAGATCTCTCTTTTATTTTTATAAAAAAATATTATAAAATATATATATAAAGAAATGGGAAATATAAAGAATTTTAAAGGAGACGGTATTATGAACAAGATTAAGAATGAAGAAGTTGTTAATGCTTATAATAAGATTGTTGATCTCTGCGTAAGCAATTATGAGTATATTGACAATGATGAAGCAGAAGAAATCGACCTGGCTCTTGATATTCTTTATAAGCAGCTTTTTGAGGAGGGTGATAGATAATGGCACTTGTTGCTAAGTCTTATCAGGATTTGGAAATCGTGCGTGATACCTACATTGAAAATGGTAAACGCTATTGTGATGTGCGGACTAAGGATGGCAAGGTCAAGAAAGTCAAGAGCTATACTCAGTCAGAGTATGACCGCTATTATCCTCCTGTGAAAGTTATTAAGCCCGGCAATCGTAAGCATATTCTTGGTTTTGATAATGGTTATATTACCATCTTTAAAGGCAATACATTTGAAAATCTTGAATGGTTTGAACGTTCTAATGCTCGTTTCCACACTATGTTTAAGTGGTATGTTGTTTCTACAGAAGAAGTTCCGGCAGATGTGCCGGAGGGTATTACGCCCGTGCAGCTGCCCTGGGAGCTCGTAGGTAATGACGACGGCACTCTGAAAGATACAGCAGTTATTAATAAGGTAGTCGAGAATCTTCTCTATGATGAAGGGAAGAGTTGCTATCAGGGTGAAGTTGGAGACAAGATAGAGCGCAAAGTAAAAGTAATTAAGAATATTGAAACTGAAAATTATTATGGCGTCAATCATATTATGACCTTTATTGATGCTGATGAAAACCTCTATTGCTGGAGCACAGCAGCAAAGAATTGGGAGATTGGTAAAGAGCTTACTATCAAGGGAACTATTAAATCTCTCGGCACTTACCAAAAGCAGAAGATTACTTATTTGACGAGGTGTAGTGAAATTGGATAACTGGATGGATATCACTGATAAATATGCTGATAGAATTTATCAAGATTTAATTGACCAAAAGCATTCTAGTGCTCTTAAGTATGGTACTGTTATTTATGATAACGAAACAAGTGAAGGTCCGAATCATTATCGTCTGCGCATTATCAATGTAGATGATATTATTTATTTAGATTGGATGCGCAATGGAGTAGTCATTTTTTGTGAACCTATTTCTGATAAAAGAAATTATGATAAAAGGATTGAAATGAGCAATGGATGAAAAGACTAAAAAGCTATTAGATATTAAGCCTAGTGATATATGGAAAACTAGCACAGGCGGCCCAGGCAATCCTTTTATCTTTAGTTATCTTGACCTTTTAATGAATCGTATCAGTCGAGAGTATGCAGTTGAAAAATATTATATGCTTCTTCATTCAGGCAAGATTATTCTTCAAGATACTTGGGACTGTGGGTCTAGTAGATGGCATAAGAAATTGATTCAATATGAAAATGATATTTATATTGCTATTCTTCAAGGCCGTGAAGTATATAGCGTTGAAAAGGTAGATAGCAAAGACCCTATAGATATATATGTAGAATACGAATTAGCAAGTAAATTGAAAGGAGACGGAATTGATGGCGACGCTATATATGATGTGCGGACTGAGCGCGAACGGCAAGACTACTTACGCGAAATCCTTCGCAAGAATGAATTCAATCCGCTATGTAAATCCTGATGAATTGTATGCCGTTTTTAATGGCGATGAATGCGACCGCAGACATAAGTTTGAAGTATGGCAGACTCTTTATCAGATTGTTCATTGTGCAGAGATGGATGGTGCCGATATTGTCATTGATACTAACTGCTTGACTCTTGGACAGAGAGAAGAAATCAGAAGCCGTTTCCCCGGCTTTGATAACTACCAGCTTATTGTTATCATTGCTAGTGTAGAAAATTCAAAAGAATGGAACTCCAAGAGACATAGAGTAGTGCCGCAGCAAGAGCTTGAGCGGCAGGCATGTATTGTAGATTGGCCTAATCTTACTGACCATTATAAAGGTTGGAATAAAATTGAATATCATTTTAATGATGGTATTTTCTTTACTAAGTATCGTGAAATCTATAATGGAGAAGACCACGATTTGCGGCCGAAGAAGGAGGATAAAGAATAATGTTTTGGATTATCTTGGGTATCTTTTTTGTATTTGCTGTTGGCTGTTTTTTAGTATTTAGTTATTTTAAAGATTGGGAGAATTATAAAAGTTTTAAATTTGAGGTTACTAAATGGCATGAAAAAACTGTTGAACTTACCTTCGATGAAATGATGAAATATTCTGTTATTAAGCCTGACAAATGGAATATCAGTAGCAATAGTATTTCTTATAAGACTGGCAAACGTACTCGTAATGGTGAAGAAAATAATTTTTATGTATATTTTGATTCTTATAAAGAATATCGTAAATTTATTCGATGGTGGGAAAATAAAAAAAATAGAGAAAAGCAAGAAGCTGAATTGCTTAAAGGTCTTGAATTCTGCGACCTTATGAAAGAAGATTGCCGGGCGCTCAAAGAAGAAAGCCAAAAGGCAATTCATAAGGCAACAGTTGAAAGTGTACGATTGATTAAGAAAACTATCGAAGAAGATGCTGACCTTAATAATATTTATATGTGCAAAGTTAATGAAGATGGCACTGTAGAAATTATTAAGAAGCCGACTAAAACAGCGACTCTTTCTGATAAGCCTTTTGGTTCTATTACTTGTAGTTAAAATTTGAAAAATTTAAAAAAATATTATATAATATTTATAGAAAATAATTGAATATTACATTTTCAATTAAATAAAAATAAGGAGTAATTAATATGTTTGGTTTTGATGATAGCTATTTTCTCTTTATGAATGAAGCAGAAGGAACTGGAATGGTAAACACAAGAACTGGATGTATTAATACTCTTGTGCGGAAGATGCAGGAAAGTCCTCGATGGTATGTTGAGGAGAATTTTGATATTATGTGTGAAGAGTGCGGGATTGAAGATATTACACCTGCCGAAGAAGATATGGTATGGGAGATGTATAGCCGAGGATGAAATTTTATTTAAAAGAGACATGGCCTAAAGGTAATAAAAGAACCTATAGTCCAGTATATGATTCTAAAGTTTATAATAAAAAAACTTGGGAAAAATTATTAAATGATTTTAACGAAAATGTTAAAATTGGAGCCTATAATAAATTGCCTTATGCTGATTGGAAACTTCTTCAGTTAATGGATGGAGATTATAAAGTAGTATGGTTTGAGATTAATGATATTAATCTTGCCCCTACCATAGCTCATGTCCAGGAATTTAAATATCCATATCGTGATATTACTAAGTGCAGAATGGTAGGTACTGATAAGAAATTTGATACTTCTGAAGATACTTATTCTTTTGGCACTTATCTAGCCGATATATTATTCTATAATTATTTTGATTGGACAGATACTAATGAAAAGACAGAAGATTATAGATTATTTGGTTTAAATAATTTAGGCACATATAATCCAGAGGATAGTATCGGTTGGCGTGCTCTCAATTGGGTCCTTAATCCCGCAGTAAAGGATACAACTGATAAAATGATTTTTGAAAATATGAGAGACGGTATTAAGAATCTTAATTATGAATTTAATAAGACTACTGAGGTTCTTAATAATTGTTATAATATCTATAAAGAAAACAAAGAATGGTTGAATACTGTTTACAATGACATAGATAGAGTAAAGACTTCAGCTTCAGATTGTGCAAAAGTTGAAGTTAATCCAACTAGAGTAATTACTGAAGAGGAAGCACAGCAGGCAATTCAAGAATCGCTAAATTCTCGAATTTCTACTGAAGCCTCTACAGCAACCGCTTCGACTGATTGGAAGTATGATACATCTACTTCTAAGACTATCCCTATTGTAGGTGATTCAGTTTCTAGTAATACTATTTGGTATGGTGGCGGCGGTGGTTCTACAGCTACTATTTCAATTGATGATGGTATTAAAGACCGTCTTGATACAATGGAAGAAAGAATTAATAAACTTGAAACAAACAATGATGATGTGAAAGGTAAGGAAAATAATATGAAGATGTTTAATTTTGATTTTGGCTCGATTAAGGATAATGATGCTATCCGTATGTCGCCGTATGGTCTGGCTGTTAAGAACGTTAATGGTACTTATCAGGCCTATGATAAGAAGAATGGCGAGATTATGGATGTTGATGTTTTCAATTTTAAGGCTGATAATCTGTTCTTTAAAATGCCGGTTGGTATTGACGCAGTAGGTGCAGGAGACCTAATTGTATTTAATAGAAAACCTTGTTTTGTCTTCGGTTTTTCGGAGCAGGGTGATGTTATTGTAATTGATATTGCACTTGGTGAGAAGAAAACTATTCTTCCTACAAAATCTCCTTTCGGCAATTTTACTTTTATTACTAAAATTGTAAGTCTTTTTGATAATATGATGACTCCTCCGTCTAATGATAATCCTTTCGGCAATATGTGGATGTTCGCTATGATGGATGACACGTCCTCTATGAAGGATATGCTGCCGATGATGATGTTGATGAATGGCAACTCCAGCGGCACAATGAACCCTATGATGCTATACTTTATGATGAAGGATAGTAAGGGTGATAATGATAGTATGCTTCCTCTTCTTCTTATGATGAATATGAAGAAGTAAGGTTAGTATAAAGAGTTTTTTTGAAGAGCGAGTTTGAAAAAACGCCTCCCTCAGAAAATAGACCTCGGTTTCCGGGGTCTATTTTCTTTTTATAAAAAAATATTATAAAATATATATATAAATTAAAAGGAAAAGGTGAATTAAAATGACAGACTTAAGAACACTTATTCCGGAAGAAGAAAAAACTCTTTTGAGTGATTATATTAAAATGTATCTTCATTCTGATGAATGTAATGATGTAGATGAAATCAATCACCTGCTGCGGTTTTGGGCTGCGGAAAAGCCTGAACTGTTTGAGCTTCTCGGCAATAATCTGATGGTTAAAAAGCACATCAGATATGAAGCTTCTAATGATGATTTGGCAGATAAGATTAATGAAATGTATGATGAAATCTATAATAATCCTGAATTGGAAAAAGTGAAAGATTTCATTAATGCTTACGAGCAAATTACTTCTACATATTATCATTGGATGGATACAACTCTTGACAAAGATGAGCGTATGTATTGTTGTGCCATCATTGAGCATTGTCTTGATACTGAATCCCTTGTTGTTAATAAGAATCAGTATATGCTTGATTGGGGTCCCAAGTCTGTTGTTCTTAATCGTGGCCCGCATGCTGAAGGGTCTAAGCCGCTTGAGCTTAAGACTGATATGAAGCTTATGCGAATGATGGCTAAGATTGTTGATTGGTTTGAATTGGATAAAGATGCATTTGAGCAATTCCGTATTCTCCATTCCCGTGTTCTGAATGACCGAATGATTGATGCTGACCTTGTACTGTCCATTCATCCGCTTGATTATCTTACTATGAGTGATAATGATTGCAATTGGGATAGTTGCATGAACTGGTATAACGGTGGCGATTATCGTCTTGGCACTATTGAAATGATGAACTCGCCTGTTGTTCTTGAAGCATATGTTGAGTCTGACCATCCTTATTATCCTCTTAACTATTATGGGCAGGATACCGAAAGAACTTGGAGCAATAAGCGTTGGCGTTGTTTGTATATTGTTAATAAGGATATTATTACTGAGGTAAAGCAGTATCCTTATTTCAATATTTATCTGCGTGATTTTGTTATGAATAAAATCAAGAAACTGGCCGAGGAAAATATGGGCTGGCATTATGATGATAAGATGTATGAAGTTTGGCAGAACCAAAAGAATACAACTAACTTTGGCGAAGTATTCATTCGTATGAAGACCGGTGCTATGTATAATGATTACTATGATAATCATTCTGCTTATATTAATCCAACAGTAGATGAAGTAGAAATTAATTACTCTGGCGAAACAGAATGTATGTGTTGTGGCAAAGGTTACCATGTTGAGCCTTCTGGAAATGTGGATGCATTTACTGACTCTGACAAGGTTGTATGTGCAAGCTGCGAAGGCAAGATTCAGTGCGATGAGTGCGGTTCTTGGATTGATGAAAGTGAAGCTTGGTTCAATAATTGGACTGGTGCTGCCTATTGCAGTTGGTGTGCAGATGGACGTATGGCGACCTGCAGCTGCTGTGATGAGCGTAAATGGCTTGACTATGATTTTAAGAAGCAGAGTTTGCCTTATATGTTTGTAGTAAAAACTCCTAATGGTAAGCATCAGCGTGATGTCAAAGGACCTTTTGATGTTTGTGATGATTGCTATGATGATTATGATTTTGATGATGTGCCGAAGGAAGTGGATGAATGGGGCGATTATCAATATATTGATGTTGATAAGGTAGATGAAAAAATCTGGCGTCCCTTCCTTCAGGATAAAGGACCTATTGTTAGTGCCAAGGAATATTTAAAGAGAACTTACCCTAACGATTATGTTTAGTTTAAACTCTTGTCAAAATTAAAAACTCGAAAATTTATAAAAAATTTGATATAATATATATAGAAAGGATGGGAGATATATGACTATCTATAAAGTAAGCCGTGGCAATGCTTGGGATGAATATGATATTGCTTATCTGACTGAAGATAAGTTGACTGAATATTTAGATGCTGTTTATAATAGCTCATGGATGGAGCAACATAAGCGTAATCATCTTGAAGGCGTTAATGAAACAGAAAAGGATTACAAAAAAAAACTTGATAGATATATTCAGAATTGTAATTTTTATTTGCACGCACCAAAACAGGGGCAGTTAAGTACAAGAGCTTCTAAGAGTAATTTTAATCATTGTGAACGAGAAATTGTTGAAACTCGTAATAGACTTCAGCAAATCCAAGAGATTAGAAAAGAAGTAGAGTCTTGGGATAAGGAAGACTGGCTGCATCATGCACATTATAATTGGGAACCCATCCGAATTAATGATATGGAAAATCTTGAAAGACCTGATGACGATAGAACAAGTGAGGATTGGATGTAATGGAAAAGAAAAAGGCTGTAATTAAAGTTCTTAGTGAATGTGGCACTCTTACTGCAAAGCAGATTTCAGCATTTGCAAAACGCAAGTTTGATTTTGATATTACGCCGCAGGGTGCATCAGGTGTAATGCGTGGCCTTATTGGTCAGGGTTTAGCCGGCAGTTCTAAAGATGAAAATAATCAAACACGATATTGGCTTAATGCTTGTTCTTGGAAGGATATGTTAGATGATTAAAAAAGCTATTGTTACAGTTTTATTGATAGTAGCTGTTGCCGCTATTATTATTTCTTCTTGGAATTATACTTCTAGCAAGATTCGTATTTTTCCCAATAAATTTGGTAGTTCTCAAGGAGTTGAGATTCAAAAGCGTGAAGGTTATAAAATTAATACTATGCATCCCTACGAAATGGTCGAAACTGATGATGGTTATGATTTAATTATTCATTTTGTTGAAGAGTAATATGGCTGAATGTATTTATTTTAGTTATGAAGATACGACTCCTTGGCACAGCGATGTATTTGATCATCCTGATTATAAATATTATTGCATAAAGGATGAAAAGAAAAAAGAAATTTTTTCTTGGACTTGTGCAAGATGTCCTTATTATGAAAAGGAGAAAAAAATGATTCATAAAATGATTGCGTGTTCAGAAGAGTGTCTCCGCTTTGCCTGCTGCGATTTTTGCAAGTATGTTATTCAGGATTATTTTTTCGCAGAAGACAAAGATGGAAATACCCAGATTGTAAATGGCGGGCCTTATGGTTGTGCCTTGCATAAAGATAACGACCATCAAATGATTGCTGAGAATTGTGGTTATTGTAGTGATTTTCATTGCATTAATGCTACTGAAGAAAATAAAGATAGATGGGTCGTGAAGGAGATTCCTGATGAAAAAGATTCGGACTTGGCTTCAAGTATATGATAGAATGGGGAGACAATCTTTTTCTAAAACAAAAAATTTAAGAATTTTTTTAAAAAAAGATGAAGAAAAAATTCCTTTACGTTTAGTGTTTAATGAAACTGGTAGTGAATGGTGGCTGGAGGAAGATACAGATGACTGAATATAAATGTAAAGTATATTTAATTGAGCCGCAACTGGGTTGGCATGGATTTAGTCTGGTCGCGGCGATTGATGCAAACTATGCAAATGATATTATTCGCAAGGCCGCTGGAGAAAGCAGATATTACTGGGGCTATTCGCGTGTAAATGAATATGACGCTATTGATAATGTTTATTCTGATACTATTGGATTTGTATATGAAGGAATCTTTGAAGATGAAGAATTTTCTATGATTTAAGGAGTTGATAATTTATGAATTACCATTCTAATCAATGGGTTATGGATAAACTATTTGATCATATTGAAGATGCTAAGGTAGACTCTAGAGATAGAGTTTCTATTATGGCTTATGGTAGTCAGAATTATGGTCTTGATACGGCCGCTTCTGATGTAGATACGCGGCTTATTGTTCTTCCTTCTTTTGAAGATATTGTGTTGAATAAGCAACCTGTATCTAAAACTTTGGTTCGTAAGAATGATGAACACATTGATTTTAAAGATATTCGTCTGTTTATTAATTGCCTAAAGAAACAGAATATGGCTTATCTTGAATGTATCTTTACGCCTTATAAAATTACATCAAGTGAGTATTGGAATGAATGGCAGGAACTGCTTAATGAACGTGAGGCTATTGCACGTTATAATCCTTATAAAGCTGTTAAGACTATGAAGGGTATCGCTATGGAGAAGTTCCATGCAATGGAACATAGGTATCCTAGTAAAATTGATTTAATTGATAAATACCAATATGATTCAAAGCAATTACTCCATTTGCTTCGTATTGAAAAGTATCTTGTACGTTATATTGAAGGCGTTAAATATGCCGATTGCCTTCAAGCGCCACTGGCTAGTTATCTTCTTGACGTAAAGAATTATCGCTATGATCTTGAGACAGCAAGATATACTGCAAAGACTAGCCTTAATAATATTGTTCTTATGGCTGATGCTTATTGTGCTAAGACAAAAGATGAAGGTAATAAAGAAGTAGAAGACCTTATGAATAAAGTTGTTTATAAAATTATGAAAAAAAGAGTAGTAAAGGAAATGCTGGATGTTTGAAGATAATATGACTGTCGATATTGATAATCGAGATATTGAAGAAATTGAAAGTAATTTTGATAGTCTTGCTAAATGGCTGACTGAACATTTTACTAGTTTCGCTGCACAGGCTGTTGTACTTAGTGCTGTTGTTGAAAAAGTAGAGGAACTAAAAAAGGAACTAGCAGAAGAAAATACATAAGGAGGGAACTTCAATGTTCAAGGACTACATCGTGAAGGGCGATTGCCACGGAGATTTCACATGGCTCAATGCACATATGTTTAAAATCTTAAATCCAAAAGATTATGGAATTATTATTCTTGGCGATGTTGGATTTAATACTGATAATATTCTACATGACACAATTAAAAAAGAATATGCAAGTAAATATGGTTATACTATTTATTGTGTGCGTGGCAATCACGAAGTTCGTCCTGAGAACGTTGAAGGTATGCAACGCATTTGGGATAATAATGTTCAGGCTAATGTATGGTATGAACCAACTTATCCTTTGATTAGATATTTTGATAATTACGGTATTTATTATCTCAAGTCAGAGATTGGCGAGTATCGCACGTTGGTGATTAGCGGAGCTTACTCTATTGATAAATATTACCGTATTAAGAATAATCTTCCTTGGTGGGAAGATGAACAGTTGACTGAAACAGAAAAGGCTGAAGTAGAAAGACTTATTCGACAAAGCGGTAAGCATTTTGACCTTGTGCTTTCACACACTTGTCCTTATTCTCTTAGGCCTGTTGATAAATTTCTTTCATTTGTAGATCAAGGCAATGTAGATAAGTCTATGGAAGAATGGCTTGAGACTATTAAAGATATGATTACATATGATGTGTGGCTTAGCGGCCATCATCATGTTGACCGTTTTGTAGATAGAAGTAATATCTTTTATTTTAATTGTATTGATTGCTTTGAAGATATTTTTCTATGGCATCGAACCATGGGCGATGAAGTAAAAAATATTGACCGCATTTAAGCGGTCATTTTTTTTTAATCTCTAAATTTGATTTTTCAAATATAATGTGGTATTATATTTAGGTAATCATTTTTTCAAAGGAGATTAACTATGAGAAAATTCTTAAATATCATTCTTGTAATCGCTATGATTGCTGTAATGATGATGCCTGCTAATGCTGCTGCGGCAGTAGCCCTGAGCACGGATGGCGGCCAACCAAAAGAAATCAAATACGAATACGGAAATGCTGAATACTGTAATTGCGGAATTGACCATACCGATAAACCCTTTGAATGGTGGACTGATATAACAGACACTAATAGTCCTCAATGGGACTTGATTTATAACTATTTAACAGTTCAAGAGAATGGTACTTTAGCTACTGATGATGGCTTTACTGCTTGTGCTCTTGGGCGATACTTTGGAAAAATTGGTTCAAAATGGATATTTATTTGTGAAGATGGTTCAGAAATTAAAGTAGTCAAGGCTGACGAAAAGCAAGACCGCCATACAAAGAACTGGGATTTAATTCATGGTATTATCTGTAATGAATTAATTGAATTAGTAGTTGATAGTAAGATTAGTCAAACTTGCCCAACCGGCAACTTTAAAGATCTTGAAGGCTTCGAGGGCAATATAATTGGCTGGAAAGAAGTATTAAATAATGATCTTCCTGATTTATTAAAAGGAACTATTTATAAATAATTAAATATATTGAGGAGGCTTTTGTATGAGTAAACACGTTGGTTTTATAATTATATTAGCCATTGTTTGTATGATTATTTTGACTCTTTTCGATATGCACAAGAGCACTCCGCAAGTTAAAGACCATACAAATGATGAACATGGAAAAATTATTTCTGTAGGCGATTAGACCAACCTTGATTACGTAATTGGCAATTATGTAGTTGATATCGGTGATGCATTTGTATGTAATTGCCACGGCAAAGATTATATTATAATAAAGATTACTTGGACTAATAATAGTTCAAATGCCACATCATTTAAATTACATTTAACAACACGAGCTTATCAAAATGATGAAGAACTCGATGCTGTTTATCGAATAAAAGATTGTAAATACGATTTAGATAGCGTATTAAAATTTATTAAACCTGGTGAAAGTTATACAATTACAAAGGCATTCGTATTAAATGATTTATCGACTTCAGTAGAGGTTGAAGTATCCTGTACGAATGTTGATGATAAAGTAATTCACAAAGTTTTTGATTTCTGAAAAAGGGAGACCTTGGTAAAAGGCCTCCCTTTATTTTTTTATAAAAATATTATATAATATATATAGAAAAAATAAAGGGAGTAAATATCAATGACACCTTTTGAAGTATTAACTGAGCAAGATAAAAAATATATTACTGAATACATTGAGAAGTGGGGTGGCGTTAGAAATAATCTCACTTTGAAAGCATCACTTGAACATATTCTCAAAGAATGGAATAAAAATAAACAAACTTTGTTTGATATTTTCGGTGGAAAGTTGATGCTTGAAAAGGAAATTGAAATTGAAGACGGGGCTAATAAAAAGATTAAAGAAATTAATGATTATGTCTTTGATTGTAAAGCACCGGGTTATTTGTTTCTTGATAGTCTTAGAAAAGTATTCAAAAGCACTGAATATTTAGATAATGATTTTGACGTTCGAGTTGCTGTAAATGGATTGAGTAATGGTCGGCAGCTTTATACCAACAAACTTTCTAAAGGATTTAGTTATCGTAATAAAGAAGGCAAGACTATTAAAGTTCCAGAAGGCGCCAAAGTAATGAAGGTTCTTCAGAAGATGGCTAAGGAATTTGAATTACCTGACTTTGAAATTTTCCGCAATCGTATTTCACGCATTACTGAAGTGCGTAAGAGTAAAATTAAATTTACTCTTTCTATTCATCCTTTGGATTATATGACTATGAGCGATAATGCAAATGGGTGGGAAAGCTGCATGAACTGGACTCAAGGGCCGGGAGGCTACCGTGCGGGCACTATTGAAATGATGAATAGCCCTATGGTTGTTGTTGCTTATATTACAAGCAAGCCTTATTATCCTACGAATACAGCGATTGAATGGACCTCTAAGAGCTGGAGAGAATTGATTATCATTCATCCTTATACAATTTGTTCTGTTAAATCTTATCCTTATTATAATATTTCTTTTGATAAGGCACTTGTAAATTGGCTTGCTGATTTGGTTGAAGAAAAGACTGAATGGCGTTATAATAGAGATACGCCACAGGAGAATTTGGACAGCAGCTCTTATATTAAAGCTTGGGATGATGATAAAGAGGATATTCCATTCCTATTGGAATTTGAGACTGATGAAATGTATAATGATTTTGGCAATAGCGATAATTATGGTATTTTCTCAGTTGAACCTCCTGATAATAGAAATCGAATGGCATCAATCAATTATTCAGGTCCAATGATTTGTATGTGCTGCGGTGAGAGTGGTTATTGGACTGATGATACTGAAGCAGTTGTTTGCGAAGATTGCGACCCGCCTACTTATTGTTATTGTTGTGGTGAACGTATTGGTGAATATGACGCAATTGATGTAGACGGAGAGTTAGTCTGTGAAGACTGCTTTAATGATTTGCATAGATGTATGTGCTGTGAAGAAGCTCATTTTGAAGATGACTTCATTCCAGTATTTGTTGGACATATTGAAAATCAAAGTATTAACACTGACTATGATGAACATTATGTTTGTACTGATTGTCTTGTTAATAAAGAATTGCCGAAAATGTTAGAGAATTATGATATTAGAATTAAGACAGTTGGATTAAATGGTGCTCCTTATTGGGGATTAAATGCTCTTCTGATTGAAGAAGATGATTTGGATTTGAGAGCTAAAAAAGTTATTGGGAATGATCCCTATGCTGACATGATTAGCACAAGATATATTAATCATTATCCTGAACGTTTTTATAACGGCAATACGCCAATTGCAATTTAATTGAAAATTTAAAAATAAAATAATATAATATATACATAAAATAAAGGAAAAATAAAAGGAGTTATTAAATTATGGAAAAGAAGTTTACAAAGCGTGAGCTGTATGATGCTCTGATTGGCCGGCTGTGCGGTGAAGAGGTTGAGGTTGACGCCCAGGTTCTGGTTGATTTTTGTCAGGCAGAGATTGACCGTATTGACCAGCGTAATGCCAAGGACCGCGAGAAGCGTGAGGCTAAGAAGGCTGAGCCTGATGTTGCACGCGAGAAGGTATTTGCCGCAGTTGATGAGCAGTTCCGTACTGCTGATGTGATTCATGATATGGTTGGCGATGAAGAGATTACCCTTGGTAAGGTTCGCCATCGCCTTGCAGGTCTTGTTCGCGATGGTCTGGTGAAGAAGCAGGAGATGAAGGTCCCCGGTGGTGAAGGTGAGAAGACACGTCACGCAATGTGCTACGCTAGAGCTTAATATATGAAGGGCTGGGAAACCAGCCCTTTTGTTTTGCCTTTTAAGGGTGCTGCTCCGGCCAAGGTCAAGCGTCTATACCGTACCTCAAAATAGAAAATAGGTTTAAGAATTTTCTTGACTAAATGCTAATAATATGGTAAAATAATATAAAAAGGAGTAGATAGAAATGAAAGTTTGTTTAAGACATAACCAAGAAGAACAATATCTCCAAAAGGCAGACTAGATAGAAGTCAAGTGGGCGTATATTGATTAGCTTCTTGATTTGGTAGAAAAATATCCTGATAAGGATTTTGTAATAGATGCTCCAAAAGGCAAACCAATGGATTGGAAAAGTATTGCAACTTGTAAGGCCGGCCTGCATCAGGGTTATACCTTCTATATTCGGCTGCACGATTTAAATCCTTTACTTACATTACGCTGGATGGAGAAATATGATTTTAAATTCTTTTATAGCGAACCGGCAAAAACATATTATGAGCTATATAATTTAAAGAAGCTAGGTGTATCATATGCTTATATTGACGCGCCTATTTTCTTCGATTTAAATGAAGTAAAAAAAATAGACATTCCTTTAAGACTTGTGCCCAATCGTGCATATATCCAAGGCCATATCCCGCAAATGAGTGGTTTGCACGGTACTTGGGTTCGTCCAGAAAAACTTGGTATTTATGAACCATACTTTGATGTTTGTGAATTTGAAAACGATGGACCTACGCAAGAGCGAGCTTTCTATCGTATTTATTTTGAAGATAAATCTTGGCCGAATGATATGAATTCATTAATTTTTGGTCTTAATACCAATATTGATGATAGATTGATATATGAAGGTCTTGACGAAATGCGTTTAAATTGTAAACAAGTATGCGAAACGCCAAAGCCCTATTGTCATATGTGTGATAAAGTATTATACTTTGAGCGCACAGGACGTCAATGGGCTAAGGAATATATTGCTGAACACGAGGAAGAAGACCAAGAACAGATAAGCCCTAATTGATTCTTTAATAAAATTATTATATAATATTTATATAATAATAGAAGGGAATAAGAAATGGGTAAAAAAGTTTTAGTTCCTGAATTTACTGAAAATTGTAGAGGGCTTTTGGAGGGGCTATTCAAAATTAGTGAAGTAGGTCTTTTAAAAGCTCTCGGTGATTTTGTTTCTAATAAATATTCTAATGTAGAAATTACAGAAGATTATGTATACGCTGAAGGTAATATTCCGGTAATGCTTATCGCACACGTAGATACCGTATTTAGACAGCCGATTAGGCAATTTACCTATAATGAAAAAAGAGCTGTTTATAAAGGCAAGGAAGGCCTTGGTGCGGATGATAGAGCAGGTGTTTTTGCGATTATCCAGATTCTGCGTAAGAAGTATAGGCCTTATGTTCTTTTTACAACAGATGAGGAAGTCGGTGGCTATGGTGCGCATATGTTTATAGAAAGACATCCAGTAGCTCCAAATATTAAATATATGATTGAACTGGATAGAGCAGGAGAAAGAGATTGTGTCTTCTATGAGTGCGAAAATTTCACGTTCGTGGAATATGTTGAAAGTTTTGGGTTTAGACAAGCACTTGGGTCATTTACAGATATTAGTATTATTATGCCGGAGTGGGGTATTGCCGGAGTAAATTTGTCAGTAGGGTATCATCATGAGCATACTCAGAATGAAGATTTGCATATTAGGACATTGTATAATACCATTAATAAAGTATGCAATATGCTTGATGATATTAGTAAGGCAGATTATTATAAGTTTATTCCTAGTAAAGAATATCTTCAGTGGATTACACTGACTAGCAAATATCATATGCCTTATGATTTTGATGATGATAAACTCATTAATTGTAGTTTTTGTAATCAGCTATATTATGATTGGGAAGATTTTCCCCTTGAAATTGATGGAGTAAAGGTCCATGTATGTCCTGAATGTTTGGCACTTGATCCTAATATTCATCAGTGTGAAAATTGCTATAATTTATTTTATTCTAATAATAAGAAAGAAAGAGTATGTGAAAAATGCAGAATCCCTCAAGTCCAAACTGTGATTTAAATGAAATTAAAGAACAAGTAAAAAAGGTTATTGCTCATTCATAGGGGTTAAACATTGACCTTTTAAATATTGATAATTTAATGAAAGATTGGGAAGAAAATAAATGTAGATTCTATAGTAGACTTCCCGGCAATAAGTTAATTTATCAAACTCCAAATATTATTACTATGCCTATTTCAAATGAAGATAAAGAAGCGGCATTGGATAATTTTATTGATGATATTCGTTGGCATTATAGCCTAGAGTTAGTTGAACTTAGAGAATTTATTGAATATAATAGAAATGATTTCTATAATAATAGTCTGAGTAAAGATTATCCAGTAAAAGATGGAGTAGTCATTCCAAAAGGAATGAAGATAATTAAGGCATTTAAGTATTTTGTTAAGGATAAAAATACTCTTACTGAATTGCAGGATAAAGCTAGTATGCTTATTCAAAATACTAAGATTAGTGGATATTTTTGCATTTCAGTACATCCTCTTGATTATCTTAGTCTAAGTGAAAATACACATAACTGGCGTTCTTGCCATGCCCTTGATGGAGAATACCGTGCTGGTAATTTATCTTATATGGCAGATAATTGCACTATTGTTTGTTATATTAAAAGTGAACATAATGCTGTTTTACCTAGATTTCCAGATGATGTGCCATGGACAGATAAGAAATGGCGTATGCTACTACATGTATCGCACGATGACACGTTACTTATCTCAGGTCGGCATTATCCTTATGAAAGTAAAGGATTGCAAGATTTTGCACTTGAGCTTTATGAAACATTCTTTAGTCAAGGATATAGTTTTACTAAGTGGTGCCATGAGAAATATGATAGATATGAGTTGAATGGTAAATGTTTATTCACAGAAACTCGTATGTTGCCTACTGGATATGTAATGACGCCAGATATTAAAGTTATTGTAGACCCTAAACATCCTTTACATTATAATGACCCTTTACATTCCACTGTTTATGACTATTGGTTTAGTATCGCTTATGGCAAACCTTATTGGTATGATGATAAAGGTGTGCCACGAGAAAATGTAATTACACCAAGAACTGGTCTAAATACTAAAGTGAATATAGGACATGATGTAAAATGTTGTGTATGCGGTAAGAATGATTGTGTTTTAACAGATACAATGCTTTGTATTGATTGCGAACTTAAATATGGTACAGAAGAGACAGAAGATTTTACCTTCTGTAAAGATTGCGGTAGACGTATTTATATCCCTGAAGCTATACCATTAGATGATGATGATGGATATGTATGCCGCGATTGCGGTGATGATTACTAGATTTGCGATAATTGCAATACATATTATAATAAAAAAGATTTAATTTACGATGAAGTTAACAATGCTTATTATTGTGAAGCTTGTTATGATGAAATTTTATTTGATAGGGAGAATGAATAATGGCAGCAAAAGGTAGTATCGCTAAGGATGCTGTTGTAGAGAAAATTGCTGAAGCATTCGGTGAAGACTTTCTTGGGTCTTATGATAAAAAATACTACGTCCGTGCGAAAGAAAATGGACAGTATGTTCAGATTGCGATTAGTCTAACTTGCCCAAAGACGCCTGTTGAGTCTTTTGGCTCTATGGATTTTGGCAATAATGAATTGAATTTTGAAGATGGAGTAACTATCCAACCTGTGAAGAAGGCTACAGAGATTAGTCCAGAAGAAGAAGAAAATTTAAGAGCTTTAATTGAAAAGTTAGGGCTTTAAAAGATAATTGAAAAAATTAAAAAAATAATATATAATATATATACAAAATAAAGAAAAAAGAAATAAAGACTTTAACAGCAAATTGTTTTCCAAAGTAGTCAAATGGATAAGACATTAGAGTTAGTTCTAAAAATCGTGGTTCAAATCCGCGCTTCGGACCAAAAGTATAAAGAGTCTTGGGTAAATTTCTTTATTTGAAAAAATTAAAAAAATATTATATAATATATAAGTAATCAATAAGAAATTAAATCCTCTGGTAGTTTAACGGTAGAACGGGCGACTTCCGCGTATCGTCTAACAGAAAGACACCGAATGGAAATGTAAGGGCAGCACTTGCTATGCGGGCCAATAATCGCTTGATGAGGGTTCGATTCGCCTCCCGGAGGACCATATTCCAGTAGAAAGGAATTAAAACAATGAAATTGACAAATGTAAAGCAAGTTGAGGATTTTCTCGCCGCAGTCAATCGGGCACATAGTAATGTATGGCTGGTAAGTCCGCAGGGTGATAGATACAATATGAAATCTAATCTTTCACAGTATATTGCACTTGGTGCATTACTTGGTCAGCATGGAGATGAACTTGAACTATTCTGTGATAGCAAGCAAGACGAAGGTTTGTTTATTGAATTTTTTGTTAATCATCCCGAAGTTTAATAAATTAATATTATATATAGAAAGTGAGGGAAAGAATGACTGTTATTGAATTATTCGCGGGAATTGGAACATAGATTTCGGCCTTGAGTGAGATTGATCCAAATGTCAGATCAATGGGTATTAGTGAAATTGATGAACGGCCATTGAAAGCATATAAGGTCTTGAATGGTGAATATAATAATTTTGGTGATATTACAAAAATTGAGACTTTGCCTTATGCAGATATTTGGACTTATTCTTTTCCTTGCACTGATTTATCTATCGCAGGAAAGCAAGAAGGTTTTCAAGGAAAAAATTCTTCATTGATTTATGAAGTATATCGTCTCTTGCTTTCTTCCCCAAAGCCAAAAATTCTTTTAATGGAAAATGTGGCAAATATTTGTAATAATACTTTTATGCCAAAATTCCAAGAGTGGATTAATAGTCTAGCCGAATTGGGCTATGTATCTAGCTGGAAGAAGATAAAAGCTTATGAATATGGTGGAGCAACTATTAGGGATCGTGTATTTATGGTTTCAGTAATTTCTCCTTTAAAAAAGTATATTTTTCCTTCGACTGAAAATGTTAAAACTACTTTAAAAGATTTTTTGGAACCAATTAATGAAGAATATTTTATTGATAGTTATAACGGCCCAAGTGATATTATTACTCCGTACTATAATGGAGCCAAAAAACTCTGTGATTATAAAAATGGCGGACAAGGGAATCGAATTTATTCTATACTTGGACAAGGAGTTACATTAACTGCTTCTGGCGGAGGAAAAGCTGGATCAAGCGGTGGATTATATCTTCGTAATAATAGTATTTATAAACTTACTCCAATTGAGATTTGTAAAGTAATGGGTTGGACTAAGGCTGAAGCAGAAAAGATTTGTTCTGTTTTAACACCTAGAGAAGTAGGTTTTTGTTTGGGCAATGCCATTGATAGAAATGTGTTAATTCATATTTTTAAAGGGATAAAGGAACAATATTATGATGAATTGGGAGAAAAGTGAAAAGAGAGCATTTGAATGGTTTAAAAATAACTATGATAATGACGCGATTTATCAAGGACGTAATAATTCTACTATTTCAGATATTTATTCTCCTTTATATAATTATTATATTGAAGTAAAAGATATTACTAATGGTGCCCGATGTGGACAATTTACTAAAAGTACCATCAGTAATAATCCATATGCTGAAGCTATTTACTTGGGTAAGAATGATGAAGAAACTTGCAAAAATTTTGTAATAGAGCATTATAGAGCTAAACAAGTAGGGGCTTTTATTATCATTAATAATAAGGATATTTCTTTTGTGACTTTTGATGATTTTTTTAATAATTATATTTTTGAAATTCAAAAGCCTTATCCCAAAAGAAGTGGTACTTCATCAGCTCCAGCTAAAGATAAAGAAGCTCTTTTAAAATTTAATACAGCATTTTACCAAAAGGATAATAAAATTTTTTGTTCTGATCAAAGTTTATTTAACACTTATTGTTCAGTATTTAATTTTAATGATTATTTTATTAGTAAAACAACTGGTGAGTTAAGAAAAAGGAGTAATACTAATAATATGACTTGGCATATTGTAATTAAAGAAAAATTGAAAATTTAAAAAAAATATTATATAATATATATACAAAATAAATGAGAAATAAAAATTTTCATTTAAAATATGGAAATGTAGCTTAATTGGTAGAGTACTTGACTGTGATGACTTCGTATAAGTAGTATGCTTAGAGGTATAAGTTCAAATCTTATAGTCATCTTCATAATCAAGGGGTTGTAGGATCATGCCCTACCGTTTCCGCCATCATTGGTCTTATACATGGGGTTTCCGATTTGAACTAAATAGTTAATTACTATTCTAGTGGCAATAGACCAATTAAAAATAAACTGAGGCAAAGGGAAATCGGGCTTTAACGTTCTAGCTATGATGAACTTCATAGTAAAATCCTCTCATAATCAAGAAATTGGGAGAGGGGTAAGGCGGAGAAATCCGCCAATATGGGCAGGTGCTGGAATGAGTAGACAACTGTCTCTTAGAAAGATAGGCCATTAGGTGTGCAGGTGCAAGTCCTGTCCTGCCTACCATAAGCTGATAACTTCATACTATTCGGTGGTTGATGGCTCCATCGTTATGTAAATAAGCCATATTGATATTACTTCTTGGTATAATGGAAGCACGCTGTCTGAAAGAGGCGGAGGTATTGGTTCAATTCCAATAGAAGGATTAATTAGAATGGGGAAACTGATAATCGCCCATAATTTTAAACTTGAATATAGGATTATCCAGATTAAAGAACGCGGTTGAAATTATTAATTAGATTATAAAATAATATGACCGCAGACGAGTGATTGAAGCTTGTCTATAAACAAATTCTTCATATGTTGTCTTTTTATACTTACTCTTTGGTTGTTTCTTGACAGATAAGTAAAAACGGAAAGGGAGTTAAAGGTTCAGCTATAAAACCGGTTTGTTTTTTGATAAGATTTTAAAAATTAGGTGACAAAATCTTATTTGAGTGATGCTGCTCAGGAGGGTCCGGAACCTCTAAAATGCGTATATGCGGTTGTAGCTCAGTCGGTAGAGCACCTGCCTTTGATTTAATAGCATAAGTAATGCAATTTCGAACTGGGTCAAAGAAGATTAAGAGAATTGGTTTAGAAATTAAATAACAGTGAAAGGAGCTGTTATTTATAGCTAAAACTAATTCAGAAAATGTATGCAATTTTGTTAGAAATAGAAAAACTAATTTAATTTCTTTATTCCATAGTAAGTGTTGTATTTGTGGTTTTGATAAATTCCAAGAAGCTTTAGAGTTTCATCATGTAAATCCTGAAGAAAAAGAAATTCCTTTATCAGCTAATAAAATGGTATCATTAGAACGTCAAATTAATGAAGCTAAAAAATGTATTTTAGTTTGTTCTAATTGTCATAAAGGAATACACGCTGGATATTATCAAGTCCCTATTAATTATTAGGATTTATTTGATAATGAATAGGCAGAATATCTATTATAGATGAATAAAGAAATTAGAGAAGGTAAAAAGCATTATTGTCAACGATGTGGCAAATTATTAAATTCTAATACAACTTATTGTTTAGAGTGTAGTCATATTATTTAGCGTAAAGCAGAAAGACCAGACAGAGAAACTTTAAAATAGTTAATTCGTAATTAGTCTTTTGTAGCGATAGGTAAGTAGTATGGAGTAAGTGATAATGCTATTCGTAAATGGTGTATTTCTATGAATTTACCTACTAAAAAAGCAGAAATTAATCTTTATAATGACATTCAATGGAAATAGATATAAGTTCAAATCTTATTTAAACCACCATAAGCAGGGTGTCGGGAGTTCGAACCTCCCCAACCGCACCATTTGAATTAGATATAAGTGGGATTAACATTTAAATCCCTGATGTGAATTAGGAGGAAGATAAATGTTAATTGTAGGTCCTTGCTCTTTAGAGAGTTATAAAAAAGGCATTGTAGATGCCAATAGATGTAAAGAATTGGGAATAGAATATTTTCGTGCCGGAGCTTTTAAACCAAGGACATTTCCAGATAGTTTTCAAGGATTACGCGAAGAAGGTTTAAAAATTTTAGCTCAAATTAAAAAAGAAACTGGGCTTAAAATTGTAAGTGAAATTGTAGCTATCAAATATTTATCATTATATGATGATATAGATATTCTTCAAATTGGTTCTCGTAATTGTCAAAATTTTGAAATGTTAAAAGAAATTGCTCCTGTCAATAAACCAATTCTCTTAAAAAGAGGATTTGGAATGACTATAAAAGAATTTTTAGGAGCTGCTGAATATCTTAGGAAATTTGGGGCAAAAGATATTATTTTATGTGAACGAGGAATTAAGACATTTGAGACAGCAACAAGAAATACATTAGATTTAGCTGCTGTTCCTCTCTTACAAAAAGAAGGCTATAAAGTAATTGTAGATCCAAGTCATGGAACTGGAATTAGAGAATTAGTTTATCCTTTATCTAAGGCTGCCCTTGCTGTTGGAGCAGATGGATTAATTATTGAAGTAACTCAAAATCCTGATACAGCTTTAACTGATAATTATCAAACTATTGATTTTGATACTTTAAAAAATATTAAACAATTTTATGATAATTATTTTAATTAATATATATTTGTGGAAATCAGGCAGGTCCACCTTACTGGGCCTACTGTAATAGCCAGTTTAATATGCTGGGATAGTGTAACAGGTTAACACGCCACCCCTACAAGATGGAGATGTCTGAGTTCGAGTCTCAGTCTCAGCACCAATAAATTTGAAAATTTAAAAAAAATATTATATAATATATATATAAAATAAAGGAGATATTTGAAATGGCAACTACTAAGAAACCCGCTATCAAGATGGATAATGAAGAGTTGACTGAGTATCTTCTGTTTCGCCGTCGTAGGTCAATTGTCCCAGCTAAAAAAGGTAAGGGAATGGAATATGATAGGGCGAAGGAAAAAGAGAAGTCTGAAGAAATGATTTCTGATGATTAAATCGGCGTGTAGACAAATAGGTTAAAGTCACCACCCTTTCGTTGAATTAATTCAAGTAGAATCTTAGTATATGAGTTCAAATCTCATATTCAACACCAAAGGTGGAATTTGAGTGTTCGATTCACTTCACGCTGACCACTCGCATTCGCGGGATGATACTACAAACATACAATCAAAATGTCGCATAAAACTTGATGGAGCGTTTTATTAGTCTGATGCCTGCATTAGATTAAGTTTTATAACCATTATATTTATGAAAGACAATTGCAGCAATTATATAGATGTGCTTGGGGTGCCGTGTGTTGTAGGTTCGAGTCCTACTATCCGGCAGAAGGCCGGATGTAGCTCAATTGGTAGAGCAACGTAATCGAAAAAAATTGTCTTGTTTATATTGCGGAGAGGACAAACAGTTAAGTCGTAGCCCTCATAAGGCTTAAGGAGTCGGAGCATCCCCGACCTCCGCAACCATATGTAAAAGCCCATACAGCAATTTAAAAAAAAGGTTAATTAAGAAATTCTGAAAAATTTTTTATAGTTGGTTCAAATCCAACAAGTTATTTTCGGGCTTTGTTAAAATTATTAAGGAGAAAATAATGAAGTTTAATCCAGGAGATAAGGTCTGGTGTAAGAAATATGGCAAGGGCAAGTGCCGCAAGACTGATGATAAGGATAATTTTATGACTTATCTTTTCAGATTTTATGATGGTACTTTGATTTGGATGCCGCGTCGCCAGGCAGATCATTTTGTAAAACATAGAGGTGCTGAGGCCACAGCACAGTAAGTCCGGTTATAGGAGACCCTGTTATTAGGCGGCAGGCTACCGGTAATCCTTTCTTATATATTTAAATATGTAAGGAACAAAAACTATACAATAGATAGAGTTTTTACGCCTTGGCACAATGCTTGTTTTTTACTATCTATTTTTTTATATTTGGAGACGTGGGGTAATGGTATCCCAATAGATTGCTAATCTATCCTACTTGTGAAAGTAGTCTGCGTTCGAGTCGCAGCGTTTCCGCCATACGGTTAAACCTTGTCGAGAGCAAAGACAATAAGGTATTCCTTTTCACCCTTCATATATAAGACTCATTTTCAGCAAACTTTTGCCTACAAAGGCTCTATAATACTTACTTATCAAATAATAAATGAAAAAGTATAATAAAGAAAATATAGTATATTTTGAAAAGTTTTTCCTTTTTAGCTAGATTAGTAAGCTAATTCTCGCGTTTTCTTTTGGCTTTTCAGTGAGTCTTGTTTTAATATGCGGAGTTAATCCAAGCGGCCTTGGACTCGGTCTTGAAAACCGCTGGTCCTGTGAAAGGGATGGGGATCGACACCTCAGCTCCGCGCCACTCGTTTCAAGTCATTGCATTTCACATCCTTTCTATGAAGATGGACTGATTAAATTAATCAGTCCATCTTTTTTTTTATATATTTTAAGGTAATAAACTTTTTACTTCAGCCGGCTTGGGATGGTTAATCCGAAAGTTTAAATTAAAATTAAGGTTTAGAATTTTTCGGCCCAATAGGTATAAAGTAATAAAATATAATTTTTAAATATGAAAGGAGAAGGACAATATGAAGATGTTTATTCTTTCATATAAGGGCGGCAAAGATGGCGGCGATATTGATAAAGAAGATACTTCTAAATCAACTGGCGGCTGGGACGGCGGCTCTATAGATGATGATTAAAGAAAGGAGAACACAAGATGGCTGAAACTATTCAATTAAGACGCGGCAAATCATCTAGTTGGTCTAAAAAAAATATTATTCTTGCAGCTGGTGAAATTGGCGTAGAACTTAATACTCATTAGATTAAAGTTGGTGATGGTTCAACAGCTTGGAACGAACTACCTTATATCGGTGGCACTAAAGTCGTTAACGTCCAAGACTACACTAGCAATCCCGCGGTCGTAGATGGTGTGCCTTATCAATCTATTGACGTAGCATTTATGAAGGCTCCAGCAGGAAGCACCATTCGTCTTAATAAAGACTTTGATAATAGTGTTTCTATTGATAAAAAATTAACTGTTGAATTAAATGGTAATAATATTATCAATAATGAAACAACTCCAATAGACATCAAAGTAGGCGGCGATTTAACTATTAAAGGTCAAGGTACTATTGAATGTAATAAAAATGGTAAGCCTGCAGTTTTTAATAATGGTAATACGATTATTAATAATGGTAAGTTGTAGCGCACAATAGATGTATCTGGTAATGGATTTTACACTATAGTTAATCATGGCACTATGACAATTAATGGCGGTATATTTATGAGTGGCGGCGAATTTTCTAGCATGATTGAAAATGGTTATTATAATTATAAAGCCGGTGATGCTACAAATGGTTATGTCCAAGGTCAAAATGCCGAATCGCCTGAATTAACTATTAATGATGGTACATTTGCAGGTGGTTTATATGCCGTAAAGAATGATGACAATGCTGTTTTAAATATTAATGGCGGCACATTCTACAATATTATTCTTGCCACTGGTAAATCAATGACTATTACTGATGGTTATTTTGAAAATAGTAAACAAAATCAAGGCGAATATAATTTATATATTCGTAAACTAAATGAAGATTTAAATGTCCAAAATACTTATATTAGTGGCGGCACATTTATTACCGCACAATAGGATAGTAATTTTAAGATTGAAGGTGAACCGCATATTGAAATTAGCGGCGGACGCTTTAATCGTATGTTAAATCCGGCTTATCTTGCTTCTGGATACACATAGGTCTTAGAAAATGGCTTCTATGTAGTAAAGAAGGAGGAAAAATAATATGGCTGATATAATTAAATTTAAACGTGGTAAATCAACAACTTGGCGAACCAAAAACCTCCTACTTTTAGATGGTGAACCTGGTTTTGAAATTGATACCTTGCGTTTAAAAATTGGCGATGGTAAAACCGCTTGGAATGATTTACCGTACCAAGACTAGAACAACGAGAATGTTGTTAATGCTAGAGTATTTGCTGAATTACCAAGTATAGGTAAGGCAAATGTTATTTATAAAGTTTCTTCTACTGCGAAACTATACCAATGGAATACTGAAACAAATGGCTATGAGTCTCTTATGGCTGGTAGCGGTGGCGGAGGTATTCCTATTGAAGATATAGATATTATAAATGGAGGTAACGCATATGGCTTAGATTAAAACTCGTATTGCTTTACGTAATGACTCAACAGCTAATTGGGAAGCTAATTCTGATGTAGTCCTTATGAAAGGCGAAATGGGTGTCGAATTTACTGACGCCGGTGAAACCAAAATGAAATTAGGCGACGGCCAAAAAACTTGGGCACAACTTGATTATTTTGGCGGCGAATCTGATGTTCATCAAGCTCAAGTCTATCAAGCAGACTTAGCTGAAGGTGAAGATGATATCGCGGCGATCACTCGTGTAGTCGGTGAAAATGCTCTATTTGAAGGCGATATGGCTATTGTTAAATCCGCAATCGGTGAAGCAATAACCTATACCGCATATGTTTACAATGATTCCAAATGGCAAGCTATGAATGGCAATTACAATGCGAATAATGTTTACTTTGATAAGGACTTATTCACTACTAAGGAAATTGGTTATATTACCCTTGAAAATGGCTCTGCTCATATTCCTTCTACTGGCAAGAATTTAACTGATACTTGGGAATAGATTTTTGTTAAGGAACAAAATCCTACTGTTACTCAACCCGCAGTTTCTTTTACTCAAGTTACTACAGGTAGTTTTGAAGTTGGTACATCTGTCACTCCAAGTTATGATGCAAAAATGAGTGCTGGTTCTTATTCTTATGGCCCTGCTACTGGTTTAACCGCCAAGAGTTGGAATGTAAATTTAAGAAAAGGTAATACTTCAGTTCAGAATAAAACAACTGCTAAGGATACCTTTACAGCTATTGTCCTTGCTGATAGCGATAGTTATACAATTAATGCTGAAGCCAGTTATGACGACGCAGCAGTTCCTGTCACTAATAAAGGTAATGCTTATGCCGCCGGTCAAATTAAGGCTGGTAAGGTAAGTAAGACAAGTGGCACAATTAGCTGCTATCGTAATACTTTCTATGGCACTACTGCTAATAAAGATAGTCTTGATAGTCCTACAATTCGTGCTCTTAATAAAACAGGTAAGGCATTAAAAGCTGGCGATTCTGTTACTATTGCTCTTCCTGTCGGTGCAATCAGAGTAGTATTTGCTTATCCTGCTACTTTACGTGATATTACTTCCGTAAAAGATGTCAATGGCTTAAATGCTGAAATTGTTTCTGCATTTAGGAAAGAAACTATTACTGTAGCTGGCGCTGAAAATGATGCTGGCATTAGTTATAAAGTCTTTACAACTGAATTTGCTGCTCCTATAGAAGCTGCAAATAGTTATATTGTAAAAATTTAATAAGGAGGGGAAATAATTATGTCTATGAATTTTGGTGTTCTTGATTTTGCTGTTGGCCTTAATAGACAAACGGCGTTCCCTCTTGACCCTAAGAGTTATTTTGAAAGCTACGATGCCGCAGTTGCTGCTGCTGCTACTGCCGAACCTGCTGGTAGTACTAATACGGCATATTACTATGGTAATCCAGTAGTCGTAGTTGAAAATGGTAAGGCAAAAATTTATCAGATTCAGCCAGATAAAACTCTTTCTGGGGTTGGCGAAGAAATTGTCATTAATGAAAATGTTTTCACTAAAGATGCTGATGGCAAATTAAGTCTTTATGGATTTGCTGATGCAGCTGCTGGTGCGCAATTAACGGTTGGCACTGATGGTAAGCTATCTTGGGTAAAGCCTGACACTACTACTGTTGAAGGGCTTAGCACTAAGGTTGCCACTCTTGAAGCCAATGTTGGAAATCTTCAAACTGAAGTTGCTAAAAAAGCCAACAGCGAAGATGTATATACCAAAGATGATATTGATGGTAAAATTACTACTGTAACAGATGAAGTTGCTAAAAAGGCAAATTCCGCAGATGTTTATACTAAGGATGAGGCTGATTTAGCTATTGACGCCGCAGTCGCCGGAGCTAGCCATTTAACTCGTCAGATTGTCACTGAGCAAGAACTTGCTGCATTTATCGCTGACCCATCTACAGCATCTGATAATGTTATTTATATGCAGAAGGTTTCTTCTAAAGATGGTAAAGACAACTATAAAGAGTATATGCGCTTTGGTGCAGAAGATAGCTATACTATTGAATTAATAGGTGATACATCTGTTGATTTAACTGATTATGCTAAAACTGCTGATGTTAATACTACTCTTGAGAGTTATGCTAAAACTACAGTAACTGATGATCTTGCTACTAAGATTGCTGCTAATACTACAGCAATTGGTAAGAAAGCTGATGCTACTGTTGTTGAAACTCTCTCTGGCAAGGTTGATAAAAATACTGGAGATATTACAGCTCTTACTGAAGCTGTCAATGGTAAAGCCAATCAAGCTGATTTAACAGCTCTTACTACAACTGTTGAAGGTCATACAGCAGATTTAGCTACTCTTACTCAAACTGTTGCTGGAAAAGCTGATGCTTCTACAGTTACTGAATTAACTGGTAAAGTTACTAAAAATACTAATGATATTGCTGCATTAACTACTAAAGTTGATGGTAAAGTTGATAAAGTTACCAGCGAAGTCAATGGCGAGCAAGTAGCTTGGACGCTCTTAAGCCCAACCAATAAGGCTAAATTAGATAACTTAGTTATCAATGAGGACGGCTCAGTAGAAATTTCAGCTAATGTTGCTGCTGAAAAAGTAACTGGCCTTGCTGATTGGATTACTGGTAAGCGTGATACAGCTCCTGGCTTATTAAGTGCTGCTGACGAAACCAAATTAGATGGTATTGCCGAAGGTGCTCAAGTCAATATAATTGAAGCTATTAAGTTAGCCGGTTAGACTGAAAACTTAGCAATTACTAATAAAGTAGTTGAATTACCATTTGCTACTGGTGAAGTTGCTGGTATTGTTAAAACCTCTGCTGAAATTGGTCTTGATACCAATAATGCTCTTGAGGTTAAGAGCTTAAATGTTAATAAACTTGTATAGACTGAGGATGTCCTACTTAATTGTGGTGGCGCCGCAGCTTTTACATATTAATAATTGATTGAAAAGGAGATAATAAATTATGCCTGATACTAATAAAGTATTTCAAACTCGTATTCAATTAAAATATGATAGTTATGATAATTGGCTTGCTGCTGATCCTGTATTAAAGAAAGGCGAAATGGCAATTGCTACTATTCCAGAGGGTAACACTACTAGTAAATTACAGAATTTACCTAATGTAGTCCTTAAAATTGGCGATGGTGCTAGTAAATATAGTTTTCTTCCTTTTGTAAGTGGATTAGCTGCTGATATATATGGCTGGGCTAAAGCTGCTAACAAGCCTTCTTATGCTGCTTCTGAAATCACTGGTTTACAAGAAGCTATTGAAAAATATTCTGACTACGATACCAATACTCAATATAAAATCGTTCAAGCTAAAGATGATGAAAATGCTGTTATTCCTGGTAAATATCAACTTCAATCTAAAGAATTAGATGGAGATTGGCAGAATGTTACCGATTCTTTAATCGATGTTACTGATGCTTTTGGCCGTATTGCTACATTAGAGACTGAAATTGAAGGATTAACTGGCGGTGCTGGTAGTATTGCTAGTCAAATTGATGCGGCTATTAAAAAGTTAAATGCTACTATTTCTAACCGCACTGATGAAAATGCTGTCAATGCTGATGGCCTTGATGTCACCATCGTTCAGGAAAATGGTACGTTAAAATCTGTCACTGCTACTATTAAAGAAGGCACTTATGATGCCGCCGGTGCTGCTGCTGCTGTTCTTGGTAAAGATACTGATGCCGCTGGCGCTAGTACAGTTTTCGGTGCAAATAAAGCTGCCGCTGCTGCACAGACTAAAGCTGAAGAAGCTGCTGCTGCTGCTGCCCAAGAAGCTACTGATCGTGATAATGCAATTAAGAAATTAAACTATACTGGTTATGAAGCTGGTGTTGCTGACAATAGTGAAACCATTTCTTTCGTAGGTGAAATCAGCGAAGCTAATGGTATTGTTTCTGCTACTAAACGTGATCTAAAGTTTAAGACTGCTTATAATTCTGAAAGCAATAAAATTGCTACAGAAGCAGATGTCGATGCTGTAGTTGAAAAGTTCTCTAAATCCTTAACTTATAAAGGTATGTTAGAAGCTCTTCCTACTGATGTAAGTGATTATAAAACTGGTGATGTTGTCATCGTTGGCACTTTAGAGTATATCTTTGATGGCACCAAGTTCGATCAGTTCGGTGATGAAGGCGTTGCTGATGCTGTTAAGAAATCTTTAAGTGCTGCTGCTCAAACAGGTACTGCTGATGAAACCATTACCACTATTGTCCAGAATAATGGTATGGTCACTGCCACTCGTAGCAAAATCTCTATCTCTGGCGATCAAGTCAAGTTAGATAAAGAGGGCGGCGAAGAAGGCGAAAAAGAAACCTTAACGGAGCGTTTAGCTAGCATTAAGAGTGGTGCTTCTGCTGATGTAACTGCTCTTGAAGAAAAAGTTAACGCCAATAAAGCCGCTATTGATACTTTAAATGGTACTGTTGAGACTGCAGGCTCAGTTGATAAGAAAATTAACGATAAAGTTGTAAATCTTGTTAGTACTGTTTCTCAAGATGCTGCTGAAGGTAATGGTCAACTAGCTCTTACCGTAGTTCAGGAAAATGGTACATTAAAGTCTGTCTCTGGTAGCATTAAAGCTGGTACCTATGATGCCGCCGGTGCTGCTGCTGCTGTTTTGGGCGATGATGCAGATACTGCCGATGATAAGACTGTTTATGGTGCTTTTGCTGCTGCGGCTGCTGCTTAGAAGAGTGCTGATGATGCTGCGAGCGCAATTACTAAGTTAACTAGTGAAGGTGCAGTTGCTACTGAAACCCAGACTGACGGTAAATTTGGTGTTTTAACTCAGGTTAAGCAGACCAATGGTGCAATCAGTAAGGGTGCGGAAGTAATGCTTCATAAAGTTGCTGCTTCCGGCAAGATTGATGATTTAGACCAAACTGCTTACGTTATTTTTGATTGTGGTTCTGCCAATACAGTAATGTAATCTTTAATTCCAAAGGGTTATTCAGGTTAACTGAATAACCCTTTTTTTTATTGTATTTAGAGATTAAAATATAAGGAGGTAAAATAATGGGGAAATTGAATGCTACAATTTTACTTCGTTCTGATACTTCTACCAATTGGTTAGATGCTAATCCTACGTTAGCGATAGGAGAAGCCGGTTATGAGCTAGACACTCATAAATTAAAAATTGGTGATGGAACAACTAATTGGAAAGAATTGAAATATATTGCTAGTGAAAATGATATAGTTGTTCAAAATAAAAGTATTGAAACAGTAGAAAAATTACCCCCAGAGGGTGATGCTTCATTCTTCTACAAAGTTAAATCAACATCATTAATCTATTTTTGGGATAATGATAAATTTATTGCTATCAACGAAAAGCAAGAAATTCCAGACCCAGAACCTCAAATTGATAATATAATTGTTGCTGACACAAAAGATGGCTTCCCAGCTAACGGCGAAAATAATAAATTATACAAATCCTTAGATGATTAGTTAATTTATAGCTGGAACTCACAAAATAATAATTATGAAAAAATAAAAGCAGAAACAGTATCTCAAATTAATAATATTAAATTAATTAGCACTAAAGCAGAATTACCGGATGAAGGTAATCCAATTATGCTCTATAAGGTAGCTGATACTGATTTACTTTACACTTGGAATCAATAGACCAGAACTTATTAGGCAATTAATGAAAATACTGGTGAAACTCCAATAGTAGAAGGTAAAGAGAACATAGCAGTTATAGATACCATCGCCAATTTACCTACTGAAAAAGTTGAAGATGTATTATATAAAGTAAAAGAAAATCAAAAATTTTATTACTGGAATGACACTAAAGCCGCTTATGAAATTCTTAATGAAACTCAATAGGCCGTTGAGGGTAAGAGTAATATTCTTGTAGTGAATAAATTTGATGAATTGCCTGAGACCGGCGAAGCTGATGTGCTGTATAAGGTCATCGCGGATTAGGCTCTATATAATTATAATACTTTGACCAAGGCCTATGAAAAATTAGGGCAAGCGGGTGGCGGCACTATTGAAGAAGGATATAACATTACTCTCCAATCTGCAATTGACCGAATCTTTGCCACACTTGAAGGCGATACAATAGAATTAAAATTCCGCTATTCGTCTATAGACCAAGATGGTCTTAATGATGGTCCTGGCATCGGCACTCTCATTGTCAATGATGTAAAGAAAACAACTATTGCAGTTGCACAAAAGCTACAAACATTTGATATTACTAAATACTTAGTTCTTGGTGACAATGATGTTTAGTTAGTCGTTGAAAATTCTGATGGCAAACAAAAAACATTGACTTATTCAATTAGTGTTATTAACTTATCATTAACTACTAATTTTAAATCAATGGATATTTACACTAGTGATACGAGTTTTGCATTTGTTATCATTGGTTCAGGCACTAAGACTTTACATTATTTAATGGATGGCAATGAATTATATAACGAAGAAATAACTAGTACTAATAAATTGGCTTATAGTTATAAGATTCCTATGTAGACAGCCGGCGCCCACTTATTTACTTGCTATGCCACAATGGAAACTAATAATATGTCTATTCAATCTAATACTCTTACTCTTGGTATGATGTATGTGACTGACGAAATGGTTGATACACATATTCTTTCTACATTCCAGTAGACAGAATCAACTCAAGGCGAAATCATTACTATTCCTTATATGGTTTATAATCCATTCCTTGAGACTACTAATGTAAAATTAGAAATTATTAATCCTGATAATTCAATTTATTTTACAAAAGAAATTATTGTAAATCAAACTACTCAAAACTGGGTTATCCAAGATTATCCCGCCGGACAAATTATTTTCCGTATTACAGCAAGTAGTGATTCAGGCACTGACGCCATTAAAGAATTCCATATGACTATTCACGAATCTACTTTTAATTTATCAGTCATTAAAGACAATCTTGCATTAGAATTTACAGCTAATGGACGTAGTAATGCTGAAAAGAATCCTGCACAATGGAACTATAATGATATAGATGCTTCTTTTGAACGTTTTGTATGGTCTGGCGCAGATGGCTGGGTAGAGAGCGATGCTGGTGAAACAGTATTAAGATTCTTACCAAAAGATAAGATGGTAATCCCATTCTATCCATTCGCAACTGACAAACGCTCCAATGGTTATACAATGGAATTTGAATTAAGTAGTCATAATGTAAATGATTATGATTCAGTCATTGTATCTTGTGTTAATGAAGGTCGCGGTTTTGTGATTAAATCCCAATCTATCATTTTTAAATCAGAGCAATCCAAAGAAATTGTTATGATGTTTAAAGAAGATGAACGTGTTAGAATTACAGTAGTTGTAGAGCCGCAAACCTTAAATCGTTTCATTTATATGTATGTAAATGGCATTATTTGTGCGGTTGAACAGTATCCTGAAAATGATAATTTTAAACAATCAACTCCATAGCCTATTACTATTGGTTCTGATACTTGTGGACTTGACTTATATAAGATGCGTTTCTATAACCGTAATCTTACAATGTCTGAATAGTTAAATAACTATATCTGTGACCGTTCTACTAATGGCGAAAGATTAGAAATTGAAGAGCGCAATCACATTTATGATATATCCGGCAATCTTACAATTGGTTCATTACCTAAGTCTATTCCTTACTTAGTAATGCAATGTGAAGAATTACCATAGTATAAGGGCGATAAAAAGAAAAATAAATCTGTTTATTTCGTAGATAATTTACATCCTGAACGTAATTTCACAGCCACTGGATGTCAATTTAATGTTCAAGGTACATCTTCAGCGGTTTATCCTATTAAGAATTTTAAAGTATCTTTTAAGAAAGGTATTACTTATTCTAATGGCGATACAGCAAAAGGATTCCCAATTGAAGACGGCGATTTACTTGCCGCGACATTATGCTTAAAAGCTGACTATGCTTCTTCTGAACACGCAAATAATACAGTTCTTGTAGATTATTATGATACTCTTGTTCGTGATATTTTTAAAACTCCGCCCCAAAAGACAAATGATAAAATAAGAACGGGCATTAAGGGCGTTCCTATTGTTGTTTTCTGGGAAAATACAGAAACCGGCGAAGTAAAATTCCAAGGTATGTATAATATGAATAACGATAAGAGCAATGAAAATGTTTTCGGTTTTGATAGTGAATTATATCCTCACCTTGAAAGTTGGGAATTCTCAAATAATACCTCTGATAGAACGTTATTTAAAAAGAGTGAATTTGAAGAAACATACGTAGACGCCGAAACAGGTACAGTAACTCCAGCTTGGATGGCTGACTTCGAGGCCCGTTATCCTGATTTAGATGAACCTTATAGTGATTATACACAATTTAAGCGTGTGGCTGATTGGATTGTTTCTACTGATAGACGTTAGGCTACCGGTGAAGCCTTAAGTGCTCCTGTCACTTATGGCGGAACTACTTATAATAATGATACAGAAGAATACCGTCTTGATAAATTTAAATATGAAATTGATGATTATCTTATTAAAGATGATTTTATTTTCTATTATATCTTTACTGAAGTATTCTTAATGATTGATAGCCGTGCAAAGAATATGTTCTTCACTACCTTTGACGGCACTCATTGGTTTTTACTTCCTTATGACTTTGATACCGCTAATGGTATGTAATAATGCCTGTTAAACCTTTTCCGTCTCATCAACGGGGTATATATTTAATATATGCTAACGGTGAAACCTGACCATGTAAAGATGAAGGCAATACCGTGGGAAATTAATTTAAATTATTTCAACAAAAAAAATTTTAAGAAAGGAGGAAGTTAAATGATAGGATTAATATATAAAGTAACTAATAAACAAAATAATAAAATTTATATAGGTTAGACTATTAATACTTTAAACCGTAGACGTTCTAGCCATTATACTGCAACAAAACGTCATTATGGCAATTCAGTTTTTCATAAAACTTTAGAAAAGTATCCTAAAGATAATTTTATTTGGGAAATCATAGAGACAATAAAAACTAATGATAAACAAGAATTATAGAATAAATTAAATGAGCGAGAATGTTATTATATAAAATTCTATGATTCTAATAATTTAGACAAAGGATATAATCTAACATCAGGTGGAGATAGCCATCAAGAACAATCTAAAGCTTATTGGAACAATCCTGAACGAAGTGGTGAAAGACGTCAAAAATTAAGTTAGAGCATGACAGAATATTGGGCTGATAAATCACATATAGAATAGCATACTGAATGGATGAATAATTTTTATAAAACTCCTATAGGCCAAGAACAAGCTAAACGACATGGTGATTTTATGAAAAACTATTATAATGGTCCTAATGCTAGAAAAAATAAAGCAAAAACAGCACATTATTTTGTAAAAGCAATATCTCCAAATAACGAAGAAATGATATTTATTTCATCTAAAGAACCTAATTTATATTTTAATAAAGATATATGTTTAAGAAGTAATTTACATTAGGCTGGAGATACTTGGATACCTACTAAACGATCTTTCTTATATGGTTGGAAATTTGAAGCAATTCCTAAATTTGAAATAATTTAAATTATAAACCTGTAACGACTATCTCCGGATCGGGAGAGTAAAGCTATTATTGATACATAGCTTGAAATGGGTTTTGCGGATTTAAAAAAATCCGTTAAGATATAGTCTGTTCCATTAGAAATAGTGGATTAAACGATTAATAATGAAGGCGCTCTTGTCTTCGACTATGACCTTGAAGATACTGATAAAGTAAATAATGAAGATGTATTTAATGGCTAGCAAAGCACATTATGGTTAAATATTCGTGATGCTTTTAAATCTGAAATTTATGCTATGTATGATAAACTTCGTATAGCAGGTAAGTTCTCTTATGAAGCTATTAACACAAAAATGAATGAACATCAAAGTAAATGCTGGCCTGAAGCTCTTTGGAATGAAGATGCTAAATTAAAATACTTAGATGTATATTTAACTGATGGCGAAGAATACTTTGATATGTGCCAAGGTAATAAGCGTACTTAGCGTGAATGGTGGTTATATAATACATTTAAATACCGCGATTCTAAGTATCGCACTGGCGACGCCCAAAAGATGACAGCAAGTTTCCGTGCATATTCTCCAGAAGATATCACAGTAACTCCTTATCAACATCTATGGCCCCGCGTTGATTTTACTGATTCTTATCCAGTCACTCAGCGTAGTAAACGCAATACACCTAACTTATTAAAATGCCCAATTGATACGGCATCTGACACTGAAATCTTTATTCGCTCTTCTGATAGAATTTCTAGCTTCGGTGATTTAAGTAATTTCAAACCTGATACTGTTAAATTTAGTTCGGCTACTAAATTAAGAGAAGTTATTCTTGGCAGTAGTGCAGATGGATATACTAATCATAAATTAACAAGTGTAGAACTTGGTAATAATAGATTATTAGATTATTTAAATGTTGAAAATTGTATAAATCTAGTTAAAGCAATTGATTTAAGTAATTGTGTAAACCTTGAAACTGTAAAAGCAAAAGGTTCTTCTTTAACGAGTTTACAATTCCCAATGGGCGGACATTTAACCAATCTAGAATTACCTGGGACATTTACGAACTTAACAATTCGTAATTAGCATGGTATTTAGAATTTCTCTATGGAAAGTTATGATAGTCTCAATACCTTATGGATTGATGATACTCCTAACATTCCCATTGAAAATATTCTATTAAATAGTCCTAAACTTGATCGTGTGCGTTTAGTTAATCTTACTTGGTCTGTCACCAATGAAGATATTTTAAAGATTATTTTTAATAAACTAAAATCTTGCGGCGGTATAGATGCCAATGGTAATAATACTGAAACCGCGGTTGTCACTGGTTATATTGAAATTAATGAAATTAGTGATGATTTCCTTGAAGAACTTAATGAAACATTTAAGGAATTAATTGTTATTGTTAATGGTAAAACACGCTTCTTCTTACGTTATGTAAACTGGAATAATGATTTACTTTATAAATATGCAATTTCTCAAGGAGATAATGCTATAGATCCAATAGCAACAGGATTAATTGAAACACCTACTCACGAAGGCACTGAGGATACTCATTACATCTATCGTGAATTAAGTAATCTATAGAGCAATATTCAAGGACCACTTACAATGGTTGCCCTTTATGATACATATTATAGAGTTCAATTTGTAGATGGCGATAATAAAGTAGTTAATACATAGTGGATTATCAAAGGTGGCGCAGCCGTTGATCCGGTTGCTAATAAAACTATCAAGATTCCTACTAAGACATCTGATGCATAGTATGATTATACTTATGCTGATTGGAAAGATACCTTTGATAAAATTACAGCTCCTAAAACAGTTGAGCCTGAATTCTCCGAAGAGCTGAGAAGTTATCCTGTATATTTTTACAATGATAGTGAATTACTTTATGAAACTAGAGTTTATTACGGTAATTATGCTAGTTATAATGGCAATGAAGAAGATATTAAAAAGAAAGTCGGCGGCGAACCTTCTGATTACTATGAGTTTGCCTCTTGGTCTCCATCACTTGATGAACCTATTAAGACTACTACATTCTTCTATGCACAGTATGTATTTAATGGATATATTGAAGATAGCTGGACTACTATCGCGGCGAATGTTGCAGCCGGTAATCTAAGTGATTATGGTTATGGCGGCAAAAAGAAATAGACTATCACTTATGTAAACTATGGTAAAACCTATACTGATGAAGCTGAATTTGAAATCATAGGTAAGAATCACGATGAATTAGAAACTACTAGTGTAGGGTATAACAATAATTCTACTACTGCTGGATTAACATTTAAAGTAGTTTTATCATTATCTCGTGCTTTGAACCGTTCTCCAAAAGATAATGGATAGGATAGCGCACTTAATGTAGGCGGCTGGGAAATGTGTGATTTACGCTCTTGGTTGAATGATAATTTCTTAAACGCTCTCCCTGATGAATTAAAGAAAAATATTAAATCAATTAAGCGTTTAAGCGATCCTGGCTATGCTCCTATTTAGAGTGGTTTAATTACTACTTATGATAAAGTAGCTATTCCTTCCTTAATTGAGTTAGGAATTGCTAATAGTGCAACAACTGCTGGTTAGGGTACACCTTATGTAATGTTTACTGATAATTATAGCCGTATAATTACTCCTCCTAATGTATATTGGACTCGTTCCGCTCATAAGGAAGTACATTCGTGGTGCGGCATTGATATGCAAGGTTATATGACTTCAATTGGTGGCGGTAGCGCAAACCAAGTTGTTATTCTAATTTGTATTTAAGGAGGACAAATAATGTATAAAATATTACATAATAATCAAATTATTGATGTAATGGAAGATATACGATATGTAAAGTGTCTTCCTAAATCTTAGAAATTAATAGCTGTAGATAAAATGCAAGCTAATGGGATAGTGTCTTCGGGAGGAGACACTATTTATCATATTCTCGGTACTAAAAATACATTTAATGATGAAAAATTAAGTGTATAGATAGTAGAAATAGATAAGGAAGAATATGATAAATTAACTACTTAGATTCAAGAAAAAGAAGATTTAAATAATCGTATTGACGAATTAGAAAAGTTAGTTAAAGAATTATATTCTAAAATAAATTAAGTAAAAGCGTTGGACTAATTAGTTTAGTTCAACGCTTTTATTTTTTATATAATTTTAGAATAGAAACATTGAAGGGAGGATACTCTCATTGGAAGATAAACAATTAAAATCTTTAAAAATGCCGGGTCTAGAAGATCGATATGTAGTTTAGCTTACCGTTCAAGAGTTAGAAGAATTAATTTTAAAAGTAAAGCATGAAGGCGGTATAGCTTATAAAGAAGATATTTTTAACGGAGATTATAATAGTCTGAGTAATACTCCTGATTTAACTATCTATGCTAAAAAAACTGATATACCTACTAATTTTATTACTTTAGGCCAATTAGATACTCGTAGTGAAGAAATTAAAAATACTTTAATTGGCACTGATAATGATACTGAAGCATCTAATACAATTAAAGGAGCTGTCAAAGCTGCTCAAAATTTTAGTAATAAAGCGTTATCTGATGCGAAAGAATATGTTAATCAACAAACCACGAGTGATAAATTACCAAAAGCTACTACAGAACAATTTGGTATAGTTAAAGTGGGCCAAGGCCTTAAAATTAGTGCTACCGGTACATTAATAGCAACTGGTGAAGGCGTTGTGGCAGACGCTGTTGAATGGAACAATGTTATTAATAAACCATAGCCTGATGAAATTAAAAGTGATTAGTATTATTTAACTTTAATTGAGACATTAGGTGCTGTCGCTGTATCTAATGATTATAATGATTTAAACAACAAGCCTGATTTAAGTAAATATGCTGAAAAAAGTGCTATTCCAGATTTATATACATTACCAGTAGCAACTACAGAAACACTTGGTGGTGTAAAAATTGATGGTAAAACAATTACAATAAAAGATGGAGTTATAAAAGCACAAGACGCCGGTGCTAAAATCACATGGCGTAAATGGACAGAATAAGTTTGAAATTGATAACTTATTTATAATCTTTACTCTTTTGAAAATAGATGATTGAGAAAGATATTTAATATAGGGAAATAAATATCTTGAACTATTTTCAAAATATTTATTTCCCTATATTTTTGTTTAAGGAGGAAATACCATGGCAAATAAAACATTCCAAGGACGCATTGTTTAGAAACATGATACAAAAGCCAATTGGGATAAAGCAACTAATTTTGTTCCCTTAAAAGGCGAAATTATTATATATGATGATTTAAAGAAAATAAAAATAGGTGATGGAACTACTAAAGTAGGAAATCTAGATTTTATTAATGATTTAGATACTATAAATGAAAAATATTTGCCTCTTACTGGCGGTATTATGACCGGTGATATTGATACATCAAATAATAATATTAATAATATTAAATCTTTATCATTTAAAGATAAACTTGGTGAAAATGAAACACCCCTATACACCTATACTATTAATAATACAGGACGTTTAGAGGCTTTAGGCATGGGGCCTGACGGTGATTATACTTTGGTGTTTGATACATATACTAATAATGATCCTGATGCCCTAATAGAACATTTACGTTCTGAAGGAGAAAGTATGCCTATTATTACCTTACGTAATATTGCTGAACCATTAACTCGTTATGATGCAGCCAATAAAAAGTATGTAGATGATTAGATCGCCGCAAATGATCATATAGTAAATAGATTTACATTTGAAGCAACAGCTAATCAATCTACTTTTACTATCCCCTTCGATTTTGATGATAGCAGTGCGCTTACAGTTTACTATAATGGCGTAATGATGAAAGAAACAGACAACTATACAATATCTGGTAAAGATATTATTCTTGTAGATTTTACTGCTGAAGCTGGTGATTATCTCACAGTTATGGGTATCGAAGGTGCGGCAGCAGTTGACTTTGGTGAAGAAGCTACTAATGCTATTAATCAAATGAATGCAGCAAAGACAGATGCAATTAATTCTATTACTACAGTTAAAGATCAAGCCATAGCTGCAGTAGATGATAAAATTGCTTCCTTGCCACAAGATACTTCATAGATAATGTATAAAAATCAAGCAATTACGATGACAGCAGACGGCAAAATTACAATGGACAGTACATACAATCCTGCTGTAGATGATGATATTGCAACTAAAAAATATGTAGATAACCATGTGCCTGATATAGATCCTCCAGTAGGTACAACAACAAACTATGCGATTTATATAGGGTCAACAGCACCGGCATCTGGTACTACGCCGCTTCTATGGATTGATACAACTGCCTCAACTGGCACATTCAAATACCGTACATCTACAACGGGGACTTGGACTGCTGTGCCTGTTGCTTGGAGTTAATAAGGAGATTAATAGATGGAAATAAAAAATAATGAAAAATTATTTGATTCTTTAATCATAAATAAAGTTCCATCTAAAAAAATTTATAATTAGATGATTGAATAGGGATTAGTAAATGATGATGAATTATATATAATTACTGAAAATGAAACTCCCTTTTATAAATACAATATTAAATGTGAAGAAGGGCAATCATTATTTGCTATTCCTTTTGATTTAGAGAATACGGAGACAATTAATATATATTATAACGGTATATTAATGATTAACGATGTTAATTATTAGATACAAGATAAAACAATTAATCTATTAGGTTTTGTAACAGAAGCTAATGATTATATTACTATCATGGGTGCGCAAGGTGCAGTGGCTATCGAAATTTCTGAGGCTACCGTCGCACATGAATTAGTAAAACAAAATGCGATAGATAGTTGTTTTACCTTATCGGCCGATGAACCGGATGATAAAAGAAAATTCTGGTTTGATATAATAAATAAAAAATTAAAATTCTGGAATTAGACAGAATGGGAATCAATTAATTAAAGGAGGTTTTTAAATGTCTAAACCGAAGATTTTAGAATAGATAGATAATGCAGGCGGCGTATTTGTTGCTACTAAAGATACTACTACTTATCAAGAAATTAAAAATGCTTGGGATAGCGGCAAAGATATTATTGTAGTATTTAATTCAGATATTTATATGTTAACTGAAATTCCAACTGGTAGCAATACTTTAAAATTTTATTATAGAGATTTCCGCAATAGAGGTTATTCTACTACGAATACTAAATATCTAACCTTAACTCCTGCTAATGCTTGGTCTTCATCGGCAACAGTCGAATAGCCAGCATAGTTAAGTGGACCAATAACTGGAAATGGTGATACTCCAATTAGTGCGTCAACAAGATATTTACGTCCAATATTAATATCTACTAATGAACCAACAGCCTCTGATGGTAATGTAGGTGATATTTGGATACAATATGAAGGTTAAATAAGGAGTTGATTTAATTTGGCAACATATGATTTAACTTCTACAATTCCAAGTAAAATTAAAGCAGGCGATATATTAAATTGTCCTTATAGTGGATCTGCTAAATCAATCGCTCTTCCAAAAGGATAGTATAAATTAGAATGTTGGGGCGCTCAAGGTGGCTATCGTAGTTCAGCTAATTATGGAGGTAAAGGCGGATACTCAGCAGGCACAATTGTTTTGACAGAAAAAACGTTAATTTATTTATACTCTGGCGGAGCTGGTAATACTGGTAAAACTAATGGCGGTTTTAATGGCGGTGGTAAAAGATCAGGCTATAATGGCGGTGGCGGTGCATCTGATATTCGTATTGGTACGGATAGTCTATATGCTAGGATAATTGTAGCCGGTGGTGGCGGTTCAGATGGAGCTACTTCTAGAACAGGCATGTATGGTGGCGGTGTAACTGGTGGCTCATCATCTGAGAGTTATGGTACTGGTGGCTATGGCGGTACACAAACAGGGGTGTCTGAATCGTCTTGGCAAACCAGGTCTCAATCATCATCACTCACTGCTCAGGCTGGGGCATATTCTGGATTTGGTTTTGGTGGTAATGGTATATATTATGCACAAGGATACGGAGGAGCTGGTGGCGGAGGCTGGTATGGCGGTTCTGGTACTTATCCAGATGGTTCTAACGACGATGATAAAGGTGGCGGTGGTGGTTCAGGTTATGTATATACCTCATCTACTGCTTCTAATTATCCTTCTGGATGTTTATTAAATTCACAGTATTATCTTGAAAATGCTACTACCCTAGCAGGTAATACCGCTTTTACTTCTCCAACAGGAACAAGCGAAACAGGACATACTGGAGACGGCTATATTCGCATTACAGTTATTGAAGTAAATAGTGGCAATATTTTCTTTAAAGACAGTGATGGAACTTGGTTAGAACAAAAACAAATATTTGTAAATACTGGGGCTAGTAGCATTATTCCTAGTGAGTTGGTTGAATTAGAATACATTGAAAATACTAACACATCTTACATTAATACTGGATTTAATCCAGATTCTTTAACTAAAACAGTTATTACTTTCCAAATGACAGCTAATAATGGAACTCACCAGGTTATCTTTGGTTCTCGTGCTAGTAGTTCTAGTATGCAATATGTATTAGGATTTGCCGGACATCAGAGTCCTACAGTTTGGAGGTCTGATTATGGTACTAATTAGACTAAATTTACTTCTTCTTTAAGGTATGATACAAAATATACCTGTACTAAAGATGGTAAAACTTGTACTTTAGGTAACGAAACCAATACGCATACGGCAGTTACTTTTAGCTCTAGTTATCCTATATACTTGTTTGCTTGTAATACCTCTAATGCTGTTGGCAACAATGCTAAAGCAAAAATTTATTCTTGTAAAATATATGATAATGGTACATTGGTTCGAGACTTAATTCCTGCTAAGAGATTAAAAGATAATATATGCGGTTTATGGGATAAAGTTAATTATAAATTTTATACTGATGAAAATGGTAATAACTTTACTGCAGGTTCTGAAAAATCTGCTATTGCTTCTCCGGGAACTGCTATTGAGTATATAGAAAGTAGCGGCACTTAGTATATTAATACAAATATTTTAGGACAAGATATTAGTAAAGTGAATGTTGATTTTTAGTTTACTTCAGTTCCTTCTGGAGCAGAAGCTTAGATTGCCGCAATATATGTATCATCCACAGTATATTTTTAGATAGGATGGAGTGGTTCAAGTTTTATGCGTACTTCAGAATATACTTATTCTTAGACAGCTAACTCATTAGCTAGAACATAGGCCGAAGGTACGCCTACCGGACAACCAAATTATACTTTATGGCTATTCGGATAGAATGAAACAGGAACTTTAAAGCATCCAGCTTCAGCAAAGATATATTCTTGTAAAATATATGATAATAATAATACTCTAGTACGTGATTTTATTCCTATTAAAACTACAACTAATATTTATGGCTTATGGGATAAAGTAAATAAAGTATTTTATTCTAATGTTGGAACAGGTACTTTTACTGGCGGGTCTACTGTTACTTTATCTGGGTGGCATCTGGCGAAAACAATGTGGGTAAAAACTACGTCTGATGCTTGGACTCAAGTGTTATAAAATTTGATTTTTAAAAAATTATTTTATATAATATAAATGTAAATAAGAAATGAATTTTTATTTACAGCATTTAACTCACCCCCCCCCCCTTTCTTGAATAGGACATAATAATTTAATTATTATGTCCTATTTTTTATTTATATAAGAAAATAAAAATAAAATAGGAAGGAGAAAAGTAAATGGCAATAAATTCAGATACTTCTCTTAATGAATTAGTTATACATTAGGTTCCTTCTAAAACCTTATATAAAACATTAAAAGAAAATGGCTCCATTGGTGAACAGACAATATGTGTTATTAATGGAGAACAAGAACAACGTTTATATAAAGATGAAGTAAATCAAATGGCCGAAGGCGGCAAAATACAAATGGCTTCATCTTATACTCCAACAGCAGATAACGATGTATGCACAAAAAAATATGCTGATAGCATTAATCCAACCATCACCCCTACTGTTGGTTTTGATTTAACCAGCCAAATTTACATTGGTTCAACTGATCCCGGCTCTAATGCCGCCGCACTTATATGGGTAGACACTTCTTCATCTGGTACATTAAAATATCGTATTTCAAAAACTGACAGTTGGAAAATTATTCCTGTTGCTTGGAGTTGACATTATGAAAAAAATATTATATACTAAATTAAAGGAGATGAAATAATGGCAGAAGATAAACAATATGGTTCAGGATCTATAGTTGATATAGACCGATTAGTTAAATTAAAAGCAAAAGTAAAAGCTGAATGTCTACGTCGTAAATATACTGGCTCAGTCGAGGCTTATGGCGGAACAGTATATGACTTTTCTAGCGATCCTACTATAAACGCGGTTGTAAAAGCGGAATATTATAATAAAAATGCCACTCCTTTAAATGCAATTAACTATAATAATATCCCTAAAGCTAAAGTGTTAGCTAATGATAATGTCATATTAAATGATGAAATATATAATATGGATTATCAAGTTAGTACATGGATGACTACTGATAAGACCAATAAAAATCATACTGACTGTGCAGTAAGTTGTACTGGTTTATGTTTAAGTTGTACTGGGTCTTGTACTTCTGGATGCTCTAACACATGCCGTGCGAATTGTGCGAATGACTGTACTGGCGTGTGCGGCGATGGATGTACTAATGCTTGCCGTGGATGTGGTAGTGGCTGTTCGGGCAATTGCTATGGCGATTGCGATGGCGGCTGTAAAGGCACTTGTACTATTACTTGTGGATATAATGGATGTGTAGGCAATTGTTATAGTTCATGTTCCAATGGTTGTTCAGGCGATGGCACTGCGGCATCAAATCCTGGATGCCGCAGTTGTGGAACAGGTAGTTGTAAAGATGCCTGTACTGCAGGAAGTGCTAGTTCAAGCGTTGGTAGCGGTACAGCTTGGTCAAGTTCTAGCAATACTTAAAAGGAATAATTTATGGATGAATTTAAATATAATATTTATTTTACACAATTGTTAATAAATATAAAAAATAATGAAGATATTACATAGTTATGTAAAAATATAGATAAAGAATTAAATAAAACAATGCCAGAATGCAAATTAGTATTTTTATCCTAGTTTACTAATAATACAATTAAATTATTTAAATTTAATGAAATTTCATAGGTTAATACTTATATTGGATAGCTATAGGAATGGTTAGAACAATTTACTTGTTTATAGTCTTTAATTGATATTCATTATTATGCTCTTATGATACAATACATTATTATTACACGAATATATTTTCCTGAAATGGATTTATGTTTTAAAAATGTATCGCTAAATTAGATATTAGATAATATTAATATAATTAAAAGTGATGAAATAAAAATTGTATTTTTAAATTATTGCTTACAATTTCATTTAAATTAGGGAATTAGTATTACCTATAAAGACACTTGTGATAGAATTGTTAAATTACTTGAAGAATTGCTTAATAAAAAAGATAATAAAATAAAATCAGGCGTTTTTAATTTGCCTTTATTAGAAAGTGAATTAGAATAATGAAAATAAAAATTCCAAAAGAACAGAGTGAGTATATAGAAATGCTTACTTATGAAGTACAATGTCATTAGGATTTATTGGCTTTTATGGCTGCCCATGGGATGGATAAAAGCATTTCTCAAAATTACTATGAAAAATATTAGGATTATTATATTGAATTAGCATTAGCCAAAAATCAATTAGAATCTTACTTAAAAACTCAAATTAATGAACCTTTAATTAATTGGTCTTTAAATTTTTTCAGTGCCGAGGTAAGCATAAATGATTAAATTTCGAGAAAATGAAGAATATGGAGATAGTCTAAATAGGTATTTCCATAAAGACCATAACAAGTTTGTTCGAGATATCACATTTCAAATAACTGATAATTGTAATTTATGTTGTTCATATTGTTATTAGCAAAATAAAGGACAACATAAGATGTCTTTTGAAACTGCTAAAAAACTTATTGATAAAATATTAACTAATGATTCATTAATTAATAATTACATTAAAAGTGAAGATGCAATTGGAGTTGTTTTAGAGTTTATTGGTGGAGAACCATTTCTCGAAGTAGATTTAATAGATCAAATCATTGATTATTTTATGGAACAATGCATTATTTTACATCATCCTTGGATTGATAGATTTAGAGTTTCTATTTGTTCTAATGGAGTTTTATATTTTACTCCAAAAGTATAGGAATTTATAAAAAAACATTAGACACATTTATCATTTACAATATCTATTGATGGTAATAAAAAATTACATGATGCTTGCCGCGTTTTCCCCGACGGAACTGGTAGTTATGATTTGGCGATTAAAGCCGCAAAACATTACAGAAAATATTATGATGCAATCTTAAGTAGTAAAATGACATTGTCTACTAATAATATTTATTACACTTTTCCTGCATTAGTAAATTTATGGGAAAATGATTATAATTTTATATATTGTAATTGTGTTTATGAAAAAGGATGGACCGTAGAGCATGCACGAATACTATATGATGAATTAACAAAAGTCGCTGACTATCTTCTAAATAATCATCTAGAAAAAATTAAAGGCACTTCAATATTAAATCTTGATTTAAACCAATAGAAAAACATATCAGACAAAAATTTTTGTGGCGGCGATGGAAACATGCTTGCTATGGATTATAAAGGTGATCTATATCCTTGTTTGCGTTATATGGAGAGCTCAATAGGCCAAAATCAATCACCTTATATCATAGGTAATGTAAATGATGGCATTGGATATAACCAGTAGACAAAAGATATGATTGCCGGATTAGATGTAACATATCAATCATAGAGTCCACAAGAATGTATGGATTGCCCAGTATCAAGTGAATGCGGTTGGTGTTCAGCTCTTAATTATCAAGAATTTGGTACTATTAATAAGCGTACTACTTATACGTGTTTAATGCATAAGGCACGAGTATTGGCTAATTATTATTACCAAAATAAGATGGGTGGCAATTATCCATTTTTAATTAATAAACAAGATGCTATTGATATAATTGGAGAAGATAAAACTAATTATTTAATGGGGTTAATTAATGGATAATTTTATTTATGGATGTATTGAAGGCTCATATGCTGAAGGTATGTAGACTCCAGACAGTGATTTAGATATTATTGAGATTTATAGTGCCGCAATACATATGGAAAGAGAATTAAAAAAGCTTAATACCATTGAACTAAATTGGCCTGATGCTTCTCGGCAAATCTTCAGTAGTCAATCTTTTATATATAATCTATTCTATGACTTAAACTGTGAATATTATCGGTGGTTATTTCCTTATAAGTATTTAAGTGATAATGAATTAACTACTTATATTAAAAAATATAATGAAGATATAATAAAAGAAAATCTTCCTTATTTATATCAACGATTAATGTAGGCACATGATACTTATTTACTATTGGCTCAATAGAATAATAATTTTAAATATTATTATAAAGCATTAAATAAATATGTTTTATTAATAGAGTATAAAAAATGTCAAAATTATAAAGAATGTTTATAGTTTAACGATTATAAACAATTTTTATTAGATATAAAATTGGGTAAATATACTCAAAAATAGATATTAAATTTTGATAAAGAGTTTAAAAAATAGATTGATAGTTTTTGGTATATGACTAATAAATCTTGCAATATATATCAATAGACTTTAATTAATTTAACAAATAATACATCAATTTCAAGATTTTATATTTAAGACCATAAAAATTTTTTATGGTCTTAAAATTTTACATTGAAAAAAAAATATTATATACTATATATAGTAAATGAAAGGAGTATAATATGAGTTCAAAATTAAGTTTTACCGATATTAATGCGTGGTATACTTCTTTGAATACTTTACGAAATAAAACTAATATTTCATTAGGATCAGTATCTACTCCTAGCTTAAGTGAACGATAGGTTCGAGCTACTGACATTAATGATTATATTAATAAATTAAATGCTTTACGTACTAATGAATATTTTAGATATGCTGATTGGATAAGCATTAGCACAGTATCTTCTAGCGAATAGATACGTGATATTTTAAAAGAAAATATTAATGGTGAAATTACTAATTTAAATAAAGTATGTGCTGATTATAGCGTCACGACTACTAATTCAACTTGTAAAACTTTTAATTTTAGTACAAATAGAACTTCTGGTAATAGTACTTTTAATTAGAGTTCAAGTTGTAAAACTGAATGTAATACTTGTGCCACAAATGGCACATATGGGAGTGATGGCCGAAAAATTTTTAATACTCATACTCTCTTTACTTTTTCTGATACTTATAGTTGTATTACTACAAAAGATTTTACTTCTACAGATAGTACTTGTAGTACAAATAGTACTACTAGAACTAATTATAATTTTAGTGTAGTATCAGATAAAGCTGTTATTTCAAATTCTAAAACTTCTGCAACCTAAAAGGATAAATTAAATGGAACAAAATTTATTTGAGACTTGTGTTTTATATGATGATTCTATATGTAATTTAAAATGTAGATATTGTTATATAGATAAAAACCCTTCATTATTAGAAATTGATAAAATATTAGATAAAAGTTTTGAAGGGGATTATTATTTTAATTTTAGTAAAAAAATTTTTGAACAAGATAAATTAAAAGAAATACAAATTTGGGGCGGAGAACCATCTTTACATTTGGATAGAACATTTAATACTATTAAACAAATGATAGAATATTATCCTAATTTAACTACTATTATGTTTTCTTCTAATTTAACCACTTCATGTTTTATGGATTAGTTAACAGAGTTAGTAAAATTATTAAATTAGTTTGATAGAAAATTTACCATACAGCTTTAGATGTCTATTGATGGTCCTACTTATTTAAATGATATGAATAGAGGAAATAAAACGACTGAATTATTTACTAAAATTTTTAGTAAATTATTAAGTCAAGCAAACATTTTATTCCCAGAAGAAAAAAACATTTTTTTAAATTGTTTTTTTAAACCTACTTTAGATGGATATTCTATTCGTTTATTATAGTCAAAAGAAAAAATTATAGAATATTATAAATTTTTTGAAGAGTATAATCGAATCGCTGAATAGGTAAGAACTTCTAAATTTAATTTTTGTTTATCTATTCCTAATACAGCTTGTCCTTCACCGCATACAAAAGAGGAAGGTTTATTATTTGCTAATTTTTGTAAATTAAGCTATGAAATAGAGTAGGAAAATAAACAAAATAAAATTTTTGATTATTATAAAATTATAATGCCTTTTAATAAAAAAATAAATAAATAGGATATTTTAAACTATGGTAATTGTGGAACTACTAGGACTATAATTGGTTTACTTCCTAATGAAATGCTGTCAGGGTGTCATAATGGTTTTGTTGAATTAATTAGCGATTATAAAAAATATTGTAATGAAGAAACATCTAAAACACAAAATAGTACTTTAGATTTTAATTTATTCTTAAATAATTAGCATAACAATAAAATGGTATTTCCTTACAAAGATTTAGAAAAATATCGTCATTAGATGGAATCTTATTTTAAACCTAAATCTTGTTTTTAGATAATTAATTTAGTATCTGAAATATAGTTATTGGCATTTAATAAATAGATTGATGAAAAATATTTAAATTTAAATGAAGCTATAAATGGAGCTAATTTTTTTATAACTCATACAGCATATTGTATAAGAGACAATATAGGATCTACTGGGTCTAAATCTTTACAACCAATTGGATTAATAAAACTTTTATTGAATGGAGCTAGAGAATATATTGAATTAGACTAAAACTTTTTAGGATGAACAAAATGAATTATTTTATTCATTAATTTATAATAATTATTACAAATATTGGAGTGGGAAAGAAAAAATAAATTCTGAATTTATTTATGATATTCCAAGTTTAGAATTATAGATTACTCCAGTATGTAATAAATCTTGTGAATATTGTTATTTAGTTAAATATGGAAATGAATTATATCCAAAAGAAATTAGAAATTAGGATGTTATATTAAATAATATTTCTATTCTTTTAGATTATTATAAATTTAAAGGATTTAAATTACCTAGAGTAGATTTATTTAGTGGAGAAATTTGGCATACTGATTTTGGATTAAAAGTTTTAACTACTATATTAGCTAAAATAAAATTAGGATTAAATATAAAGCAAATAATTATTCCAAGTAATTTTTCTTTTATAAATTATGATGATAAAATAAAACAAATTGAATGGTTAATAGAAGAATTTAAAAAAGAAGAATGTAATTTAATATTTTCTGCTTCAATTGACGGTAAATTTAGTGAAAATATGGTTAGACCTTTTAATAATAAAAATACTTTGACAGATGAATATTATGATAAACTTTTTAAATTTTGTAAAAAGCACAATTATGGTTTACATCCAATGTTCAGTGCCTATGGTATAGATTATTTTAAAAAAAATTTCACTTGGTTTAAAGATAAAATAAATGAATATGATCTTTATGATAAAAGTAAACCAATAGATATTTATAATACTATTATGTTTTTAGAAGTCAGAAATGACGATTGGACAGAAGAAAAACTTTATAAATATATTGATTGTTTAAATTATATGTTAAATTATGATATTGATACAATTTGGACTAAAGAAAAAGATGGACTAGAATATTTAGCGGCTAGACTATCTAAAATTAAATATTCAGATATACGAGAATTTAAATATCTTAATTATATAAATTATTTATCAGATGACACTAACGGATTACCAGGATGTACTGTTACTTATACTCTAATGGTTAGAATGGGTGATTTGTCTATAGTACCTTGCCATAGAACTTCTTACCAAAAATTTATTTATGGCAAATATAAAGTGGAAAATAATAAAATTATAGGAATAGAAGCCTAGAATCCCATTTTAGCTAATAGAATATGGAATCAAAAAATGAAGGCTAATCCTTTTTGCGATAGTTGTTATTTATATAAATATTGTTTAAAAGGATGTTATGGATCTTAGTATGAAACTACTGGAGATTTATTTTATCCAATTGAAAGTTGTTGTGATTTATTTAAAATCAGAGTTTTATACTTATATTATAAAAAAGAACAACTATTAAAAAAATATAATTTAAATTATAATAAATTTTAGAATGAAGAACAAAATTCTATAATTGATTGTATAAAAATGGAGAATAAGGAGAAATACAATAAATGGATGAAAAAAATACAAGCGGTGCTCTCTTAGAATTATATGAAGATTTAGTATTAAATAATTTATGTGATAATAACTATCCAAGTGTATCAAAACTATTTTTTGATATTTGTGATAATAAATTTAATTTAAATAATTTTTATAATGCTTTTTTAGTATTAAATATTATTAATTTATTAGAAATTAATTCTTCGATGAGTTCTGCTTTATCTTTATTATTAAAAGAATGTAAAATAAAAATTACTCGTAATACTAGCTTAAATCTTCCTTTAGTAAAAGATAATTTTAATGAATTAGAAGAGTATAATTTAAAAAATCTTGAAAATGAAATTTTTTCTAATGTAAATGGAATTGAAATTAAAAAACGCTATGTCCCATATAATTGTGAATATGAATTACCTGAATATGGTAAGACTGCAATTATAATAATTGTCGGAAATGTAATTACAGCACCTAATAAAGAATATAAACAAAAAGTAGAGATAGATCATAAAGGTCGAGTATTAAGATTAATTGGAGAACCTGAAATTATTGATAAAATTGTTGATAATTCTAATATGAATTATAATGATATCTATAAAGCTTTATTAACCTAGGTATTAGAAACTAGCGAAGATAAAGAAAAAAAAGATGAAGTATAAAGATTTTAATAATAATAAAATAAGTTATTTGGGTCTTGGTATGATGCGTCAAGACCCAAATAATCAATTATTATCATAGAAAATAGTAGATTTTGCTATTGAAAGTGGCATTAATTATTTTGAAGGTTGTTATTTTTATTTAAACAATAAATGTGAAAGTATTTTAAGCAATTGTTTACAAAAATATCCTCGCAATTCATATTATTTATGTGATAAATTACCATTAAAAGGAGTGTTTGAAAATTTACATTCTTATAAAGAAATGGAAAAATTATTCCAATAGCAATTAGATAATATGAAAACGACCTATTTTGATTTTTATTTAATACAAGCTATTGATGATTCTTGTATTAATTTATTATAGAAATTTAATTTACTTTCTTATTTATTAAAAAAGAAAAAAGAAGGTATAATTAAATATTTAGGTTTTTCATTTCATGGCACTCCAATAGTATTAGAAACTCTATTAAAATTAAAATGCTGGGATTTAGTACAATTATAGTTAAATTATTATGATTATTATCTTTCTTCTGGACAGCAAAATTATGAATTATGCCAAAAATATAATGTGCCAATTTGGGTGATGGGTGCAAACAAAGGCGGCACACTAATAAAAGATATAAATATAGATATATGTACTAATTATAAAGAATTGCCATATAAATTCTTAAATAATTTAAATTAGATAAATTGTATATTAAGTGGTGCAGACAATTTAGAAGTATTGGCTGAAAATATAATAACAATAAATAGCTTGACAAATTTAACAAAATAGGATATAATAAATATAGAAAAAATATTATAGGAATATAAAGAAAAACATTATATAAATTGTTCCAAGTGTAATTATTGTCAACCTTGTCCGCAAGGAATAAATATCCCATGGTATTTTGAATAGTATAATAATATATTAAAACATGGAACAAATTATAAAAACTTTAAAGAATATATGAATTATAGTCGTAATTCAGATGATTTTTTTAAATGCATTTCTTGCCATAAATGTGAAAAAAAATGTCCTCAACATTTATAGATTCCTTTATTATTTAAAAAAGATTTATTTTAGATGAGGCTTTAAATGTATTATTTTACCTTATGTGATTTTTTTTATAATTATAAAGTAATTAATTATTTTATAAATTTATTAGATTAGCATCCTGAATATTTTATTAATTCTAATATATGTTTTAATTGCTATTAGGGCAGTTATTCTTATTTTTATTTTAATGGAGATTTTAATAATAATAATGGTCCTACTACTTTAACTCCTAATTTTAAAACTAGGGAAAATTTAGATAAAAAACCCATAAGATTTTCTATGTCTAATTTATATATTGAAAATAATGATATATATAATTGTTATTTAAATAGTTTATTAAAAGAATTTGATAGATAGGGTAATTATATAGAAGTTAGTAATTTAGATTTTTTGAATTATATTAAATCTAATTTTACATATAATTATATACTATCAAAAAACATTTTTTTCACTCTTTCTCCAGAAATAAATAATATAAATCAAATATTAGGAGAAAATAAAGATATTTTTTCTTTAATTCAATTACCTGATAATTATCCTTTAGATAAAATTAAGGGATTAAATAATAAAAAATTATTAGAAGTTACAATTAATCCTAATTGTATTAATTGTAAAAACTATAATGCTTGTTGGTTAAAAGAATTTGAGTATTAGATTAATTATTCTAATAAATCTAATTTTTGTAATTGCGAGAAGTACAATGAAAATACTGTTACTATAAAAGAATTAGAAAATTATTCTAAATTAGGAATAAATCATTTTATAATAAAATCTAATCCACAACATAGTGCTGAAAATTATTTAATATTTTTAATAAATTATTTTATTAAAGATGAATTTAAATATGATGTTTTAAAAAAATGGAGAAACTATGATTAATTATATAATTCCAGGATTGTATGAACATTTTGAATTTAATAAAGCATTCATTCGTTATTTAAAAGATAACCCAAAAGAATAGATAGAGAATACAACTATAAGTGCAGCTTTTGGTAATTTTCAATTTTGTATTTGGGATGGCGGCAGAATATTTGGTGAATATAAGCAAAATACATTGGAAGAAATAGATAATATTTTTTCTTATTATACTAATCAAGGTATTACTAGTCGTTTAATTTTTACAAATAATTAGCTTAAAGAACAAGATTATTATGATAGATTTTGTAATTTGATTCTTACTATTGGATAGGATTATAATGTAGAAATTGTATTAGCTGATGATAATTTAAGAGAATATATTCATAGTAAATATCCTAGTTATCAATTTATTTCTTCTACAACTAAATGTATTACTAATTTTGATAAGTTAAAAGAAGAAATTAATAATCCTAATTATAAAATGGTTTGTTTAGATTATAATTTAAATCATAACAAAAAATTACTAGATTTTTCTCCAGAAGAGAAAGAAAAAACAGAATTTCTATGTAATGCTATATGCCCGCCGGCCTGCCCCTATCGTAAGGAACATTATAAATTAAATAGTTTATTTGGCTTAACTTATGGGATGCCTTATACTATGTAGAATTGTTCTATTAAAAAAAATACTCTTAGTTTAGAACAAAAAAATAGCATAAATAATATACCTGTAAATTTAATACAAGATTTTTATGAGCCTAATGGATTTAAATATTTTAAATTAGAAGGCCGAACTTTATCTTATTTAGAAAATCTTTGTAATTATGCTAATTACTTTATTAAACCAGAATATCAGCAACAATTTTTAGTGGATTTTGATAGATTTTATTATAAAATTTGAAAAATTAAAAAAAATTTTATATAATATATATAGAAATTGAGGGAAAAATAAATTCCCTCTTAAATGCCGGAGTAGTTCAATGGCAAAACCGTAGATTTGTAATCTTCAGTTGTCAGTTCGATTCTGACCTTCGGCTCCATTAGCCAAGATTAGATAGTTAATAAAACCGTTTCTAGTTAATAGACTCTAGATGGCCGGGACTCAAAACTGCTGGCAATTCTAATCTTGGCTGTTTTCTTTTATTTGAAAAATTTAAAAAAATAATATATAATATATATACAAAATGATTGAAAATTACATTTTCAATTAAATAAATGAGAAAAAGGTGTTAAAAGTTATGGAATATTCTCTGGATAAGTACAAGTACTTTATTCCTACTAAGGCAGATGGCACGCCGTATAAGGTTGTTGCAGTTTCTACTTATGCTGGTAGGACTGTACGCGGTGTAGCTAAATGTGATCCGAAGGATACTTTCGATATTGAAAAGGGTAAGCAGCTTGCCGCAGCTCGTTGTCAGGCAAAGGTTAGTTCCCAGCGTCTGAAGCGTGCGACTAAGAAGCTTGATGAAGCTCTTCTGGCTCTTGAGAAGGCACAGCAGTATTATGATAATATGTCTGTGTATTTTAATGATAGTGCTAGAGACAAGGAAATGTATGATAGTGTAGCTGAAAAGCTCGCTAAGGAAATGTAATAATTCGGGGAGCTAAGCTCCCCTCATATATCCGGATGTGGCGAAGTTTGGTATCGCGCTTGATTTGGAAAGCAAATTTATTAAATAATTATATTAATGAATTATACTCAATCTATTGGTAATATTGTAGAATTACAATGTTTATCTAAATTTACTGAATTAGGTTATGAAGTTTCTATTCCTTATGGAAATGGAGCTAAATATGATTTCATTGCAGATATTAATGGAAAATTATTAAGGATTCAATGTAAATCATGTGTTCATCCTAGAAAAAAAGATAGTATTGAAAATAGTTATGATTTTTCAGCTATTCAAATTACAACATCATCTCAAACAACCAATACAAAAAAAACAACTCGACATAGTTATTCTATAGAAGATATAGATTATTTTGCTACTTATTATAATAATAAAGTTTATTTAATTCCCGTAGAAGAATGTTCTTCTAGTAAAACTTTACGATTTGCTCCTCCTCAAAACGGAACAAATAATTATAATAAAGCTGAAGATTATGAAATAGAAAAAATTATTCCTCAATCTCAAAATTTTTTAAATTCTAAAAAAGAATTTGAAGAAAGAATGAAATTAAGAATAGAAGAAACTAATAAAAATAAATAGAAATTTAAAGAAAATTTTTATTGTTCTATCTGTGGGATATAGATTACAAAAAATTCTAAAAATGGATTATGTCCAAACTGTTATAGTATAACTACTAGAAAAGTAGGTAGACCAGACAGAGAGGAGTCAAAAAAAATGATTAGAGAAGAAAGTTTTGTAAGTATTGGTAAAATGTATAATGTTAGTGATAATGCTATCCGTAAATGGTGTAAATCTATGAATTTGCCTTTTAAAAAAACAGAAATTAATAAATATTCTGATATAGATTGGGGTAATATTTAATAAACATTGTTCTCTGGATCAAGACGCCGCAGGTTCAAATCCTGTCATCCGGACCATCCCTTTTGCTAGTAAGTGGTCGGGGTTAAACAACTAGCTTATGTTCATATTCATATTACCTACGTGGTATATGGATTTCATAGCATTAAAGACACACGCAGCAAATATTAGATAAAATCTATGTGTTATTGGTTCAAGTCCAATATTATCTCTGTTTAAGATAATTCGTCCAAATGGTAGGGCAATAGCTAATTTATTTAACGTGTCTTGTAAATTTGAAAATTTAAAAAAAATATCATATAATATATAAGTAATCAATAAGAAATTATTAATTACTTATAAAATACTGGTGTCGCCAAGCGGTAAGGCACAGGACTTTGACTCCTGTATTCGTTGGTTCAAATCCAGCCACCAGTGCCAATATGGGAGAATATTCCGTAGAAGGTAGCGGGCTTGACTGTAAATCAAGTGCCCAACGGCTCGGTTGGTTCGATCCCAACTTCTCCCACCACTTAAAATAAAATTTGAAAATTTAAAAAAAATATTGTATAATATATATACAATAAATGAACTTTTAAAATACTAACCTCTATGAGGTTCGTAGAACCGAGTAAAATAATAATTTAATTACGGTTATAGTACAACTCAGTGTAGACTTAACACCATAAGGCTGAGAAATCGACCCACACTGCGGTGATTGTAGAGTGAGATATTCAAAGGATACTTTGAAATATTTCTAAATCTTTTGTAGTGATACATTAGGTTCACGTATCGAAGGATGCGGCTACGGGGAGATTGTGCTGGCGTAATCGCATTTAAGGTCCTGTTCTTTTCGCTCTCATAATAGAAAGCGTTGTTAACAGCAATGCCGAATCCTTGTTAGGGTAAGACTGGTAATCTTGCCAAACCAAGGAAATACCAATAAGAGAGTTGGCAATTGATGTGGCGTAATCCACTATAAGAAAAGGTCAAGGGTCAAGTAGCCGAAATTTGCCAAGACAGTAATGATGAATTAATAAATGAAATTATCAAATTCTATCTGAATGGTCGGTGAAAGATAGAGGTAATCAATCCTCTGTAAGATTTAGCTTAGGCTGGGGCAAGAAGTTATGAAGTCGCTATTCATAGCTCAGACTTGTCTCCTTACTTACCTAATAAAATGAAGATTACTAACCAGTAGGGCGAAGGTCCGTAGTATAATTGTAATTAAGTTATTATTTAATAACTTACGATTTCCTTTCCTGTTAAAATAAATCAGTTAATGATTTGTTGAAAATGAATTATGTAGATGCTAATATAGGCGGTGGCTCGCACATTAATCCCATTGGGTAGCCAATCCCACATCGTTAGGGACCTCTGCGGAACCTGCTCCTATGGCTGTAGGGTTCTTGCATAATCTAATTGAATAAGGCTTTACTCACCTGTTGTCCGGTGAAATGATATATCTGGAAACCGTACTGATACGTATCAGATATTTGATTAGCGCCCTAGTCTTGGTTAACTAGGTAGTGGAACAATTCACTAAACCAGCCAGCTCTCCACTCTAAATAAACTGAATAGGGATGTTTGTAGCTCACATACCAAAAAGCTATTATCAAGTCCGCCTTCGATTAAAAGATCCTTGATAATTTCTCATATAAACGCGGGAAAATGAGACGTGTTGGACTACGAGAAGGACATATAATAGGTAGTTCTAGTATATGTGTTTTTATTAAAATGAAAATCCTATTATTAAAGACTGTTTGTTTATTTCCTATTTGATAAATATTACAAGTTTAGTAATAGGTCAAAAATTTAATATATTCCAATAGCAGTAGATGAGGTAAGCTGAGAGTGAGGCGCGGGTAGGCATAGAGGCGACCCAAGTGGTTAGCGGCTATGGGGTAGTTTATTTCTATTGGATATATTAATTTTTGTAAATACATTCTACTGAGTAATTTGAAAATTAAAAAATTATTTAGTATAATATATTTACAAGATAAAGACAGTTTACAGCAAATTTCATTAAAGATAATTATATGTTTTTGGTACATAAGAAATAACTTTAATCCACTGTCTTGTAATTATATAATTGCCGGGGTCGTTCAATCGGCAGGACCGGGGATTCTAAATCCCTATATTAGAGTTCAAATCTCTACCCCGGAGCCATATTATAAAAAGGGGAGGATTAAATTGGTTTAGGGACATATTTATGTAATTACTAATAAAGTTAATGGCAAACAATATGTAGGCCAAACAAGTCGTAATATTGATACTCGTTTTGAAGAACATTGCTACGATGATAGAAGTAATTCGGCTATTCATAAAGCCATTAAAAAATATGGAATAAATAGTTTTGAATTAAAAGAACTTGAATCAGTGGATTTATCCCTATTAGATGATAAAGAAAAATATTGGATAGAAAAATTAGATACTTATAAAAATGGATATAATTGTAATGTCGGAGGAGATCAAAGTTTAAATAACTATAAACAAGTATTAATTGTTGAAAATGGAATGATAATTGATTCTTGCGAATATTTAGGCAGAGAAATATCATCTATTACAGACTGGTCTTTTAGATATATTGTTGATAAAATTCGTAATGTTATTGATACTGATAAAACTTTTTGTAATTATCATTTAAAAACTATTCAAGCTTATAAATCTCAATTAACTGATATTGTTGATTTAGAAAATTGGATAAAAAAATTAAATATTCAATATCAAGGTCAACATTATTATTGTTTAGAATTAGATAAAGAATTTGATACTTTAGGAGAAATGGCTCGTTATTTAAAGGATAATGGGTATTATAAAGGTCATTCAGAAACCATTCAAGGAGTTATTAGTGCTTTAAGTTTAAATCTCAAAAAAGAAGAAAAAAATGAGCTTTTTAGTAATCTTTCTTTTTATAGAGCACCTGGTTCTACTAAACAAAAAGGATCACAGACTCCTTTTCAAGCAAAGAAAATCTATTGTCCTGAATTAAATTTACATTTTGATTCAGGAGTCGAAGCCGGAAAATATTTATTGGATAATAAAATTTGGACAGGAATCAAGTTAAAAACAGCTAAATTAAGAATTAGTGATGTTTTAAATGGAATTTTTCCAAATTATAAAAATTTAACTTTTCAATACGATTAACATATAAGACTCATGCAGCAAATTTACTTTTGAAAGTTCACCTAAAATGAATTACTTGTTTTTCAAAATTGAGTCTTGATTTAAATTTAATATAGCTTATTTGCTGGAGTGGTGGAATGGTAGACACAAGGGACTTAAAATCCCTCGGTAGCAATACTGTACGGGTTCGAGTCCCGTCTCCAGCACCAAATATATCCAGAATTAGTTTAATGGTAAAACTGGTGATTTCCAATCATCTGTTGGGAGTTCGATTCTCCTATTCTGGTCCACTAAGATTCTAATATTGTCATCCTCCTTTTGTTTGTTTGGTGTTTCTTTGGAAAAAGATGGGTAAGTTCTAATAATGAGCTTACCCATCTTTTTATTATTAGAAGAAGTATAAAAAGATAAAACGGAGGAGTGAATATATGAATAGATATATTGTTGTAAATACTAAAGCTAAAAACTCTGCTGTTTGGGAAACTATTGGAGATAATTACACTCCTTCTAAGGGAGAAGTATGTATTATAGTTCCTCCAAGTGATAAAATAGATACTACTAAAGAACCCACGTCAACAGATACAACAAACTCTAATATTATATATACAACAGATGATAATGGAAATTTAACTCTCCATACTGAAACTGCTGATAGAAATAAAGTAGCTCCAATAGCAATTAAAATAGGCGATGGTTCTACAATATTTAGAAATTTACCGACTTTAACCAGCGGTAATGTTTAGGGAGATTGGACTACAGCCGATCCGGCAGATCCAAGTTATATTCATAATAAACCTATTATGAATGATGATTTATTCCAATAGAGTGAAGAAAAAACTTTATTAATTCCTTCATCAAGTATTTATGATGAAAAAAATCAATTAATAACTGTAGGTTTATTAGATTTATTTAATATTACTTACGCCGATAAACCTCAAACAAGTGATAATACTCTTACTAATGCCGAAAAGGCTTCCTTAATTTATATTATTACAGCTGGTTCCTATGATTTAAAAGATAAGACAAATTTAAATACTAAAGTATTTACTGAAAATATTCAGAGTAGAGTTAATGTTATAACTAAATTAAGAAATTATTGTAATATTAATTCTGATATATCAATTTCTGAAGAAAATTTTGTATATATATCAAATTTATTACAAAATGGAACTGCGGAAATTGAATTAAATAAAAAAGAATTATTATTAACAGAACTAAATAAATTAATTACTCTTGAGAATATTGTTCCTATAATAAATATAACAGTTAAAGATTAGACTAATATAAGAACATTCCATCAAGAAGAGTATATTAAAATTAGCGATCATTATTTTCATCCTAATGATTTATTAATTTATAATGATAATAATTGGGGCTATTATGAAATACATATGTTCGGTCAAACTGCTCCATTTTACGCTAATGAAATTAAATATTTAAGTTATTTAATTAATAATAATTTAACTTATGATATTTATTTAGAGTATAACGTTCTTTTACAAACTTTGTTAAAAACAAAAATAAATAATTATATTTCAGAGAGTAAATACAAAAATTATTTATTAAATAAGTTATAGAATATTATTCCTGACACTTCTAATAATGAAGAAGATATTGATAATAGAATAAAAAATATCAATTTATTAATAGATACATATAATCAAAATACTGATGAACCATTAGATAAATATGACTTATCTAATGGAAATTTAAATACTAAAATAGAATTTATTGTTAATTATTTAAATAATAAAACTCCACTAACTATTGATTTATCTTCTGAAGATAAAGAAATATTAGTTAAAATAATTAATGATAATAATATTACGAATTTAGAAGTAAATAAACAACCTCGTTTTTGGTTTTATAAATCTAATATTTTAAAAGCTAAAGAAAAACAAACAATAACATAGATTATTAAAGATAATTTATATATCTATAATAATCGTTTTACTTTAGAAGAGCAAGATATACTTGTCAAAGCTATTGAAGGTAAAGGTTTCACTGATAGTCAGGTATTAAAATTATAGACAGGATTTAATACTAAATTAGCAAATAAAATTCGTTTAAATTCTGATATTACAGTCAATAATGGTAAAAATTTCTTAATTGAAAGAATTATGTTAAATTATAAACATAATGAAGACGGCACTCCTATCTTTGAATATGTTTTAAATGGCGATGAAGAAATTCAATTACTAAAATAGGTTTAGATTTCTAAAAATGCTTTAAGCAATAGTTTAGGAGAAACTGAAATAGTAGCACTTACTGAAGAAATTCTAAATGATTTAATTCAAGAATTATCTTTAGATAAAGAAAATACAATTGCCGAAGGATTTGAAGGAGAAAATATTTATTATGAAATTAATAATGAAATTATCCTTAATCCAATAGATAGAGCAATTTATATGAGATTAGATAGTTTAAAAGGCTATTTAAAACAAACTAAAAACTTAGAAATAATTTTCCATTATAAAAACCGTAGTTTTAATACTGCATATTTATCTGACTTAATTAGCGATTGGAATGAAAATGATCCTGAAAACCCTGGATATATTGCACATAGATTTATTTATCAAGATGACCAAGGCCGTGTAGTCTATGATCCAACTTCTTGGTTCTATAGATGGTTAGTTGATTTAATAAATAATAAAATAAATGCTTGGTTTGAAAAAGAATTAAAAGAACGTATTGAATAGATGGAAAAAGATATTGAAGATTTAAAGAAACGATGTGATGATTTACAAAAATAGATTGATGAAATTAATCTAAATAATCAAGATACTTATATTTTTAATCGTTTAAAAAATCTTATTGTGTCTTAGCCAGAGCGTCCTGTCCTCTCTAAAGAATTTTTCCCAAAAATTTGGATTTGTACTGATACACAATCTGGATATGGTCTTGTTTATTGGCGTCAAGGTGGAGAAGATAAAAATGGGCATTATGATGCCAATACAGCTTAGTCTGTTAAATGGACACCAATTTCTGCTATTTGGTCGCCAGATAGCTTAAATAGTTGAAAGGAGGAATTAATTAATGGATAAAGATTATTCATTTCACATTGGAACTTCGGGAAAATTAACTTATAATGCTGAAGCTGAGTATAATAAAGCTGGAGCAATTTTATTTACTAAAGATACAAATGAATTATTCATTAATATTAATGATGTTTCTCCCACAACTAAAGACTATCGTAAATAGATTAATAGTTTATATTCAACAGCTGTAAAAGGACAAGATGACAATAATAATACATTAATTTTTGATGCAAAAAAATTAAATGAAATGTATAATAATGTTATTAGTTAGTCTAATGCCTTAAATAATAAAATGAATAAAAACAATCCAGTAGGTACAGGTAATTTTACTTTTGGGTCTGAAAATACTTTAGCTGTAAATTCTGAAAATTCTATGATATTAGGTCAGAATTTATTGCAAGGAGAAAATTCTTCTAATAGTATTACAAGTGGACGATTTAATGTAAAATTAGATAATGCCTTATTAACTATTGGCTCAGGTACTGATAATAATAATAGACGTAATGCTTTTGCAATTATTTCCTCAAATACTACTAATTATGGTATTTTTGCGAATGATTTATATATAAAAACTGGTGGAAATAATTTTACTTCACCTAATGAAGATTATAAAGTATTAACTAAAAAAGATATAGAAGATAAAATTTCTAAAGTAGAAACTGATTTAACAACTAAAATTAATAATCTAAGCCCAAGTCCTTTTTTAAGTTCAGCAACATAGCCTGATCTTAATTCTACTCTTTCTGAAGAAGAATTGAAAAAAGTACATAGCTTATTTTGGATTAACACTTCTAAGGGTAATGGCGTATTAAATTATTGGAAACCCAATACCGTAGGTGATGGTGGCTCTTGGATAGAGGTATCTGCTATTTTTACTTAAAATTTTACTTTCTAAAAAAAATATTATATAATTTATAAAGAAATTGAGGGGAACTTAATTGTTCCCCGAATTTCTATTTTTATAAAAGAATCAAAGGAGAAAAATATTATGAAGAAGTTTATTGCTATTATTATGGCAGTAATTATGATTATGTCATTTGCTACTATTGCTTTTGCAGCTAATGGATTTACTGATGTATCTAAAAGTAGATATGAAATGGCAATTAATGAACTTTATGACCTTGGCCTTGTAAATGGTTATAGTGCAACTAAGTTTGGTACTGATTATACTTTAACTCGTGCTGAAGCTTGTGCAATTATTGTTCGTGCCCTTTATGGTGAAAAGACTGTTCATGATGTAATTAATTTTACTGATGTTTCTTATCGTGATTGGTTCTATGATTATGTCAATACTGCCGTTTTCTATGATATTATGCACGGTCATAGCACTACTACTTTTGCACCTAATGATGAAATTACATATGACCAGATGGCCACTCTTATTCTGAATGCTCTTGGCTATAATGCTCCGCAGCTTTCTGGCGAATGGCCTGTAAATGTTGAACGTATTGCTACTCGTCTCGGTCTTTATACCAATATTTATAGTTACGTAAATGGCTCTGACCCTATTACTCGCGGTGAAGCTTGCCAGATGCTTTACAATGCTCTTGATTGCTATGTTGTTGAATACGTAAAGGGCCGCATCGTTGAAACTGATAAGACCCTATATGAGGCAATGGGGTTTAGCTATGAACCTGAATATACTTATGTAACTGGCACTATTACTGATATTGTTGATGTAAGTGATTATTATCGTACTAAGACTTATTATTATCTTGTTACTTTGAATGATTACAATACTTATCTTGTAAATAGTGATACTAAACTTGTAGTTAAGGATTATATTGAAATTTATACTGATAAAAAGACTGTTTATCATAATGATTATCTTTGGATTGTTTCCTATGTAAGTAAGAATATCACTGATACAGCTAATATTCAGGGCGTTGTAGAAAAGGTTGTAATTGATCCTGATACTGAGCCTTATGATGATGGTGTTTATATTTGGACTACTTATTTTGTAACTATTAAGAATGAAGGCACTTTCACAGTTTATACTTATAATCTCTTTAATACCGGCGATACAGTTCTTCTAACTCCTGTTGTTGGTAGTACTCATTATAATCTTACTGTGGTTGAAAGAGCTAATACTGGTATTATTGATCCCGGTTTTGCTGTTGGTTAATAATTTAAAGGACTGAAGAAATTCAGTCCTTTATTTTTTTTATTTGAAATTTTATAAAAAATATTATATAATTTATATAGAAAATAGATAAGAAATCAAATTACGGTCTTGAAAAAGACTAAGAGAAAAAGGAGATTTAAATATGAATAAGTTTATGAATGGCATCAATGCAATGGAAAATACTATCACTACTGAAAATGGGGCTACAGCGTATAAATCTACTCTGACTGCACTTTATGATATGTTTGCTCTTGGTGGTAGCTATCGTTCCAGAAGTGATGATGATTGCATTTTCCTTTTTAAGAAGGCCTTTGAGGAGAATGAACCTTATGCACTGAAATGCCTTTTCTACTTGCGTGATGTACGTGGAGGTAAGCTCGTTGCCTGAGCCTCCCCATACAGTAATGTATGCGTAAAAAACTCTTTGAACCCAAGCAAAAGGGGTGTCCTTAATTTTAGATTAAGGGCTAACGGTAGAAGTTAAATAAGGTATTTGAAATACGCGAATACGCTTCGTAAGAGAACCTACGGTCTATAAAATAGATAGCAGGCAATACCGTGCTAAGTTATACAAATTTTTGGACTTTTCTTATTTATTATATTATCAACTTCCTCATGAATATGTAGGAGGAGGTGAATTGTAAATGGGTTATATTTACAAAATCATAAATAAAATAAATAATAAACAATATATAGGTTAGACTACTAAAAAAAGAGCTAGTGATAGATTTAGTTAGCATAGATATTTAGCTCGTCATTTAAATGCAGAAAAATCAAATAGTTATTTGCATAAAGCTATGAATGCTTATGGAGTAGATAATTTTATTTTTGAATTAATTGAAGAAATAGATAATTCTTTATTAAATGAACGAGAACAATATTGGATTCAATAGCTAAATACATTAGCTCCTAATGGTTATAATTTAACTAATGGGGGAGAAGGAACACAAAAATTTTCTCGACCTCAGTCCATTGAAGAAAAAGAAAAAAGAAAAAAGTCTAATCAACAATTTTATGAAAATCATCCTGAAGCTAAAGAACAACTGGCTCAGAGGACTCGGAAGCTCTGGGAGGATGAGAATTATAGAAGAAAAGTCACAGAAGGTAATAAAAAATTTGCTAAAGAACATCCTGATTTAAACAGAGGAGAAAAAAATCCTATGTATGGGAAAAAACATACAGAGGAGACTTTAGCAAAAATTTCAGCCCATGCTGCAACTCGTAAATTAAAAATTGCTCAATTAGATAAAGATACTTTAAATATTATTCAAATATTTGATGGTGTAAAAGATGCTGAAAAAGCATTAAAAGTAAGCCATGGATGGTTATCTAAAGCCGCAAAAACTAATAAAGTTGCTTATGGATATAGATGGAAATTTGTATAAAAAGTGTAACGACTAATTAGTAGAGAGGAGATTAGCGCCTCTCGAAGCGGAGAGCTCCTCTTTAAAAGCAAAGAGGATGAAGAGATAGTCTGCGAGATTATGAAAATAATCTACAACCGTGCAAGGCGAAAGACGCTTCTTCCGTGTTTGTATGAAGTGGCTTGCTACTCAGAATATCGATGCAGCAAAGCGCAATCTTAAGTATGTTCCTGAATTTGGCCGCTGGGATGATTTGTATTTATTTGTCGGCACTCCTTGCCAGGATGAAGCATTCAAGTTTATGAAGGAGCAGCTTGCTCTGGATATTACTTGTAAAACTCCTTCTCTTCTGGCTAAGTGGCTGAAGTCTGAAAACACTAGCTCTCAGGAATCTCGTGATCTTGCATCTAAGACTCGTCATTATCTAGGTATGACTTCTAAACAGTATCGTAAGACTCTTTCTACCCTACGTGAGCGTATCAATATTCTTGAACGCCTTATGTCCGCAGGTAAGTGGGATGAAATTGAATTTGATAAAATTCCTTCTCGTGCCGGTTTTATTTATAAGAATGCTTTTGCTAGACATGATGTGGAACGTGCAAAGGCTGGTGCAAGAACTTATGAAGATTTTGCCAAGGATACCACTACTAAGGTAAACGCTAAAACCCTTTATCCTTATGAGTGTGTAGAAAAGGCTCGTGATGTAATGGGCTATTATGGCTGGTATAGCTATAAGAATCCTACTACTGATTCTGTTGATCGTCTAATGGTTAATAAATATTGGGAAAATCTTGCTGATTACATTAATGGTGCGGTATTTAATGGTATTGCTATCGTAGATACTTCTGGTTCTATGTGCGGCAGTGGCTATGGTAATCGCACTGTAGCTCCTATCGATGTTGCTATTTCCATTGGTATGTATTGTGCTGAAAAGAATCGTGGACCTTATGCTGGTCATTTCCTGACTTTTAATAGCCAGCCTCAGTTTATGAAAGTTGAAGGAACTGACTTCTGTGATAAGGTTACTCGTATCCTTAAAGCTCCTTGGGGTAATAGCACTAATATCGAAGCAGCATTTGATATGATTCTTGATGTCGCTATTCAGAATCATTGTTCTTCTGATGAAATTCCTCAGAATTTGATTATCATTTCTGATATGGAATTTAATTCCTGCGTAACTAGCAATAGTTCTTACCGTATGCGTTCTGACGATAATTCTTTATTTGAAAAAATGAGAATTAAATGGGAAGCTTATGGCTATAAGATGCCTAAGCTGGTATTCTGGAATGTTGATGCTCGTCAGGATAATTTTGCAATGAAGGATGAAGTTAATGTGTCCTATGTCTCTGGCTTCTCTCCTGTTCTTTTTGAACAGATTATGAAGGGTAAGACGGCACAGGATCTGATGTACGATAAGCTTAATGATAAGCGTTATGCTTGCATTAAGTAATTTATAGGGCGGAGCAATCCGCCTTATTTTTTATATAAGGAGAAAATAATGTATATTTAGAATAGATTGCTTTAGCGCAGAGATATTTTAACTCATTGGGTAGATAGCAATCCTATCTTGCTAGATGGGGAAATAGGGTTTATAGAAATTGATGGAGAGTATCATTAGATGGTTATTGGAGATGGCAAGCGAGCATTTAATGACCTGCCTAAAATAAAATTAAACTTTGACGAGCCTGCAATTTGCTCTTACTCAACTAATTCTAGCTCCATTGTAGCTAACAAAAATTTATTCCCTTGGATAGAAGATGATTATTTTATTTTTTAATTAAAATTTTATATAATATATATAGAAAATAAAGAAAGGAATAATTCTTATGTCTGTTATTTTTGATAAGTTTGTTCGCTTTACTAATCCGCGCACTGGCAAAGTTGAAATTGGAGAAATTATTTCTTCCAATAGCAAAACAGTAGTTATTAAAAGTTATAATCACATTTGTGTTATTCCCGTAAATGAAGTTAATAAATATGAGGATTAAATTATGGAAATGAATAATTATAACAATATGAATCAGCAGCAGCGAGACATTGTCCTCTCTCCAAATGAATATGTATTTGTGCAGAATAATACTAATGGTTCTATTAAAACCTATACAGGTCCTACTACCATTACTATTTCTGCCCAGGATAGTCTTGTTGTTTTTGATGAAAAGAACAAGAAATTTAAGACCGTTCAGAATCTCACAGAAGCTAAGTCTCTGTTTGTGCTACCGCCTGAAAACTGGTATGCTATTGTAAAGAATCCTACGAAGGATGGTTCTCATCCTAATGTTGGCGCAGCATCTGTTGCTCCTGAACTACTTTATGGCCGTAAGGTCAATATTCGCGGTCCGGTCTCTTTCGCTCTTTATCCGGGTCAGATGGCTAAGGTAGTTAAAGGCCATGCTCTTCGCACTAATCAGTATCTGCTGGCTCGCGTCTATGAGGCTGATGAAGCCAATAGAAATCAGGGTAAGGTGGTAGACGCCGAAGGCAAGGAAATTGAAAATACTGTTACTAACTGTGTAAATGGTCAGATTCTTGTTATTAAGGGTACTGATATTTCTTTCTATATTCCGCCTACTGGTATTGAAGTAATTCCTATTAACAATGATGCAAATAAGGGATACGTGCGTGAAGCCGTTACTCTTGAGCGTCTTGAATATTGTATTCTTAAAGATGAAGATGGTAATAAGCGGTATGTTCACGGACCGAAGGTTGTGTTCCCTGAACCAACTGAAACTTTTGTGACTTCTCCCAAGGGTGGATTTATTTTCCGTGCAATTGAGCTTTCTAAGATTTCTGGCATTTATGTTAAGGTAATTGCTGAATACAATGATGATGATGGAACTCATCATCCTGTCGGTGAAGAGCTTTTCATTACTGGTGATGACCAGATGATTTATTATCCGCGGCCTGAACACGCAATTATTAGTTATGATAATAAGCTGATGCATCATGCAATTGCTATCCCTGAAGGTGAAGGTCGTTATATTATGAACCGCCTAACTGGTGAAATTGCAACTATTAAGGGGCCGGCAATGTATCTGCCTGACCCGCGGACTGAAGTTGTTGTTAAGCGTAAGCTAACAAGTAGCCAGTGTGCTCTTTGGTATCCGGGCAATAATGAAGCTCTTGAATATAATAGAGCATTGAATGAAAAAGCAGTTGAAAAGGGAGTCGTTGCATCTGCTGATGCACTTAATAATCTAACGGCTTATTCTGCTTCTTATTCCACTGCATCTACTCTTGCTAATCTTGAAGCCAAGGCAAATATTTCTCGTGGTACTTCTTATACCAAGCCGCGTACTATTACTCTTGATAATAAGTATGATGGTGTTGTATCTATTGATGTATGGACTGGTTATGCAGTTGATGTTGTAAGTAAGAATGGTGATCGCAAAGTTATCTGTGGTCCGCAGACTATCCTTCTGGATTATGACCAGACTCTTGAAGTTCTCCAGATGAGTACTGGTAAGCCGAAGACTACTGATAGACTTATTAAGACAGTTTTCCTGCGGCATGAAAATAATAAGATTAGTGATATTATTGAAATTGAAACTAAGGACTTTGTAAAGGCAAAGATTAAGGTTTCTTATTGTGTATCTTTTGATAGAGACTATATGAATAAGTGGTTCTCTATTGATAATTATGTTAAGTATCTTTGTGATAGAGAGCGTTCTATTATTAAGAGAATGGCAAAGAATTACACAATCGAAGACTTCTATCAGAATTATAGCACTCTTATCCGTAATTATGCCATTGATGAAATGGATGAAGATAAGAACGCTGAACCCAAGAAGAAGCCGGGCCGTTTCTTCAAGGAAAATGGTATGTTTGTTTATGATTGCGAAGTTCTGGATATTGATGTAGATAATGATGTTGAAGAACTTCTTCTGAAGCATCAGAATGAAATGATTGCTAAGTCTCTTGAGCTTTCTGACGCTGAACGTCGCATTACTGTTATCACTAAGTTGGCCGAAGCAGAACAGAAGGAACAGGAACTTCGTAGCCAGCAGATTCTCAATAAGTTAGAACTTCAGCGTACTGAGACTATGACTAAGCTCGATATGCAGAGTGAAGCCAATAGAAAGAAGGAAGCAGAGCAGCAGGCTATTAAGCAGGCTGAATGCGATATGTCTGTTCTTACTGATGCTCTTCATGATGCTAAGTTGGCACGTGAAAAGAAAGAAACAGACGCTGAAATCGCTCATAAGCAGGCACTCGCTGCAATCGAAAAGGCAAAGCAGGAAGCATATGCTGATACTGTTAAGAAGGTTATGAATTCTATCCAGCCGGGTCTGATTGAAGCTCTTATGGCTAATGGTAATACTAATCTTATGAAGACGATTGCTGATGGCGTAGCTCCTTATGCATTGGCTAACAATGAAAGCTCTGCTGATGTTGTTGACCGTCTAATGCGTGGGACAACTCTTGAAGGAATCATTAAGCAGTTCGCTCCTAAGAAGGATTAATTATAAAGAGGGAATGTAAAAATTCCCTCTTTATTTTTTTATAAAAATATTATATAATATATATAGAAAGTGAGTGATAATTTATGCCTTATAAAGCTAGTAAATATTCAGCACAGCAAAATAGTGAATTTACAGTAAGATGTATTGATGTTCTTGAAAATAGTCCAGAAGCAATGAGTATCGCAGATATTCAGAAAAGTGATATGGTATTACACGATGTCACTTCTCAGAAACTTAGTCGTATTCTTAATCATCTTGTGGAGTTTGGCGTAATTAAAAAGACAAAAGATAGAGTAAGCGGCCATATGGTTTATAAAAGTACTAAGGTTATGGCAGAACAGGGGTATGAAGTATGATTGACAGATTTGAAAGAGAGTATAGTTTTTTGAGTAATTTTAGTCCAAGTTCTTTTACAGATAAATGTGGGGATTCTTACCCCACTGTAGAGCATTATTTCCAAGCACAAAAAGCCACTAATATGTTTGATTTTGAAGAAATTAGAATGGCTAAAACACCTGGCCTTGCCAAAAGGCTTGGACGGCAAATTAAGCTTGCTCCTGATTGGGAAAATGTTAAAGAACAAGTAATGCTTGATGGTCTTAGATATAAGTTCGCCATTCCTGAATTACGAGATAAACTTCTTGCTACTGGCGACCAATATCTTGAAGAAGGTAACAGTTGGCATGATAATTACTGGGGTGATTGCGATTGTCCCAGATGCAAAGATACTATGGGGAGAAATATGTTAGGCCAATTGCTTATGCAAGTAAGAGAGGAAATTAAAAATAATAATTAAATTATAAGGGGTTGATAAGAATGTCTACATATTGTATTAGTGATATCCACGGCAATATGAAACTTTGGCATCAAATAAAATCCATCATTAAAATGGAAGATAGCCTTATTTGTCTTGGCGATTGTGCGGACCGCGGCGTAGATGGTTGGGAAATTATTAAAGATATGCTACGCGGTGCAAATGAAGGCTGGATTACCTATGTGCGTGGTAATCACGAGCAAATGCTTATTAATGCTCTTGATGATTATATTAATTACGATGGTATGTGTGATTATGCTTTTTATCTGCTGTGTCAAAATGGCGGTTATGAGACATTCACTGCAGCAACTAATGATAAATATATGAGAGAATGGCTTGTGCTTCTTAAAAAAACTATTCCTTTTTATATTTATAAAAATGCAAAAGGAAAGAATATTTTCCTTTCTCACGCTGGACTTTCATGGAATACAATTCGTCATTTTGAAAATGGACAATTTGATAAAGAATCAGAAGAAATGAAAGACTATCTGCGTAAAGAACTTACTTGGAATCGTAAACATAATGTAGCTTATAAACCTTGTGAATTTGATTATCAAGTATTTGGGCATACTCCAATTCCTTACATTATTTCAGAAGAAGAGTTTATGAAAGACCCTGGAGTTCATTATTTTGATAATGGTCATAAAATTAATATTGATTGCGGCACTTATGCAACTAATATTGGTATTCTTTTTGACCTTGATACTTTTGATGAACACATATTTCAAATCAAATAATTTATTTTTATAAAAAAATATTATAAAATATTTATATAAAGAATAAAGGATTGATAAATATGGGTAAAGAAATTGTTTTACACAGTTTTTATTGCATGAAATGTGGCAATAAAGCAATGGAGTTATTTCGTAAAAGAGGATTTCAACATGAAAGATTCCATCGAAAAAAGCTTTATTGCCCACATTGTAAATTAGAACTTAATTGCATTGAATGTAAAAATGATGAAGATGTATATGAGTTCAAAGAAAATTTTGAAAAAGGAGTGTATAAGGATGAAGCGGAAGACTCTTTACATTATGTGCGGATGTCCCGGTAGTGGTAAGAGCTATTTTCTTAACCAGTATTTTGGAAACTCCTCTAGTGTAAAAATTATTTCAAGAGATGTAATTCGTTTTTCTATTATTGGGAATAATGATGAATATTTCTCTAAAGAAAGTCTTGTATTCTCTAAATTTTGTAAAGCAATTCGAGAAGCATTTAATGAGTATGATATTGTAGTTGCTGATGCCACTCATTTAAATGAACGTTCGCGCAATAAACTTCTTAATTCTCTTGGGAAAGATTTCCTTAAAGACAAACTTATTAATTGTATTTACATGGATGTGCCGCTTAAGGTAGCCCTTGAACGCAATGCCAAAAGAGAAGGATTAGGCCTTGTGCCGGAAGATGCAATTAAACGAATGTACGAAAGTGCTTATCGCCCAAATTATGGTGAACGATATGGATATGATAAAATTTATATCGTAAATGAGAAAGGCGATATGAATCTTTTATAGAAAGGAGTAAAACAATGGCAATTTATCTAACATCAGATTGGCATTTTGGTCATCAAAGAGAATTTATTTGGGGTGCTCGTAATTATTCTTCAGTAGAAGAAATGAATGAAGACCAAATTGATAAAGTCAATTCTCTTGTAAAACCAGAAGATGACTTGTATGTTCTTGGTGATTTAATGCTTGGAGATACTGAAAAAGGTATTGAATGTGTAAAACGTCTTAACGGCAATCTTCATATTATTCTTGGTAACCATGATACTAATGCTCGTATTGAAAGATATAAAGAACTTGATGCTGAAATTCTTGGGTGGGCTTCTGTTCTTCAATATAGAAAATATCATTTTTATATGAGTCATTTTCCGACTCTAACCGGTAATCTTGATGAGGATAAACCTCTTAAGACACGCGTAATCAGTTTGTGCGGCCATGTTCATACTACTAATTGTTTAATTGATTGGGGCAAAAATCCTATTTATCATGTAGAGGTAGATGCTCATAATGGCTATCCAGTTCTATTAGATGATATTATTGAAGAAATTAAAAATAAAATTAAATATTAAGGAGAATATAAAATGATTTTGTCAGCAATTTTGTCTCACATTTGGATTATTCTTGGAGTAATTCTCGTCGGTGTTATCATTGGACTTGGATATTTTAAAGCTCCGCCTGATGTAGCTTATATTGTATCAGGTTTGTGTAAAAATCCAAGAATTGTCGTAGGTAAGTCAGGATTGCGAGTTCCATTCCTTGAAAGGATTGATAAGCTTTCGCTCAAGGCAATGCAGATTGATGTAAAAACAAAAACATCTATTCCTACTAATGATTTCATTAATATTAAAGTAGATGCAACCGCGATTGTTAAAATTAGTCAGACGCCTGAATTGATTGAAGTCGCCGCACAGAATTTCCTTAATGCAAAGCATGATGAAATTATGAATAAGGTTAATGACCTCCTTGAAGGTAACTTGCGTGAGATTGTTGGCACTCTTGGGCTTGTTCAGATGATTAATGACCGCAAGGAATTCTCCATGAGAGTCCAGGAAAATAGTGTGCCGGATTTGGCGAAGTTGGGTCTTGAATTAATTACATTTAATGTTCAGAATTTCTCTGATGATAATGATGTAATTACCAATCTCGGTATTGACAATGTTGAACAGATTCGTAAGGATGCAATGATTGCAAAGTCTAACGCTCAACGTGAAATTGCGATTGCTGAAGCTGCCAATAATAAAGAAGCTAATGACGCACGAGTTAAGGCTGCTGAAGATATGGCTACTCGCAACAATGACCTTGCTATTAAGCAGGCTCAGTTGAAGCAGGAAGCTGATACTCGCCAGGCCCAAGCTGATGCTGCGGCAAGCATTGAGGCTGAGAATCAGCGTAAGCTTCGTGATGTAGCAGCTACTGATGCTAATATCGCTAAGGCAGAACGCGAAGCTGAGTTGAAGCAGAAGCAGATTCAGCTGAAGGAATATGAACTTGATGCTCTTGTTCGTAAGCAGGCTGATGCTGATAAGTATGCTGCTGAACAGCAGGCTGCTGCAAATCTGATTAAGCGTCAGAAGGAAGCAGAAGCTAAAGCTTATGAAATGGAGCAGGAAGCACGAGCTATGAAGGCTAGAGCAGAAGCAGAAAAGTATGCTGCCGAACAGAAGGCTGCTGGTATTGCCGCAGTTGGTGAAGCAGAAGCATCTGCTATCGAAAAGAAAGCTGAAGCTCAGAAGAAGATGGGTGAAGCTTCCGTCCTTGAAATGTATCTCAAGGCATTGCCTGAAGTTGTTAAAAATGCCGCTGAACCTCTTAATAATGTTGATAAGATTACCGTTTATGGTGAAGGTGGAAACACCAAGCTTGTGTCTGATGTAATGCAGACAGCAGATAAAATTATGAATGGTCTTTCTGAAGCAACAGGTATTAATTTGAAGGAAGTTCTTGGTAATTATCTGAAGAAGTAATAAGTAAGGGATTTAAATCCCTTACTTATTTTTTTTTGTATCCAATAACGACCTAGATTTGGAATTGTCCGTCCTAGGCAATTTTTTATATAAAAAGGGCAATTTAGATTTACTCTATATTTTATAATTTTAATATAAATAAAGAATATAGTGAAAAAGGAGTAAATAAATGATTAAAAGAATTAATGTTTCTTCAGAAGATATTTATTAGTTCGTTCGAGAAGAATATTTAAAAGACATTTTAAAAACGAGATTTTTATTTTCTTTTGATTTTTATTATTTAAATAAATATGTAGATTAGTATAAAAAAGCTGGTATCTCTACTTCTAAATTTAAACAAAAATATAATATTTTAAAAAGTAATGTTATTGATGTAGATTTACCAAATTTTTTTATAGAGATAAAGGAGTAAATAATTTATGTTAAATCCTGGATATGAATATAATACATATATAATTAATTTATTTCCTGAATTACCATAGAGACAAATGAAATCTTTAACCTTTTAGGTAACTGATGACTGTAATTTATGTTGTTCATATTGTTATTAGCAAAATAAAGGACATCACAAAATGTCTTTTGAAACTGCTAAAAAATTTATTGATTATGTCTTTAATAATAGAACCATCGAAAATAGTCCTTTTTGTGATAAAACAGTAAGAGGACTAACTTTAGAATTTATTGGGGGAGAGCCTCTGTTAGAAATTAATTTAATAGATTAGATATGTGAATATTTTGAAACAAAATTAAATGAAATTCCATATAATAGTCCTTGGCAATTATTTCATATTTATAATATTTGTTCAAATGGAGTTTTATACTTCACTCCCGCCGTTTAGAAATTTATAAAAAAATATAAAAATTTACTTAGTCTAAATATTACTCTAGATGGATGTAAGGAATTACATGATAAATGTCGTTTATTTCCTAATGGACAAGGTAGCTATGATTTAGCAGTAGCTGCTGCTTTAGATGCCAAAAGATTAGGTTTTAATAGTACAAAAATTACTTTTAGCCCAGATAATGTAAATTATGTTTATCAAGGATTAACTAATATTATGTCTTTAGGTTTTAAAAATATTTATGCTAATTGTGTTTTTGAAAATGTTTGGAAAAATATCGAAGATATAAAATTGTATTATCAAGAATTAAAAAAAGTAGCTGAATGGATTAAAAATAATAATTATAATGATAAAATATTTTTTAGGATTTTTAATCCTTATGGATATAAAAAATTATTAGAATGGGATTTAGATACCCAATGGTGCGGAACTACAGCTAGTATGTATGCACTTGATTATAAAGGAGATATTTATTCTTGCTTGCGCTTTATGGAAAGTTCTTTGGGAAATGAAGTTGAACCATTAATATTAGGAAATGTAGATAGAGGAATTGGAACTTTGCCAAAAGAAAAACAAATTTTAGAAGAATTTTCAAAATATACTAAGCGTAATATTTCAGAAGACAAATGCTTAAAATGCCCGATAGAGACAGGATGTAGCTGGTGCGCTGGATGTAGCTATTAGATGACAGGAGATTTATGTCATCGAACTACAACAATTTGTCAATGCCATAAAGCTGAATACTTAGCTACTTTTTATTATTATAAAATACTAAATGATAAACAAAGTTTAAACGTAATGAGTAAAGTAGATTATAATTTTGTAAAAGAAATTATTTCTTTAGAAGAATTTAATGAATTAATAAAGGAGGAATAAATATGGCTTGTAATTCAGGTAGTAATAGTGTCCAAATGGGCAGTTATGATAGACCAGAAAATTGTGTTTCAAATAATGCAAATACTAATGAGCCTGGAGACTACACTTAGGACGCTCAAGAAGCAGCCTGTGGAGGAAGTTGTTTTTCAAGTAGCTAGCCTGGAGATGAAGGAGATAATAAACAAAATAATTGTTCTTGTACCGCTTCTTGTTAGTCTGGATGTGGCCCTTGCTCTGCTAATTGTGGTCCTTCCCCTTCTTGTAATGGAACTTGTAGTGGTGGTTGTAGCAGTTGCACTGGAGATTGTAGCAGCTGCACTGGCTCTTGTTCAGGAGATTGCTCTGGCACTTGTTCAGGAGGTTGCTCTGGTACTTGTACTACTGCTTGTGCTGAACAATGTTCAGGTGCTTGTTCTGCAGGTTGTGTTGGTCATTGTAATTATGGATGTACTAGTGAAGAAGTGAATAAATTAATAGAGAATTTACATCTTTCTCGTATTGCTGAAAGTGATGATATTAATACTTTAAAAAAGATTATTTTCCGTTTATTTGAAAATTTAAAAATTAGTACCATATATAAAAATCAAGACTATATTAATGAATTTGGAGATAATACAATAGCTGGATTAGTTAATAATTGGAATGAAGATAAAGACGGTAAAATGACATTTACTTTATTATTAAATAAAACTTTTGAAACAATTATTACCAATTTAAATAATCTTAACCAAGATCGTATAGATATAGATTAGGATAAAATGAATCCAATAAAAATTTGGACAGTATAGATTCCTGACCCTAATGACTTTACAAAAACTAAAAAAATCCAATTAAATACTGTAGATAGAAATGCCGCATTATATTGGATTGAATGTTTAAAGAAAATTTATGAATTAGTAGCTCCTGTAAAATAAATTGACAATCCTCCTTTTTTATTATATACTAAAATAAAAAAGGAGGATTTTTCTTTTGATAGGAAAACCTATATTTGATTATAATAAACATCGAGGAAGAGCTACTTGTACTATTTTTGATGGACAAAATACTTTTGTTGGAATAGCCAAATGCCATCCAGACGATTGGGATTATATGAGTGAATTTACTGGATGCGAAATTGCTGAACGTCGTTGCAAAATTAAAATTTTACAACATATTAAAAATAATCAGATTATTCCGCAAATCCAAGCATATGAGCATTTAATTAGCACTATGTTGAATAGTAAGCAATTAAACCCGCAATCTTATGAATTTAAACGCATTAAAGCTGAATATGATAATCTGTTAAAACAATATACAGCTATTAAAAATAAAATTAAATATTCTCAAAGCAAACTAAGAGAATATATTTCAAATAAAGAATAGGTAAATAAACTTATTAAATTAAAGAAAACAAAAGAAAAAGAAAAATTATTCCGAGACGTAGGAATTAATCTTACTAATTCTGATGGTACTTTTAAATCTACTAAAGATGTTTTAGAAGACTTATCCAAAAGCTGGAATAAATTAAGTGGTCCAGGATAGGTAAATATACTACAATAAAATTTAATAATAATAGGAATAAAAACCCTTAAAAGGAGTTGGTTCTTATATTATATTTTATTCTAGGTATTATATTTGCTACTGTTGGACTAACTTTATTAGATTTTATTACAGCATTAATAGCAAATCTTGCCGAATTGGTCAAAGGTTGGTTTTCTGTTAAAATAGCAGAACATAACAATCAAATTACAAACTTGACTGAATCTGATACTAATACACACGTTATTGGATTCTCAATACCATAGGAAGACGAGGTTGAATATGAAGATGATATATAATTTTTATGACACTTGTAGTTTATTAACTAAGGGAACTTTATTGGAAGATAAAAATGAATAGATTATAATTTCATCTATTACATTAGATGAGTTAGAAAATATTAAAACATCAGCTAATAAAGATGCTAATACAAAATATACTGCTCGTTAGTTATTAAGAGCTTTAAATGATAACCCTGACTTATGTCAAGTAATTATCTATAAAGAAAAAATGATAAAACCTATACGAAAATATGATTTATCAATAACTAATGATATGAAAATATTAGCAACTGCATTAAGTTATAATAAAAATAATAAGAGCCATCCTATTGATAATTTTATTACTAATGATTTAACTTTAAAATGTATTGCTAAATTATTTTTATCAAATGTATCATCTATTGAGGAAGAACGTCATGACCCATATAGCGGATATATTGAAGTAAGTTTAAATGAAGATGAAATTATTGAACTATATCAAAATTTAAAAATTAATAAATTTAATTTATTAATTAACCAATACGCTATTATTTATAACCAAGAGAAAGAAATAATAGACAAAATAGTATGGGATGGTGATACATATAGAACTATTTCTTATGGTAATTTAAATTCTACCTATTTTGGTAATGTAAAACCCTTTAAAAATGATCCTTATCAAGCTTTAGCTGTTGATAGCTTTTTAAATAATAAAATTACTATGATTAAAGGGCCAGCCGGCTCAGGTAAAACATTTTTATCATTAGCATTTTTATTAAATGCTCTTGAAAGAAATAAAATTGATAAAATAATTGTATTTTGTAATACTGTTGCTACTAAAAATTCCGCAAAACTTGGGTTAATTTAAAGGGTAAGGCTCAAGTAAAACCTTGTGAATTGCTGGAACACCCTTAGAGCCGATTAAACTACAACATACGAATGAAATAAATCGAAGTGTGAATGTTTAAAAATTAATTGGATTGGACAATCAGCAACCAAGTCCCGAATAGGGAAAGGCTCATCGACTATCGAAAGCACACTATACAGTGGAAGTAAGTAGAGTAGGCTTAGGCCGAAGCGCAAGGGATTTAAACTGAAAAATTTTGGACAAGAACTGAAAAACTTATGCCTTAAAATTTTATATATATAATAAAAGAGGAATAAGTTTGAAAGAAGAAATTATAAAAAAATATCTAAATGGATATTCAATTAATAAATTATTAATAGAATATCCCTCTTTTAATAGACGACAAATAAATAAACTTCTGAAAGAGAATAATATTACTATTAGAGGTGGAAGAAAAAAAAGAGAATGGTCATTAGAGCAAAAAAAAGAACTTAAAGAAATGTTAAATAAAGGTTCTTTTTTAAAAGATATTGCTAAATATTTTAATGCCTCAGAAGAAACTATCAAAAATTTAATGTCTGAAATGAATCTTGAATTAAAAACATTAAATAGAGTCAATCGACGTATTAATAGTAATTATTTTTCTATTATAGATGAACCAGAAAAAGCTTACTGGTTAGGTTTTTTATTTACTGATGGCTGTGTTGATAAATTAAAAACAACAGGACGTATTAGATTATAGCTACAGGAATGTGACAAAGAGATATTAGAAAAGTTTAAAGAAGATTTACAATTAGATTGTAAAATAATTTATAATATTCGTCCTAATAGTACTTGTTGTTCAATAGAATTTACTGATGAACAAATTTTTTAGGATTTAGCTAATTATAATATTATTCCTAAAAAAACTTATAATGTAAACCATATTCCATATGAAAAAATTCCTTTAGAATTCCAACCGGCATTTGCTTTAGGCCTTTTTGATGGAGATGGTTCTTTATATTGTAGTTCTAATCATAGTACAGATGTCTCTATTAATTATACCGCTTACCACGAAACAGAAGTGATAGATTTTTAGAATTTAATAAATTCTTTAACAGGAATTGAAAAAAAGAATAAAAATTTCTATACCAGTGCTTGGCACACACAATGGCGAGGACGTTTACAAGTTCTTCATATTTTAGATATTTTATACAACAATTGTCCGAGATTCTTAAAGCGCAAACATAATATTTATCTTGCTTTAAAAAATAGTTTAAATTAAGATATAGTCAGTTTTATAATGAAAGTTATAAAGTTTTGTTTACCCCGGCACTCGTGATGAAAAACTTTTAGATAGCCAAATCGGTAATCTATTAAGTAGTAAGCTTGGAGATAAAATGATGGTGGAAAAATTAATTGATGAAAATAAATTAGTTTTGCTACCCTTATCAGATATTCGTGGTTATGACACAACAGGTATGCGTGCAGGTATTTATATCTCAGAAGCGTAGAATATGGATATTGGCCTTATGAAATTAAGCCTTCAACGTATTGGCGAAGATAGTATTTGTATTATCGACGGCGATTTAAAAACTCAGGTTGATGATATTAATTTTTCTGGATTAAATAATGGTATGCGTCGTGCATCAGAGGTATTACGTAATAATAATATATATGGTGAAGTTGAATTAAAACAAATTCATCGTTCTAAAATTGCTGAATTAGCAGAACAAATGTGAGAAGAAGGGCAACCTTCTTCTCTTTTTATATAAGAGAAAGGAGATTAATAATGGCTTTTAAAATGAGAACAACACGACCAGAAGCTGGTAATAAATATTACATTACAAGAGCTAATGGCGGCTATTCCTATGCTATTAAGGGAAACCCGACTGATAGCAAATGCAATGTACTTTCCAATTGCGTGGGGTAAAATTTTATAATTACAAATTCTTAAACTTTATATTTATTAGAAAATAAATATAAGGGAATGATTTAACTTTGGAAAACAATTATTGTGTTTATATACATATAAATAAAATAAACAATAAAAGATATATAGGAATTACTAAATATGGTAATAATCCTAACTTACGATGGAAAAATGGAACCCATTATGAAACTAACTAGCATTTTACCAATGCTATTAAGAAATACGGATGGGACAATTTTGAGCATAAAATTTTATTTAATAATTTAACCAAAGAAGAAGCTGGAAAATTAGAAAAAGAATTTGTAGAAAAATATGACTTGTGTAATCCAGATTGCGGATACAATAAATAGAGTGGCGGAATAGACAATATTACTTTCACAGAACAAGCTTTAGAAAAAATGAAATAGAGCGGCCATAAAAATAAAGGAAAAACTCGTACTAAAGAACAAAAAAAATTAATTTCAAATAAAACGAAAGAAGCAATGAATAACCCGATAATAAAAGAAAAAATGCGAGAAATTTATGATTCAAAAGAATGGCGAGAGCATAATTCTGAAGCTACAAAAAAGCAGTGGAAAAATTCTAATTTACGTCAAAAAGTAATTGAAGCAAATAGTAAACCAGTAAGATGTATTGAAACTAATGAAATATTTGAAAGTGCTTCAGAAGCTGGCCGCTAGAAAAATATTAGTATGGCTGGTATACGTAATTGTTGTAGAGGAAAACAAAAAACATCTGGAAATTTACATTGGGAATATTATAAGTGCCCATAACTCACTATATCGGTTAAAGGGTGGAGACACTTCAGACCGAGGTAAGACTCTTTATTGAGAAACCTTAACGACTGCAGGATAACAATAGTAATATTGTTATTGAAGTGAGTTCTTTCTAAATGAAAGTAATATACAGTCTGAACTATGGCTATAATCTAAAAATGAAACCATAGAGATAGGATTAACGTCCTATCCGCCTTATATCTAAGGTCTTAAAGCAACAGAATGACGCATACGGAAGATTTAATGAAATCGGCAATTGGGGCTATTGTAAATATTTAAGTCCTGTAAATGCCGAGCGTTTTACTGAATATAATAATACTGGTATACCTATTGGATAGACCCCTAAACTTGGTGCTTGTATGGTTTGGCAGGGTGGCGCTACTAAAAAGGGTAGTGATGGCGTCGGTCACGTAGCTATTGTAGAAAAAGTAGTAAGTTCTACTGAAGTTATTACATCTGAAAGTGGCTGGGGTAGCAAAAATCCATTTTGGAATGCTACACGCAAAAAAGGAAATGGCAACTGGGGCGCTGGTTCTGGATATAAATTCTTAGGTTTTATTTATAACCCTGCTGTAAAAGATAGCGATACTGTAGATGAAGACCCAACTGCTGGATATGGATATGGCAAAACTAATAGCTCATTAGTAAATTATACATAGATTAGCCCTAATAAAACTAGTCCCCGTAATCATGTAATTGACACAGTTACTATTCATTGTGTTGTAGGTCAATGTTCGGTTGAAACGCTTGGTAGTATATTTGCACCAACTTCTAAACAAGCTTCTTCTAATTATGGTATTGGACCAGATGGTAGAATTGGTATGTATGTTGAAGAAAAAGACCGTTCTTGGTGTTCTTCAAATGCCGCAAATGATAATCGTGCAATTACTATTGAAGTAGCTAGTGATACTACATCACCCTATAAGGTGACTGATGCAGCATTTAATTCTTTAATTAAATTACTTGCTGATATTTGTAAACGTAATAACATAAAATCACTCAAATGGAAAGCTGATAAAAATTTAATTGGTCATCCAGAAGAATAGAATATGACAGTCCATAGATGGTTTGCTAATAAATCTTGTCCCGGTGATTATTTATATAATAAACATTATGAGATCGCCGAAAAAGTAAATCAATTATTAGGAGTAGAGGAGGAAGATGAAGATATGACTCAAGAAAAATTTAATGAAATGATGAATAACTATTTGACTGAACTCGCCACGAAAGACCCTAGTGCTTGGTCTGGTGATGCTCGCTCTTGGGCAGAAAATACTGGATTAGTTAAAGGTGATGAAAAAGGCCGTAAAATGTATAAAAAATTTATGACTCGTGAAGAAATGATTCAAGTCCTTTATCGTCTTATGAATAATAAATAATCTCCAAAAGGAGAAATGAAATGTATATTAAATAGAAGAAACCAAAACGGGAATATTCAAAAGGGCTGCTTATTCAAGAATCAGCTCTTATATGGATAACTAGTCTTCTGTATATTGCTTTAGCATTCTTTTGTATTAAAGGAGATTATACAGGTTCTTTACCTTGGATAACTGCCTCAGCTTCCTTACCATGGGCGGCTTATGGAGTTAGCCAAGTATTTTATTATAAAAAAAGTATGCTTGAAAATACAAAAGGTGGTATTAAATATGATACTGTAATGAAAGAATTAGATGCTTAGTTAGAAAAATATTTAGATATGACTTATACTAATAATACTGATTTTAATGAAGTTATTAAAGAATTAATTAAAAATAATTAGACTTCTACTTCTTCATCTAGTTCTACCTCGACAACCAATTTAACAGTTTATACTGATAGTTAGAATGCTGAAGAGTTAGATATGGATTACGGCATTTGACTTTTATAATATAATATAATAAAATATATTATAAAAAGATAAAAAGGAGATATAAATTATGAAGTATTTTATTGATATTCCTGCTGAATATCTTGATGAACTAAAAGATAGTTATTTTGAGACTGAAGCTTATAAAGATATTATGGCTGAAGTAATTGTTCGTGATAGAGATTGTGATAATGATACTTTAACTAAGATTACTAATCTTTATAAGAATGCTCTTATTCGTTATACTAAGGCTAAGGCTGATTTGGAACTTGATTTTGTCCGTAAAAATTATCCGACAGTCACAAGCTGGACTGCAACGTTTGGCGATAATAAGCTCGAAATTAATACTACTGATTAATATAAATGGAGGAGAAATCCTCCATTTATTTTTTTTATTTATTTTTTTAATAAAATATTATATAATATATATAAGAAAGAATATAGATATTTTCTATATTTAGAATACAAAAAAATTTTAAGAAAATCAAGGTCAAAATACGTTCATTGACTTTAAAAAAAAATTATGGTAAAATACTAATTATGAAAGATATAGATTGTAAAGTATTAAGTAAATAGGATAAAATTTTAGTATATATAAATAAAGATGTTGCAGTTGAAGAAATAATGTCTATTTATAAAATTATGCAAAAACAATTTCCTGATAATAAAATTATAATTATTCACAACTTATTCATAGATGGTATTGATATTTTAAAAGAAAGGACTGAATTTGATGAATTACTTCAACCATTTGAAGACTGTCTTAACTCATAAGAAATGGGTTAATAGATATTGTAAAATGGCTGGTATCCCTTGGCGGGGTTTAAAACATGATTTATCTAAATTCTCTAGTATTGAATTTAAAGAAAGCTGTAAATATTGGACTGGCGATAGAAGTCCAATAGACAACTGCAAAGATAAGAATGGATATAGTGAAGCTTGGCAACATCATAAAGGCCGCAATACACATCATTGGGAATATTGGATTGATAACATTGGTGATGGACATCCTAATGCAATTCTTATGCCCTATAAGGATTGTGTAGAAATGGTTTGTGATTACTTAGGTGCGGCGAGAGCTTATATGGGTTCTAAATTCACTTATTCAGCAGAATACAAATGGTGGCTTGAAAAACGTAAACACGTTTTAATGCATCCTGTAGTTAAAGAATTTGTAGATGTAGTATTTGTCTTTCTTAAAAAATATCATACTAATCCAAAAGCCATTTTAAATGAAGAATTCCTTAGAGGAACTTATAATCAGTTAGTTCGTAAATATCGTATTGATAATCCTGAAAATTGGCAGAAAGGACCTTCTCTATGATTATTTATACAGATGGAGCTTGTAGCCAAAATGGCAGAGCCAATAGCAAAGGCGGATATGGCGTAGTGGTTTGTGATAACAATGGTAAATTAATAGATGCTTATGGCCATTGGGAAACTAATACTACGAATAATATTCAGGAATTAAAAGCTGTTCTCTATGCAATGATACAATATGGCAATGACCCTAGGTTTACTCCTATTGTATACACAGATAGCTCTTATGTCCATCAAACATTTACAAAATGGATGTATGGTTGGGCAAACAATGGATGGCGTAAAAGTGATAAAAAGATTCCCGAAAATCTTGATTTAATTCAAGCTTATTATAATTTAGTTAAAAAAGGATATAGGATTGATTTACGTAAAGTAGCAGGGCATTCTGGCATTAATGGTAATGAATTGGCTGATAAGATTGCTACTGGAAAAATTGACCCTGTTAATTTAAAGAAAGGAGCAGATATGAATGGCTAATAAAGTATATACAGAAGATAGTATACAGTCGCTAAGCCCTTTACAATTTACTCGCCTTAGACCAGGTGTCTATTGTGGTTCTACTGAATATTCAACTCAATTACTTATTGAGATTGTATCAAATGCGGTCGATGAGTATGCCGCAGGCCACGGCGATACTATCAAAGTTGATATTAATAAAGATAATGTAATTATCGTTGAGGATAATGGACAAGGATTTATTCCAAATGCAATGCGAGAAGATGGTAAGACTATCCTTGAGGCATCTTTTGGAGTATTAAATACGTCAGGTAAATATGATGATGATGGCGTATATGAAGGAACTGCCCTTGGTCTTAATGGTATTGGTAGCAAATTAGCCACGTATCTTTCTCACCGGCTTGAAGTAATTACACATCGAGATGGTAAATATGAACATATTTGGTTCAAAGAAGGCGAGTTTGTTAAACGCGAATGCGGAGATTGGAATAACAAAGATAATCCCTCAGGAACTTTGGTCCAATGGCAACCTAGTGAAGAGTTTTTCACTCATACAGAAGTTAATTTAAATACTATTAAACAGTTATTTAAAGTTCTTGTATGCTTATGCCCCGGTCTAAAAATTCTCCTTAATGGCGAAGAATATTATTCAGCTAATGGGTTAACTGATTTAGTAAATGATGCAGTTAAAAACACTGAAATCATTGATAATAGGCTAATTCTTAAAAAAGATGAAGGAAAGAATAAATTAGATTTTGAATTAACTTATACTGACAGTTATTCATCTATTATTGTTCCCTATGTAAATACTGGACTTACTGATAGCGGTCCGCACATTACTTTAATTAAAACTATTCTTACTCGTGAATTAAATAAATTTTTCCGTGAAAAGAAATGGTTAAAAGATAAAGAAGAAAACCTTTCAGGTGATGATTGCCAAGAAGGTTTGTATCTTGTATTCAATCTCACTACTCCTGGAGTAAGTTATGATGCTCAGACCAAGAGCCGAATCGTGAAATTGGATATGTCTCCGTTTACTCCTTGGATTACTGAAAGTATTAGACAATGGCTTGAGCTTAATGAAAAATCAATTAAGATTATTGCAGATAAAGCTCTTAATGCACGTCGTGCTAGAGAGGCAGCTAGAAAAGCTAGAGAAACTGTTCGTAATCAAAATGAAAAGAAGCAGAAAGCTTTAAAGTTTGATAGTAAATTAGCTGACTGCTATAGCAAAAAACGTAGTCAATGTGAAATTTATATCACTGAGGGCGATAGTGCAAGCGGTAATTTAAAAGATGCTCGTAATAATGAGTTCCAAGCAGTTTTACCTGTCCGTGGCAAAATTCTTAATACTCAAAAAGCAAGTCTTGATAAAATCCAAAAGAATGCAGAAATTATGACTATGATTCAAGCATTCGGTTTAACCATTGACCCTAAGAATATGAAAATTACATATCATCCAGAAGATTTACGATATGGCAAAATTATCATAATGAGCGATGCAGACGTCAGCAAAACGGCGTATGAAAAACTTTTCGTCTAATCAGGCGGGTCAACTTCTATTAATTATACATTGATGGTTCTCATATAATAATAGAAGATGGCTAACGGGGAACTCTAAACGGAAACGCAGGAGAATCCCGTGGGAAACAAATATTAATCCATCTTCATAGGAGGATGGTAAAATGATTGGTATTTATAAAATAACTAATAAAAAAACAGGAAAATCTTATATCGGTTAGTCTAATGATATAGAACGTAGATTTAAAGAACATTAGACTGTTGGAGAGAAAAGCAGAATTCCTGTTGATATCGCTATTCAAAAATATGGAAAAAATTCATTTACTTATGAAATAATTGAATTATGCTCTATTAGTCAATTAAATGATAAAGAAGAATATTGGATTAAATATTATAATACTTTTAATAAAGGTTATAATTGTAATCCAGGAGGAAATCAATCCTCAATTGGAGAAAATAATGGTAGAGCTAAATTAACAGAAAATGACGTAAAAATTATTAGACAAGCTTATGCTAAACACTATCGTTAGAAAGATATTTATGAATTATTTAAAGATAAAATTTCTTTCAATCATTTTTAGAATGTTTGGTCTGGAAAATGTTGGTCTAATGTAATGCCTGAAGTTTTTACTATAGAAAATAAAAAATATTATATTTATAATAACAGTAAAAATGAAAATGGCTCTAACGCTAAATTTTCTGATAAAGAGATAATTCAAATTAGAAAAAGATATGTAAATGAAAATGCTAAAGAAATATATAAAGATTATAAAGATAGAATTAGTTTTCAAGGTTTTTAGGCAATATTATGGGGCCGTTCTTATTCCTCTTTACCTTTATATAAAAAGAAAGAAAAGCGATGGATTAATATTTGAACCTGTATCGACTATCCCCTAAGCCTTATGGGCAGGGGAGTAGAGCTACTATTGATACGTAGTCTCATTTTAGGAAACGAAGTGAGTTAAATGTCGAAATGGTTTCCTTTCTAATATTTAGAAAGTAAAAGATAGTCAGTGCTTATGGAAACATAAGAATAACACGCGACGGCGCACATATTAAAAATCTGTTTTATACTTTCATTTGGAATTTTTGCCCTGAATTGATTAAAGATGGATATGTATACGCTGGTGTGCCACCGCTTTATAAAATTACGATTGGTAAAAAATATAAATATCTTAAAAATGATGAAGCCCTTGAAGTTTTCCGCAAAGAAAATGTAGGTAAAAAATATATTGTCAATCGTATGAAGGGCCTTGGCGAAATGGATGTTGATGAAACAGAAGAAACTTTAACTGATCCTGAAAACCGTATTATCAAACAAATCACTGTAGAAGACGTAGAAGCTACTGATAAGTTATTTGAAGACTTAATGGGACAAGGCGTTAATGCTCGAAAAGCCTATATCAAAGAACATTCAAAGGAGGCAACTTACAATGCTGAATAATGATGTATTGCACGAATTAGGCACTAATTTTATTGAGTATGCAGTTGCGGTAAATACTGATAGAGCTATCCCTAGTGCTACTGATGGATTAAAACCAGTGGCAAAGAGGATACTTTATGGAGCGTATGATTGTGGTTTTAAGAATGATAAACCTCATGTTAAGTGTGCTAATATTGTTGGCAATGTAATGGCTGATTGGCATCCTCATGGAGATACTTCTATTTATGGTGCTCTTATCAGATTAAGTCAGAATTGGGTTATGCGTTATCCTCTAATTGATTTCCACGGTGCAAATGGTAATATTGGTGGTGATCCTCCTGCTGCTCAACGTTATACAGAAGCTCGTTTAGCTAAAATTACTGAAGAAGGAATGTTATCTTCGATTAAAAAAGATAGTGTTGATTTTATTCCTAATTATTCAGAAACTAAACAAGAACCTGTTGAATTACCTTCTATTTTTCCTAACCTACTTTGTAATCCTAATTCGGGTATTGGTGTCGCAATGGCTTGTTCTTGGGCACCGCATAATTTAAGAGAGGTAGCTCAAACTATTTATGATTATATTGATGGTAAAGAGCCTATGCTTCCCGGCCCTGATTTTCCCACTGGTGGTGTAGTTATTAATAAAAATGATATTCCGGCAATTATGAAATCAGGCCATGGTTCTGTGAAGGTTAGGGGTAAATATAAATTTGAAAATAATAATATTGTATTTACTGAAATGCCTTATGGAATTAGCACTGAAGATTTAATGACTCAAATTGGTGAATTATGTGATTCTGGGGATATTACTGGCATTGAAGATATTCGCAATGAAAGTAATAGAAAACAAGGTTTCCGTCTTGTTATTGAATGTGAAAAAAATACTCCTATTAAATCAGTTTTAAGTAAATTATTCGCCAAAACTAATCTTCAAACTACTTTTTCTTATAATCAAGTAGCTCTAGTTAATAAAACTCCTACAGAATTAAACCTTAAAGATTGTATTAAGCTTTATATTGATTTTAATTCTAATTGCATTATTAGGGAATGTAAGTTTGATATTAATAAAGCTGAAAATAGATTGCACATCATTGTAGGGCTTTTGAAAGCACTAGATATGATTGATAAAATTATTGCAATGATTAAACAATCTGAATCATCTAATGCAGCAAAGCAAACATTAATTTCTTGGGGCTTCACAGATGTTCAAGCCCAAGCTATTCTTGATATGAAATTATCTAAATTGTCTAAATTAGATAAAATGGATTTAGAAAAAGAAAAAGCTGAACTTGAAGTATTAATTATTAAACTTAAAGCTATTTGTGAAAATCCTATTCCTGAATTGCGTTCTCGTCTTAAAACTCTAGTCGATAAATATGGTGATGACCGCAAAACTGAATTAACACAAATTATTGAAGAAAAAGCTGAAAAAGAAATTATCAATGTAGAGCCTGAAAAATGTGTAGTTGTAATGACTGAAGGCGGCACTATTAAGCGTATCCCTGTCGCTAGTTTTAAAACCCAAAAGAAAAATGGTAAAGGAATCAAATCGCAAGAAGATATTACTTATTGCGTATTAAGAACTAATACTATTGATAATCTTATGTTATTTACTAATAAAGGTCAAATGTATCGTCTATTAGTAAATGATATTCCAGTAGGAACAAATGTAAGTGCGGGAACGCCTATTTCAGCATTAATTACAATGGAACCGGGTGAAAAGGCAGTAACAATGTATTCTATTTATAGAGATACAAATGCCGAATTTGTTTTATTTGCTTCAAAGAATAGTTTAATTAAAAAGACTACTCTTGAAGAATATATTAAAACAAAAAAGAAAACTGGTATGTCTGCTGTAATTATTAGAGAAAATGATGCTTTGGCTGATGTTTCTTTAATTAAAGATGAGCAATTGATTGTTCTTACAAAGAATGGTTATGCTATTAGATTTAATAGTAATGAAATTGCTACTACTTCTCGAAATAGCAGCGGCGTCAAAGGTATTAATCTAGTAGATGATGAAATTGTTTGTGTTTTGCCATTAAGAGATAGCAATGATTATTTAGGTCTATTTACTCAAAATGGATTTGCTAAGAAAGTTAAATTAAGCGAATTGCCGGTGCAAAAGCGTGGTGGCCGCGGCATTAATCTATATAAAGTAGATAAAATGACTGGGCCTATTATCGGCGGTTCTTTAATTAATGATACTGACAATTTATTTATTGGCGGCGATAAGCATAATATTTGTATTTCTGCAAAAGATATTACATTAGGTTCTAAGTATGCTGTTGGTTCATCAGTAATTAAAAATAGTAGAGTAAAATCAATTACTAAAATTTGAAAGGCGTAAAATGAAAAGAATAAAAATTATTTATAAAGATTATGATTTTAGACATTTGTGCGATGATTATGAATATAAGCATCCAGAAAGTTATAAAAACGATGTTGAATTTTTGAATGTAAAAAATTATTTAGGTAAAGAAGAAATAGTATCTATCGAGCCTTGGTCTATCTGCTGGTATGATAATAATGAAAGACAAATTTTATTTGAGTCTCCTGAAAAACACGAGGTCTTTATTAATTGTTCTAAATCTCCTTTTGGAAAATATATCGCAGAATGTTTAGATAGTTTAATGCAATTTAAAATTTGATTTGCTTTTAAAAAAATATTTTAATATAATATAAATAAAGAAAGGGACATAACTTATGTCTTTCTCTCAAGAACTTATTGATAAATATGCTCCTGAAGCCGAGTGTATTCAAGCAATGAAAATTTGGAAACTTCCTGATGGAAAAGAAAATATGTTTCCAGAAATGTGTATCAATGGGAATTATTTTGCTGAATTAAAAAAAGATGGATATTGGTATGAATTTGAAAAAACCAATAATCATATGTATCTTTTCAGTAGGAATGTTAGTAAAAATACTGGCATTCTTACTGAGAAATTAGCAAATGTTCCTCATATTAAAGAAGCTTTACAAGTTGTTCCAGAAGGGACAATATTAATTGGTGAAATTTATTATCCAGGTAAAACGTCTAAAGATGTAACACGAGTAATGGGTTGTTTGGCTGATGAGGCCATTAGCCGCCAAAAAGATAATCCAGTTCATTTTTATTTACATGATGTAATTAAATATAATGGAATAGATTTACAATCTTATGGTGCATTAACTCGTTATAAAGTTTTACGAAAGATTTGGGAAAAATTTAATTTAAGTCAATATTCTTTTATGGAATTGGCTGAAGCAGTATATGAAGATATTTATGATTTTACTGCCCAAGCTCTTAAAGATGGAGAAGAAGGTGTTGTTCTTAAATTGAAAACAGCTCAATATGCTCCTGATAAAAGACCAGCTTGGTCGTCTATTAAAATTAAAAAGATTGATTACCTTGATGCAATTCTTATTGGTTTTGATGATGCGACTAAAGAATATGAAGGTAAGGAAATTAAAACTTGGCCTTATTGGGAAAAAGTTTTAGATGATGATAATACTATTCATACTCATATTTGTCAATATGGGTGTATTGGTTGGCAACCAGTTACTAAAGGATATTTTTATGGATGGAAAACTGCGATTCGCATTGGGGCCTATGATGATGATGGTAATATTGTAAAAATTGGAACTGTTTCATCTGGCCTAACTGATGAATTGCGAGAAGATTTTGCAAAACATCCTGAAAAATATCTTAATAGGGTAGTTTCTTTGCAATGCATGGAAAAGGATAACAAGGAACATACATTACGTCACGCTTTCTTTAAAGGATTCCGTGATGATAAAAATTCACAGGACTGTTTATTGAATACAATATTTTGACAAAGTTCAAAAAAAATAATATAATAGATTCGTAAATAAGGAAGAAAAAATTTTTCTATATGAAAAGAAAAGAGCTAAAAAATTTAGCTAATAAAATCGCTAAGCTAGAATAGATAGTTCAGCGTAATGAAGACCCGAAGCAAGTTCAGCAAGCTAAAGATGAAATTATGAAGCTTTCAGGCCATGTAGATAGTTTGGAAGATATTATGCTTATGGATGAACTTATTTAGGATATTCTAAAAAATTCTTGATTTTAAAAAAATTTTTTAGTAGAATATTTACATAAGCTAAATGCTTGAAAAAAGAAAAAAACAATAAAAATAAAAAAATATTTAAGGAGATTATTATTTATTATGATGAAGGAAAATACTAAGAAAGTTTTTAGTTATCTAAAGAGTGTTAATGGTGAATAGGTCACCGCTGCTGATGTTGCTGAGGCTCTCGGTCTTGAGAAGCGTACTGTTGATGGCATCTTCACTTCTGCTATCCAGCGCAAGGGCTTTGGTGTTCGCACCCCCGCTGAGGTTGAACTTGATGATGGTACCCATCGTGCAGTAAAATTCCTTTCTCTTACTGATGCTGGTCTTGCTCTTGACCTTGACGCAGAAGACGCTGAGTAATTTAATATAAAATTTAAAAGGGCAAAGTAATTTGCCCTTTTTCTTTTTAAATATGACTGTAATTTATTGCGTAATATGTTTTCTTCTCGGTGCTGGTCTTTTATATTTAGGTCTGCGTAATAAATTAAAAGCCACAATTGAGTTAGATAATCAAACTAGAGAAGAAAACGCAAAAATAATTGAAGAAAGTCAAAGGCTTCTTCAAAAACAAAATGAGTTAAATGAAAAAATCTTTAATCTAAATAATGATTATAATTTATTAATTAAAGAAATAGATTTTTTAAAAGATAAAAAGAAAACTCTTGATGAAAATTATTAGCAAGCAAGTTTAAACGCTGAAATGTATTGCCAAAAAGCAAATGAATTAGCATCTGAAAAACTTGCTTAGTCTGCTGAATAGATGGCTTAGAAATACCAATAGGCAGAAGATAATTATCAACAAGAATATTTAAAAGCTATTGAAGAAAGCACAAAAGAATATGCTAATTTAATTATCCAAAAGCAAGAAGAATTAAATAAGGTATCTCAAGAATTGGCTGATGCAAAGGCAAAACAAGATGCTATTGTTGAAGCTAATAAACGTGCCGAAGAAGTAAAACAAAAAGAATAGTTTTATAAACTTAATTTAAGTGAAATTGATATTGAAGAAATTAAAAAAATTCGTTCAATTGTTCCTTATTTAAGAAGTGCTGAACCAATTAATAAAGTAATTTGGAAAGTATATTATGAAAAACCTTATAGTGATTTAATCGGCCGAGTAGTTGGTCAGAAAATCCGCACAGGTATTTATAAGATTACTAATATAGAAAGTCAAAAATGTTATATAGGTCAAGCGGTCAACATTGGCCGATGAAAAACTTTTCCATTAATCAATGGGGTTTGCCATTTACCAAAATTTAGAAAATGGCAAGCTAACGGGGAAAATTAAGTTTAATCAATCCCGTGGGAAACTTTGATTAATCCACCCTCCATAAAAATTAATAATATATAGAAGGACGGTGGAAACAACAATGATTACTAATATTAATAATAATTTAAAAGTCTGTGGTATTTATAAAATAAATTATGATAATGGTAAAATCTATATCGGTTAGGCTTTAAGTATTTGGTCTAGAGCCAATGAGCATAATAATAAAAATATTCAAATTTGTGATTAGGCTTTAAAAAAACATCAAGCTACAATTGAAGTATTGGAATAGGTTTTTGATATTTTATAGCTTGATGCCATAGAAACTAAATGGATTGATTTTTATAATGCTACAGATAAATCTATAGGATATAATGTATTAAAAAATGGGAATGTTTCTGGTAAACGAGGAGTAGAGAATTGTAATTCTAAATTTGATGAATAGCAATTAAATGAAATTATAGATTTATTAGTAAATAATACTAAATTATCTTATAAAGATATTGCTAATTTATATCAAGTTAGTCAAGACACTATTTTTAATATATCTCAAGGAAATACGTATTTTAATTCCAATCTTTCATACCCATTAAGGCAAAATAATCATGATTTTGCGAAAAAAGATAATGTTTTAGATTATTTTCTTAATGAGTAGGAATTATTAAATTTGAAAGAAGATTTATTATATCGTTGGGATTTATAGATTGAAACAGATTTAATTCAAAAGTATAAAGTTCCTTTAAAAGTAATTAGAGCAATTAATCAAGGGACTTTATTCAAAGAAAATGGCAATTATAGTTATCCTATTAGAAATAAAAATATTAGAAATAATCAAAATTTTACTATTGAAGAAGTAAAAAATATTTTATCAGATTTAAGAAATAGTTCTAAATCAATGTCTGATATTGGTATTAAATATAATATACATCGAAATACAGTTAGTAAAATTAATAAAGGAAAGTCATATTCTATAAAAGATTATGATTATCCAGCACGCTAATCAAAGAACCTGTATCGACTATTCCCTAGGCCTTTTGGGCGGGGAAGTAGGGCTACTATTGATACGTAGTAGGATTTTAAGAAATGAAGTCCTTTAAATGCCGAAATGGTTTCCTGTTAAAATTTTAACAGTAAAAGATAGTCAGAATTATAAAATAATTTGCAATATCGCTGACCGCTGGAAACAACATATAAAGCGTGGAGTAGGAGCAGAAGCTCCAACCCGCAATAAACTTTATCCGGCAATGTATGAATTAGGGCCGGAACAATTTACTTTTGAAATTCTTGAAGATTGTGATAAATCCCTATTGGATAGCCGAGAAGATTATTGGCAAGAGTTCTATCAAGCAAAAGAATTTGGTTATAGTATTAAATAAGGAGAAATAAAATGTATAGAATTATTGATAAACGTGGCACTGGTAAAACAGGAAGATTATTCCTGATTGCTAAAGATACAGGAGCAACTATTGTATGCTCCAATCCTGCAATGATGTAGGAAAAGGCTCTATATTATGGGTTTAAGGATTTAAGTTTTATGTCTTATGCTGATTATGTTAACTGCTATAAAGGACGCGGCTATAGTCAAAAGTTTTTAATTGATGAAATTGAATTGCTTGTTAAATGTCTTGGAAATGTAATTGGTTATTCTTTATCGGAGGATGAAAATTAATGGATATTGTAAGTAATGTATGTATTTATGATTTAGGCAAATCAATTATTGCCGCGGGCTATCCAATGTCAGTAGATATTGAAAATCAGTAGGATAGAGATTTAGATGAAAATGATTTTAAGCGTTGTAATACTCTTATTAATGCTTGCGTAAAAGATAATTAGGCGCATGGACAATTCTTAACAGGTATTCGAGTTAATTTTGATTTAACTTGTTCTAATAAAATGTGGGTTGAAGCAGAACGTTATAGATTTTTAGAGTTTGTAAGTTCTCAATCTACAATGCATAGAATTACTAAGTTTAACTTAGATGAAGCTTATAATGAATATGTTGATGATAGAATCGTCAAGATTATGAAAGAAAAAGTTGATGCTTATAATACTCAAGTTGAGCTTAAAAAAAATATGGTTAAAGAAAATGCCAGTGCTGAATTAATTAAGCAGCAAGAAGATTGGATTAAGAGAATGTATCTTGAAATTCTTTATTCTAATCCTGCTGGATTTACTTTAACAGCTCGTATGACAACTAATTATCGTTGTTTAAGGAATATTTATAAGCAGCGAAAAAATCACAGGCTTCCCGAATGGAAAGCCTTCTGCTCTTGGATTGAAACCTTGCCTTACGCACAAGAGTTATTGATTAATTAATTACTTTGAAAATTTATATAAAATATGATATAATATTTATATAAAAGAGTAGAAAGTGAGATTAATATAAATGAATAGAAAACAAGCATTTATTAATTTTGTAAATGACTTGATTGAAAATTGTAAATACCCAGTAGAAATGAATGAAGATGTTGAATTCTATTGGAATTACCTTAAAAATAGTAATGATAATGAAATTGAAAATCCTTTATTTACTGAGAATGGAAAACGTCTTTTGATTTGTCTTCAAGAGCATCCAGAAAAAGAGACATGGAAAGCACGTGAAGTGGCTGATGAACTTGGTATTAGTTCTCGTAGTGTTTCTGGCGGAATGCGAAAACTGGTAAATGATGGATTTGTAGAAAAATTGAATGATAATCCAGTTGTTTATGCTATTACTAATAAAGGAAAAGAAATTACAATTGAAGAATAATTAAGGAGAAAAATATTAAATGAAATTTGTTAATGAAACACATATTGAAGGTTATCTATATGAGCATAATCTGGAAATGAAGGAAAGCGGTCCTAATTCAAAGAATCCTGGTACTCCTTTTATTAGCGGCACTATTAGTATTGTCACTGATAATGCTTTGACAAATGTTCTGTAGGTTCATTTTACTTATGTAACTGAAACTACATCTAAGGGTAAGACTAATGCTACATTTACTACTCTTCGTAAGATTATTGATGGTGAATATAATACAGTAATGGGCGATGGAGTTGAAAATGCAACTCGTATTCGTGTTGATTCTACTGTTGGTCTTAATGAGTTTTATGCTGAACGTGATGGTAAGGAAGAACTTGTAAGTATTAAGCGTAATGAAGGCGGATTTGTTCATATTATGGTGAATGAACCATTTAATGAGAAGGAAATCGAACGTTGCAAGTTTAAGACTACAATGCTTATTACTAAGGTTCGTCGTACTGAAGCTGACCCTGAGAAAGAAACTCCTGAAAAGGTAACTATCAGTGGCTATGTTTTTGACTTCCGCAAGGCTCTTCTTCCTGTATCTTATACTGTTCTTAACGAAGGTGGTATGAATTATTTTGAAGGTCTTGAAGCTTCTGAAAAAAATCCTGTTCTTACTGAAGTTTGGGGCAAACAGGTTTCCAGAACTGTTGTAAAAAAGGTCACTAAGGAAAGCTCTTGGGGCGATGCTGAAGTTCAGGAATTTAAGAATACTTATAAAGATTATGTAATTACCGGTTCTCAGAAAGAGCCTTTTGTATTTGATATGGAAGATACTTATACTTCTGAAGAACTCGCTAAGGCAATTGCTGACCGTGAAACTTATCTTGCTACTATTAAGCAGCGTAGAGACGAATATCTTGCTACTAAGAATAATGGTGGAACTAAGACCGCTACAACTTCTAATGGAAATGCAGGATTTAACTTCTAATAAATAGCCAAATAATGATGACCTCATTAGAGGGCATCGAGCTAAACTAAATATAATATATGATGATTTAATAGATTATAAAGAAATAGAAAAATTTATAAATAAATACTGTAAACCATTTAATTTGGAGAAAAAGGAGAAAATTGAATAATGGCTATTGACCTTTTAAAAATTTAGCCTCATAAGGTTAGTAAGGATTTAGGCGGATATATTACCTTTATTTATGGTAAGCCTAAGACTGGTAAAACTACATTAGCTACTTAGATGCCAAAATCTCTTTTGTTAGCATTTGAGCAAGGCTATAACTGTTTGCCTGGCGTTATGGCGGCAGATATTACTTCTTGGACTGAAATGAAGTAGGTTTATCGTGACCTTAAGCGTCCAGAAGTAAAAGAAGCATATGATGCAATTATTGTCGATACTATTGATGAAGCTGCAAAATATTGCGAAAAATATATTTGTAATCAGAATGGTATTGAATCCCTTGGTGATCTTGGGTATGGTAAGGGCTGGATTAAGTTTAAGGATGAATTTAATGAAGTATTCCGTGGCTTAACTCGTCTTGGATATGCTGTTTTTTTCCTTGGACATGAAAAAGAACAGACAATTACTCGTCCTGATGGAACTGAAGCAAATATTATTAGACCTAGCTTGTCTCAGTCTACTCGAACAGTTATTACTGGCATGGCCGATATTTATGGTTATGCTCATCAGAAGGCACCGGGTCAGATGTCTGTATTAACTCTTCGCTCTGGTACTGATGCAATTGATTGCGGTGGTCGTTTTAAGTATATTGAGCCTGAAATTCCTATGAGTTATGAAAATCTTGTTGATGCTATTCATAAGGCTATTGACAAAGAAGCTCTTGAAACAAAGGGTCAGTTCGTAACTGAAGAAAAAATGACTGTAGCTCCTGAAGCGCCTACTTATGATTATGAAGCTCTTATGAATGAATTCCAGCAAATTGCTAGTGAACTTATGGCAAAGAATTCTGAGTATTATGCTCCTCGTGTTACTAAGATTGTTGAAAAATATCTTGGTAAGGGAAAGAAGATTTCTGAAACTTCTATTGACCAAGCAGAATTTGTAAGCCTTATTATTGATGATATTAAGGACGAACTTGTAAATAAATAATTATTAACCCAGAGGAAACTCTGGGTTGATTTTTTATCTATTTTTTGATATAATATATATAGAAATTATAATGTTTGGTGGTGAGAACCAATAGCACATAACGTAAAATGTTTATATTGTGGAAAAACTTTTGATAGAGATAAGTAGCCTTTTGTTCAAGTAAGTTCCAAGCGTTATGCCCATCCAGAGTGTGCTGAACGCAAAGAAGAAGTTATGAGTAAAGAGGATTTAGATAAAATGAAATTAGATTAGTATATTAATCAATTATTTCATACTGATTATGTAGACCCTCGTATTCAAAAACAAATTAAAAATTATATTAAAGAATATAATTTTACTTATAGTGGAATTTTAAAATCTTTAGTTTATTTTTATGAAGTAAAACAAAATCCAGTAGAGAAATCAAATGATGGTATTGGTATAGTACCCTGGGTCTATAAGCAAGCATTTAACTATTACTATGCTATTTGGTTAGCTCAACAAAAAAATACAAATAAAACAGTTGAAAATTATGTTCCAAAAGAAACAGAAATTGTGATACCACGCCCTAAACCTAAGCCTTATAAAAAACATCTGTTTTCTTTCTTGGATGATAAGGAGGACTAATGGCATCAAAATATATTGATACAACAGCCATTATCTAGACAATCGGTTGCGTATATAATAATCCTAAGCTATTGGATTATACTGATAAATATGTTATTACTGAAGATGATTTTGATAATGATTTTCATAAAATAGTATATGGTTCAATATATAAACTACATGAACTTGGCGCCGAAAGCATTACATTAGATGCAATTGGAGATTTTTTAAGCACTCGACCAAAATATCAAGCTATCTATGTTGCACAAAAAGGTGACAAATGGATTAAAGAAGCTAGCCTTCATAGTGATAATACTACTTTTGATTATTATTATGGACGTCTAAAAAAGATGTCATTACTTCGAGCGTATGATAGGTATGGTTTTGATGTAAGCGATATTTATGACCCTGATAATATTTTAGATACTAAAAAACGTCAACTCCAAGAAGAATGGTTAGATAATGCTTCATTAGAAAAAATTGCTCAACGTATTGATGATAAAATTGAAGAAATTAAATATCAATATGTAGCAGAAATGGAAAATGATGCATACCAAGCTGGCAATAATATTGATGAATTAATTGATGACCTTTTGGAACATCCTGAAGTTGGTGCTCCTTTATTTGGTCCATTGATTAATACAGTTACTCGTGGAGCAAGATTGAATAAATTTTATTTGCGGTCTGCGGCAACTGGTGTAGGTAATTTACGGACAATTCTGTTGAATTCATATAATTAAAAATTTATATATATTAAAAAGGAGGTCCTTAAATGATATGGGACAATCTAATATATATAAAGAAAAATATAAAGAAGCAAAAAGAATGTATCTTGAAGAAGGTAAAAGTCTTGCTTAGATTAGTAAAGAATTACATTTGGATAGAGGAACATTAAGTAATAATTTTAAAGCCGAAGGTATTGAAATTATTAATAAACAAAATATAACTAAATTCAATGAAAATTATTTTGACGTAATCGATAATCCAGATAAAGCTTATTGGCTAGGATTTTTATATGCTGATGGAGCTATTAGCAGTAATAATAATACTGTAGAATTAAGTTTAAAATCTTCTGATATTAAGCATTTAGAAAAATTTCGAGATAACTTAGGATTTTCTAAAGACAAACATATTTTTTAGGATGATATTAGATGTAGAATTTAGGTAAGTAATAAACATCTAAGACAAAGTTTAATTAACTTAGGTTGTACTCCTAAAAAATCATTGACATTAATATTTCCTACTAAAGAACAAGTCTCAGATAAATTTTTATTTGATTTTATAAGAGGGTATATTGATGGTGATGGTAGTATTATGATTGGAAAAAATCATAAAGGGATTTATAATAAGCCAAGACTATCATTATTAAGCACTAAAGAATTTATTGAAGAATTACTACAAAGAACTCAATGGCGCCAATGTAAAATTTAGCATCCTTCTAATGCTTATGCTATTGAGTGGAGTGGAAATTATGTATTTGATTATTTAGATTAGTTATATTTAAATGCTTCTATATATTTAGATAGAAAATATGAAAAATATATTGTTTTAAAAAATTGCCGTCCTTAAAAGAAATTTTAAGGATAATTATAGGGGAAAAAATCTGGAAGCCTAAACTTAATTTATTAAGCAAGGTAATCAGAGGTGAAGGTTATAGGAACTATAACCAGCCACAACGCATAGATGGTGAAAAGATATAATCCATCCACGAGGCCCCTACTCTTAACACTTAAAGGTGAAGATGAAAAGATATGCTGAGCTTATGGGAAACCATAAGAACTATGGGATAAAAAGCCCATAGGATAACAAAACTGAAGTCTCGTAGTATGATTGCTGATGCTTGTTATCTTTCTTGTGAAAAATATTACCAAGAAGGAATTGGATGGATTAAGTCCGGTGGGGGCGGAGAACCTGTTTTATTTATTTCTACTGAACAGACTAAAGATGAAATCCAAACTATGATGTTGGCTTTCCTATCTAGCGTAAATGAAGACCATATTTTGAATGGTAAATATGTTGGGGATGAATTGTCGCGAGTAAGGGAAGCAGCACAATATCTTTGTAAAGCAGATTTATTTGTTGTAGAAATGCCAGATTTTTCTTTACGGGATGTAGAAAATGTTATTAAGAAAAATATTCGAGACCACGGGGTTAAATACATATTTCACGATTATATTCATACAAGTATGAAAATTCTTGAAGAAATTAGTAAACGAAGCGGCGGCGTAAAATTAAGAGAAGATAATATCCTTTTTATGCTTTCTACTAGATTAAAAGATATTTGTAATCAATATGGTATTTTTATTATGTCTGCTACTTAGTTAAATGCTGATTATCAATATAGTGAAACGCCAGACCAAAATGTTCTGCGTGGTTCAAAAGCCATTGCAGATAAAATTGACGTAGGTATGCTACTTCTTCAAGCTCGTGATAATGATTATCAATCGTTAGAGAAAATACTTGAAACAAATACTTTTGAACGTCCAACAATAAAATTATCAGTATATAAAAATCGTCGAGGTAAATATAAAGGAATTTATCTATGGTGTAAGGCTGATTTAGGTTGCTGTCGTATTATTCCAATCTTTTGCACTGATTGGAGTTATGAATTAGTAGATATGGAAAATGTAAAAATTAGAATTGCTGAAGATAGCGCTTTTTAAATAAGGAGATTAAATTATGTTTAACAAAGATATTATGAATGGAACTATTGAATATAAGATGCCGAAGGAAATGGCAGCGATGTATCTAAAGACTGCTAAGGGTGAATTTGCAAAGAAACATCCAAAGGAATACCTTATTAAAGTAGTTAATGAAGAATTTGGTATTAAAGGCACTTGTATTAATGTAATTACATTCTAATAATTTATTAAGTTAATAATGATTAACTATGATAAAGCTGAGATAAAAAATAATTTAACTTTAGACAATATTTTTGAATTACTAAATATTTGGGGCGGTAATCCTGAATATAGTGAATTCGGTATCCTTTCTGAAACTATCTGTCATAATGAACCAGGAGCAGGAAGTAAGAAACTTTATTACTATTCAAATAGTCAATTATTTAAATGCTACACCGGCTGTGATGATATATTTGATATATTTGAATTAGTAATTAAAGTAGCTCATATCCAATCTAATAAAGAGTATGACCTAAATGATGCAGTTCGTTGGATAGCTAATTATTTTGGTATTGCCGGTTCAGTGGAAGACGATGCTGAAGATTTAGGCTTAGAAGATTGGAAATTTTTAGCTAATTATGATAAGAATAACATAGAAGAAAATTTAAATTCTAAAGTTGAATTAAAAACTTATGATAGTAAAATTTTAAGTAGATTTAATTATTGTGTAAAATTAACTCCGTGGCTAAAAGAAGGAATAAGCCAAGAGGCGATAGACCAAGCAATAATTGGTTATTACCCTGGCGGCGATGCTATTACAATTCCTCATTTTGACATAGATGGAAATTTTATAGGACTAAGAGGAAGAGTGTTAGGAAAAGAGGAAGCTCTATTGTATGGCAAATATAGACCATTAAAAATTAATAAGATTCTTTATTCTCATCCTCTTGGTATGAATTTATATAATTTAAATAATAGTAAAGCAAATATAAATAGGATAGGAAAAGCAATAATATTTGAGGGTAAAAGAAAGTTTCGCCCTAGTCCACTTTACCATTTACCAATGGGGTTTGTTATTTTTAACAAGCTAACGGAGGAGCCTAAAAATTTTTTTAAATTCAAGGTGGTTCCGTGGGAAAATCTATTTAAACATCTAACTTCATTTTTCATATAATAGTGAGAAAAGGAGTTGATTTTATGAATGTAATTTATGCTTATAAGAAAAAAAGTAATGGTAAAATTGTTTATGTAGGTCAAACTAATAACTTAAAAAATAGACATAAATAGCATATTCAATATGACCCATTTAATATGAATAAAGCAGAGTATGATTATCCTTTAAGTCGAGGGATAAGAAAATATGGAGAAGAAGAGTATCAATTAATAGTTTTAGAAGAAAATGTTCCACTTGAAGAATTAGACAATAGAGAAAAATATTGGATAAAATATTATGATACATATTTTAATGGTTATAATCAATCAACTGGTGGAAAAAATCCTGTTAAACCAATGTATGAAGATAAAAAAATATTAGAAGTTATTGAGTATTTAAAGAATGAAAAATATTCTTTTAAAGAAATAAGTGAAAAAACTGGATTTTCACTAACTCACATATACAATATAAATATTGGAGCACGAAGACCTTAGTCTGGAATTAAATATCCTATTCGTTCTAATAAAGCTAAAGGCACTAAAGGATTAAAATTTTCTCCTGAAGAATGTAAAAAAATTCATGAAGAAATTTTAAAAAATGATAAAAATTTAAAAGAATTAGCAAAAATGTTCAATTGTTCTTCTTCCACTATTTCAGATATAATAAATGGAAAAACTCAATCTTATAGGCTTGATGGATATAATTATCCTCTAAGAAATAATCATTCAGTAGGAGCAAAATAGATGTGGAAAAATAGATAACCTGTATCGACTATCCTGTTAAAGGGAGTAGAGATATTATTGGTACATATCTCGAAACAGTGGCAACTATAATTAGTAGTTGGAAGATATAGTCAGTACCATTAGAAATAATGGATTATATGGAAAAGTCAACCTTACAATATCAAAGTTATTTTGGTTTTGAAAATGATATAACGGTAGCTTGTTGCGGCAGCAGCGTATCGGCTCAGCAAATGAAATTATTAGAGCAAGTCGGTGCGAAAGATATTATTATTGCTTTTGATAGACAATTCCAAAAAATAGGTGATGAAGAATTTTATCATTTAAAAAATAACTTATTAAAAATAAAGGCTAAGTATGGAAATTATTTTAACATATCTTTTATTTTTGATAAGAATATGCTTACTAATTATAAGGATAGTCCAACTGATGAAGGGCCAGATTTATTTCTTAAATTATATAAAGAAAGAATTATTATATAAGGAGTAAGTATATGAATTATAAATTAATTAATGATACACAAAAAACTCCATTAGAAACAATAATGAATAATCGTGGGATTAAGACTGAGAATATTTAGCATTTTCTTAATCCCACACAATCTGATGTATATCCCAATAAATTATTAAATAATATAGAATAGGGAATTAAATTATTATTAAAACATATTAAACAAAATGATAAAATTTTTATTTAGGTAGATGCTGATTGCGATGGTTATACATCTTCAGCATTGCTGATTAATTATTTATATGATTTATTCCCTTATTATGTATCTAATAATGTATATTATAGAGTTCATATCTAGAAAACTCACGGTATTATTTTAGATACTATTCCAGAAGATACTAAATTAGTAATAATTCCTGATGCAGGAAGTAATTAGTATAAAGAACATAAAGCACTTTATAATAAGGGTATTGATATATTAATTTTAGATCATCATGAAGCAGATGAAATTTCTCCTTATGCTTGTGTAATTAATAATCAATTAGATAACTATCCTAATAAAGCATTATCTGGCGTCGCTATTGTTTATAAATTTTGTAATGCTATTGATGAAATTCTTAATACTAATTATTCAAATAAATATTTAGATTTAGTAGCTCTTGGATTAATCGGCGATATGATGGATAGTAGGCCTTATGAAACTCGATATTTTATTAATCAAGGATTAAAGAATCCTCAAAATCCTTATATTAAAGGTATGATGGAAAAAAATAAATTTAAATTAAAAGAAACTTTAACTCCTATGGGTGTCGCTTTCTATATTGCTCCACTCATTAATGCAGTTACTCGTGTTGGAGAAACTGATGAACGACAAGTAGTATTTTAGAGTATGTTAGATTTTCTTGCCTATGATTTAATTCCATCAACCAAAAGAGGATGCAGAGGACAAGCTGAAACTATTGTAGAACAGGCATGTCGCGTTAGTGGTAATGTAAAAACACGATAGACTAAAATCCGTGATGCCAATGTTGAAATAATAGAAAAGTTAATTGAAGAACAAGGTTTATTAAATGATAAAATTCTAGTTGTTTAGTTGGATAAAAAATATGAAGTAAATAAAAATTTAACTGGATTAATAGCAAATGAATTTGCTAATAGATTTTAGAAGCCGACTCTTATACTTAATGAAGTAATTGAAAATGGAATTAAATACTGGGAAGGATCTGGTCGTGGGTATGAATTTTTTGAGCCTATAAAAGATTTTAAAGCTTATCTTAATTCTACTGGATATTTTGAATTTGCAGAAGGTCATCAAGGAGCATTTGGTGCGAAAATTGCTGATAATAATATAAGAAAATTCATAAGAGATACAAATAGTAAATTATATGGTTATGATGGTTAGCCAGTTTATTTAGCTGATTATATTTTTGATAGTAATAATATTGATATAAATACTATATTAGAAATACCAGAGTTTGAACCTTTGTGGGGATAGAATTTTAAAGAACCATATATAGTTATTAAAAATTTAAAACTTACTAATAATAATGTAATTTATTATCCTAAAGAAACTACTGGAACATTAAAAATTAAATTACCAAATGATTTAGATTTAATTAAATTTAATGTTAATCAAGAAGAATATAATTATTTACATAGTGAAACAGGCTGTATAATTGTTGATATTATTGGTATTTGTAAAATAAATGAATTTTTAGGAAAAACTAATCCAGAAATTTTTATTACTGATTATCATGTTACTAAAAATGTAAAATATTATTTTTAATAGATAGAGAGAAAAATATGAAAACAAAAATTATTATAATTATTAGTATCCTTTTAATTTTAACTATTAATGTTAATGCAATAACTGTTGAATATACTCCCTTAAAAGAAACTAATAATTATTGGGAACTTATCAATTTAATTGATGAATATACTTTAAAAAAAGAAGAAATTCATAATAATGCTAATAATGCTCGGTTAATCGGTTATACTGATGATAGTGATGTAATTATGAATCTTAAAGGTAAATGGCATTTTTATAATGAAATTATTAAATTCTATCAAAATCAATTAGATAAAGTTGATGAAGAATTAGATGGACTTGAATATAAAGATGCTACTCTTATTTGGGAATATATGAAAAATCTTGGCTGGAATGATTATGTATGTGCTGGTATTTTAGGTAATATGATGGCTGAGGTTGGCGGTGGGACATTAGATTTGCAAACTACCATTTATGGCAATGGATTTTATGGATTATGCCAATGGAATCAAGTATTTACTGATAGAGTATGGGGAGCAGATTTAAAAGGTCAAATGGATTTTCTTCGTGATGATATTAAATATCAAATTGATATGTTTGGTTTTTGTTATTCAAATAATTTTAATTTTGAAAAATTTTTAGAATTGGAGAACGAGCAAGAAGCTGCTTTAGCTTTTATGAAATGTTATGAAAGAGGATTATCGCAATCAAATTACGTTAGACAACAATATGCCACAATAGCTTACAAATACTTTGTTTAATGAAGATGAATTTAATGAATTAGTAAAAGAAATAGCTTCTTGGGGTAGTTTTGGTATTTCTGCTGAAGAAGCTACTAGAGCAATTAAAGAATTAAGTGCTAAACTCACTGAGCTTAATAAAACTACTTCTTGTGATATTTATGAAATTAGAGGCGGCAAGGGTAATAAAAAAATGGCTTAGCTCCGACCGAGTACAGATGCAGAAACCGAAGGTTCAAATCAAAAATACGATTTAGAAATTTTTGATGAAAATGGTGATACTAGATTTAAAATGCCATTTACTGAAGATTATGTTTATATCATTCCCACAGCTCAAGAAAAACCAATGAAAGTGGTTTTTGAAAATGATAAATTTATATGGAAAGGAGAAGTAAATCCGCTTGACACTAACTGATAAACAAAATGCTGGATTGAAAATTGCCGTAGCCAGATACAAGAGCCACGAATCTTATACTTGTATTGCTGGCTACGCTTAACTGGCACAGGCAAATCTACATTAGTAAAATTCATAGTTCAATCATTAAATTTGAATCCTGAAACTGATGTAGCTTATGTGGCTTATACTGGTAAAGCAGCAACCGTTCTTCAAACAAAAGGATGCCCTAATGCAACTACAGCACATAAATTATTGTATGAAGCTAAACCGAGACCTAACGGCACATTTTATTTAAAAAAAAGATGGCCTATCCCATATAAAGTAATTATTGTAGATGAAATATCAATGCTGCCTAAAACAATGTGGGATTTACTTCTTTCCCATCATAAATATGTAATTGCCTGTGGTGACCCTTTTCAGCTTCCTCCTGTAGATCAAAATGAAGATAACCATGTATTAGATAAACCACATATCTTTCTAGATGAAATTATGCGGCAAGCACAAGATAGTGAAATTATTCGTTTATCTATGTGGGTGCGTGAAGGTAAGCCCTTGGGGCAATTTCCAGTAGCCAAAGAACAAGTTCAAATTCTAAGACCTTATGAACTTATTCCTGAAATGTATGAATGGGCAGACCAAACTTTATGCGCCTCTAATAAGAAACGTATTGAAATAAATAATAAAGTTCGAGAAAGACAGGGTCGAGGACCTATACCAGAAATAGGAGATAAAATCATAGGATTAACCAATCATTGGGATTTTATCTCCACTAATGGTTTATGGCCACTCACTAATGGGTCTATTGGGACAATTACTAATTATCAAATAGTTCCTTATCATTATCCAAGCTTTATTTATAATAAAGAATTGCAATATATGTTTACTGGTATGGATATTGGAAATGGAAGATTTGAATCTATTCCAATTGATTATGATGCTTTACTTACAGGAGAGCAAGCTTTTGATAAAAAACAAGAATTTAGAATGAATAGTTTTGCTAGAAATTCTGATGCTTTAGAAGCTCCTTATTACTTTGCTTATGCTTATGCTATAACAGTTTGGAAGGCACAAGGCAGTGAATGGGATAAGGTATTATTAATTGAAGAAGTACATCCTTTTAATAAATTAGACCATTAGAAATATTTATATACTGGTATTACTAGAGCCAGTAAAAAATTAGTTGTTATAAGGAAATAATATATATATGAATGTATTAAGCGTAGATTTTGACATTATTATGGCACCAAGTATTAATTTATATAATAACATGGTGCCAGCAAATCATTGGGATGATTTATTAAAGAGTTTACCCAATCTTACCACTACACCTGCTGATTTAAATATTTATTCTAAAATACTTAGATATTTATTACGAACTATAGATAAAACTTCTTCTATTTTTATTAGTTATAGTCATTCATTTATTCAAGATTATTTAAAAAATGATACCAACTTAAATATTACTAATATAGACCATCATCACGATATTTTTTATGATATTAAAGATAAAGATAAAAAATTAGAAGAATGTAATTGTGCGGACTGGGTTAAATATTTTCACGACCAAGGGCAGTTGAAAGACTACACTTGGGTTCATAATGATAATTCTTGTGACCCAAATTTTGAAGTAAATTTTAAATATAATAAAATACCATTTAAAGAATTTAAATTTACTGATTCTTATGATAAGTATTTTATTTGTTTATCACCAGAGTGGGTTCCGCCTTATTATCATAGTCTGTTTTATACTCTTTTGGATTGTTTAAATGAAAAGAATGATTATCATTTGGAGATTATAGGATAATGGAAATACAAAATTTACTTAATTAGCTAGGTAATGAATTAGAAAAACAGTAGCAATAGAATGAAAATCAGATTTCTTATTTATTCAGTGAAAACCAAAAATTAAAAAATAATTTATCAACGTATAGGTAGAATTTAATTGAATTGGCTGCTATGATAAATAAAATCGCTAATGATATAGATGATTTTTAAAATTGATTTTGATAGAATTATATGATATAATATTTACAGAAAATAATAGAATTAAGGAGGTAGGGAATTGAGTACTTATTTTGGTTGCCATAATCATACTGATTATTCGAACCTCCGTTTACTTGATTGCATAAATAAACCAGAAACTTTAATTGATAAGGCTATTGAATTAGGACTTTCGGGAATCGCTATTACAGACCACGAAAGTCTTTCTGCACATATGACAGTAAATCAATATGCTAAAAAAATTAAAGAAAAATATCCAGATTTTAAAATAGCATTAGGTAATGAAATTTATTTAACTGATGATAGAAGTACAGGACAAAAATATTATCATTTTATTTTAATTGCTAAAGATGCTATAGGCTATCGAGCATTAAAAGAATTAAGTTCAATTGCTTGGCAAAATTTATATGTTGATAGAAAAATGGAACGAGTTCCACTTTTAAAGAGTGAATTAAAGCCAATAGTAGAAAAATATAAAGGACATCTAATCGCTACTACTGCTTGTATTGGTGGAGAGTTAGGAACTTGTTTATTAAAAGCAGTAGAATACCAAGAACAAGAAAATAAATATGAATTATATCAAACATTAAAACAAATAGATACTTTTCTTACTTTTTGCCAAGATTTATTTGATGAAGATTTTTATTTAGAGATTGCACCATCAACAGCGGCAGACCAAAAACTTGTAAATCATATGATTTATAAAATTGGCCGTAAATATGGAATTAAAGTAGAAGTTGCTACAGACAGTCATTATCTAACTAAAGAAGATAGACCAATTCATAAAGCTTATCTTAATTCAAAAGACGGTGAACGAGAAGTTGATAAATTCTATGAGTTCGCTCATTTAATGACTTATGATGAAGTTTTTAAATTAATTGAACCTTGTTTTATATATTTAGACATAGAAGAACAGCCAGAAGAAATAGCTAAAGAAATTTTAAATAATACTCTTGAAATTCAAAATAAAATTGAAGATTTCTCTCTTGAAAGAAAACAAATAATTCCAAAAGTAGAAGTAACAGATTATCCTCAATCATTGGCTGGATGGTATGGTGAACGTGAAGAACAATATCCTATTTTATGTAGTTTATTAATGAGTGATAATCCTCAAGAACGTTATTGGGTTAATGAATGTTATATGTCTTTATTGGAAAAGATGTATAATAAAAGTATCTCTGAAGATAAACTTGATATATATTTAAATCGTCTTGAAATTGAAGCTGATATTATAAAAGATATTGGTGAAAAATTAGATGATTGCCTTTTTGCTTACTTTAATACTTTTAAACATTATATTGATTTGTTTTGGAATTGCGGCTCTATAGTAGGTCCAGGGCGTGGTTCGGCCACTGGTTTTTTATCTAACTATTTATTAGGTATCACTCAGCTTGATCCTATAAGATGGGGTCTCCCTTATTGGCGTTTTTTAAACAAAGAACGTGCTGAATTACCTGATATTGATATTGACTTAGCTCCTTCAAAACGTCCTGCAATTTTTGAAGCTATTCGCAAAGAACGTGGAGAATTAGGATTAATTCAGGTTGCTACCTTTGGCACTGAAACTACTAAATCTGCTATTCTCACTGCTTGTCGTGGTTATAGGTCAGAAGAATATCCAAATGGTATTGACGTAGATGAAGCACAGTATATGTCTTCTCTTATCCCGCAAGAACGTGGATTCTTATGGGAAATTGACGATGTTATTTATGGTAATGAAGCCAAAGATAGAAAGCCTGTTAAAACATTTATTAATAAAGTAAATGAATATCCAGGACTTCTTGATATAATTATTTATATTGGCGGTATTGTTAATAAACGTTCTTCTCACGCTTCTGGCGTTATTCTTTATGGGGATGATCCTTATGATACAGCAGCATTTATGAGAACGCCTAGTGGTAATTTAATTACTTGCTGGGATTTGCATCAGGCGGAAGCAGCTGGAGATACTAAATATGATTTCCTTGTGACTGAAGCTTCTGACAAGATTATTACTTGTTATGAATTACTATTAAAGGCAAAAGAAATTCCTGATTTATCTTTAAGAGAATTTTATAATCAATATATTCATCCAGAAGTAATAGATACAAAAGACCAAAATATTTGGGACCATCTTGCAGCAGGCGATGTATTAGACTGTTTCCAGTTTTCTACTGGTGTAGGATTAGCTATTGCCAAAAAACTAAAACCGCAAGACCCTATGGAAATGACTGCGGCTAATGCTATGATGCGTCTTATGTCTGAAAAAGGTAAAGAATCACAACAAGATAGATTTTATCGAATTCAACACCAAGGTATCCAAGCCTTTGATCAAGAAATGAAACAACATCATTTGCCTCAAGAACTTATTAATAAATTTCATAAACACTGTGATAAATATTATGGTTGTTGCCCTTTACAAGAACAAATGATGGAAATCCTTATGGATATAGCTCATTTTACATTAGGTGAAGCTAACTCAGCACGTAAAGTTGTTGCTAAAAAACAAATGGCTAAGATTCCTCAATTAAAGGAACAGGTATTTAGTCGTTTTAATAATAAAAGTGATGCAGAATATTTTTGGGAAACAGCAGTAGCACCGCAGTTAGGATATGCTTTTAGCCTTGAGAGATTGGGGCTTACACACTTAACCTATTCGTCATAGGGGTAATTAATTTACATTATAATATTGGTAGTATTATAAAATTAATTGCTAACGAGGGTAAAATCTCGTGATAGATTAAAAGTAGAAATAGATTATAAGGAGGTGCAAAAATGAAATATATATATAAATACGAAAATAAAATAAATGGGAAGATTTATATTGGTCAAACAAATAATATCCAAAAAAGAAAAAATGGACATAAAAGTTGTTCTTTTAATCCTAAATCAAATGATTATAATATACCATTCCATAATGCTATTAGAAAATATGGATTAAATAATTTTGATTTTATTATATTAGAAGAAATTGATGATAGTAAAGACCAAAATTATATAGATGATAAAGAAAAATATTATATAGAACAATATCAAAGTTTAATTTCTTTAAATGGATATAATGTTTCTCAAGGAGGACAAGGATTTTCTCCGAAGGAAAAAACTTATAAAGAAAAATTACAATCTTCAAAACTATTTACTGGAAATGAAATTATTAATATACAGAATTTATTAATAGCCAATAAAGATTTTAATGAAATTTTAAAAAAATATTCTCCACGTTTAAAGTATTCATATCTTATAAATATTAATAGCGGGTTAAATTTTAAAAATCCTTTATTTGATTATCCTTTAAAAAAAGAAATAAATAGAAGCCATTTCTCTAAAGAAGAAATAAAACAAATTAAAGATAGAATAAAGTCTGGAGAAATTTATAAAACAATAGCAAAAGATTTTAATATTAAAAGTATTGGTTTTATTTCTGGTATTAATAGTGGTAGATATTTTTTTGATAAAAATGAAACTTATCCTTTATATATAAAAGGATGTAACAAAAAAGCTAATGAAATTTGGGTTAATAAAATTATTAATGATTTATTAAATACTAATTTAACTCAAAATGAAATTGCTAAAAAATATAATAAATCAAGATCTACAGTAACCAATATAAATACTGGCCGCTCTCATAAAAAAGATAATTTAAATTATCCTTTAAGGAAAAAATAACTTTATTTTTAATCTATTGTATCGACTATCCAAGGTTAGACTTGGAGTACAACAACTATTGACACGTTGTTGGAAATGGTGTGCGGACGAGAAAATTTACCACTTTCACTACAAAGTCCGTAAGAAATAGTCAGAGTATACGTAATCACTCACTCCCTTATTCATTTGTAGCTATTCAAATGATTTATTTTGTTATTCATTACAATCCTATCTACTGGAATTGTGCTTGTTTAATTGTCAATAGTGGTTCTTTAGAAGATAATAGTGAAGAAGAAATAGTAGATATTTATGATCCAGAAGCTGATGATTTAGCTAACGGAGTTACTTTTGAAGATTTACCTGATAAAAAATCTAAGGTAAGAAAAACTAATTCTACTGACTATGGAAAAATTGCTAAGGCCATTGGTGATATTCGTAAGGCTGGTATTAAAGTAAGTCTTGCTGATATTAATAAATCAGAATTTAGTTTTATCCCTGATGTTGAAAATAATCAAATTCTGTTCGGCTTAAAAGGTATGCTAAATGTTGGTGATGATGTAGTTCGCACAATTATTGATAACAGACCTTATATCTCTCCTAGAGATTTCTTAAATAAAGTTAATCCTAATAAACAAGCTATGATTTCTCTTATCAAGGGTGGGGCTTTTGACCATATGATGGATAGAAAACTTTGTATGGCTTGGTATATTTGGGAAACTTGTGATAAAAAGAAAAATCTTAATCTTCAAAATTTAGCTACTTTAATGAAATTAAATCTTCTTCCAGCAGATACAGATGAAAGACAACAGGCTTTACATATTTATGAATTTACTCGTTATTTAAAACAAATTTGTAAATATGATAAAGTTAATTATAAACTAGATGAAAGAGCTATTGGATTTTTACAAAAGATTGATAAAGATGACTTAATCCAAAGCAATAATTCTAATTTCTTTTTAAATATTAAGGATTGGAATGATAAGGTTTACCAAGGATGGATGGATGTTTATCGTAAACAAATTGCTGATAATAAAGAAGAAATTTTAAATAAATTAAATGAAATTGTATTTAAAATGGATTGGGATAAATATTGTCCTAAAGTAAATTATTCTGCGTGGGAAATGGAAGTATTATGTTTCTATTACCACGAACATGAATTAGCAAAAGTTAATCAAGGTAAATATGGATTTGTTGATTTCTATAAACTTCCAGAAGACCCAGTCGTAGAAAGAAGCTTTATTAAGGCTGGAAAAACAATAAATATTTATTATCTTTCTAAGTTGTGCGGCACTTGTATCGCTAAAAATAAGAATAAGAGTATTGTAACTATTCTTACTCCAACAGGAGTAGTAAATGTAAAGTTCAGAAAAGAATATTTTACATTGTTTGACAAACAAATTTCTCAAAAACAACCTGATGGAACTAAAAAAATTATTGAAAAATCTTGGTTTAATCGCGGTAATATGATTGTAGTCCAAGGCATCCGTTCTGGAGATGATTTTATTGTTAAGAAGTATGCATCAACAGCCGGACATCAACTTTATCACATTGATGGAATTCAATCTAATGGTGATTTAGTATTAAGAAATAACCGTTCCCAAGGAGAAGCTGAAGATGAAGAATAAAAAATATAAATTAATCGCCTTAGTGGGTAAAGCCGGTTCAGGCAAAGACACCATATTAAAGGAAATAGAAAAATTAAATAATCCTATAGTTCATTCTATAGTTTCTTACACTACTCGTCCGGGCCGTGAAGGAGAAGTTGAAGGAAAAGATTATTATTTTGTTACTGAAAATGAATTTAAACAAATGATAGATAATCATCAAATGCTGGAATATGTTCAATTTAATAATTGGTGGTATGGAACTGGTATTAACTGTTTAAGAAAGAATAAACTTAATATCGGTATCTTTAATCCTTCTGGAATTAAAGCTTTATCTGCGTTTCCAGAAATTGATTTAAAGATTTATGGTATTGTAGCTTCAGATGAACAAAGATTATTACGTCAACTGAATAGAGAAGAATCACCCAACGTTCCAGAAATTATTAGACGTTATGCGGCTGATGAACAAGATTTTAATAATATAAAATTTAATGATGTAAAAATATTTGTAAATGAAGATAGAAATGATTTAAAAAATATTGTAGCTGAAATCACAGACCATTTTTGGTATGCCGAATTAGGCAAGAATGATTAATCTATAATAAAGAAACACTAAATATAATAGGTATATATATTTTTAAATTTAAGGAGGGATTGCTTATTTATTGTATTTATTTACATAGAAATTTAATAAATCATAAAGTTTATATAGGATAGACAAAACACGGGAAAAATCCAAATTTAAGATGGAAAAGCGGTAAAGGATACTTTAAATAGAAAGAATTTTATAAAGACATTCTAGAATATGGCTGGGATAATTTTGAACATATTATTTTAGCTGATAATTTGTCTTTAGATGAAGCTAATAATTTAGAACCAAAATTCATAGAAATATATTCAGCTTTAGAATCAATAAATGGATATAATTAGCTTAAAGGCGGAAATAATGCATCCAAAGACAGATAGATAATTATTTTACAATCTCCAAAAAATAATATTTCTGATTTGTCAGAAAAAGATTAGTATTATAATGATAAAAATGGAAATTTGAGGTATGAAAAAACTCCTAAAATTTTAAATAAAAATTATCAACGTTATTTAGAAAAAAGTTCTAAATATGTATAAGTAAATTCCTATTATATTTAGTGCGGAGGTTAATGAATGTATATAATTAAACGTGATGGCACAGTTGTATTATTTGATAAAAATAAAATAACTAATGCTATTAATAAAGCATTTATAGAAGTAGATGGGTAGCTTTATGAAAATGATACAGCTATTGATATCGCCAATGATATTGAATCTTGGATAAGTAAATGCCCTGATGGCAGTATTGAAGTAGAAGATATCCAAGACTTAATTGAAGATTATTTAATGCAATCTGAGCGACGTGATGTGGCTCGTGCATATATTAGATATAGATATAAAAAAGAAATGGTTCGTCAATCTAATACTACTGATCAATCTATCAGAGAGTTATTAGAAGGCAATAGCGATTATTGGAATAATGAAAATTCTAATAAGAATGCTAAACGTACTACTGTTCAAAGAGATTATATGGCTGGTATTGTTAGCACTGATATTACTCGCCGTTTTTTACTTGATTCAGATATCGTAAAAGCGCATGATGAAGGTATTATCCATTTTCATGATGCAGATTATTTTGCTCAAAATGCATTACACAACTGCGAGTTAATTAACTTAGAAGATATGTTACAAAACGGTACTGTGGTAAATGGGGTAATGATTGAAAAACCTCATCGTCTTCTAACTGCAACTACTATTGCTACACAAATTATCGCTGCTGTAACTTCTTCTTCTTACGGTGGAGCTACTATTTCATTAACACATTTAGCCCCATTTGTTAGAAGCAGTAAAGAAAGATATATTAAAAAATACCAAAATAGAGGTTTTGATAAAGAATTGGTTGAAAAATATGTTAATGAAGATTTGCATAAAGAAATTATTGATGCAGTTCAGACATTTAATTATCAAACCAATTCTATGACTAATACTAATGGCCAAGCTCCATTTTTATCAGTATATATGTATTTAAATGAGACAAATGAATATAAAGAAGAACTAGCAATGCTTATTGAAGAATTTTTAAATCAACGTATTCTCGGATTTAAAAATGAAAAAGGAGTATATATTACCCCAGCCTTCCCTAAACTCTTATATGTTCTTGAACCTGATAATGTTTATCCTAGTACAAAATATTGGTATCTTACTGAGCTCGCCGCCAAATGCACTGCAAAGCGCTTAGTCCCTGATTATATTTCTGAAAAAATAATGAAAGAATTAAAGGGTGATGTTTATCCATGCATGGGATGTCGTTCATTCCTTACGCCTGACCCCATTGAGCATAAATACTATGGTCGCTTTAACTAGGGAGTGGTTACAATTAATCTTGCAGATATAGCATTTAGTTCTAAAAAAGATTATACTAAATTCTGGGAATTATTTGATGAACGGCTTGAGCTATGTCATCATGCATTGCAGGCCAGACATGAAAGATTAAGTCATGCCACGGCAGATGTTTCTCCTATACTATGGCGATATGGCGCATTAGCGAGATTAAACCAAGGTGAAAGTATTCATAAATTACTTCACGATAATTACTCTACATTATCTCTCGGTTATGCCGCTTTATATGAATGTGTTAAATATATGACTGGAGAAAGTCATACCAAAGGCGGTAAATCATTTGGGCTTAAAGTTATGCAACATTTAAATGATGCTTGTAATAAATGGCGGGCCAAAGAGAATATTTCTTATAGCGTTTATGGTTCACCAATTGAAAGTACAACATATAAATTTGCTACGTGTCTTAAAAAGCGTTTTGGCAAAGATATTTTTATAAAACTAGATGGCAAAGACAGAGATTACATTACAAATAGTTACCATGTCCCAGTATTTGAAGAAATTGATGCCTTTAATAAATTGGCTCTTGAAGCTGAATTCCAAGCATTAAGTCCAGGAGGTGCGATTAGTTATATTGAAACCCCTAATCTCCAAAATAATATTGAAGCAGTAGAAACTGTAATGCAATTTATTTATAATCATATCATGTACGCTGAATTAAATACTAAATCTGATTATTGCCAAAAATGTGGCTACGATGGAGAAATTTTAATAGATAATAATCTCGAATGGTATTGCCCTAATTGTGGTAATCGAGATCATGAAACACTTAATGTCGCACGCAGGACCTGCGGCTATATTGGCTCCCAATTCTGGAATCATGGTCGAACTAATGAAATAAGGGATAGAGTATGCCATCTATAAATCATTTAATGAAGTGGACAAATAATTATTTTAATTAGTAGGAAGGAAGAGAATATCCTTGTTCTAATTAGATAGTGATATGTACTTATATAACAGATAATTTACAAGACATTTATAATTATCTAAATAAAAATAATATTATACCGACTAGAAAATTAAAAAATTATATAGAATGGCAAGAAAATAATGAACGATGGATATGGTTTCCAATAAAACATAATATTAGAGGATATAGATTTTACAAAGTAAAAATATCTAAAGATTATAATAATAAAGAAATATTAGAACAAGTAATTATTCCTTGCTGTAATTTATATTGTTGCTCTTGGGAGATTATAAAATGAAGTATGCTAATTTAAAATATAATGATGTGGCTAACGGCCCAGGGGTGAACGTATCATTTTGGGTCTAGGGATGCCCCAATCACTGTATTGGGTGTTAGAATCCTGAAACTTGGGATTTTAATGGAGGCAAAGAATTTACCAATGATACATTAAATAAAATAATTGAAGCATTAACTATTAATGGTATTCATAGAGATTTTTGTATACTTGGTGGTGAACCATTATGCGAACAAAATCAATTACTTACTCTACTTCTTATTAATACAGTAAAAGAAAAACTTCCTGATACTAAGATTTATATTTGGACAGGATATTATTATGAGGATTTAGTTAAACAAACTACTAACGGCAAGCTTCAAGAAATTCTCAAAAAAGCTGATGTATTAATTGACGGTCCTTATATCCAATCTCAAAGAGATATTACATTATCAATGAGAGGTAGTAAAAATCAAAGTATCATAAATTTAAAGGAGATTAATGAATGAGATATAGAGGAAAAATTGCTACTTTAGAAGAAGCTATATAGAAAGAGCCATTAGTAGGAGATGTATTTTACAATACAACTGATACTCATAACTATGTCTGGTCCGGCACTGAATGGAGTGTATTATCAGATGGCGTCGATTTTAAAATGAGCAATTATGAATTAAATAAATGTGTAATTAGCCAAATGAAAGAACTAACTCCAGAAGAAATAGATAAAAAATTAGAAGTTATTGATACTTATGTTCAAGAAAGTTCTAACAAGTATTTTATGCTTTTATGTAATGAATTAAATTATTATACAGTATTTGAGACTGATAGCTTAAGTAATGATAATCCTTACCTTAATATGACTTCTGCTGTTTATGATATTATTAAAGATTTAGGTCAAATCAAAGATATTAATGATAGCGGTTCTGGTGCAATTGAAATTTGGATTACAAATAATGATGAAACTCATTGCTATCATTTATTTGATTATGATGCTGGTATTGTTCCAGTAATAGGGAGATAATTATGTTATTTACTTATTTTGATTTATTTAATACAACACAAATCATTTATTATCAAGGATCTAATGATAAGAAGCCCACTATGGTTTGCACATGCCGTCTTGATAATCTTAGTGATACTTTAATTAAGTTATCAGAACAATATAAAGATAGTGATATTCATCTTTACGGTAATCAAACGTATGGCGAAGGACTTAAAGAAACTATTGAAAATTCTTTAGTAACTAAATATAGTAATAACAATATTAAAGTTTATGTAAATTAATAGGAGAAAATATGTTTGAATATTTGATTAATACTACTGAAGTATATAGAGTAGATACAGAAAAAGAAGCTGCTGAACTTATTAATAATGCTAAGCAGGATAGAGAATATGATTTAGCTAAGTATTCTTCTACAAAAAAAGAACGTAAATAGAAAGGCGAAATCATTGATGAATGGTATCAAGTAACCCTTGTAAAGAAATTCAATGATGAAAAAGAACCGACAGACCATATTTCACTTTGTTACACAACTAGAGCTACTTTTGATGGGGAGACTGTAATTAACTAATGAGTATTTATTTTGAAAAAGTGAGCAAGTATAATGATTGGGATTTACCGATGCCTGAGCGCAAAACAAAGTATAGTGCAGGCTATGATTTTGCATCAGCAGAAGATGTTGTAATTCCTTCATATACGCATATTGTAGAAGCTTTTAGAAATAGCGCTGCTACTAATGATATTATTTTTTTAAGTGAAATGGCTAAAATTACCAAAGAACTTAAATTAAAACCTACTCTCGTTCCTACTGGAATGAAATGTCATATGGAAGATGGCCAATTCCTTGAGCTATCTGTTCGTTCTTCACTTCCTCTGAAGCATTGGATTATTCTTGCTAATGGAGTTGGCATTATTGATGCTGATTATTATAATAATCCTGACAATGAGGGACACATTTATTTCCAGTTAATTAATCTTTCTCCCTTTGATATTGAAATTGCTAAGGGAGATATTATTGGCCAAGGAGTAATCCGTAATTATCTTACTACGGATGATGATAAAGCTGAAGGTGAAAGAATCGGCGGATTTGGCTCCACAAGCAAGGACGTTAATAATTAATCAATAAATAATAATCTCCTTCTATAATAGGAGGAGATTTATATGAATTTTTTATTTTTAGACTTATCCACTAAATCTACTGGATATGCTATATCAGATGATAAAGGTAAGTTAATTACATATGGTTTACTTACCGCATCTTCTTCTAATAATGTAAGCCGCATCCAAAAGATACAAAGTGGAATTATAGAATTAGTAAAACAATATAATATAGAAAAATTAATTGCTGAAGATGTTCATCCAGAAGCTTATGGTTATTCAGACACTGCCCGATTACTTATGTGGCTTTAGGGTTCTATAGTTCTTGGCGCACATAGTGTAAATAATAATATAAATTCCAAAAGTATAGAATTTATGTAGGCTAGCGAATGGCGTAAAAATTTAGGTATTAAGACAGGCCGCGGCATTAAACGTGAAAATCTTAAACCTCTTGATATAAAATATGTAAAAGATACATATGGCATATAGGCTAATGATGATGTTTGTGATGCTATATGTTTATATACTGCATATTTTAAATCGTAGCAGGATGAATTGAATTGGGAATAACGGGCAATTCTATACAATTATATAATTTCTACTTTCATTTATAATGAGAAAGAGCGACACTTTTATGTCGGGAGGATTATATAAATGTTAGAATTTATCCTGCAATATTGGTTAGAAATATTATTTGGATTAATTATAGCGGGTCTTGGTTGGTTCTTAAGAAAATTTTTTAAAATGGTAAAAAAAGAATATGGAGAGAAATAGGAAAAAATTCTTAATGAACTTCATGAAGAAATCCAAACCAAACACGATTTCCAAGAGGAAGAAATAAAAGCTCTTAAAAAAGGTATCCTTTCTTTATAGCGGCCGCTATTCCTTTCAAAATGTTAGAAATTATTAGAACCTGAACATATTATTACCTTAGAAGAATATACTGATATAGACAGTGACCATGAAGCATATAATGCTTTGGGGGGAAATCATTAGGGTGATCAAATGTTTAAATTAGTTCATAAAAAATATTCTAATCAAATAACTCAAAACTAAAAAAAATAAAGGGAAGCAATGGCTTCCCTTTATTTCTTATTCTTATACAATCTTCGTAGCCAATGTAGCTATCTTTCTTTGTAATAATTGTTTTTCTTCAGGAGTTGCATCCTGAATCATTTCCATAAGATCAGAGGTTAGAACTTGTGCATAATCTTCTAACTCTCTCATCTACAGGGCCTAGTCCATATGACGTTCCTTACTCTCGATATAGGATTTACGTTTCATTGGGCTATGGCCCATTTTTTTATTATCATCATTCATTCCGCCTGTGCCTGTATAACTGTATCCATTGTATCCACCATCGTAATCTTTGGTATAATATTTATCTTCACGATAATCCCCATTTACATAATAAGGATATGGATTCTTGCGTTTATGAGGGTCTTTCATCATACCAATACCATAAATTTCTTCCTCTTCCTTATTTTCCAACATAGCATCTACGACTGACCCATAATAACAGGCTTCGGCCAAATCTTTAATCATATCAATAACTTCTCCCATTTCATGTGTATTTACACATTGAGGATTAGCCATTTGCTATTCGACTAAAGTTATTAAAGTATCCTTAATCTAACATAATTTCTCCATTGTAATCAAGCCACCCTTTCTATAATAAGACTGGCATTTTCAACACTAATAGCAGAAGCACTAGTATTTTCTACGCTTATCTATTGGCAACATCCAGAAGGGACATTCAAAAATAAGGCACGAGAAATACTATTAAATTCTTCAACTGCCGCAGGCGTTGAAATCATAGTAGTTTCAGCAACGGGTTCACCATTTATAGCTATTGCTAAAGAAATAGGAGCTACTGTAGCACCTGTTGGAAGTGCGACATTCGCTCCAAAGGTTACTCTAAATCTAGCTCTGCATTGATTAGTCATACCACGTAAAGTTACTAATCCACTTCCTTCACGATGCACCATCGCACAACTACCTGGAACAGCGGTATTAGTAAACACTACATTACTATTGGCATTTACCGTTTGTAAAGCATTAGCTGTTATTTCCATTTATTTTTCCTCTTTTCTTATTAAGAATTGCAACCACAGCCATATCCACAGCCATAAGTAGTATAGGTATTGCCAGTATAAGGGTTAGCAACAATATAAGCAGGCTGTGCTTTAGGAGAAAGTTGTTCTACCAAATAAGCATTCTGCAAGTTCTAAGAAATCTGGCCCTTAAGACTAGTATTTTCAGCAGTAAGAGTATCAATCTTATCCTGGACTAAGAAATCAAGGATAGAACGCATACTAGCATTAGTATTGTCAATGATATCTCTTACACCCTAGTTAACTGCTTGACGATTCTGGCAAGCTTCAGTAGCAAGATTATAATTTAAATCTGCAAAGCTTGACGTAATAAGATTTTTGTTCTCACAACAACACTAGGCATTTGTTGCAGCCATATTATTTAACTATTGAGAAAGAGCATTAGTATTCTGCATATTAGCAACTGTATCAGCATTAATAGCCTGAGTGATACCAAAGGTATTCTACATATTAGTCATACCCATATTGCAAATATCAGATTGTAAACTACGAGCATTACCATTTAAAGTTTCAGTGATGCCAGCAAAGCCAGTTAATAAATTATTATTAACACCAGCAAAGCCATTGCATAAACCAGTTTGTAAAGAATTAATGCCGGACTTAATATCACTCATATCAAAGCCATAAGTTAATTCTTCTCTTGTTGTAGTTCCCTGATAACCAGCACCATTGGCACCATTACCCCAACCATTTCCGCCCCATCCATTGAAGCAGAAAAGGAATAAAATAATTATCCCATTATGTTATCCTATAAGTTTTTTGTCTTATAGTTCTAATACTTACTTATTCGTATTAGTTCAGCATATCTTTTCATTTATTAAATAAATGTCGCGGCCTCGTGGATGGATTATATCTTTTCACCATCTATGCGTTGCCCCTGACTAGGTTAAACCTAGCCTTCGGTTCGGATTAGCATTTCAGCTTTCCCGCTTAATTCCGCGATTTATCCATGGCAGATTTTACCTTACCATGCGCCATTACCCCACATACCATCATCACCATTATGGTATCCATTGCCGCCTGTGGCTGCGGCAATATCAGCTAAACTATAACCATTGCTTGTGTTGAACATAAAAATGTCCTCCTTTAATAAAATATATTATTTAATTCCTAGCTATTGCTTAAAGGAACTAAATTCTTTATCAAAGTCTAATCCTTTCTATGCACACATATTTCGTGCTACCTATTCAATTCCACCGATATTTCCATTTTGAGCCATCTATAACAAATTATTAGCCATTGGATTATTCTATTGCTATAAAAATGACATCATTAACTGTTGAGGATTAGACCCACCTTTTATCATTTGAATAATCTGTATAGGATTCATTTGCATATTCCATTACTCCTTAAAAATTAATTTGCGGCTTAGGTTGCTGCTCTTCTGGCTTTGACTATTGTATCTATTGCTAAGTCTACTAAGCTATCATGTTTAAAGCCCCTTTAATATCATTTAAAGTTTCATCAAATTCCTAACGAGTGACGAAATTAGATGAATTAAAAGCTTCAGTAGGAACTTCTTTATACTCATACATATTCATAGATGCCGTTCCATCTAAATTAATTTGTTTGGTATAAATCCTTTTATTAGCCAAATCAGGAAAGAAAAATACAGAACCATCAAAATCAATAGCAGCCGCACGAGCCTCTTCTAATGAAGAAACTGGCCGACCTTTTAATCCGATAAAAGCCTATGGCTATTGGATCGGTGGTGCAATTGTATTTGTTCTTTGTGGTTGATAATAACTTTGGTTATTTCCAAAACCTTGATATAAATTCATAACTAAAATCCTTTCTTATTTATTCTTTCCATAGTTATATAAAAATTATTGTCAAATAATTTCCCAATTTTGTCAAAAATTTTGGGAAATTATTTAGGGCATTTTATTATAATAAATAAGCATAAAAAAAATGGGAGAACCGCATTTGGTTCTCCCATTTTATTATTTTTCTTCTGTTGGAGTAATTTTATTTGAGCTGACTTCTTTTTCAATTTTAGAAGTAATATATTCATTTAAATCTCCAATAGCCGAATTTAAATATTCAATAGCATCTTGGCCAAGAATAGCAATTACTTTATTGTATACATCAGTAAAAGCTTTCTTTTGTGCTTCACTATCAAATTTACCTTGTTGTTTTAATGAATTAACATAAGTCTGATTCATTGCAATAACACAGTCAGTAATTGTATTATCAAGCATATCCAAATATTTCTTAGCTAATTCACTATCTGTTTGTTGTTTTAAAGCATCTTTCTTAGATTTAATCCAAGTAATTAAAAACGTTGTTAAAATTCCAAGTAAAGGAATAATACAAATTTGAAATATTTGCGCTACTAATTGAGCATCCATTTAAAATTCCTCCTTAATCCCAATCATGCCAGATTAAATGGCTATTTAAAAATTTTGTTTCTAAATAATCAACTGAATAACCCTATTGTTTATGCTATTCCGTTAATTTATTAGGCTAATCATTTAAGAATGAAGACCCGCCACCTGAGAAAGACATTATATTCCAAGAATTATTAGTATAAATTCCCCAATAACTTTCAGGGGTAGAATTTTCTGAAGCAAAGTAATTTATTAATAAAATTTCTCCATTATTAGTATCTACTAATAAATCAGGTAAAATTAATTCATTATTTGATACTGAAATATTATTACCATTAATTATATTTTGAATTATAGCCATTAATGTTGGAGTTGGATTAACTTCTGCTCCATTATTAGGAGATTTATTTATCTTATAATTAAAAGTACTAGTATTACTACTGCCTAAATAAGTTATTTTAAAATTATCACTTTGATTTGTTGTAGGAATTAAAGTAATATTTACAATTTTAGTAGGATTAGGAATACCTGGAATACCTTTTATATTCCCAACTAATTCCCAACTATTAGTCATTGTATCTTTTAAAATAGCTTTCTATTCTTCGATTGTATTTGTAGGAAGCTAATTATATCTATAAACATCACCACGGTTAGCATTATTATCCTCTAATCGTGTTATATTGAAAAATAGATCTCCTTTAGAAAATAATGGTCCTTCATAATTAGTAGAATTCCATATTACTTTATTATTTAAAACACTTAATCCACTACTCCCTGGAGTAAATACATGGATAGGCATAGGAGCTTCTATGTTTACTAACTATTCATTTTCATTCTAAGGAATAGGTTTTCCGATTGTAAAATCTGCGTCATTAACAACCTATTTTATTTTTGTCAAGGTAATAGGATCATTTACTAATTTAAATAAGAATTCTTCTTGATAAATATTTTCTCCCATACCTTCAGTTAAACTACTAATAACTTTATTTTGATTTTTTACATATTTTTGTTCCTTTTTATCAAAATAAAAACTAGAAGTCATTTGGGTCGTAGCAATAGGAGCAGGGGCGGTAATAGCTCCGATATATTTTCCTTCAATATAAATTTCATTTATATTTGTTAAAATATAAAATTTACCAGTAGGTTCATTAACATAAAAATCAGCTTTATAAGCTTTTGATACATCATAATAATGTTCATTTAAATAAGAACCTTGTGCTAATACTCCAATTAAATAATCAGCAGTATTATAAGTTTCAAAAGAATAAGATACATCAGAAGTAATGTAATTTTCTTTTATTGAAGGATTTCCATTTTCATCTTCTACAATAATACTAAATAATTTTTCTATTAAATCATTTATTATAATTCCTAAAGGATATAACGAATTAGGGAAGGATTTGAAAATAGAAGATGATAATAAATAAGTATTAACTTCTTCAGTGGCATCATCATTTGTCCACATATACTAAGGAATTAACTCTTTTGAACCATCTTCTTTATAACGTTCATAAGGACGTACAGATAAATGATAATCATTTTTTAATTCTTTATATAATTTTAAAATTTTTTTCTCATTATTTTTTGTCACTTCATCATTTTTATTAGACAATGGATTAAAAATAACATTTTTGTCTTCTTCTTGAACGTATATAAATGATCTATTTAAATTACTGCCTTCTTTAAAAAAATTATTATTTACAATATAATAAAAATGTTTTATATCATCAAATTGAAGATTACTATAAATACCAGTATCTTTATCTTTAGAGCTTTCATCTAAAGTATAAGTTACAGCATCATTTAATAAAATTCTATGTAAAAAATCACTAATTCTGGTTATTAACTGTATTTCTTTCTTATAAATCTTATATGTATCATTGTTTAAATAATATTCTCTACTAGATAAAGTACCAAAATTATGATAAAAATTTAAAGGACCTGTACCAAATAACATACCATAATAAAACGTAGGGGCCTTTGGCAAATCAAATATCAACTAAGGCTTAGTTAAAGTGGCTGTTTTTGTTTCACCATTTTTATCTATATAAGTTCTACCATCAGTGTATAAATAAGCATTAGGTTCTTCCTAAGATCCTACAATATTTCTATAAACATCTTCAATGCACTATCCACGTTGTAAATAAAATTTAATTTTAGGAGTATCAGGGTTAGTTAAATTTAAAGTAACATAAGGATCTCCATCTTCAATATCTATTGTCTAATGGAATACCTAAATTCGAGGAGTAACACCAGTTACACAAGCAATTAATCTATATCCAAACCCAAAACATTCTTCGCTTTCAATATCTGATACTTCCTATAAAGAATTACCGTATTCCTCAGTATTACTTTCATCTAAATTTAAGAAAACATAAATATTATTATCATTCTCAGGGAACTCAGGAGAAATTGTTAAATTTCTATCTACATAAATTTTTTGCCATAATGAATTAGTAAAAGATTTACCGCTGGCTTTTAAATCTATCTATAAATTGGTATTATAGTTAGAAGTTTCTTCATTCATAAATGAAGGATCACCATAATTAATAAATATATAATCTCCTACATTTACTGGTGAAGTCCAACGCATCTATAAATCTCCAACCATATCTATTGCTCGGTTAGAAAATATTCTTGTTATTTTAAAATCCTAACCTTTTTGTCCGCCATAAAAACTATACATTAATTATCCCTCCTCTTCTCCATAAGTAAAATCAATAATAATATTATATAAATCATCTTCAGAACCATCAACATAAACTCCAGCTTTGCCTTTTAAATATAAGCCTAAACCGCTTCTGTATTTAGTAACGTATTGCTAATGGAGATTATTATACTATATCCAATAGTCATTACCAGTTTCAGTTCGATCTGGGACTGTCCCTTGGCTTTTAGTTAACTCAGTTACTTTAGTTAAAAATTCATCTCTAGCCTGTTTCATAATTGCTGTTCCATTAGACTATAATTCCTAACTTAATTCTTTATTTAAAATATAATTTTTAGGATGTTGAAATCGTAATGATTTAATTACTATATCATCATTTAATTCATAAATTCCAGTACGACCTATCATTAACCATTGTCCAGCATTTGGAGTAACTGATTCAGAAAAAGTAAATTTAGTTCCAGGAGGAGCCTAAATACCTATTTTTTTTACATTAGTATAATTTGCTAAAATATTTTTATCAAAAATATTAATACGATTTTCCAGATAATCAGTTAATCCTAAATCGCCAACTAAAGTAGTTTCTGTAGAATCATTTTCATTATTCTAATAAACCATACTATATATTAATTCATTATGATTATTTTTATTAGTAGAGATTAAACCACCAGATCCTCCATAATCTTCAAGATTATAAACAATCTATTTTAATTCAATACTCATTGTTACCTCCTTATACTCTTGTTAAGGCTTCATTTGTTGTAATTGACATATTTCCATTATAAGTTAAAGGAAGAGTGTACTAAGTTATAACAAATTCACCTTTAATATTACTTTTTTTATCATCTATATAAATTAAATTATTAGGCTCTAAATAATACCTTGGGGTACAATTAATAGTAACAGTTAAATTATAAATTAAATACTAATAAAGCATTTCTCGAATATAATCAAATGCTGTACTACCTGTTCCGCTAGAACTAAATAGTTTCATTTGCCCCGGTTTTAGGGCACAATACGCCTGGCCTTCTAAAGTATATTCTTCAATTTTCTAAATTAAATCTGCTTCACCAGTATTTTCAAAAAAAATAATATCAGGCACATCTAATTTATATAATAAACTCATATTAGTTTTAGTCAAGGCTTTAGTGCGCCGGCCTATCTTATTAACAGAATATTTTGATACTAACTAATCAACATCAATAAAATCTAACCAATAAGTAATTAAACTAGGATCAATATAAATAGCTGGATTCCATCCATCCCAAGTATCTATTTTTTCTTCATCCAAATTAACCGAGTCAATCTAGTTATTCCATTCTTCATGCCAAGTTTCATTCTAGGGATCAAATAATTGTTTACGCCATAAATATTCATTATCTATTTTAGCTAATAATTCATCATCATAGTCTCCCTTTTGAGAGCCATTTTCATTATTTAGTAAAGCCTATCTAAATAGTTCCTCGCGCCATTCATTGCAAGGAGTTCCAATTAATGTAAAATAAAAATTATCTTCATAATCAAACTCTGGCTCTTCTGGAATATAAGTAATAATTTTAATTTTACTTTTTTCAGGAAGAATTGAAAAATCAATGATATTAGAGTTATAAGCATTAGTTATTTCTTCAATTATTTCATTTAAAGAATAATTCCCATTATCTCGTAAAATAAAAATTTTCTTTATTATATCTTCCTAATCTTTTAAAACTTTTAGCTAATCTTTTTTCCCATCTACTGGATCTAAAAAAGGTAATAACAAATCGCTACCTTTTTTGTTGTCAGTAGTAGATGAACTAGTATCTGAGCTACTTTCCTCTCCAGGATTTACTTCAAAATCAGGATCAATTGTAGCTAAAGGCATAACATTATTATTAGAGTCTCTTGGGGTAGGATTATTACTATCTGAATCAGAAGAATCACTATCAGAAATATCATCTATATCAGTATAATTATAAATTAAAGTAATATCATCAATTAAATCATCTTTATTTGATTTATAGTATTCTAATAAAACTTTAATTAATTCTTTATGTTCTTCTTTAGATATTAATATTTTATCTTCAGAATCTTTTATTTCTGAATAGTCATTAGGAATACTATAATTAAATTCTTTTTTATTGCCTTGAGAATCATAAGAATTTAATTTATAGATTAATAAATCAGTATTTGAAATTAATAAAACATTATTTTGATTTATAAAATTAAAATCATACTCTTTATTAATTTCATCAAAATTTATATCTTTTATAATTTTTAAATAATAATTCTATTTTACTTTATTAATTAAATTATTTATATTAGTTAAATTTAATCCTTCTGATAATTCAAAAATCTATATCCATTCGCCTTTTTTATTATAATATCCTAAAACATCTATATTATCTATAATTCTTTTTTGTACTAAATAAAATTCTTTATATTTTACCTTTGTAGTATCATCTTTTTTATCCTCAGAATCATCTTTAGTGTCGTCTGAAGGATCTTGTGGATTTGCCCCAAAATCAGGGTCTAACGAAGTCTAAGATTTAGTAGAATTAGAATTTCTTTCCCAAGAATCAGGTATGCCAAAATCAGGGTCTATGTCTGGAAGATTTGGATTATCAGGATAACCTATCGGTTCATCTTCTGGAGAATCATTATCTTCTTCTTCCTCTTCTTCGTCTTTCTTAGGATAAACTCCAAAAGCTAAATGAGTAAAATCAATAATATCAGTCAAATCCTCAAGATATACAAAATCAATTATTTCATTATTTAATAATATAACTTTATAATATCTTATCTAATCAGAAAAAGTAACTTTATAATAAAGTATAAACTAATCTCCGTTATAAAAAGAATAATTCTGTAAAATATTATTTACTACATCTTTTTTAATAGCAGTTTCTATTGAACTATCAGTAATTTCATTATGATTTTGAGTATAAATTAATTCAATAGCTTTCTACTCAGGAGTCTAATTATAATCATTTTTCTCATACTCAAATAAATAATATGCGTGGTCACCATTGCCTCTAATAATATCCCACATATATTGATTAGCTAAATCAATTTGCGGTTTTTCATCAATAGCTAAATGATACTAAATAGTTTTAGTTACACCATTACTATTGGTTTTATCACCCCAAACAATAAAATCGTTTTTAATATTTTCATATTTAGGACTGTTATAATAAGATAAAGCATCTTTTGCATCAATAAAAGTATAATAATATTTACTATCAGAAAAAGCTTTTATATAATAATTATCATTAATCTAAGTAATTGGAGTATAATAATAATTTAAGTAATTTTTTTTCTGCTAAAAAACAAAATGCCCATCTAAGTCATAAAAATATTCATAATTACCTAAAGATTCTATAATTTTATCAAGAACAGAAGTTACTGTATCTCCAGCAGAAAACACTAATTCTCCTGGATAAGTAAAATCTGTTTCTTGATATCCAACATCCTATCCATAAATAAATTTATGTTGTAAAAAATTTTCATCTTCAGGAGCATTCTCGCTAATCACAAAACTTTTATAATCTTTAGAAAACCATATAGGATTTTGGCCTATATATTTTGTACTAAGTTTTGCGGTCATATCTACATCGTTAATTATAACATTCTATTCTGGTTCTTTACCAAAATGTGTTACACATTCTTTAATAATTGTAAATATAGGCACTTGCTCTATTGTAATGTCTCCATTATCATCTTCATATTGCGTCTCATGAAAAGTAACTGCTGAAGGTAGTGTACCTCCGCAAGTACCATCAAGCATACACATTTTATCTTTGCCTGAAATAGAAATATTTGCTGAAGAGGCTGTAGTAGAAGTAGTGGCTTGATTAATTACATAAGTTCCAAGAGGAAACCAAATAATATCTCCATAATTTTTATAATCTTCAAATGGATTTTCAAGCCCAACTTCTATTTTTACTTTTTTATTTATTGAAATTATATTTTCAATATTATTTATATCATTTTCATTTTCTACTCCGCTTACTGTTAAACTTATTGTGCGGCGTAATGCTGCTTGCCCATTAACAGTAATAGAGCCAGCTGTTGCTATTCCTTGAATTTCTCGTAAAGGCTTTTCATCTACAAATGATAATATAGTAATTTTTGCATAATGTTTCTTTATACGCATCTCATCTAACATAGACAAGAATTTTGAATCAGTTAGATATTCTCTCATATTACTTACTCCTCATTTGTATTAATATATCCTTTTAATTCTAGAGAAGAAACAGCTTTATAATTAATGATAGCATAAGATGGACGTGCAAATTCCAATGATTTAATTGTACTTTTTAAAGGATTTAATACTATCTTATTTGTTGGTCCAACTCGAATATGATTACCTTCATTCGCCGGAGAAACAGAACCAGTGCTACTATCAATTTCATTATTTCTACCAAAAACAATATCAGTATTAGCATCAGCTTCAATTTCAAGGCTTTCTATACCATTAAAGTTATAAACTACTAATTGGTCAGAACCATTCATCCAAGCATCAGTCTAATCATTTAAAACTAATCCTGATAATGGACGATATTCTTCTAATAATTCAGTACCTTCAATTAATAAATCTTCAATAGAATTTGTATCATCATCTATTTTATCTAAAAATTCATTTATTTTATTATATAAAATTTCAAAAGAAGAATTTATTTTTTCTCCGCTATAATCATTTAAAATAGAAGTATGTATTTTTTCTTTTAATACTTCCATAATATTTCGAGTAGAGTACAAACTATAATTATAATTTTCATTAACAATATTAGTATCATCATTTCTGAAAAATTGATGATTATCTAATATATCTTTAGTATCGGTAAATACTCCACCTATTTGTCCCCATTGAACAAATTCACGAGTAGCCACTGTAACCATTTCTGAATAATCTTCTTCTTCTATTTCAGCAATATAATTTATTAAAACAGGACGAGTAAATTTTAAATACATAGATTGTAAATTCATATCATCAATATGGTATATACGGCTAGGCATCATAGAAATTTCTTTATTATTTATTATCATAGTTATTATATTAGTTTGATTTTTTTCATACTCTTTTAATAACTATTCACAACGTAATAATTCAACTGCATTTTCTAATTGTTCTATCATTGATAATCCATTTTGATGTTTTAAATATTCAATTCTATTTTTTAAACTTAATTTAGGATATTGCTCTACCCAAATAGTTCGTACCTTCATTAACGTGTATTTCTTCTCTTCACTAATTTCAATTTCTTCCTATAATTTAATAGCTTCATAAATGTTATCATATTTTTCATTAAATTTAGGATTAGAAATAATTTTTAATGAATTACCTTTTACTTCTTTCTCTAACTATCCATTAAATGTTCTAGCTACTTGACCAATAATTACTTTATTTTTAGTATTAGCATCTTGAATAGCTAATTTAGAATTATTAGATAAAGTCGTTAAAGGATTTATATTATATAATTTAATATTATCACAATTAAATTCTGCTACTTCATATGCAGTAGAATTAAAATCATAAATCATTCTTCCCAAAGATGCTTGTGGCGTCCAAGAGACATTAGTTAATGTAACAATATGATTGCCCTCAGTAGCTGATTTAAATAATTTATATCCACCATCATTAAGGAATTCTTCTACCCAATGACGATAAATACGCTCCATATAAATATTATTATTGGTAGGAGAAGTATTAAAAACTGAAGCATCAATATCTATATATTGCCCCAATGTTAATTTATTATTATATGGTGCTTGTAAATCTCGCGTAAAATTCTCTATATATTTATCTTTTGAGATAACTATGTCACCATACCAACTATGGTAATAACCGCCTTTCGCATCATTACGCATTAAAAAAGAAGAATCTTCATCACTAAGCAAAGAAATTTTAGCTCCTAACTAAAATTCAGCATAATGTGCAAGACCATTTCGTAATATAATAGGGTATTTAGAATTTAAACTATCTTGTTTTTGGAATAAAGTAGTATGTTTATAACTATTTATTTTGCAATCAAAATTTAAACGAACTTGAATACCATTATTATAAATATAGCTATACTAAAAATTAGACCAATGTGCCGGAGAAGTATCAATATCAGAGGCTTCATATTTTGGCGCACTTCTAAGTCCTGCGACATTTTTTTTCTGTAAAGCATATTTGTATTTAACGCCACTCTCAACAGTAAAATCTTCGTATAATAAAGTTAATTCATTATCATAATTAGATTCATTATACCAATCAAACTAAGCTATATCTTCCCACTAAGTATAATTATCTTTTTCACAAGCTCTAGATAAAATAAAAGTTCCGTCAAGAGGCTAATATTTTAAAACTACTTTATCATATTCTATTTTATCCCCAGTAATAGTAGTATCAACAGTATGCTCTGTTACTTTATAGGGATTATTTTTTATATAAATTTCTAAACTGGCATTTTCATCAGCTCTTATATTATGGCTGAAATTTTCAACAGCGTTAATTCTAGTATCACGAGATAAAATATATTCTTTAGCATCTATGCCAACTGTGCCAGTTCTATAAACAATATCGCCAGTTTTATAGCTTATTCCATTTTCAATACAATCATTAAAATATCCTCTAATGAATGTAGGATTTTCTCCATCAATATTAAAATAACTTTTATAAGTTTCAAAGCTAGTTTCGTTTGTATTAAATAATCTTTGCTAAATTGTAGTATCTCCACTATTATCTTTAACAATAAAAACTAAAGACTCTAGCTATTTTAAATAATTTTCAGTAATAGTAAAATTATAAAATTCAGAAGATTTTTGATACCCATTAGCAGTAATTACATCTAAAACTACTGAATAAGTTTTATGGCCCAAATAGTCTAACTATCTATTAAAACTATATTCAACCAATCCTGTATAGTAATCTTGGCCGCCACCATTGAACTATAACCAATCGCTAGACAAATAAGGATCAATTGTAGGCTAATTTGTACTAGTGTAAGAACCCTCATATAATCTAAAACGATATTTATCCATAGGTTCTTCGGCAGCACAATGATAACCACCCTAAAATTTAGGAAATCTTGTTGTTTCTACATTTTCACTTTTGGTTAATATAAAACCAACATCAAGATTAGTTATTTCTCTATTATTTAAAATATTTACAATAGGTTCTTCTATTGCTTTAGTAATTATTACATTAGACCATTCTGAAAATCCATTTATTAATGTTTGTGTTTTTTTCCATTTAAAAAATGCAATTTTGTTTTTCTCATAATCTAATTTACTATATCCAAAACGGATTTGGATTTTATAAAAAGTATTGGAAACCCAACCAACGGTATCTCCTAATTTTATATCCGAATTTTTTACAGTAACCGTATATATTCCATTAGTAGAGGTAGTAGGCTTTTCCATATAAATAATTCCATCATAATAAACATCTGTATTAACTACACTTTTATTATTTGACTATTGGCTAAATTTAATTGAAATATTTTTTACATCATCATAATTCAATGATTTAGGCAAAGAAAAATTTATATTTAAAGATTCCGCAGTAGCTAAATATGCTGGAATTGAGCTATTAACTATAGGCGGATATACTCTATTTACATTTATTGTAGATGTTGCCATTTATTGACCTCCTTTAACTCTTATTTCTATTTATTTTTAAAAATTATATATTGTAAACATACTATTTTGGTCCAAATAAAAAAAAAGAATGATGGATAAAAATCCATCATTCTTCAATATACCAATTACGTATTTTAATATTTTTCTAAGGGGGTGGAACTATATTATTACTTAATTCCTGTTTAAAATCTAAATTAGAAGTTAGTTCATTCAATAATCTAGCTATAGTTAATATATTGCTAGGAGTTTCTTCATTTAATTTTAAATTTCCATCTATATCAATAACTAATTTATCTCCACCTAATCTAACAAGGCCATCAGCACGTAAAATATTAGTAGGTATATCATCACTATCATACTAATATAATCCAGAAACATAACCACTAGTATTTAGTTCTTCAGTTAATAACTATAAACTCTAAGTAACAATAGGATCTTTAGGTTCTACTGGTTTTTCAACAGGAATTTTGCGCTGTTTTTCCCAAGTATCACCTATATAAGTTTTTCCGCCTACGTATTCTTTCCATTTACTTTCATTTTCCTAATCTCTAGTTGTCTAATCATATTTACCACCCTAATGAGAAAAACTAGGTTTCATAGGCTTAGTAAATTCTGGATTCTCTTCATCTACTACAGTGATATCAGTGCCATCATCTTCTTCTACATCAGTAACATTCCCGTCACGTTCTATTAGCATTACTACTGGATAAATTAAATATCTAATAGTACTATCTCCATACCTATCAGTTGGGATAGTAATATAGATAGCTCCCATAGGAGAAGTATCTACTGTATCAGTTTCTTCAGCAAAATAAGCTCCTCCAAAAGTGGAAGTAGGCACTAATTTATAATATCCTGTTTTTTTACCATCTTCTTCTAAAGGATATAAAAATAAATTAGTTGTCATTGAATAGCTATAAGGTCCAATTAACTATACGTTTACTTTATTACAATAATAAATAAATGAAATAGCATTTAATGAATGATAACTTGCAGTTCCAGAACTATCATATGTAATTCTATCAGGAATACTTATTTCTTTTATATTATTAACTTCAATATTTTCACTAACCATTATGGGTTGCCAATAATTTAATACTTTAGTACCTTCAGTTTTTCCTTTAATACCAACTGTTAAACTAAATTTAATAAAATACTATCCTTCTTTATCTTCAATAAAACTATTAACTTTATAGATAGTATCTGTAAGTTTTTCACTAGAAACGTGAATATCTGTACGTTTTAAAGTTAAATCATAACTCCCTAATATATTTCCATCTTCATCTTTATATTTAGTATCAGCAGTAATAATTTCTCCATCTAATCGTAATTCAGCTTTAAAATAAATAGGATTATAAGTATCTCCAACTTTATTTAATGGTCGTTTAGAAATTTCATTTCCATTTTCATCACATTGTTTAATTATAAAAGTATAGTCTCTACCATTTAAATCATACTCACCCTATTTACTAAAATAAATAGTTTTATTAAAATAATATTCTTTATCAGTTAAGGTAATAACTTTTAAAATTAATGTATTATTTGTATAATTAGAAATACGTTTTTGTCGAATATTAAAATGAACTGAATTATCACTAGTATTAACCCATAATTTAGAAATCATTGAATTAGTTATTTTAGTAGTAGGGTATTCAAATAGCTATCCTCCATCAGGCGAATACCAAGTAACTGTTTTAATACCTATATTATCTTTATTAACAGTAATTGTTGGAGTAATAATCATTTCTGATTCTGACTAATCTACTGTAATACTGTTATTTTTATCGTACTAAAAAGTATCATTACCATTAAATATTACTCTTACTGAAATATCAGATTGATAATTAGTTAATTTATACTCACATGGTACATAATTACCGTCTTCCAATAGACTAACAGTATAAAACATTACTGTTCCATAATCTAAATATTTAGATACATCAATTGAACTAGCATCTTTATCTAAAGCTAAGTATGAGCCATCCATAAGGTCGACATACCAATCTGCCATTTCTATCTTTTCGCGTCCATCTACGATTTCTAATTTAACTTCTGTATCGCTCACATCATTGCGGATTATTGTAAAACGTTCATTATAATATTTAACAACTCTAACATCTTTACTTAATGTCACTGATGAATTATAAATTACAACTAATTTATATCTTATCTATTGATAGACATCTTTGCCAGAAACAGTTAATTCATTAAAACTAACTTTTGTTTTATCATCAATTAATTCCCAGCCTGGCCCGGCAATTTTGTCATATTTTTCATCCCCCGATAATATCGCAGGGTTCTATTTATACCAATAACAAACACAATTTTTTTTATCTAAAATATCTTTATTGGCATAATAAAAAACACCTTTTAAGATAATAGAATCTGTATCGTAAATTAATGATAAACCTTGTGGCGCACTTATACCTACATAATATAAGTCTTTAGTAGTATCTTGTAAATCTACAAAACAAAGTTTTATATTTTTACAAAAGATATTTGGATCTTCATCGTAGGTCTAAATTAATTCATTTTTACCATTATATACTTTATCATAATCAACAAAACGCTCTTGAAAAAAAGTGATTTTTTTTACACCTAATAAATCAATGCCTTGAAAGTTATATATAGCATACTAAGGCGAAAATACCTCATAATCATAAATACTGCCTGAAAAATTAGTAATATCTAAACGACGAGTAAAAATAACACCAGTATCTTTTTCTTCAAATTCTACTTTTAAACCATAATTGCCGGCCACCATAGTTCCATAAAACTAAGTCCTAAAATCAGCAGAAATCATAATATTTGGATAAGTGCTGATTAAACTTGTAAAAATAGAATTGTCTTCTAATTTTTCATTACTATAAATTACTTTTTCATAATAAGTATTATCTTCTGGCGCATATGCCAAAATACCATATTCATTGCCATCGCTATGGATTTCATTTACTTCAATAATCTATTGAGATAAATCTTCATACTCTTCTTCTGTATAAGAAGAAGCAGAAACTTTTCCCTCAATAGTTTTTTTCTAAGTAAAATCTCCACCAGGAATTTTTACATATACATTAGTTCCTTTAGAATAAGTATATGTAGTTCCAGCTGGTACGTATGCTCTAAATTTACCTTTTTGATATTCAACAAAATATTCACCAGTATCAGCATTATTAAGACTTACAATTTCAGCAATTATAGTTTTATCAAATGATAATTCAGCATCACGGGCCCGAGCGATATAATCAATGGTTTCTAATAGTTCATCAGTAATTTGCTTTGGTTGTTTAACTACTGCTAAGTATTCTTCTTTTCTATTATAAGCCATATTAACTCCTTTCTCTCCTCTAAATGAGGAGGAAATTAATCCTCCTCATTTAGATTTATTCGCACTTATATATTGAGCAGCATTATTGCTAAGATTAGACAATGCTTCTTCAATTTCATAATGATCAGTAACTCCTGGGAAATCTGCTTGAATAGTGACTTCTTGCTTAATTGGTTGAGTATCATATCTTGGGATAGCAGAATTATATAAGCTATCTAATTTTGAAGAACTTAAATTAGATAACTACTAAACTTGTTTATCTACCCAATCATTCATATTACGAACAATATCAACTGCACGAAGTATATTTCTAGTATCAGATTTATTAAGTATCAATTCTTTTGGATGGACTTTAATAATTTTTCCATTATCAATACCTATACCCTAACCAGGACCCCAATCACCAGTATAAGCTCCAGAAGCAGCTCCACCTCTTCTAGATAAACCAAGTCTATCCATCAAAGCAGCAGTATCGCTAGAAGAATAACTATTACCTATACGACCATAACCAATTAATCCAGCTTTTTTAGAATCTATACTAGTAATCTAAGTCTTAGTACCCGTAGCATTTATCATCTAACCATTGCCCATATAAATTCCTACATGATCAGCCACGCCATTAGCTCCAAAAAATACTAAATCACCAGGTTTGATATTAGCAGAACTAATAGATTTAGCCATTTGTTTATATCCTTCAGCCGTTAATATAGGAACATTAACTCCAGCATCATTCAATGCTTTATATACTAATCCAGAACAATCTAAACCAGTACTCGCGTCTTTACCACCATAGGTATATTTTGTTCCTAAGTAATTAGCAGCTTTATCCACAATACTATTACTAAAAGTATTCGGATAAGAAAGAGATCCATACCTTCCGCCGTTAGTTCCATAACCTTTATAAAAATGATCATAAACTGTTTGATAAGCATCTTCGTCAAATGATTCTCCACTTCCCTAGAAAAGTATTTCTTCACCATTTTCAAAAGCATCTAATTTTTTACCTAAATCGGCTTTTATTTCTTCCAAACTATTATAAGTTTTAGAATTATCCCAGTTAGTTAAATCACGTTCACCAGCCATCCAACGCTGTATTAAAGCAGTAAAATCAGTTTGCATATCTACATTGCTACTTCCTCCACCACTGCTACTGCCAATAAAATTACCATCAATATAAGATTCATTGGCTGCAAGTTCCTAATCAGTACGCTTAGAATATTTCTATTCCCAATCCAGGACCATTCCAATAGACTGAGAAATATAACCCATTAATACATTAACGAGTTCCTCAATTTCATCACATAATTTTTGAATATGTTCTTCAAGGCTATCAAGAGTGCCGCCCATATCAGTACCAAAGTTATCCCAAGATGTACCAGCAACACTCATTGCAGTTTCTACAACTTTTTGCCAATCTTTATAATTGGTTTGTAGTTCAGTTATAGTAGCATTAGAATTATTAACGAATAACATATAAGCATCATTGTAATCATACAGATCAGTCATTTGGCCGTAAAGGGTATCATGAAAAGTCTATCCGCTATTTACAACACCTTTATTTAATTCATCAAGTAAATATCTTTGTCTTTCAACATAATATTCCTATAATGATAATAGCTAATTAGAATAATCAGCAGAATTCTTATCAAGGTCTTGTAAAGCTTCTTTAAAATCAATCTAATTCTAAATCAACTATTCACTCACATCATTAATATAATCTTTACTTAGCTAATCTAACTCATGGACAGCATCTTCATATTTCTATGTAGCATCTTCAATCTTTTCTTCATCAGCATCATAAGCGTAAGTCCAGTTACCTGCGGCATCACGCACTAAACGCATTGAAGTCTTTGAGTTTTGCTGTTCCATAAGAGCAATTTCAGCAAGTTGTAAATCATATTTCTTTTGTAAATACTCAAGATCATATTGGCTCATCTGGACACCATCGGCCTGAAGATCGTGAATCTCTTGCTGAAGGTCTCTAAGTTTTTGTTTCGCTAAAAGGTCATTAGCATCAGCCAGCTATAAATTTAGCTAACGATTTAACTTATTCAACTCATATAGACGTTCAGCATCATCAAGGTACTCTTCATTGATGGTTTTTGCCTTTTCATATTTATCCTAGAAATCTTCAAGAGTTTCAAATGGTGATAAGGCATTACTTAATACTGCAACAGCCATTTCAACACGCATTTCAAATAAATCTTGAGCGGCTTCAAGAGTTTCTTCCCAAGACGCTAAGAATTCTTCAGAAGCCTTCTCAGTCTCTTGTTTTAAGACCTCAACTTGATTCTCCCAGAATTTAACAGAAGAGGTATCGCCATCAGCCTAACGGTCAGCAAGGGCCGCCTCTGCTTCTTTAGTCGCTTTAGTTAAGCCATCCATCTGGGCCTTTAAAGCCTTCATTTTGCCTAACATTGTTTCTACTTTAGTAGCACCAATCTAGGTTTTTAAGCCCATATCAAGCATTGAACGGCCAGACAAATCAATAATATTATTAAGATGGTCAAGCATTGATGTATAAGTATCAAGACGCTCTATCTATTTATCGATTTCATCAAGAGCCAAATCTAGAACGTTCTAAACTAGATCTTCAATATCATTTCGTAAATCTAGAATAGCCTCATTAACATCAATTAAATCACTTTGATATTCAAGTATCTATTCATCAAACATCTATTCATAGCCTGGATACTTAGCTTTCGCGGCAACTAACTAGTCAATACCATCACGTAAAGTTGCACCTTTATCAAAAAGCTATAACATTTCTTGCTCTTGATAAGCAAATCCTTCAAGCATTGCTTCAATAGTTTGTTTATTGCCGTGGGCCTATTTAAGAAGTTTTTCTTGATAATAATTAAGACGTTTAATCTAGAAATCAATTTGCTTAACTTTCCAATCAATAGCTTTTGTAATTGATTCAAGTTCAAGCTCGGCTTGTTCTTTTTCTTTCTAAGCGATAAGAGCAACGTTTTCATCAATGTTCTATTGGATACCCATAGGACCATCAAGAGCGTCTTTAATTTTAGTGAACCATTCATTAAGTTCTTCTTCACTCATGCCATCTTCAAGATTCTTTTGATACTAAGCCCAAACCTAACCCCATAATTCAGAAGCATTAGCAATCTCGCCATCATCAGTAAGTTTAATTTCAAACTCTGGATGTTCTTTATTAAATTCTTGAACTTTAACTTTTAATAATTCTTTCCAAGATTTAATCTAATCTTCAAGAATATCTTGCTCTTCTTTAAGTAAATCAATTTCTTCTTGGATATATTTAGCAGCATCTTCTGGATTAGCTCCATCACGCTTAGCTTCTAACAATTCACGTTTCTTTTCATAAGTTTTTAATTTTTCATCTTGAATTTCTTTACCAATATCAGCAGCAGATTTTTTAGACTTACTTCCTCCTCCACCACTTTTATTAGCCATATTATAAGGAGGAACATCAATGGCTTTACCGGAAGCAAATAATCCAATATCCCCTAAATCTTTAAACGCATTTTTGACTTCGCTAACATCTACATTTTCACCATTTTGGACTTTAGCAAAGACTATTAGCATATTTTCCAATTTTTCCATAGAGGAAGCATCAAATTCGATATTACTGTCTAACAAAGCTCTTAAGAAGCTACCACCTAATGTTGCTGCGGCTTCAAGATTATCCATCTATCCAATTAAAGCACCAACCTAAGCAATAGCCTATTGGCTATCCATAGTAATACTACCATCGACATTAAAACTTAAACCATTGGTCATAGTGCTAAAAGCAGAAGTAATTTCATTTACTTTAGTTTGCACTTCCTCTTCTGCTCCTTCAAAAGCCTATTCCATATTAGTTTTAAATTTACTGTCTTGACCTATTATAGAAAGTTGAGCAGCTGCATCTCGTCTAGCCTAAGCTGTACCATTTATTAATTTATTAATCAAATTTTGATGTTTTTTAACTATTTCTGCGTCAAAATTTCCGCCAAAAGCATTCTAAAGTTCTTCCGCCATACCGTTAAGAGACTATTCATATTCTTCAGTACCTTTTCCCGCTGATTTTAATTTATCTGCATATTCCTTTAAATTTTTAACAGTTTCTGTAAAATCAACTTTTTTCATTTTTTTACTCAAAGTTTCTGTTGAATTAGCTAATTTATCATCAGCCTCTTTAACTTTTGTTTCAGCTTCAACTCTTTTATTTATTGCCTTTTCTAATTCTTCTTCTGCTAATACTCGATTTGGTATTCCACGAGAATCATTTCCTGTAGCATTATATACAGCTTCTCTAGCTTTATTTTCCTATTTCTAAGCTTCTGCTAAAGCTTCATCAGCAGCCTATTTATTCTAAGAATCTCGTTGAACAGCTATAGCTTCATCACGGCCTAAGCTATTACCATTTTCAGCTTGATAATTTAAAATAGCATCAGTATATTCTTTATCAGTTTTATTCCATCCAGCCTCTTTAGCTAAATTTTCTAATTCAGACATAGAATTAGCATTTTTAATGGTAACATCAATGATATAATCTCCATTTTCAATTTCTTTTTTAAGCCGCTAAGCTGCTTCAACCATTGCCTCATCTATACTATCAAACTAAGTAGAATCTACTTTAGCTGCATCTAAATAAGCCTATTTACGTTCTTCACTCCAGTTAGTCTGTCCCTAATTATCAATAATATCTTCTGCCTAAACTCTTGCTTGTTCTCGAATTTCTTTATCTGATAAACCATTAGTTTTTAAAAAATGCCCACTATCCTATAAATTTTGAATAATGATATCAGCACCATTATAAGCATTCTAGATGCTAGCCTTACCAACGATTCTATTAAATTCTTCAGCAGCAGTAATTAATTTATAAGTACCATCTTCCATTGGAATGAAATAATCATCTAAATTTATGCCAATAGCTTTTAAAGCTTCAACCTATTCAGGCTAAATAATATCTCCAATTTTTAAATCAGTATTGGCTAAATTCTGTATTGTTCTTGATATTTCAGTATTATAATCTATTAAAGCATTCTATAATTCTCTAGTATTTTCTGCTTGCTCTTTTTCTAACTATGTAATATTATCTTCCTAAAACCCTTGTCTCTAATTCTCTAAATTTCTTTTGGTATCTCGTCCTTCAATTAAACTATTCTCTGTAGTTACTTCAGGTTTTATGAAATTTTCAGGAGTACCTCCTATTCTAGCAATCAAGGTATTAATCCAATTATCATACATCCCTGGATTATTAAAAGCTGTGTTAGAGAAAAGCATATCTTCATACCAAGAGCTATCGTTATATTTTCCATAATTATCAGAATTTTTATAAGCTTCTAATAAATTATTTATCTAAGTTTCATAATTAGAAAAATCATCATAAGCCTAATTTTGTTTCTCTGTTAAATTGCCTCTTTGTAATTCGGTTACCTATTCATCTGATAAACCTTTTAAATTATTTATTTGCTATTCTAACTCAGCATTTTCTTCAGTAGCTCTAGCTATTCTTTCTTCAGGAGAAAAAGTCTAGGCATTTTGAGAATATAATTCATTAAGGTATTTTTGCTATTGACCATATTGCATTCCCTAAAAATCAGCCTAACTAACAATACCATTTTTCCCCCAAGTGATATTACTGGTAGCTTCCCAAAAATCTTTCCAATCATTTTTTCCAGACATATCTTCTTTTAAAGCCTTTTTACCTGCTTTAATATCGGCAGATATATCTACCGGATGAGTTTTTAAATATTTCTATATCTAATTTTGTAAATCTTCTAAAGAACCACCGGTTATTCTAGGATCAATATTGACTAATACTTTTAATTCTTCGTCAGTTAATCCACTATTTATAATTTCTTCAAAATTCGGTAAAAATGAAGAATACTAATCATACCAAGATTGTAATCCATTAAGAAGAGTTTCATAATCAGAAGTTTTAGAATTTGTTCCTAAAAAGCTAGTAATAATTTCATCAGGGTTAGAAGTATATCCAACTTCTAAATCGTCTTTCTGATTAGTGAATACTTCTCTCTATTTTAAATAAGAAGGCAAATCTTTAACTTTAGTTTCATCATATTCATTCATTGAAGCATTTAAAATAGCTAAATTAGTATCATTTTGAATATCTTTCCATCCATCAACCAAAGTTTTCATAGAAGCTAAGCTAGTACGACTTTCTTCTAGATATTCATTAACCTATTCTTCAGACCAACCTAATCCTCCATTAGATGTTTCTTTCTAAGCCCACTCGCTAAACTACTACATATTTGTATTAGCATTATCATAAAAATCTATTACATTAGCAATATCAAAAGCTCCATTCCCTTGGAAATTTTTAACAGTCCAATTAGAAGAGCCTTCTACAGAATTTAAATATTGCTACATAATATCATAATCTGAACCAGCTATATGAGCAATCTATAAACGAGATCCTTGATTATCTCCAGCATTTTCACTAGCAATATCCCAATAAGAACCAAAAGTACTACCTAACTCATCCTTAACTGTATCATTTGCTGCAAAATAAGCTGCTTTAGCCTCACCAATAGCTAATGTATCTTTAGCCTATTTAGCTTCCAAAATACGTTTGGTTAATTCTTCATAATTTCCCTATAATAATAATAAACTACCATTTTCTATATCAAATACATCAATTAATTCTATTGAAGTATTTACTAAATCTGTTTTTCCTTCGCCAGTTTTTTTATAAGTTTCTAATAATTCTTGATAAGAAGTAACAAGTTTTTCATTTTCTTCTATTTCCTATTTAGTCTATTCATAAGTTTCTTTAGTAGTCTATGCAAATTCAGCTCGTTTTTCTTTAGCTTCTTCAATCGCAGCTGATACAGCTGAAATAATAAGTGTTAAAGCAGTTAAAGCAATGCTAATCCAACCCGCCGCAGCACTAATACCACTCATTGATTTACCTAATATAGAAAAATTTTTATTAGCTAATTTAGCCTATTCCCCTTCAGCTTGTATCGCATTTCCATTAAGAGTATGAGCAGCAGCTTCTTGAGTTTTAGCAACTGTAATTTTTTGAGTTATTATAGTCATAGCTTTACCTAAACTTACTAAATTAGGTAAAAGAATCCCTAGGCTAGTTAATGTCCCTAAAATTTTTTCCCATCCTGATAAATTATCATTAGACCAAATGTTAACAACTCCCTAAAGCGAGTTAAAAATTCCAGCTATATTCATAGCTGAAGTACTAAAAGCTACTATTTTATCGCTAGCTTCAACAGTACTATTTCCTAATTTTTTTACTGCTTCAGTAGTTCCTTCTTCACTGGCTTTAACTTCATTGCTAGTTTTAATCTATCTTTCCATAGCTACATTAAGACCCTATGTAGCCTAAGCTAATTGCTAAGCAGGACCAGTAGCTTCTGTATATACTGTAGCTATTTCCATTTGTTCTTGGACTTCTTGTCTAGCCCCTGGAATGGCTGACTAGGTAATATTACCAGTTTTTGGATCTATTTGTTCTCTCTATCCAAAAGCAGCTGTCATAGTAAATTTACCAGTATCTTCTAAGACTTTATTAAATTCCTTAGCTGTTGCTGTACCATTTTTTAATTTAGTTATTAATTCATCTAAAGATGTTTTTATTCCTATAAAAGCATCTTCATTAAATCTTGCAAAATCAAAATCATTAAAATTCTATAGATCATTAATCATTTTTTGTAGATTTTCAATATCTTTTATTTTTGAAGATTGTAATACTGTATCGAAAGGAGATTTTTCATCAACTTTACTGATAGTATTAGATGAATAAGCTATACTCGCTGCATTTAAATAATTATTATTTTTTCTAATAACTTCTGTAACATCTCTATCTCCAGCTCCTGCTAAACGCAAAGAATGAATTAATGAAGAGGCTATAGTTTGATATTGCTCTTTAGCTTGATCAACTTGCTAGCTAGTAAGAACTTTTCTATCAGAAGCAGCATTCAATATATCTAAATACAATCCAGCCTATTTTTTTTCTTCTTCTGTTAAATCTTTAGAAATATTTAAAATCTACTATTCAACTTCCGCTAATTTAGTATATTTTTCATATCTAGCATCATCTTGATAACTTGCAGTTTCCCAAGAATTTAATTCACTAGGAGTAATGCCTCCAGTATATAATTTTTTCTATTGCTCTAAAGCTTCTTGTCTACGAGCTTCTATAGAAGCCTAACCCTATGGAGTTAGATTTTTTAACATTGTTCCAAAATTATTTAATCCGCTAGTAATATCTTTTTTATATATATTTAAAATTAAAGCGCTAATATTAGATACTACTCCTTTAACTCCACCTAATCCTTTAATGGTAGCATTAATACCATTTAATACTACAGTAACAACATTATCAACATCTTTAAAAAACTCTTCATCAATTAAGCTATCATAAATGCCTTCAGCAGCAGCCTGAACTCTTTTTCGAGCACCTTCCCAACTATCAGCAAATATATCTGCCTATATCTATAACGTTCCTTCAGAATTTTCCGCTACTCCAACTAACTCTTTAAAATAATCCTTATTTTCCATAAGATTAATAAGCTAAGTATATTGACGCACACCCGCTACAGTTTGAGCTAATGCTACCTACTGGGCACGGCTCATTCCATCCCATTTGTTCATCATTTCATCAAGGATAGAATTCATATCTCTTAACTCGCCATTCTAATCTTTAATATCAATACCAGCTTTTGCCAAAGCTGTAGAATATTTATTTAAATCAGTACCATCTTCTAGAGTTTCTCCAAGAGATAAACCCTAAATACGTGCAAAAAGGGTCTTAAGACTATTACCTACTACGTTAGCACTTTCACGTGTTTTCGCTGTTAAAGTAGCTAAGGCAGATGTCGCATATTCATAACTAAGACCAATTGTATTAGCTACAGAAGCGAATTTCTAAATACCTTCTGAAATTTCATCAGTGCTAGAGGCAGTATAAGCGCCAAGTTTTGTCATTACATCAGCATAATACTCAAGAGATTTACTACCATCATAGAAGTTATTCCAAACAGCCGTTAGCTAATCAGACACTTTAGATGCACTTTCACCAGCAGCATTTGCCATTTTAATAGTAACCGCCGTTCTTGCTTCTACTTCTTTATCACTTAAACCCTACTGATAGTAAATTAAAGAAGCCTAAGCATAATCTTTAGTAGTAGTACTTAAAGACTAAGCTGCTTTATTAGCTTTCTAGGCAAAATCGGCCATAGAGCCAGCACTATCTTCTGTAACAATTTTGATATCAGTTAAAGCCCTATCTAAATCTTTAGCATAATAATAGGCAGTCTAAAGTTCTCCCACAATACCATGAGTAATATTAGAAGAAATTTGCCATTTTACTGTATTGGCTAAAGTCTTTTTAAATTCATTTAATTTCTTACTACCTGTAGTTAAAGCCGCATCAGCAGTAATTACACTCTATGTTAATTGTAAAAAAGCTTCTTCACCTTGAGGACCTAGAGCACTTAATGCTTTCCTATAAGTAGATAGGCTTTCTCCATTTTTAGTTAGCTAATTAGAGAAAGAAGTTAGATTTAACTTGCCTGTATTAATATCAGTTGCCTTTTCAAGCATTACTTTTAAATCAGCCGCTTTTAAAGAAGCCTATTCTAACTCTTTCGTTAAACGAGTTCCAACACTTACATCTTTCAATGTACTAAGTTTACTTAATTCATCTTGTAAACTTTTTAATTGCTATCTTGCCTAAGCTACATCTGCTGAAAAGGCAAGTCTTACATCATATTGGGCACTATTATTAGCCATATGTTTTCTCCTTTCTCTCAATTCCTATTTATATAATTAAAAAAAGGGTATGAGGAATATCCTCATACCCTTTATATATTCCTATTTAATTTAGGAATAATCTCTATTACTTTATCCTAAATTGGTTAAAGTCTCTTTTAAGACATTTAAGCTATCGGGGTCAGAAATAGATTTTCTTAATGATTCAGCTTCTGTAGCTAATGAACCGTAGTCGGAACCCATAATATCCATAATGCCATAAACACTATTACGATACTTATAATATCCATTAAGCGTTTCATAAGTATAGACTTCTAAATCATCAGTTTGATTACAATCTACTTGTTTCTTCAGCTCTTTCATAAATCCAGAACCGACAAATAAATCATAAAGCTTATACAAGTCTTCCTTCTGCTTATCGGTAAAAGATAGATTTGTATAATTAAATACTATTGCTAAATCCATATACATATGGAAAGCAAATTCATTCAAAAATTCATTATTAAAATCAATGACTTGTTGAATGACCGTCTAAGCAATATCCATTCGCTCTTTAATAGGTAGATATTGTTTTACTTCAATAAGCTACTCGTTAAAACTCCAATCTTTTACCTAAGAGTTTTTTTGAAGTGCGAGCTTGGTAAATGATAACTTTGCCATTACTTCGCCTCCTTCTTTATAATATTTTAAAAAATTACCTAGGTAAATTTTTTAATTTTTATTTTCTTAACAAATATATTATAACAAAAAATTTTTTCAAAGTCAAAAAATTTTTAACTCTAAGATATATTTTTATATAATTCAGAATAATTCATATTTAAAACAATTTTACTATCAAGAGCTTGGTGAACTGATAGTCCATATTGATTGGCATCTAAAAACTCTCCTAAAGTTCCATATTTTTTATTAAAGAATATATATTCTTCAGCAGCTCTAGCAATCTAAGAAGTAGGAATGACTTTAATACCAGTGTACTACGCAGTAGGATTATTTATTACTAAATATTTAGCTCCTGTAGGATTATCTATTAAATCTTTAATAATAGAATCAACTAGCTAACCCTCTCCTAGTTTTTGATTAGCTCCTGCTAATTCATATAAAGCTCTTATTCTATATATATATATTTTACTGTCATCATGAAAACCACTATGATGATGTAAACAATTTAACATGCGGCAATATCTATAATGTTTTTCCTGATAATCTCCAGGAGCTACAGTCATAAAAATTTTATATGCTGCTGTTCCACCGACTTCTATATATTTACCTTTCTAATAAGATTTAGCAGAAAAAGTAGCATCTTTAAAAGCATCAATTAAAATTTGTGGAATAGTTGCTGTAGCACTATAATTTTCATTTAAAACCCATCCACCAGTGGCATCAATTTTAATCTATTTATTTTTCGCTGATTGCACTGATATTTCCTAATCCAATAATCCTTTTAATTTTTCTTTAGATTTATCGCTACCTTTTGTGAAATATATATTCTACTTAGCTTGATTTATAGCCTAATTATGAGAAGACTAACGGTATAAGTTTAATCCTATCTATGTACTAATATCTTCTACTGGAGAAATTAAGTCTATTGTATTATCTTTTAATTCTCCAGTCCAATGTTTACCTACCTGAATGGTTTTATTATCATTCCACCATTTATTATCTTTTCCTGCTAAAGTAGCTTCTAAAGTAGCACTCACTTCTGCCAACTTCTATTCCCAAACTTTACCCTATATATCTTTTTCTCCTAAGGGAGCTACAAAAGTAAACTATAAATGATTAAACAAGCCTGAATTTACCTATTTTAAATTATTTATAACTTCTAATAATACTTCAGTACTTAACACTTCTTCTAAGTCAGACCACTAAGATAAATTCCTAAAACCCTATAAATTTCCTGAAGCACTATAAAATTTTAAGGCATTTAAAAATTTTTCTAAAATCATCGCATTTTTATCCTATTGACGCAATGTCTAATTTTGAAAACCCAATTTAAATTTAGATCTTATCTACTCTCGATAATCATTATATATATTAGCTAAATAGTTAGGAGTAGGTAAACCATTACTTCTTCCTCTACTAGCCGCAACTTTAAAAGCCTAATTTAGAGTACGTCTATTAAATGAACGCCAATTTTGTTTTGCCATATATTATCTCCTTTTTCACAAAATAAAAAAAAGGAGAGGGATTAACCCTCTCCTTTAATAATTTTATTAATAAGCTCATCTTCAGTGAGAGGAGCTTCTTTAGTTTTTACAGTAGCTTTGGTTTCCTTCTTTGATTCTTCAACTACAACTTTTTCTTCATAAGCCTTCTCAGGACGAGGGGCACGAGAATTAATAATCATAATTAAATATCAAAGTAGCTATCATGTTTAGAATCGTGGACAGTCTGAGTACGATACATGGAAGCATCGGTGATTTCCTCGATAATCTAGATAGCCGCAAGAACTTTCTTAGTAGGATTGAAACGAGTAGTTCCAGGGAATGCATCAAGAGTGAAAGTGAAAGTTGAAGGATCGCCAGTAGCAGCCATACTGAAAGTAAAGTTAGACTAAACTTTGCAGTTAGGAATTATAAACTCAGCAGGAAGATCAACACCATCCTGAGTACGGAATAAGGTAGAAGCTTCAAGATAGAAGTTGCCACCGAAAGATTCAGCGGTAATTTCAATCTGCTTTGCCTTACTAGCCTTTTCAACATAATAGTCAAGAAGAACAACGCCATTCTCAAACTTAGCAAGCTTATGATAATCATCTTCGGTCTTACCATCAACGATAGCATAGCCCTTAATATTATCATCAGCATTCTCAGTTATAGCTTTAATCTGAAGACCATAATAAATAGTTTCGCCCTTATCTTGAGCTGCAGTAACTTCTTCATCAGAAGCTAACTTTTCATAACTCTTACTAGCTTCAACATAATGGAATCTATCAGCTTTAGTACCAGTACGAATTACAGTGGGTAAATAAGGTTCAGTAACAGGCTCATCATTGTCAACTAACATAGCATAAATGTAATATTCACCATCACGCTTGCCATCCTTAGAAATATATTCATAAGGAAGGTTAGTAGTATAAATCTGAACACTCTTCTTATCTTCAGCTAAAACAACGGCAGTAGTCTTTTCAGTTACGTGCTGCTTGATAGTATTACTAGCAGTAGCATCAATTAAGCCAGCACCAGAAAGAATCATGAAACCTTCAGCAGAAATAAGAGCATCTTCCATAGTGAATGTTAAAGTACGGTCGCCGTCCCAAGCTACTAAACGAGCATTGCCGCGTCCGCCTTGTGCATATACGGTCGTAGAAGCACCCTCAAGGCTAGAAGTCTTTAATGTATCGAAATAAAGAACTGGTTCGTTCGCATAGAAAACTTTATTACCAACCTTCATAGGAGCACGAGCTTTTAATACGACATCGCATATCTCACGAACACCAAATTTCATAGGTTATTTCCTCCTTAATAAAATTTAAATTTTATTTATATAACTCGCTACAAAAATTAGTAAAGCGATTTATACAAAATTAATGAATGTTTTTCATCCAATTGTCAGGCTTTTTGTCTGACTTGGCTCCTGCTAATCTACTCCTTACATCAATATCCCAATTAGTATAAAGAGAGAATCTTTCTATTAAATCGTATAACTAATACAATGTTAAATTCATACAATCTTCTAATGACATTGAATCTAGTCCAATAGTCAAAGTAGAAACGTATTGGCTCAAAATGCTTGAATCGGTAACCCCTTTAAGTTCAGCGACCCTTTGACGCCCTTTCATTAATTTATTAGCTATTTCTTGAGCTTTCTTATTAGCAGGATTATAATTATCTTGCCCATTTTTATTAGTATCAAAGCAAAAAATTTGCCTTGCTACCTACTAAAACAATTCAAAGTTGTCATTATCCATATTAATCTAAATATCACTATCATTATACTAAATAATAATAGACCTAGGAGTAAATGTAGACTTTGAATTTGGGAATAGTAATGATAGAACCTTTTGTGCAGCTTTTCGCCGTTCAGTATTATCTTTCTATAGCATTACCATCATAAATATCTAAAAATTGGTAGTAGTATCTAAACCGTTTTTGTCCTAGTCTATAATACTATTTTTATTAATACAAAGACACTGAGCACCAGTAAAAAATTCTTTTTCGCCAATTAATGCTATTTCCTTTATCTTAGGCTAATGAAGAGTTAATGGAATTTCTGGAACAGGTAAGTCTGTCCCGCACATCAAACTAAGTTTATAATCCATTAATTCATCTTAGGCATTTTAAAATAATCCTCGATAAACATTTGTTCATCAGCAGGATTTGGCATATATTTTTTATCTTCTCCTCCGTGTATTGTATCATATAATAAACAAAGTCCAGCAAATTCATCAGTTAATATAATTTGCTAAGCGCCAATAAAATTAAGTTGCCCAATTCCAGTTAAATGTTTTTTATCAAGCATACTATCAAGTTCAGCAGCAATTCTATAAGGTCTTAACTAAAATGAATCATCTAATTGCCACTAATCATAATGACAAACAATATCAAATTCAATAGTATTATCTCTAAATTCAGGATTTTCTCCATTAGGAGCAAAATTATCAAAACTAATAACTATATAATTTAAAACATCCTTATCTATATAAAGTTTCGGTAAATTCCTAATATTTCTGCCAAACATCTTTACAAAATTCTAATCACTTACTTCTGGCTTTCTTAAAGCATCAGGAGTAGTATAATAAAGTAATTTACGTAAACGTTGATTCGCGGCCATACGATCAACAATAATTTTCATATCTTTCTCTTGGGCCAAAAATGCTGACTCTGGATTTTTTACATTATCGATTTTCATTCTCCGGTTTCTCCTTCATCTTTAAAATAAAGATTCTACTACAATGGTTTTACATTCTGGCCCATAGAATAAATCAAACTATCCGCAATAAGTAGTTTCCCATCGTAGTTTTAAAGTTTTTGATTCTTCATCAACTTTAACTGTTAATGGTAATTTTTTATCCCAAGTCCATTTGCCAGATTTAATTCCATCATATTTATACTCATACGCTATTTTTGGTTTAATAAAGGTATCTCCAATTATACCATTTTCTTTACCTTCATTAGGGTCTTGAATTGGCTCTATTAAACCGCCAACAATACCATTATCAACATCGTCAGCAGTTTCATTAGAATAATATTCAACTGCATTAATCTCAATTATTCCAGGAGTAGAATATAAGTCAGTAGCTTCAATACGCCAGCACGTTTTATTAGGGTCATTCTATAAATAAAATTTATTATAACGCTAACATAATTTTACATTATCATCATTATAAGGTAACAATATATTTAAAGAATGGTTAGGAGTGTCTATACTGATTTCATGTTTTTGAATATAATTTATTTTAGTTTCAACGGGACCACGTAAGGCCACATAAGTTTTATGGTAATTCTTATCTTCATCTTCCCAAGCAATTTCATAAGAACAACGTCTTATATTGCCGCGGAAATAAGCTAATTCAGTTAAATCCTATAAATAAATTAACCAATAAGTATTAGTACCGAGCCATTGAAAAATATCGCCAGTCTTAAAATTACTTTCAAATCCAATGGAAATAATTTTTTCATCATAATCCTATTTAAGTTTATCAGGATTAATTAATGCACGACGTTCAATATTATCGTTATTATCATATAATTTTTTAACTTGTGCCGCCTAATAAGAATAAAGTAAAGCTCTACTTAAACTTTTACGTTTATCTCTTATCATTCTATCCTATTGACCTGTTACTCCACCGCCGTATAAATATCTTGTAAGCATATTAGCTTTTGGAATACGATTATACATCGCATCTAAATATTCATTCTTATTCAATGTGAAGCCCCCTTAATAGAGTGATAGCTTCAAACACCGTCTTTCTATAAATAGGAAATTCCATTTCAGTACCTTTTAATCCTTCTAATTTACTTAAAAGAATTAAATACTAACTATCATTAAAAATTTCTCCAAGACCAGTTAATTCAATAATTACAGTATTTAACTAAGATAACCAATCTTCTTCATTTTCTTTCATAGGAATTAATTTCCATATCTAGTTAGTTAATCTATTAATATTGGTATTAATTAAACTATTATCAATATTAAAATTATATTTAGTCATCAAGGGCGCTTACCTCCCTTAAGATAGACCAATTGGATTTAATATATCCATTATCATCAGTTTTACGACGCTTATATAATCTTTGCATATGAAATGCCTAACGTCTTACTTCTGTTCTCAATGATAACAATTTTGACATATGGTTTGCCTATGAAGTAAATTTAAAATCTGTACCAGAATACTTCATTCTAGTTACTTCAATAGATGCCAATTGACGCTCTACCCAGGCTTCAACCATAATCAAAGCTAAGATATTTATTTCTTCATCATCTAAATCGGCATTAAAATAGGAGGTATTTTCCTCAGAAAATATCTCCTAAAAAGCATTATCTATATCAATATTACTACCAGTTACTTCTTCAGATAAATCTCCGCCCAGTGGAATGTCAATATCTCCGCCATCAATCTCTCCTTTTATAAAATCAGGAGCATCTTCATCAACTAAAACATAGTCTAATCGTTTACGTGGAAATTCAAATCCAGGAATACTATCAACAAGTAATTGGCGTAAATCTAAAAATGTATCACGAGGAGTAAGTTCTAAATACATATCATCTGTTACTTTACCTAAAAAGCGTTCATAAACTTTATAAAAATATGTCATATAAAACCCTCCTTATTTATAATTAACCTTCTTTTACAACATTATAACGAGGAGCAGTTCTGCGGCCAGGAGGCATTGTAGACTTAGTTTCAGTCTTTACTCTACGTTCAGGTGCCTTTGGAGTAATCTGCTCATCCTCAGCAGCTTCAGCTTCCTTATTAGCTAATGCTCTATCAAGGTCAAATCCAGTCTTATCTTTAAGAGCCTTACGCTTATTATAATCGCTCATAGGAAGAGAGACAGCATAGCTCTTAATCATATCAATAACTCCAATAGGAGCGAAATCGAGACAATCAAGGAACTCATCAAGCGTTCCTTCAGTAAGAAGCTTAATAACTCCAGCATCATCTAAATAATATTCGGGTTCTGTATGAATACCTAACTCTTGTGTAGTTTCAGTATCTACAATTTTTAAGAAATTTTCCATTAAAGTGCGGCCACCGCTAAGATAGGCAAGCTTCTCTAACTCTTCAAAAGGAATCTTCTTAGTTTCACCAGGCATAAATTCTCTACGGATGCCCTCTTCTGGAATATTATAAACAACCATCCCAGCACTTCTGTTAGTAACTAACAAAATCTTTTTATTCATTTTTTATTCTCCTTTTACTCATAAAACAAAATAGGGGAGAAGGGGATTTCCCCATTCTCCCCTAAAAATATTATATATTAATTTTTAGTTAATATCAATTACGGAGTATCTTCATTTCCGCCATCAATAGTGTCGTGAGAACCAGTAATCTGGCCAGCATAATCACGGACCTTACCAGTTACACCATCAAGATGCCAAGTCTTCATATCGCCAAGAAGTTCGGTATCACAGTAGCAGCAGATGTTATTAGCTAACATAGCAATAACGCCAACCTTCTTATAAACCTAAATTTCACGGCTGCGGTCATAATTAGTATATTCATCAACAATGGTATTGCCTTCCATAGCAACCTTTACAGGCTTACTATCAGCACCAGTAGGAATAATCCAAGCATAACCTGGGTCAATGACCTTCTTTTCATTGGTAGCATCTTCGAATCCCTGCTCAAGGATAACAACTTTATAACCCTTATAAGAAGCAAGACGGCCAGTGTTCCAAAGCTCATTCTTCATAGCTTCAGTATAACGCCAAGCATCCTTCGGAATCATACGAACAGCAAATTCATATGTGCAATAAATAGTAGGAGTACCATAAGCAGAAGCAATCATAAGTAACTTATCAAACGCGGGTTCATCAAAACCATTACCAACAACACGATTAGCAGGAGGTAACTGGTTAATAGAGGCCTTTAATGCACCAGCAATCTCTTTATAGATAAGCTCGTCCATACCTTCCATAACGATCTGGGTGACAGTACCAAAATCGACACGGCCATCAAGGAACTCTTCAAAGCCAATTTGAGCAGCTCCGCCGATAGCACTTGTACGGACTTCAAAGCTTTCTTCGGTCTTACCAAGCTTGAATACTTCATAGATACCAGCTAGGCCGACACGGGTAATGAATTGCTTTGCACGAGTATTATTGCTGAACTTTCTGCGGAAGATGGGCTTGTCACCCTGCTTGAAAGTCTTAACTTCAGCAAACTGATTATATTGCTCTTCAACTTTCTTAGGAAGAACTTCATCAATAGTTTCCTCAATCATTGAGAAAATAAGGTTCTTATTATCACGATATAGAGAATAAGTTCCAGCAAGTTCATTTAATTCTCTGCGGAGAGTTTCATTAAGAGCATCATAAGAAAGGCTTTCGCCATTAAAGCTGTAAGCAGTAGGAGTAGAAGGATCAGCCTTAGCGACAGTCTTCATTAATTGAACAAGATTTTTTCTATCTAACATTTTTCTTCTCTCCTTTCTTACGCGATTCGCATAATCTTAACGCCCTTCTGATGGTCAGGCATTTCATAAACCTTAACAACCTACCACTGGATAGAGCCATCACCAGACTTAGAAAGCATACCGTCAGTAGCACGAGGGCTTAAAATATCGCCAACTACAAGAGTAGCTTCAGCAATAGTATTAGTCGTAAAAATATCACCAACATTGGTCTTTAAAACACGAGGAACCATATTAGTGCCAGCAGGCATTCTGCGGGCCTCATAAGGACCATCGAAATGTAAAGGATCTTCTTCATAGAAGAGTTCACGGATATCAGGACCAGCAGTAACATCATCATATTCATAAGTATGTTCTACACCCTGGCTATCCTTAATAGTTATAGAAGTATTACCAGCAGCATCCTTGCCGTTTAGGTAACGAGCCTGACGCGTGCCAATCTCCTGCTTGCCATCATATGGGCTGTAGTAACGAGCCTAATAATCGTCCTTGCGCATAGCAAATTCGCAATCGGCCTGTTCCTCACGATAAAGTTTAATCTCATTATAAACTAACATCCATTCGCCCTTGCCAGTGAAATCAACTTCACCAAGCTCACCAGCAGCATAGTCATACTTAACAAACTGGCCATTTTCAAGAAGCTGGATATTTTTATTAGCAGGTAACTGAGCATAAATCTGACCAGTGCGCTGAGCACTTAAATGATTAGGCTCAACCTGACCATAGCCATATTCAACGTAACCGCCCTTAACAGCAGATACGCCGCTTAGGTCTTTAAGCATATCTTTTAAAAGCATTAGGTTTTCCTCCTTAAAAATTTATTATTCCATAGTTTTCGCAACATCCTATACTGCCTTAATCCAAGCAGGAATGCTATCTTCATTTACATCATTATTAATATTATATGTAAGTGGGTCATTTTCTTTATTTACATTAGTATCGAAATTGACCTTATTGCGAACACAAATAATAGAAAGCTTTGCTTCAATATCATCTAATGAATAAGTATCAATATTGGCAACAACATCTTTCTTATCATCATCAGATAACATATAGAAACTATTAATCATCTCTTGCTTCTTTTCTCTTTCAGCCTCAGTCTTAAACTGGGTTAAAGAAGCAAGTTCTTGTTCAAGTTGCGATTGCTTTTCAACTAATTCATTATACTTAGTTTCAAGAGCTGCATACTCATCTTTTAATAAACCATATTCAACTACGTCTTCTAAAGAATACTTAGCTTTCTTTTTCTTCTTTTCTTCTTCATCATCCTTAGCTGGCTTCTCTTCTTTGTCAGAAGTATCAGCAGGTTTATCTTCAGAAGTATCCTTCTTTTCGTCATCTTTTGATTTATCGTCAGAAGAATCTTCCTTATTATTATCATTATTCTCTTTATTGTCTTTATCTTTTTCGTCCTTTTTTTTCGCAAATTCTGCGACTTTTTCAGAATCGAATTGAGGGTTCTCAGAAACAGAATAATCAGTTAATTCAGAAACTTCGCCAGGAGTGAAAGTATCATTTTCCATAGAAAAATCTAAACGAACGAACTTGTCATCTTCCTTAACAACAGCAAATAAATTACCATTGTCTTCGCAAACTTCTTCAATCACTGCATTACCAGCACCGAAGCCCTTAATGTAAGAATAAAGAGAAGTCCAAATGGAATCACCAATCTCCACATTGTATCTTGTGAACACTTTTGTTCCTCCTTTACCTTCTAATAATTCTTTTAAATCTTTCATCATAGAGAATAATTGCTCATTAAATTTATCACTAAATGAGAAATGCATTGTAGGTGCAGTAATATTAGCTCCTTCAAAGCAAGGTTCACAATCTTCTCCAAGAATACAAAGTTTCTTAATTATCGCTTCATTTATAATAAAAAATTCGGGCATTCCATTCTTATCTTTCGACCAATACGCATTAATTTTTTCATCATCTAATTCCATAGATTGATTATTACCTTTTTCAATAATACGTTTGCTTTCTGGATAAATATCTGTCCAGATATAGCCTTCAGTCATTAAATATTCATGCTCGTTTTTTCCATCATCTAAAAATTTCTAAAACCATACTTTCGCTCCTAAATCTACAAAACCGTAAGGAACAGTAGTATCTTTTATATCAAATTTGCCATTAGAAATATCAATTACACGATTATGTTCTTCATAATCCCCATTGGCTTCATTAAAGTAGCCAACAATAGGACTACCCGGCAAACTCTACGCTAAATCTTTAGCAACTTCTTTTGTTATAACACTTCTATTGCGATTTGGTTTATCACCAACATAACAAACTTTAATCTAACATTTAGAAATTAAAGGATTGATTTTAGTGATATTAATAAACTCAACAGGAGTATCTAACTTAACACTTGTATGTCTCACTATAAATCCTCCTTATTTACCAGCCGCTTGACGATTAGCAATTGTTTTTTCGCTCTTTTCGTCGTTAGCTTTTTCTGGCCGGCCGCTCTCTTTAGTTTCCGTTTTCACAGTAGTAGTGGTAGAATTTCCACTTGTTTTATTTTGAGAAGTGCTAGAACTATTCTAATCTTTTTTACCCAAAATATCTTCACCGTTCAGAGTAGAACTCATAAGAGGCGGTATCATAACTTCACTTAAATGTAGAACTTCATTTTCAAAATGAGCTGTATTAAGAATAAAACTCTGTGATTGTCCAAGAGCAATCTAAGGTAGCATTTTAGAGAAACCAATCTAAGTTTGCTCTTTATACATCTTAGACAAATCTTTATAATTATATTGTGTAGTTTCTAACATATAGAACTTATAATTATATTTTTTCTAAACATTTAGGACTGATAATATTCTATCAAAAAATATGTTGAATTGCAAAATTAAATTACGCATAGTAGATTCATCATCTAAAATAGATTTTTCTAATGCAATATTACCATCCGTATTAAACAAATTGCGTGAAACACCAAAAGCATTATACACAGTTCGCTCAACACGCTCTAATTCATCAGTGGTTGTAGAAGTGTTCTTATCAGATGTATCAATTGCTTCTACATCTGCAAAAGTAGTTAATACATCAACACCCACTGCTCTACGAAGCATTTCAACAGCATTATTATGTATATCGCGAGCTTCATCAATATCAAAGATTAAATCACCATTTTTGTCAAGCGGTAATTTCTAAACTAAAATCTTTAATAATTTTTGCATTTGCTTGCGACGGTCTAAATCTTGTGCGGCATCCAAATCTAAAATCGCTGGAATAGCATTTACAAATAATGGAATATCATTAGTGCCGTTTAAAGCAAATTTAATAGTACTCTGCGGGTCTAATAAATACCAGCTACCGCTATTATCACCAGCTACATCAGGCAAAAGTTTACCGGCCCTATAAAGACGATAACCTACTGTAAATTCATCAGGGAATAATTTTAATACTCTATTACGATAATTAGTATCTACAAAAGTATCAAAATATCTCATATCAAATTCAATAGCAGGCAAATTACCTACTGAATATCTAGAACGGCAATAGTCAATAGGAAGTTGCTATAAAACTAATCCAGTGCTAGATGGAACGATATAAGCGTAATAAGCTCCACATTTAATAACTTCAAGAGCCATATCGCCGCAAATCTTCTTAATATAAGAATTATCTAAATAATTTAAAATTCGCCAGAAATCTTTTACTGCCTTTGTCTCATTAATATCTTTGACGGTTGAGCCATCAGTATTATTAGACTAAATAGCAATAGCCCAATCATAACGATACATATTTGCAAAGTAATTACATACTCTTTGATAAATACCACTTACTCTAAAAAAGAAGCGTGATATTCTTCGCAGCTCTGGAATATCATTACGAATCAAAGCATCCATAACCATAGGTTTAGTATAAATGCGCTCACGGCTATATTTTTCATTACGACGACCATATGTATCCCATCTGAATGAACCAAGATTTAAAACTGCATCATCTAATGTCTTAACGCCAACTTTAATCTTTTTATATTCACTAGGACCAACCGCAGAATACTCTCGTGTTCCTCCAGTTATATCAAAACCTTTTTTATGTATCTATTCATTTCTGGTTAATTCTTCTTTTTCTAATTCCATACTTCACCTTCTTTCAATTAATATCCAGCCTTTCGCATTATATAATCGTAAGAAATTAAATTTTCTTCTGTATAAGGAATTTCTATTAAATGTAAATCGTGTAAAGCACAGAATCTACGTTTTTGATTATCATTATATTGCTACTGGTATAAACCACGTTTACCACCAAATTTATTACTGGCTTCATAATGTTGTTTACCTTGATATTCAATTAAAAAATCAATATTATTATCATCATCAAATATAACAAAATCAAAACGCAAAGGACGACCATTATGTGTTTTTAAATCTGGGAAAATATATTCCATTTTAAAATTCAGGCCGGCTTCTTCTAAGATTTCTCTAATCTTAATTTCCGCACGACTGGCATCCATATATTAAGTCTCCTTTCTTTATCTACAAATAAATTCCTCTTATTATTCTTTTAAAAATTAATTTAAAAGAATAATAAGAGTTGCCCGGCTTAATTCATAAACATCCAATCAGCAGCCCGGAATTTTTTCTTCTTTTTATCTTCTTCTACTTTTTTTATATAATATAAACCATATTCTAATGCAGAGAATTTATCTTTTTTAATACTTTTATTAGCTTGTTTTAAAATAATATTTAAACCTTCATTCTCTTCACGCAAATTCATAATCTCTTCACGCAATGAAGTGGTTAAACTAAAAGGTCTTAAATAATCAGAACGAGCTTCAGTAGTCATATTCTAACCTACTTTAGTAGTTAATAATTTCTATTTAGCAGTTCGTTCATCAATTAAAAATTTAATCTTGCCAGAATTTAATACTGACTAAGTAATACTGTGTGCTTCTGTATTAATTGGTGCATTAGCTTTCATCAAATATAAAACGTCTAATTCTGTACTATTGGTTTTATATTTTTTATATTCCTAAACCGCATCATCCTAAGTTCCACCATAAACTCCAAAATCAGGAATTACTTCAGAAGTTTCAGGATTGATCTAAGGCTTAACCATAAAATCTACTAAGCCAACGCCCAAACCATTAGCATCTATTACAATTCTACGAGCTTTATATTTATAATATAATTTTTTAAGCTTAATAGCCTAATCTTCAAAATGAGTATCATTCATAGTATAAATATTAACTAAACTCTTAATTGGTTCACCATGCGGCTACGGCGTTACTTTAAATACACAAACAACAGTATCGCATCCTTTACGGCCTACGTCAACACTTAATATATAATAAGATAATTTACTTGAACGGCCAGAAGCCTCATATTCAGGCTAATTCAATATTCTATTTCTATTAAATATTTCCGCATTAAAGAACGCATCTTCAACAGTACCAGACCAAATAGATTCATATTCACGCTCAAAAGAAGCTTCATTATAAGTTCCTTCATTCTTTTGGTCAGTAATGAATGTTTTCTATTGTAAGCCAACAGCTACAGGAGTTCGCCAAGTCCCGCCTAATACCATACATCTATCAGGCTAAGTAATCATACGAACCAATAAACCAATTAGTCTATCATAAGGATAAGTATTCTTATAACCAGCAGTAGTGATATAAATCTGAGATTTATTAACTGCTTCTTCTTCATGGGTTGTACCATCTTTAGCTCTACGAGGAATTGCCATAACTGGTATAATGACTTCACGCAAAATCTAATCATCAATACCTACACATTCTTCCATCAAGCCACCATGACGACGCTGACCACGAGTGCTTTCTCTAGCAGCTAAGTTATCAAGAACAGAGCCATTTTTAAATACATAGCGTACTTTATCTTTACTCTCTTGGCTCTTACCACGGCCCCAGTCAATTTCACGCCTGAAGCTAGGTATTAAATCACAAAGTTCATTAACTTTATCATGCAAAATACTAGCACCCTATTCCTTACCACCAGAAGTAACAAATAAGTGAACTCCAGGATAAAGAATACATCTAACCATTAAAGCCATAACTGATAAGAATGATTTAGAATAAGCACGAGGGAAAACTGCGTAAACATATTGATAACGCATTACACATCGTAGGAACACACGCTAATAAAAGAAGAATCTAAATTCTCCCTCTTTTGGCTCTGTACGCGTTCCTCGCACTAAAAAATCTACAAATAAATCTGGATATTCACGCCAAAAGGCAGTATATTTACGAATAATAGGCATTACAGCATTAATACGTTCTTCAGAAAGACCTATCTTTTTCCGACTAGTAGATAAGTCAAGTAAATCTTGTAATGCCATTAATCTTCTCTATCAGAGAAAGCATCTATATCTAACTCTGTCTCGTTATCTAAAAATTCACTAAAGTCTTCAATATCTTTATCTTCCAAAGTTTTTTCGATATCTTCAATAGACATATCAACATCATCAACAATTGTATCTTCGACGTTTTCTTTGGCTTCTTCATCTTCTTTAGCGTTTTGTTTTAATGCCTAATCAATCATATTGCCAAGATTAGTTTCTCGTTCAATTAAAGTACGGGTATATTTCTGCATATCTTTAATTGTAAAATCTACTTTATCATTTGGAGAATCAATATAATATCTTTCAATATAACCTTGTTTCTCACACATTTCTATTAATTCACCAACAGAATCAACGAAATCACCAGATTCTTCTTTATTTTGGGCAGCTGTGAATTTGCCAGACTTCATTAAAGAATCATACATTTTAATCATCTTTTGAGCGCCGTCTACATCACCTATGTCTAATAATTGATTAGATTTTAATGATGTCTTGCAAGCAAGTTTTAATGTATCAATATGGCCTGCTGACTAAATATCATAAGACTACATCATTTCATTAAACAGTTGCTCTAAGCGAACCCATTCATCTGGACTATAGCCTTTACCCCATTTTAAATATAAATATCGTTTATCTTCGTCAGTCAATTCTGCCCCTAGGTCAGGTATATCAAAATCCAATTTATCTTTAAAATAATCTTCTTGTTGATTCCCAAAATCTAGAGAGGGAGGAGTAGGGGCCGGTGGCTCTTTAAGTTCTTCTGTCGGTAAAGCAAATGAAGCACGTTGAATAGCAGTAGCTATATCCTATACATCATAGCCCTATTGCTTCATTGTCTCTTCTATTTTTTTATTTTGTAAATCTTGTAAGAATTGACTATCTTTCCATCTATAATCTTTCCATTGATTTAATTTCATTGCTGAGAGATAGCGACCTAAAATTGTCATTCCAGTAACTTTCGCTCTATCCTTAGCAAATTTACCCATTAACTAATTCCACTAATCAGGGATGTAGGGAACGTCACATTCTTGCAATATCCATAAATAAGTATCTGGTTTCCAATTATCCACATGCATTGTAATACATTTTTTGCATTGGGGTAATTTGCCATCGTTAGGATACTTATCTAAATTATTTGATGTATAAAACTAAGTTCCATCCATAGTTTTATTACATTTTTCACAATAATATTGTTTACCTTCGCTAGACAATAAATATTTCTCCTTTCATTAGGATTTCATTTTTTCTTTACGAGAACTATTTCGACATTTTTTACAAATACTATAAAATCCATCTTTACTTGTTTTATTTAAAGAGAAATACTTGTTATGGGCTAACTTTATTTGCCCGCATCGACTGCATTTTTTATACTTACCTTTTTCTTGTGTTGTATAATACCACTCTAAATATTTATCAACAGCTTTATCGGCAATAAGCTTTGGAATTTTATTACGGAATAAACTAGATATATATTCTAAGCTATGAGTAATATTAAATTCTTCTTGTAATACTTTTTGGATTTCTACATTTTGCAATCCATCAATTTTACATTCTACAATACGCATTAACATAGGATACTCAGCCAAAGCTTCATCGCAAGTGTTTTCAAAATCATAGATAAGATACCAAGTATCATCTTCAAAACGGTCCCAACTATCTTCTTTTAATCGTGAATAATTACATAAGATGCAAGAGCAAATTTCAGGATTCATTAATGAGACGCCTTCTGGAATTGGATATCCATCATCATCAAATACTTTTACATCTTCGTCTAGTCTAATTTTATATTTAGACCGAGTAAGTTTAACCGGCACTATTGGCTTTCGATAAGCATTTTTAATAACATATTGGTCTTTGCGCATTTCTATCAAGGCTCTTTTTATAGTGAAAGCATCTTTGCCACTCACTACTTTCATTTTTGCTTCCCAAGTTGTAATAGCATCTTTTAATTGTTTTAAGCTAGGAATTTCTTCTAAATCTTTTTTTGTAATTGTAACTTTTGGCTAAAATATCATATTTTTATCACTATTAATTAAATTATATATACCATCTTCACCATTCTCTAACTAGGAAACAAGACCCTCAAAAGAAGTTTCACGCTTATTAACTGTCATTAATCTATTATCAGTTAATATTTTCTTTTCTTTTTTTTCTTGTTTCTCCATACATAGAATTAGATAATCTGCGAGGATTTCTAAATACTTTTCATTAGGATTTGGATTTTCCTCTAAAATTTTTTTTACTAATTCATTTCGTTCTTCAGGAGTTTCAAGAGTATAATCTAATTTTATCAAGATTAATACCTCCAATCCTTCTAAAAAAATTATAACACAAAAAATTTGTAAAGTCAACCATGGCCAAAAATTTTTATGCGATTTGGTAAAAAAATTATATAAAATGTAAAATTGACAATTATAAAATTTTTTTGTATAATAATTATATAAAAATAAAGGAGATAATATTATGCGTAAACCTCGTGGTATTTTTGGAGCCATGGCTTCTAAAGCTAAACGTAGAACAACTAATAGTGCTACTAGAGCAGTTTATCAAATTATGTGGGGTGAAAATCCTAAACAGCAAGGAGCTTATAATCCCACTAAAGACTCCAAGAAAAAGTAAATATATTATATTTGAAAATTAAAGGAAGTGATTTAATGAAGTTTGTCCACGGGCTTCTTTTAGGTAGTAGTGCAGCTATTGGATTAGGTTGTGCGGCACGATTTATTTATAGCAAAATTGTTAAAGCAAAGTATTATAAAGAATTTAATAAAGCCCTTGATGATTTTTTGAATTTTAAGGATGATAAAAAATATATTGAACTTAATTGGGGATTAGAGAGCAAATATATTGGGCCGGGTATTGTTCATGTTATAAAGAGTCAGAGAGACTCAATGGCAATTGATTTATCTAAATATGAAGAAGAGGGTGATCCAATTGGTATTACTCTTGGTTCTAAAATCGTAGATAAGGAAGATCAATATATTATACCTGAAGTAGAAGTTTATCAATTTAAAAATGGATTTACCAATTATCGCTTCCATCAAGAACGAGGAGTAATTGACCCAAATGATGGTCTTGTTCCTTTTGACTAATTATTGTTAAGATTTTGTTAAGAAAAATTTTGACAAAGGACAAAAAATTTTGTAAAATAAATTATAAAAAATCAAGGGATGGCTCATACTCTCCCAGACATAGAAAGGAGTGAGTAGAATGCTTAAGACAGCATATACGAGAAAACTCGATACAGTTGGACGTTTAATGATTCCTTCTAAGCTTCGTGATGAACTACATATGGTAAATGGTCATAATTATGAATTTTATATTGATGAAGTAGATGGAAAGACTTTTTTGTGCATCGAATGCCCTGAAGCAAGCGATGCTGTAGCTCTTGCAAAAGAGACATTGGAATAGAATGGTTATCGAGTAATTAAAGATGATTAAGGCGAGAATTAAATTCTCGCCTATTTTTTTATTTCCGTTTTCTAAAATTAAAATTGAGTTTAGGAATTATTTCCGTGTTTTGAATTTGAAAAAGGTTTTAGAAATTAATTCCGTATTCTGAAATTAAAAATAAGTTTAGAAATTAATTTTCCAGGAAAACCATTTTCTTCCATTCCCAAAAAAATCCAGCCCGAAACGCACCCCCCCCAGTTTCTTCCAACTTCATTTGATTAAAGAGGTAAAGTCTATAGTCTTTCTTCATCTGAGTAAAGAGGTAAAGTACGTTCGCACCCTCCAAGAAAATTGGTAGGATCTGGCAAAAACAAGCCCCGAAAAAAAATCTAAAAAATTTATTGATTTTCCATTTTTTAGTATTGACTTTTCCTTGCAATCTGCTATAATCATAATCAGAAATTGACCCCATGGAACAACGAAAAACAGTCAAGAAAGTTTTCAAAAAAAACTTGAAAAAAACGCTTGACAAACAAAGCAAAGTGTGGTACAATTCAAAATGTCAAGAGGACAACAACAAACCACGCAAGTCCTTGACAGTGTAGTAAAATGACCGGCATGACGCGGATAGCACCGAACCGCCTGAACCTTGAAAACTGGATTTAAGCCGAACGTCTGCACCGCATAGCGGACGTAATGGTAGAACATGGAAAGTGCGGTGCAAGCTGTAGGGCAGTCCAACGCCTGCGGCACATAGACTCACGGACAGTTGACAACTAACAGTCAAATAATATGAAAAGGATTGGTACAATATGGTACATACAATAATCACTAGCAAGGAAACCAAGGAAAAGGCAATCAAAGAAGAACTCGTAGAGCAGGCAGAAGATATCTTGACATATGTCAAGCAGTACCATATGCTTGGCGATAGCTTCGACTGGGAGCATATGGTAGAAGAATACCATTGTTATGCGGCACAGAACATTGACGCATGGGATAGTCTGACATGGGCTATTGACAGTGCAGAATATGACCTTGAACACACAGACTACAATATGGACATGGAAACCGGCTGTCCGTGCCCCGAATATGATGCAATCTACCAGAGACTGAGAGACTTGCAGGATGAGGCCGAAGAATGGGCAGATGTCTTTGAGCATATGCTTGAGGACTTCTTTGACAACCTGTACACTCTGTTATATGGTGAAGAAGCATAAGCTTCTTCACCTACCAACCAACTAACATTTATTAGGAGGATTATTATGAATCGTATCAACAGAAGAAGTGCTCGCCTGAACGCCATGCAGAAGACTATTGTGCGTCTGAACAGTGCCACTAAGGAACTGGGTTATTCCGACCCCAAGCGTAAAGAGATGAACGCTCAGCGTGAATACCTTGCTCAGCAGATCGCTGAGGCTAGCTATACTATCTACTGGGCTAGGTACTATAGCCTGCTTACCAACAGCATTCAGGGTAAGGTGAAAAAGCTGACTGATGCCTATGGCTATTCTATGTATCTGGCTGAGGATATCGAGCGGCTGTCTAAGAATTGCCGCGGCTGGTGTATCGCAAATAGTCGCAATATCTGGTTGGCTGACTAAGCCAACCAGATACAGGAAAGGAGCAACATCATGTACAAAATCTATAATCTGAGCACTGGCAAGTATGGCATTCTTTACAAGAGCCTGAGTGCGGCACGGCACATGGCACGAGCCTACAGCCTGTGGGCACGGAACGAACGTGATGTCATTGACATGGAAACCGGCGAAGTCATGGCACAGTATTCTAATGGCACTGAGACCTATAGAGCCAAGGGTTAAAACCCTTGGCTTCCAATAGAAAGGATGGAATAATATGGAACTTAACAATCTCAATCCCTATGTTGAAATCCGCTTTCTGGACAAAAACAATGTTCAGACTGAATATTGCAAATGGCATTTGCCCTGCACATTCAACTGCCCTTGGCAGAACGCCTTTTATCGCGAACTGGAAGAAAAGCTCTATATTATGCAAGAGCTTGAAATCGTGGGCTTCGGCAGTAGGTCTGCGGTCTTTACTTCTGGTCTACTGACTACTTATCATTTTACAACATATCAGGTGGTGCAGGCAATCGAACATACTGCCGACCATCTGACGCTAGTAGTGAAGGACCTCTAAGGTCCTTCTACCGCTTTCAAACTGCACAATCGAGCACCTGAATCCAAAAGTCGAAAGGAAAAATTTGAAATGAAAAATATCAAACTTGCACTGACCCTATCCGGAATCATTATTATGCTCTGGATTTCTATTTCATTCTGTCAGGTGGTCCGCCACAATAACCCTGCTGACGGCAGACCTGAGTATTCAAGCTGGAATTTCTTCGTCATGATGGACGAGTAAAATGAGAGGGCGGAAAGCCCTCTCATAAAACAACAAACCAAATTAAAAATCAGAAAGGAAATATTGAAAATGATTAACGTAAGAACTATCAAGAAAATGCAGGACGGCGATACCCTGAACATCAAGAATGGGAAAATCAAAAAGTACAAGGGCGGTTTTCAGGTGAATGTAAAAACTTATGATGTTGATATTCCTGAAATGGCAATCTTTGCAGTGAAAATGCTTAATACTTTAGATGGTGGTTGCAGTATTCAATTCAAAAATGGAAAATATTACATCAGTAGCACAAAACACGCCTACACCAGACGTCAGGCTAGAGAAATTGCAAATGAAGTAGGCCAGAACATCATCTATGAATGGCAGAATCTGGCACATCAGGCGGTTTAATCCTGAAATCCCAAGGGCTGGAAATTGGAAACAGTTTCCAGCCCACTTTTCAAATCATCTTCTTTACTTCATCATCACTTTAATCAAATGAATTTGCCTGGGCGGGGCGTGGCGAAATTGCTATATCCACAGCAGGCTCGCCACGCCCCGCATTTTCCATTTAATACCATTTCCACATATTTCCAGCCAAATTCTTCCATATTTGACATTATGTTCCATTTCCCATAATCTACCACTTATGGTATATATTTCCATACCAAATATTACCAAAATCTTTGTGCATATTGACGAATAAAAAAATTTGACTTTCCTATTGACATTTGCTATAGGGTATGCTAGAATATAATTGTTCCAAGGGGAACGAAATAAAAATGAAACGAGGATACAAAAAATGACAATGGAAAAAATCGCCGAACTGTTGAGCAAATGGATTGACAATGACCATGATTTCAGTGCTGAGAGCATGAACAACTTCTGCAACACATATGCCCGCAACTATGATGAGTATATGGGTCTGTGGTACGCAGTCTGCGGTTGCATCGAGGAGGGTTGACATTATGTGGGAATTCGAGATGTTCAACGTCAACACGAATGAAACTGAAATTGCATATGGCTACTCCCTAGCAGACGCTAGGGAGAGAAGCCCCAAGTACCAGAACCGCGAATGGATTTGCTTAACGTCCACTTATATTGACTAAGGAGGAAATAAAAATGAAAATGTCTGAATTTGCAAAATATATCCTTGATAAGGAAATGCTGATTGATATGCTCAGTCGTTCCTCTTGCGATGTCTGCCCTTTTCAAATGGCTTGTCAAGATTCAGCTATTGATAATCCAGAAGAAACTTGTGAACAGTTCCTTAATCGTTGGATTGAAGATGATAGGAACGAGGGCTGAAGAGCCCTCTTCCAAAAGGAGGAAATTAGAATGGATATTACAAAATTGCAAGTTAGCAAACATATCAAGAATGACCGCTTAGACAGATATGTTCAAATTCAAATGAATACCGGCATAGGTAATCCGGTGGCTCAATTCAAATATCAAGGTAAATGGCAAATCCTTACAGACACAGGAGTGATTTTAATTACAGATATTGAAATGAAATTTCTAATCACATTATACTATGTCAACCTTGATAAAGCAACCGCCATTTTTAGAGCCAACGGGCAAATGCAGATGCCGAAAGCCCTATATAATACAATTCAAAAGAATATTGCCAAAAGGCTAGTTAGAAAATAGAAAGGAAAAATGAAAATGAAAATTGAGTACAGCCAGAAAAAAAGTGTTTGTGCATTTTGCTTCCCTTGACATTGGAACAGTATTCCGTGACCCTAGAACAGATACAATTCACATGAAAACAGAATCTCTTGACAATGAAGGCGATGAAATCAATGCTATTGATTTAGCTACCGGAGAATTTGATTGTTTCCCTGATGATACAAAAGTTTACACCGTAGAAGCTACATTAAATGTTAAGGAGTGGTAAATGTGAAAGGTTATCCAACTTGGAAATATCTAGTAATCAATCTTAATCCTGCTGAGGAAAATTGGCCACGAGTGTTTTTTGTAGATGCTTCGTGCCGCTCAGAAGCTGAGTATTATATTAAAAAACGCCTTGAAGAAAAATATATGATAGTCGATAAGTATAATGAATTTGTCGCAAAAATTCTTGACTATCCCGAAATTCCACACGATAAATTTTAGAAATGATTTGAATTTCCTCCCAATATTTTGGGAGGAAATCTTATTTGAAAATTATAAAAAAAAATAATATAATTTTTATATAAAAAAAATAATTTTTTATTTCTATTTTAATTCTATAATTTTCCAGTTGAAAAGTCAAATGCGGCAAATTTTAACAGTCCCATAATCTGGGAAAGCATTCGGTCCGGCCGCACACGCCCCATGCGGCCGGAATTTAGCCAATTAAAGTGCTAACGTAAAAAAGTTTTCCAAAATCTACCAATCTAGCTCTTGGAAATTTTTCCCAAAATCTTTGTGCAATTTGACGAATATTTTATGCTTGACTTCTGGTATGCCCTGTGCTATAATAAGGGTACAAAAGGAAAGGGGAATACAAAATGGAAAATACAATTGTGTCGTTTATCAATCAGCAGATGGAGTGGGCACGAGAGTACCCTGAGCAGGCTGAGCTGTATGAGCATAACGCATATGGGGCTCTTGTCTGGGAAATCCAGCGGACTAACGACCAAGATTTGATGGATATGTGGGAAGATAGATTCTATCCCGCATTTGAGAAAATCAAGAGGGGATTTTGAAATCCCCTCTATCCAAAAGAAAAGGAAAATGTGGAATGAAGATTTATATGGCTGGTGCTTTCTTCCGCCCTGAGACTAAAGAAAGAATTGATTCATATGTGGCTGGTTTCCGCCGGCTTGGGTATGATGTATATGTGCCGCAAGAACATACAATCCCGAATGCTTGGGATATGTCGCAGGAAAATTGGGCACGTGAAGTTTTCAAAATGGATATCGCGGCAATTCAAGACTGCGACATGGTTTTTGCTGTGTATGATGGTTTGTATTCTGATTCTGGAACAGCTTGGGAAATCGGATACGCCTATGCTCTTGGAAAAAATATCCAAATCAGTGTAGACCCTAAAGCAAAGGATATGTCAATTATGCCATTCGCAAGTGCCCGCGTGATTGAAAATTATAAAAATATCAAATTAGTTTGAAAAAACACTTGACAAATCCGGCTGAACCTGCTATAATAAAGATACTCCAAAAGAGAAAGGAAATGATAAAATGATTAAGGAAATTTGCTTCGATCTTGATGGAACTCTGGTTGACTTATACAATGTTCCTAACTGGTTGGAAATGCTTAGAGCATATGACCCTACACCCTATCAGACCGCCGAACCGCTTGTAGATATGGCAGAACTTGGGTGTCTGCTTCGTAGTCTCCAGAATTGCGGAATTAACGTTGCTGTTATCACTTGGCTTTCTAAAGAGCCGAACAAACAGTATGATGATGAAGTAAGAAAAGCAAAACGTGCTTGGCTGAAATCATATGGTTTTCCATTCGACAGTCTGCGGTGCGTAGCTTATGGAACGCCGAAACATAAGGTTGAAGCCGCAAGACTTGCCGCAGATGAAGAAGCCCTGATTTTTGATGATGACGCAAGAGTACGGCGTGATTGGGACTTGGGCGGGGCGATTGACCCGACTACAACAAACATTCTTGAAGTATTGAAAGAAATTCTGAACGGGCTGGAATAAAATCAGGGGACAAAAGTCCCCTGATAAAAAAGGAGAAATAAGTAATGAATGATGAACAACTTGAAATTTTGCTTGAAGAAGCAACAGACATTAGAATTTTGATTGCATTGGGTTAAAAGAAAGGATTGGTAAAAAATGAAATTTATTGCGTATGTTCGTGTTCAGACAGTCGTTCCTGTAGAAGTAGAAGTAGATGATAAATGGAAACCCATGGAAGATTATGGAAATGCTGAGGAAACGACCGAAGCACAAGATGATTGGTTTGAGGATGAATCATGGGATTTTCAAGATGCTGTGGAAGCGGCACTTGATGAAGCTAACGTTGATTATGAAGAAATTTCCTATATTGAAACAATGGCTGGAAATGAATGTCTTTCGATTTGAAAGAAAATGGGAATCCAGAATTTGGATTCCCATTTTCTTCCTTCCTATTGGAATTAGATGGAAAAACATTTGAGCTGGCTGTGATCGTGCGTCACAGCCAGAATTTAAGATTTTTAGCACTTTGCACAAATTTTTGCCCAAATTTTTGTGCAAAATGACAGTTGACTTTTCTCCCGGAATCAGTTATACTATAATTGTTCCAAGAGAGAATAACCAAATGAAAGGAAATGATATATTATGAAGAATCTGTATTGGAAACGCATTTATATGAAAATGAATGATGGTCAAGAGCCTATTCTGAATTGGTCTACTCAGCTTGTCTATTGCCCTGAACCGCCTGATCGTGAAACAATGACAATCAAAGATGCAACAGACTTCGCGGTAGCTATCAGCCGCCACTATGTCAATGGTTCTATCAAACGCGGCATTTTCAACAATAGAATCAAAAAATTCCATCTTGAAAATATAAGATATTGGAAAGGCGAAGATTACAAGCCCGAAAAAATTAGCTTCCCTGTTTCACGTGAAACAATTTACAATCCGCTTGATTATGATTTGAGTTTCAAGAGACTTTCGGAAGAACTTTCCGCCGAAGATTTTATTCACTGGATGAAAGACAATGGAATGAACACGTGCCCGATTATGAAATAAATGGTAGGCTTAACAGCCTACCATAAAAGAAAGGAATTGATAAAAATGTATATGGAAAGTGCTATCGTCGAAGCAATGAATTTGCAGGATTTGCACGATTATGTGAATAAAAAGACTCCGGAAGAATTGCAGACCCTGATTGACCTTGCAAAGAAGCGTATTAACAAACTTGACCAAGAGAAAGAAGAAAAATACATGGATGGAATCAGAAAAGCAATTCAGGCTTATCTGGATAATGTTGGAGATTTGACTTTCCATGTTGAATATGAAGATGAAGAAGGGCAGGACGCGGAAACAGAAATCACTGTAGACAGTACGAATCCGCCTGCTGCTGGTCAGGGAATTATTTACATTTAAGCGACCGCCGGTTGGGAAAAAAATTATAAAAAAAAATTCCCAACCGGCTTGACAAATTAAAAAAAATTTGATATAATAATAGTACCAAAAGGAAAGGAAATGATAATAATGACTGAAATTACTACTTATGAATGCGACTTCTGCGGGCAGGTGTTCGACGATGAAGCAGAATGTCTTCATCATGAATGGAAATGCAGATACGAAGATTTGTGTAAATCTGAAAACTGCGAACCTTTGAAACTGTTTGACCTTGAGGGCAAGGAAATTGAGGGGTTTAATTATCCGCAATGCGATGAAATTGAAGCTGTAGAAATTCATTCTTATGCCCAAGCACAATTTATCAATGATTATTTTGATGACATGGGCTATGAAGTTCCCATTAAAATTATAAATGGAATTGTTTCGCGCTATGGTCTGTGGTATTATGACTCTGAATATCGTTATGGCGAGTGGCGCAATTATGAAGAAATCCTTAAAGAGATTTTGGATATTGGAGTAAAATTTAATCAAAGGGCTTGACAAGCCCTTTGACCTGTAGTATAATTGATTTATCAAAAGGAAAGGAAATGATACAATGAATTATCAGGTTATTTTCATGGACAATGAGGGAACTGTTCAGGCGGGTATCTGGAATCAAGACAGAGATGAAATTATCTGCGGCTGTTGTGGTGCAACAATCGAATCAGGCGATTTTGTCCTGCTTCACATTTATGATGAATGGCTGAACATCACCGATGAAATCTGCGGAGACGATGGAGATATCCTTCACGAGATTGAAGAAAAAGTAGGCCGCATGACCACTTCAGAAATTGAAGCGATTCTTGATGGGAAGAAGGATTTTAACACATGAATTTCTTTTTATCTGTTATGTATGCTTGGCTTGCTGACAACAACATTAGTTATGTACTCTATGGAGCTGATGGGTCTAAGCTTGATAGTTATAGACCCGGAAGCCTTCCTGACCAGTTTATTCCAGAAGAAAAGAATATGAGGTTTTGCCCATTCCCCTATTGGGTCTGTTATCCTATTAACATTATGGGTGAGTATTGCGGTTGTTGGTGTTTTCTGGATGATGACTGGAACGCATCTGAAATTTTCCGGTCTGTTGCAAATTTAACAGAAATTGCCTGCGGCATGGAATGAAAATTCTTAAAAAATGGGCGGTTCATTTGAGCCGCCCGATGTCTTGCGCACCGGGCGGCATTTTAATTTTTGTGCAGATTGCACAATTTTTTCATGCAAATTTTGTGCATTTTGCCCATAGACAAAATTCCTGAAATGTGCTATACTACATAATGTCAGGAGGGGCTGGTAAAGCTTGCAACAAAACCCTGTCGAGTGCATAAGGAAGTCAAGAAAAAAGGTTGAAAAAAAATAAAAAAAAGTCTTGACAAACCCCACCTGATGTGATATAATTAAGTCAACAAGTGAGGGAAACACTTAAAAACCAGAAAGGAATTGATACTATGGATAAGATTAAGGCTCCCACCCGCAAGGAAATGTTCACCTCTGTTTCTGACTTCCTCGCCCAGCATGACGCAGATGAATCTCTGATTGACTTCATCAATCACCAGATTGAACTGCTGGACAATAAGAAGGAAAACAAGAAGCAGTCTCAGGAACAGGAGAAAAACGCCGCTTACACTGAACATATTTATGAGCAGATGGCGTTTGAACGCAAGTATGCAATCGCAGACCTGATGAAGGAACTGCCTGTTGTCTCTGAATATAATGCAGAGCATGAGACGGAACTTTCTTCTCAGAAGATGGCAAGCCTGATTAAGCCGCTGGTAGATAGTGGCAGGGTCGTCAAGACCACGGAGAAGCGTAGAGTGTTCTACACTAAGGCGTGATGAACCAAG
>ERZ808259.12-NODE-12-length-187081-cov-6.881423_pt1 | contig 187081 bp, 147 predicted proteins | sample MGYA00521279_ERZ808259 | MGnify/ENA primary metagenome ERZ808259 (study PRJEB31516, sample SAMN03275586) | gut metagenome | biome: mammalia-associated habitat; material: feces | host: Papio cynocephalus | place: Kenya | collected 2012-07-27 ...
AGAGCTGAGTTTAAACATCGAATTTACTAATTGGATATTTGCGGACATTCATTTTCCTTTTTCCACAAGTATGGAAGACCCGCAGGCCGTGGGGTTTTTCCTTGAGGCCGCCCCGCCTCAGGGGCAAATAATCTTCAAGACCTCCAGAAACTTTCTGAGCCTCCAGAAGTCCTCCGGAAGCCATACAGCCCTCCAAAGGCTCCAATTTATAGCCTCCGGAAGCCATACAGCCCTCTAAAGGCCCCATTTTATAGCCTCCGGAAGCCTTGTGAAACTCCCCAGGAAAATCTCTTCCCCCCCCCAAAAAAAAATCCTCGCCCGCGCCCCTTCAGAGAACCTTGAGGCGCGCGAAGCGCAGCAGGAGCTGCTTGCGGCCGGCGGTGTCGAAGAGCACGGTGGCGCGCGCGTCCATGCCGCCGCCCTCCACACGCTCCACCGTGCCCTGGCCGAAGCGCTCGTGCGCTATCCTCTGTCCGGCTCTCACCTCCACGCCCGATGATGACCCGCCGCCCGCTGCGGACGCGGAGGCCGGGATGCGCGTGGACAGGGATGCCATGCGGAGGCCTGGCTGCGGGGCCTGCAGGGGAGCGCCTGGCTGCGGGACGGGCCCGGAGCGGGACGTGCCCGGCCGGCCCGGGGGGAAGGCCTGGGCGCGGAAGGAAGACGGGGTCGGGGAGCCCGGGGAGGCTGCGTGCCCGCTGCGGCCGTTGACATGCAGGTAACGGGGGTCTATCTCGGCCAGGAAACGGCTGGGGGCGGAGAACTCCATGTGGCCGTAGCGCATGCGGCTGCGCGCCGAGGAGAGGGCCAGGTAACGGGCCGCGCGCGTCATGGCCACATAGAACAGGCGGCGCTCCTCCTCCAGGGCGCGCGCGTTGTCCTGACCCGCCTGGCTGGGAAACAGGCCCTCCTCCATCCCCGCCACGCACACGGCCTGGAACTCCAGCCCCTTGGAGGCGTGCACGGTCATCAGCGTCACGCGCCCGTCCCCGGCATCCCCGTCCCGGCCTTCGGCGGGGTCGGTGAGCAGGCTCACCTCCTGCAGCCAGTCGGCCGCCCCGGCGGGCAGCCCCTGCTCGCGCCGCTCCTGGACGAAGGTGCCGATGGAGTCGGTGAGCTCCTGCAGGTTCTGCTGCCTCTGGAGGTCGTCGAGCCCGGAGCCCTGGAACACCTCGGCCTGCATCCCGCTCAGGGAGAGTGCCTGGAGCGCGAGCCTGTAGGCATCTGCCCCAGCCTCCATGGACTCGCGCAACTGCGCGACGAGCGTGGCAAAGGCCGCGAGCCTCCTGGCGGGGGCGGCCGCGAGGCCGTGCCCCTGGGGGGCGGCCACCACCTCCCAGGGGCTCACGCCCCCCCGGGCCGCCGCCTGCCACACGCGCTCCAGGGTGGCCTCGCCTATGCCGCGCGCGGGGTAGTTGATGACGCGGCGCAGGGCCGTCTCGTCCCTGGGGTTGACGCAGAGGCGCAGGTAGGCGATGGCGTCCTTGACCTCCTTGCGCTGGTAGAAGGACAGGCCGCCGTAGATGTGGTAGGGGATGTCCCTGCGCCGCAGTTCCTCCTCCAGGCTGCGGCTCTGCGAGTTGGTGCGGTACAGGATGGCCATCTGGCTGTAGGGCAGGCGCTCCTCCCGGTGCAGGCGCGTGAGGTGGCGCGCCAGGGTGGCGGCCTCGTCCTGGTCGCTGTAGGTGTGGAAGACCTCGATGGGACTGCCCTGGTCGCCCAGGCTGAACACCTGCTTGGGGATCTGCCCCTGGTTGTGGCCTATGAGGCTGCTGGCCGCCTCCACGATGGTGCGGGTGGAGCGGTAGTTGCGCTCGAGCCTGAAGAGGCGCGCTCCGGGGTAGGCATCGCGGAAGTGCAGGATGTTGTCTATCTCGGCCCCCCGGAAGCTGTAGATGCTCTGCGCGTCGTCGCCCACCACGCACACGCGCTGGCGCTCGCGGGTGAGCAGCAGCACGATCTGGTGCTGGGCGTAGTTGGTGTCCTGGTACTCGTCCACGAGCACGTAGTGGTAGAGGTCCTGGTAGCGGCGGGCCGCCCCGGGGTGGTCGCGCAGGAGCAGCCAGGCGTTGACCAGGATGTCGTCGAAGTCCATGGCGCCGGCCTGGCGCAGGCGGTCCTGGTACTCGCGCCAGATGCGCCCCACGGCGGGCATGCCGGCGGCCTGGTCGGCCTGGGCCAGGGCGGCGGGGTACTGGCCGGGCTGCAGCAGCATGTTCTTGGCGCGGCTGATGCGGCCTAGGACGGCCTGGGGCTTGTACTGCCTCTTCCTGTCGAGCCCGAGCCCCCCGATGACCTGCCCCAGGAGGCTCTCGCTGTCGGAGGTGTCGTAGATGGTGTAGTCGGCCGGGTAGCCGATGGCCTGGTGCTCGCGGCGCAGGATGCGGGCCAGGACGCTGTGGAAGGTGCCCATGGTGATGCGCGCGGCTGCCCCGGGGCCCACCAGGGCAGCCACGCGCTGCTTCATCTCCAGGGCGGCCTTGTTGGTGAAGGTCAAGGCCATGATGTGCTGCGGCTCCATGCCCTCGTGGCTCAGCAGCCAGGCTATCTTGGCCGTCAGCACGCGTGTCTTGCCGCTGCCCGCCCCGGCGATGACGAGCGAGGGCGCGTCGGTGCAGCACACGGCCTCGCGCTGCCGGGGGTTCAGGAGGGCCAGGCAGGGGTCGCCCGTCCCGTCCCCCGGGGTGCCTGTCCCGCTGTGGGGTGCTTCTTGGGGGCTGTGGGGCTGGGCCTGGAGCCCGTCCCCCGGGGTGCCTGTCCCGTGGGCCGCTTCTTGGGGGCTGGTGTGTGTGTGGTCCATCTCTCTCTCTCTCTCTTCTCTCTTTGTCGTGGTTCCGTCTTTCTTTCTTGGGGGGCTTCTCTTTTCCCCCGTGGGGGGCGGGTCTCTTTTTTCTCTTCTCGCAAATGAGTCTCTCTTCTCACAAATCACTAATGAGTTTCTCTTCTCACTAATGAACTGAAATAGAAATCAGAAATCTCCTCCTCTTCCTTTTCTCTTCCTCTCTTTCTCTTCCTCTCTCCTGTCCCTTTCTCCTGTCTCTCCCTTCTCTCTCCGGGTTCTTCTTTTGGGGGTTCGGTTTTTCGGTTCTCCCGCTTTCCTCTTCTCTTCTCTTTGCTTTCTCCCTCTCCCGCCTCTTCCCCTCCCCGTGGGGCTTTGTCTTGTTACAGCCATGAGGCTGTGACCACCGCGCGCACAAGCGCGTAGGAGAGTGACACCGAGGCCATGAGGAAGATGGCGGGGAGGGTGGACCTCATGTATCCCGAGGCCGTGTGCCGTGCCGTGCCGTAGTCGCAGCGGGGGAGCCGGCTGCGGCAGACCCTGTGGCACACAAGCCAGAAGAGCGCGCCGGAGAGGGTGCCGAAGAGTGCACCGCACAGGATGTCGAGGGGGTAGTGGACGCCCAGGTAGAGGCGCGTGTAGCTGGACAGCGCGGCCCAGAGGAACAGCAGGACGCCCGTGGGGGCGTGGCGGAAGACCAGGGTGAAGAACATGGCCGCGCCGAAGGTGTTGGCGGCATGGCTGGATATGAAGCCGTACATGCCGCCCCGGTAGCCGTGCACCACATCCACCAGGGCCCCGAGCCCCGGCTCGCGGGTGGGGCGGAGCCTGTGGAAAAGGGGCTTGCACAGGCTGCTGGAGAACTGGTCGGTGAAGGCCACAAGCAGGACGGCCGCCAGGATCACGGTGGCGCACACGGCGGGGCGGCGGTTGCGCAGGAGCACATAGACGATGCCCGCCAGCAGGGGTGCCCAGGTGAGCGTCTGGGTGAGCGTCCACATGAGCGCGTCCAGGAAGAGCGAGCCGCTCCCGTTGAGGGCGAGCAGCATGTGGCGGTCAAGGGCTGTCAGGTGGTCGAGCATGGGCGTGTGTGTGTGTGCGTGGGGGGCGGCCAGGGGCTGCCGGGTGGCCGGGCTTGGGTGTGTGTGTGTGGCCTGTCCAGGGGCTTCCCTGTGGTTATATGACGGTGAAGTGTTTCTTCTCTATCCAGCCCACCTTGCCGTCCGCTATCTCTATCTCGGCCCAGTCCCTCAGGCTGTTGTCGCGGATTTCCACGCGTGTGCCCTCGTGCAGGAGGAACAGGTCGTTGCCGCTCCCGGAGGGCGTGCTCTTGACCGTGACCACGGGCGAGACGACTATGGCCGCGTCGTGGCGGCCAGCCTCGTGCCTCTGGTACAGGGCGCACGCGTTGCCCAGGAGGCAGAGCAGCAGCAGGATGGCCGAGGCGAAGAACCCTCCCTTGCGCACGGGGACGCTGCCCCCCCGCAGGAAGGCGGCCAGCGCCAGCATGGCCAGGGTGAAGAGGGTGAGGCATGCCCATGCCCACTGGCTCAGGTTGAGCATGCCGGCCGCGCGCCGCAGGAGGGTGACCATCACGAAGTCGTGCTTGGCGTTGATGCGGTCGATGGTCTTCCCGCGCGCCAGCTGGAGGTTGGCCCTGGTGTCCTCGTCGGCGGGATCGAGCTTGAGCGCGCGCTCGAACCACAGGACGCTCTGCGCCATGCTGTCCATGCGGTAGTAGGCGCACCCCAGGTTGTAGCACACGCTTGCCGACTCCACGCTGCCGGCCACCCGGGCGTACAGCCGCGCGGCCTGCTCGTACCTTTTCCCGGCATAAGCCTCGTCGGCCTGTGCCTTCATGCTGTCCAGGGCGGCCGTGCCGCGTGCCCCGCACAGGGCGGGGAGCAGCAGCCCCAGCAGGCAGGATAAAACGGTCTTCTTCGTCGTCATCTCTCTTCTCTGTCCCTTCTCTCTCTAATATATATATGTGTGTGTGTCTTCTGTCTTCTTCTCTCTTGTGATTATCCCTTCCCTCTTCCTTCTCTCTTCTCTCTCACCAGGATGAGTGCGCCCAAGACAATGTGCCAGCCACTTCTTCTTTTTCCCTTCTTTCTCTTCCCTTCTCCCTTCCTGTTCCCCAGCTGTCTCTCCCTCGCTTACTTGTCCTTTCTGATGGCGGCGTCCAGGCGGTTGATGCAGTCGGAGGCCATGGTGTACGTCTTCTCCATCTTGGCGGAGGGGTCTCCCGGCGCGAAGCGCGCGAACTCGCACTCGGCCACCGCGTCCATGTATTCCCTGACCAGGCTGTCGGGCACATGGTGCGCGGCCATCGCCCCGGCCACGTTCTCCTTGGTGATCTCACTCATGGGCATGCCCAGCTTGTCGGCGGCATAGCCCAGCAGGGCGCGCATGACTTCCTCGTAGAAGGGGTCGCGCTGTCCCTTCCGCATCATCCGCCCGGCGTTGTGCAGGCGCCTGCCGGCCACTCTCCCGGCCTTCCTGCGCCCTCCATGTCCGGCGAGCCCCCTGGCGGCCAGCAGCCCGCACAGGGTCACGAGCAGCAGCGCGGGGTAGGCGAGCCAGTACGCGCTGCTCCCGAAGGCCATGGGGCCTCCCCGGCGCGCGTGCGTGCCGCCCGTCTTGATGTAGCGTATGTCGCTGCCCAGCACCTTCAGGTCTTCCTGGCCTCCGTCTGCCGTGGCGGGCTGTCCGCTCCCCTTGGCCACGGTGATGCTCATGGAGTCGGTGCGGAGGGTCCTGTAGGCACGGCTCTCCAGGTCAAAGTAGGTGAACTCGACCGCCGGTATGTGGAACGTGCCGCTGTGGCGCGGGACTGCCACGTAGTCGTAGACCTTGTTGCCCTTGGCGCCCTTGGCGGTGCAGGTGGTGCGGTCGGTCTCCTTGGGGTCATAGAGCTCGAAGTCCTGCGGGAGGCTGACCTTGGGGGCCGACATGAGCTTCATGTTGCCGTAGCCGCTCACCACCAGGCGCAGGGTGGCCGCGTCGTTGGCCTTTATCTCCCGGGGGGTGAGGCTGCCCGAGATGGCGAAGTGCCCCACGGCTCCCGTGAAGCCCTCGGGTTTGGGCGTGGGAAGGGGCATGACCTCCAGTTCGCACGGTGGGGCGGTGATGGACTTCCTCACCACCTGGGAGAGGCTGCCTCCGCCGAAGAACACGTCGAAGGGGTCTGCGCTGGTGTTCTGCACCTCGACCTGGGTGTCGAAGGTCACGCTGGGTATCCTGAGCCTGCCCGCCCTCTGGGGGAAGAGGACGTACTGCCGCCAGACGGCCGTGCCGTAGTTGTGGCCGCCCACGCGCTCGTACTTGAGCGACATCTGCTGCCTGGAGTCCAGCTCCTGCACGTGGAAGCCGTCCAGCTGGGGTATCTCGCCGGCTATCTGCTGGACGTTGACCAGGGTGTAGAGCTTGTAGGTGAGGAGCACCGCCTCCTGCTCATAGACCCTGGTCTTGCTGGCCGTGACGGTCATGTACAGGTCCCTGGGCCCGATGCCGGACGCCTGCCTCCCCGCCCCCCGGCTGTCCTGTGCCGGGCGGCTCCTGCGGCCGCCGCCCTGCCCGCCGCCGTTTCCCTGGGCCGAGGCCGGGAGCACCTCGACGCTGGCCGTGTTGCTCTTGACGCTCTTCCCGTTGACCTTGACGGTGGCGGCCGGCAGCCTGTGCGTGCCCTCCTTGGTGGCCACCAGGGTGTAGGTGAAAGTCATCGTGCTGCTCTGGGCGGTCTTCCCGTTGACCATCGTGAAGCTGCTGCTGCGGCTGGTGCTGGGGCCATAGACCACCTCGAAGCCGGGGAATCCGCCCACGTGGATGTCCTCCACATCGGCCGTGTTGGCCACGTACCTCACGTGTATCTGCTGCCCCACCTCGGCCTGGCGGGGCGCCTTGATCCTGAGTGTCACCTGCGCGGCGGCCGCTGTGGCGGCGGCCATGCAGGCGATTGCAAGTAATGTCTTCCTCATGTCCTGTGTGTCACCATTGTTTCTGCAGATGTTTCTGGTGGGGTTGCCGCAGGGCCTTCTGCAGCCGCTCCTGGGTCTCCTTCTCGTCCTGCATGGCCGCCTTGAGCATCTGCTCGGCGTTCTCGCGGCTCATCTGCTGCGGGTCGGGCTGCTGCTGCCTCTCCTTTTCGCGGTTGTCGCGCTTCTCTTGCTTCTCCTTCTGCTGCTGTTGCTTGTCCTGCTGCTTCTTCTGGTCTTGCCCGTCCGAGTCCTGCTTCTGGTCCTTGCGGTCTTGTCCGCCCCCGTTCTTCTTGAGCTGGTACAGGCACAGGGCGTAGTTGTAGCGTGTCTCGGCGGAGTGGGGGTTGTTGCGCAGGGACTGGCGGTAGCACTCGAGGGCCTTGCCGGGCTGCTTGGCGGCCTGCAGGAGCACGCCCATGTTGTGGTACATCTGCGCCAGCCTGAGCTTGTTCTTCTCCAGCTTGACTGCGGTCTCGTACTCCTTCATGGCGTCCTTTGCCTTTGACTGCATCATCAGCGCGTTGCCCAGGTTGTAGTGGGCGCGCGCGTTGGCGTTGTCGGCCTCTATGGATTTCTGGTATTGCACCTGGGCCTTGGCATAGGCCGTGTCGCGCATCAGGCGGTTGCCCCTGCGCATGTAGTCCCTGCTGTTCTGCGCCATGGACGGGACTGCCGCCATGGCCAGGCAGAGAAGGAATGTGGGTATGTGTCTCATGACTTTGTCCTCCTGGTCGGGTGTGTGTATGTCATGGCCTTGTCCTCCTGGTGAAGAGTCTCGAGAGGTTGAGGTGGCTGTTCGCCCTCTCCGCCAGCAGGATGTCCATCAGCAGGAACACCAGTCCCAGGAGCACAAATCCCTGGAACTGCTCGTCGTAGTCCTTGTACACCTGGCTTTCCATGCGCGTCCTGGCCAGGCGGTTGACCTGCTCGTCAAGTTTCGCCTGCGCCGAGCTGCTGTTGTCCACATAGATGTAGGAGCCGTTGCCTGCCTTGGCTATCTCGCGGCACATGTCCTCGTTGAGCTTGGAGACGACCACGTTGCCCTCCTCGTCCTGGAAATAGCTGGACGAGCCGGGCTGGGGGACGGGGGCGCCGCCGGGCGATCCGATGCCCAGCACATACACGCGCATTCCCTTCCGGGCGGCATTCCGGGCGGCCTCCACGGCTCCTCCCTCGTTGTCCTCGCCGTCTGTGATGACGAAGATGGCGCGGCTCACGCCCTCCTGGCTGGTGAAGCTGCGTGTGGCCAGGTCGATGGCTGCGGCGATGTCCGTGCCCTGCACGCTGACCATGGCGGGCGATATGGTCTCCAGGAACATCCTGGCGCTCACATAGTCGCTGGTGATGGGCAGTTGCGTGAACGCCTGTCCGGCATAGACGATCAGCCCCACCTTGTCGTCCTTCATGTTCTCCACCATGTTGCTTATCATCATCTTGGCTTTCTCCAGGCGGTTGGGCTTCACGTCCTCGGCCAGCATGGAGTTGCTCACGTCCAGGGCGATGAGGGCCTCGATGCCCTGCCGCTCCTGCTTTTCCATCCTTGTCCCGAACTGCGGGCGGGCCAGGGCGACGACGAATGAGGCGAGGGCCAGCTGGCACAGCCAGAACTTCACTTCGGGCCGCCAGCGCGACAGGCCCGCGAAGAGCCGCCCGAGCAGCTCCGGGTCGCCGTATGTGCGCAGGTCTTTCCTCTTGGCGTACATGGCGTAGCCGTGCACCAGCGCCAGGAAGGCTATGCCCGCGAGCAGGTATAGGTATTGTGGATTCTCGAATCTGAACATAATCTTTTTCCCTCTCTCTCTCTCTTCTTCCCCTCTCTTCTCTTCTATGTGTCGTTTGTCGTTCTCTCTCTTCTCGCCAATGTGCCGGTTGTGGAACCCTGGTGATGTGCCGTTATGGGATGCGTCTCAGCAAGGTGTCGCGCAGCACCATCTCCAGTATCAGGGCCAGCACGGAGACGAGCAGGAAGGGGAAGAACGCCTCGTAGCGCCTGGAGTACTTCCTCACGTCCATCTTGGTCTTCTCCAGCCGGTCGATCTGGCGGTACACCTCGCGCAGCTTCCCGGTGTTTCCGGCCCGGTAGAACTCGCCGTCGGTCCTGGCGGCTATGGCCTTCAGGGTCTTTGTGTCGATTTCCACGGGTATGTTCTGGTACATGGTCTGTCCTGCCACGCGGAAGGGGTAGGGCGCGCTTCCGTTGCTGCCCACTCCGATTGTGTATACCCTGATGCCGAAGCTCCTGGCGATGTCGGCCGCCGTGCCGGGGCTTATCTGCCCGCAGTTGTTCGTGCCGTCGGTGAGCAGGATGATGACCTTGCTTTTTGCCTTGCTGTCCTTGAGGCGCGTCACGGCGTTGGCGATGCCCATGCCGATGGCTGTCCCGTCCGCTATCAGGCCGCGCTCGGCCATGTCTGCCCTCATGCCGTTCAGCAGGTTGAGCAGCACGGCGTGGTCAACGGTCATGGGGCATTGGGTGTAGGCTTCGCCCGCGAAGAGCGTGAGGCCGATGTTGTCGTCGGGCCGTCCGTTTATGAACTCCACGGCCACTTGCTTGGCCGCTTCTATGCGGTTGGGCTTCAAGTCCTCGGCCAGCATGCTGGTGCTCACGTCCATGCAGAGCATGATGTCGATCCCCTCTATGTGCCTTGTGCTCCAGTCGTCCGAGGTCTGCGGGCGTGCCAGGGCCACGATGGCCGTGGCCAGGCAGACGAGGCGGCACAGGAAAGGCAGGTGTACGAGCCTTTGCCTGAACGACTTGTGCATGTGTATGAATGGTGCTGTCGTGCTTACCGACACGCTGGGTGCCTGCCTCAGATGGCAGAGCAGGTACCAGGCTGTGTATGGTGCCAGCAGGAGCAGCAGGAAGAGGTATTCTGAGTTGGCAAATGTCATGGTCTTGGTTCTCGACTTCTTGTGTTATGTCAGCAGGCCGGCCACGCGCCATACGGCGTAGGCCACCAGGGCCAGCGCGAGCGCGAGCAGCAGGACGGACGCCGTCTGCATGGCGCGTGCCTGGTTCATGCGCCTGGTGTCTGTCTCCCTGATGACTTCGGGCTCGGGCTTCGCGTTGGGGTCGGCCTCCTGCTTTGTCTGGTTGATGTATTCCACGGCGGCCATCAGGTTGGCGTCATTCTCGTTGACGAGCGTGGTGTATTTGGCAAACTTCACCAGGTCGGCCGTGTTGAAGATTTCCCTCAGCTCGCGCAGCGACTCCTCGTCGTTCTCCCGCACCAGCCTGTCGATGATCTCGGCCGAGGTCATCTCCATGGCGTTGAACCCGTAGCGGCTCTGTATGTATGTGCGCAGGGTGTCGGTCAGTTGCGTGTAGTACTCCTTGCTGTCGCCGCCGGCCAGGTCGCGGTTACCCTTGATGCGCTCGATCTCCTCCATTGCCACTTGGTGCGGGGGCAGGCGCTTCTTGCGGCGTATGATGCGCACGATGGGCTTTCCCTTGCGCGCGCGGTCATACAGGGTGTAGGCCATGGCGAGCAGCAGCACGCAGAGGAAGGAGCAGCAGATGGCCGGACACCAGTCGGCCCAGCTGAACTCGGGCTCCATATAGGTGTAGGGCGGGTAGAACTTGTCCAGGTGCGCGGTGTCCAGGGGCTCGACGGGAAGCACCTTCAGGGCAAGGCTTTTCGTGCGGTAGGCTTTCCCGTCGACCGTGGCCTCGAATGGGGGGAGGCAATACAGCGAGGAGTCCCACGCGGCCACCATGATCCTTTGGGTCACTTCGACGCGCTTGCCCTCGTTGAGCAGGGAGGTGTCGGGCGTGCTTGCGGATATGATTTCCACGTTGGGCATCAGCTCGTCCCCCGCCTTGAGTTGGGGGAGCGCTGCCTTTTGTCCCTTGCCGCAAGTCAGGTCCAGGGTAATCCCCGTCTGTTCGCCTATCAACAGCTCCAGGGAGTCTATCCTGGCCTCAAACTGCACTTGCGCGCTTGCCGGCAAGAGCCATGCGCACAGGAGCATGAGTGTCAGGGCTGTCCTTTTCTGCCCGGGTAAATGTCTGTCCATTGTTATCAGTTCCTTTTTGCGAAGAGAGACATCAGGGCGGCCACATAGTCGCCGTCGGTACGGACGCTCACGGCGTCCACATTGCTGCGGTTGAAGATGTCGGTGAGCCTCTCCTTCTGTTTCTTCCACCACAGGGCGTGCTCGCGGCGCACCTGCCGGCTTCCGGTGTCCACGATGATTTCCTGCCCGGTCTCGTTGTCCTTCATCTTCATGAGCCCCACGTCTGGAAGTTCGGCCAGTCGCCGGTCATAGACCTGTATGGCCACCATGTCGTGCTTGCGGTTGGCGATGGTGAGAGCCTGCCGGAAGTCGCCCTTGTCCAGGAAGTCGCTCAGCAGGAATGCAGTGCACCTGCGTTTGATGGCGCGCGTCAGGTATTCGATGGCCCCCCGGATGTCGGTACGCTGGCTTTCGGGCTTGAAGTCCAGCAGTTCGCGTATGATGCAGAGGATGTGCTTCCTGCCCTTCTTGGGGGGGATGAATTTCTCGATTCTGTCGGAGAAGAAGATGACGCCTATCTTGTCGTTGTTCTGTATGGCCGAGAAGGCCAGCGTGGCTCCTATCTCGGTGAGCATGTCGCGCTTCATCTGCTTTTGGGTGCCGAAGTTGAGGCTTCCGCTCACATCCACCAGCAGCATGACGGTCAGTTCCCTTTCCTCCTCGAACACCTTGACGTAGGGCTTGTTGAAGCGCGCGGTCACATTCCATTCTATGTCGCGTATGTCGTCCCCGTACTGGTATTCCCTCACCTCCGAGAATGTCATCCCGCGCCCCTTGAAGGCCGAGTGGTACTCTCCGGCGAAGATGTTGTCGCTCAAGCCACGGGTCTTGATCTCTATCTGCCTGACGCGTTTGAGAATCTCAGATGTCTCCATCGCACTCTGTTTGCTTGTCCTTTGTGTGGCTGTGCCCGCTTGTGCCTCAGGGCACCTCCACCTTGTTTACAATCTTGCTCACCAGTTCCTCGCTGGTCACGTTGTTGGCCTCGGCCTCATAGGTGAGTCCGATACGGTGGCGCAGGACATCGTGGGCCACGGCGCGCACGTCCTCGGGTATCACGTATCCCCGGCGCTTGAGGAAGGCGTAGGCGCGCGCCGCCAGGGCCAGGTTGATGCTGGCGCGGGGTGAGGCGCCGAACTCGATGTAGTCCCGGATGTCCTTCAGGCCGTATTTCTCGGGGTAGCGGGTGCAGAAGACGATGTCGGATATGTATTGCTCGATTTTCTCGTCCACATACACGCTGCGCACGACCTCGCGTGCCTTCTCCACATCCTGTGTGGTCACCACGGGCTCCACCTTTGTCCTTTCCCCGCTGATGTTCTGGCGTATGATGAGTTTCTCCTCTTCCTGCTTGGGGTAGCCGATGATTACCTTGAGCATGAAGCGGTCCACCTGTGCCTCGGGCAGCGGGTAGGTGCCTTCCTGCTCGATGGGGTTCTGCGTGGCCAGCACCAGGAAGGGGCTGGGCAGGTCGAAGGTCTGCTTGCCTATGGTCACCTGCCGCTCCTGCATGGCCTCCAGCAACGCGCTCTGCACCTTGGCCGGGGCACGGTTGATTTCGTCGGCCAGCACGAAGTTGGCGAACACGGGGCCGCGCTCCACCACGAACTTCTCGTCCTTCTGGCTGTATATCATGGTGCCTATCACGTCGGCGGGAAGCAGGTCGGGGGTGAACTGTATGCGGCTGAACTTGGCCTCTATCAGTTGCGAGAGGGTCTTGATGGCCTTGGTCTTGGCCAGGCCGGGCACGCCCTCGAGCAGGATGTGCCCGTCGCTGAGCAGTCCTATGAGCAGCGATTCCACCAGGTGCTTCTGTCCCACAATCACCCGGCTCATGCCTGTCACCAGGTTGGTAACGAAAGGGCTCTGCCTTTCTATCCGCTCGTTCAGGGCGCGGATGTCTATTGATTCTGCCATAATATTATAATGTAGTATTTTGTTTTCTTTTCCCCCTTTTTCCCCTTTCTGATAGGTCGTGCAAAAATACGGCTTTTGGTACGGATGAGCCACATGTGAAGTGCAAAAAAGCGTTACCCCGCATGTGGCTTACTGTTAAATGTGTTTAATTGCCCCACCTGCGCTTATTTGCCTTTGGGGGTGAGTTCGGGCAGTTTCACCCCGTGCCCGACGGGGATGTTGTCGGGGTTGTCAAACTGGTTCAGGGCTTTTATGTACTCCACGGCCTCCTTGCTGCCGTATTCCTGCATGGCTATTCTGTAGAGGTTGTCACCCCGCCGCATGGCTCTGGTCTTGCGTATGCCGGTGATGAGGTATTTCCCCCCTTCCACTTGCGGAAAACCCTTGGATGCCTGTATGAGGCGGCTCCTGTTGTCCTGCCCGGCCTTTTCCGGTGAGCCTTCCTCAGTCTCAGTCATCCGGGCGCGGCCCGGACTTGTGGGTATGGGCGCCCCGGCCTGGGCGTCTTGCGGTGTTGTGGGGGGCTCGCTCCCGTTCCCGTCCTCTTTCTCGCTTCCTGTTTGTGGCACGGGCGGGATGCCCTGCGGGGCGCCCCCGTCTGTCTCCGGCTTTTCCTGTCTGTTCCCGGCGGGCTGTTCTTCCTGCCCGTCGGCGGGGGGCAGGCATAGCCAGCTCATGTTCACAAGCCTCAGGTATCCGGTTATGTAGCATGCGATCATCAGCAGTATGGCCACCAGTGTGAGGAAAAGGGTGCGCCACACGTTGTGCCTGGGGACGGCGGCGTTTTCCCGCTCCCTGTGGGCGGCGGCCAGGATGGCGGCCGGCTCGTCCCGCGCAGCCTCATTCCCTGGCTTGGCTGGTTCTTCTCGTTGTGTGACGGGTGCGGGCTGCTCTTCCTGGTTTTCCCTGCCGCTCGCCTCCTCTGTACGGGGCCCGCCCCCGCTCCCGCAGGGGCTGGCGGGGGGCTCTTCCCTGGTGTCCGTTCTCTCTGGCTGTTCCTTGGCGGTGGGCTCTTCTTCCTCCCTGTCCTTCCGGGGCGGGATGTCCTGCCTGGGTGCCTGGGCCTGGGTGTCTTGCGGGGGTGTCTGGGCCTGGGTGTCTTGCCGCTCCGTGGGGGTGGCCGTGGTGTCTTCCTCGCGGGCTGTGGGTGGGTCGGCCGTTTTCTCTTCACTTGCCCTGTCTGCCTCCCCGGCCTGTGTGGGTAGGCTGCCGTTCCCTGCCTCCCCGGACGTGGCGGGCGCCTTTTCCCCGTTGTCCTGGTCAGAGGCCGGGTACCTCCTGTCTATCTTTTCCATTTCCTCGGCGGTCGTCCCCTCGTTGAGGATGACCGTCTGGAAGTCAGAGAAGGGCTTGTTCACCAGTTCCTTCAGGGCATTGTCGGGCAGGAAGCCAATCTTGGCGTGCCCCGAGATGGTGAAGCGTTCCCCCGTGTTCACGTTCACACTCTCGCGCTCCTGTACCTCCACCATCTTGAAGGTGCCGAGCGCTTTCACCTTGACGGATTTCTCCTTCAGGATACTCTTGCCCAGCGTGTCGAAGAATGTGCGCACAAACGCCTCGGCGTCCTTGCGCGGCATCCCGGTGCTGTTGGCCAGTTCGGCCGCCAGTTCTTGCCAGTTTATCTTCTTTCCGCTCATTCCTTTGCGTTTTTCTGGTTGACACGTTCCTTGAGGGTTTGCACGGGCTTGAACCCCACCACAATCTTTGGGGGGACAAGCATTCTCTGCTTGGTGGACGGGTTGACGATGACGCGCTCCATCTTGCGCTTGACCTCAAACTGCCCGAAGCCCGATATGGCTATTGTGTCCTCCTCGGCCAGGTGTGCCGACAGGGAGGCGACCAGGGCATTGGCGCATGCCGCGGCTTCTTTGGCCGGGAGATTGGCCTGTATGCTCAGCTCGTTGATGAATTCCTTGTTGTTCATTGGTCGTTTTTGTGTTCTTCTCGTGTTGGCGGCACGCGCTCGGCAGGGGTTGCCACGCGGTGGCCGTACAGGTCAAAGTCATCGGCGCTGTCTATCCTTACCCACTGGAATGACCCGACGGGCAGGTCGAGCCCCCCGTCGGCATGGATGAGCACTTCGGGGTCTACCTCGGGCGAGTCAAACTCGGTGCGTCCCACAAAGTAGTCGCCCTCCTGGCGGTCGATGATGACGCGCAGGGTCTTTCCCACCTTGTCCTCCTGCACCTCGGCGCTTATGGCCTGCTGCAGGCGCATGAGTTTGTCCAGCCGCGCCTCCTTTACCTCCTGGGGGATGTCGTCCCGGTAGTGCCTTGCGCTGTAGGTGCCTTCCTCCTCGCTGTAGGCAAAGGCTCCCATGCGCTCGAAGCGTGCCCATTTCACAAAGCGGAGCAGTTCCTGGAAGTCCTCCTCGGTCTCGCCCGGATGTCCCACCATCAGGGTGGTGCGCAGGTGTATTCCGGGAACTTCCGCGCGTATCTTCTCTATCAGCCCGTAGGTCTGCTTGCTTGTCACATTCCTGCGCATGGCCGCGAGCACGCCATCGGAGATGTGCTGCAGGGCGATGTCGAGATAGCGGCATATATTATGGTGTTCGCGCATCACGCGCAGCAGTTCCATGGGAAAGTCGGCGGGGTAGGCATAGTGCAGGCGCACCCATTCCACGCCTGGCACCTCGGCGATGGCCTCCACCAGTTGGGCGATGCGCCTTTCGTGGTACAAGTCCACGCCATAGTAGGTGAGTTCCTGGGCGATGACCTGGATCTCCTTCACTCCCCTGGCCACCAGCGCGCGTACCTCGGCCAGGATGTCCTGCATGGGGCGGCTGCGGTGCCTGCCCGTGATGATGGGTATGGCGCAGTAGGAGCAATGGCGGTCGCACCCTTCTGATATTTTCAGGTAGGCATAATGGGGTGGGGTGGTGATGCGCCTCTCGTCGGCGCATTCGGGGTGGTATTGCTTGCCCAGGTCGGCGAGCAGGGAAGTCCAGTTGAACTTGCCATAGAAGCGGTCGACTTCGGGCAGCTCGCCTTCAAGGTCGGCCAGGTACCGTTCCGAGAGGCAGCCCATCACATATAATTTTCTGAGTTTGCCCTCGCGCTTGCGCGCCCCCATCTCCAGTATCATGTTTATGCTTTCCTCCTTGGCGTCGCCGATGAAGCCGCAGGTGTTCACCACCGCGATTTCGCCCCTGGGGTCCTCGCTGTCATGCGTCACCCTGTAGCCGTTGAGCTCCAGCTGGCGTATCAGCCTCTCGCTGTCCACCAGGTTCTTGCTGCAGCCCAGCGTGATGATGTCTATCGTGTTCTTTCTCATTCTTTGTCTTCTTTTCCGGTCTGCCTCTTTGCCTCCGCATGGGGGGGCGGGGAAACAGGGAGGCATCGCCTGTTCTCAGTCGCGGAACAGCGAGTCCACAAACTCTCTGCGGTCAAATGGCTGTAGGTCTTCCATCCCTTCGCCCAGTCCTATGTACCGCACGGGTATCTTGAACTGGTGGCTCACGCCAATGACCACACCGCCCTTGGCCGACCCGTCCAGTTTGGTGATGGCCATGCCTGTGACCTCGGTGGCGGCTGTGAACTGCCTGGCCTGCTCAAAGGCGTTCTGTCCAGTGCTTCCGTCCAGTACCAGAAGCACCTCGTGCGGCGCGCCGGGGATCTGCTTCTGCATCACGCGTTTTATCTTGGAGAGCTCGTCCATGAGCCCTTTCTTGTTGTGGAGCCTCCCCGCTGTGTCTATCAGCACCACATCCGCGTTGTTGGCCATGGCGCTTGCCAGTGTGTCATAGGCCACGCTGGCGGGGTCGCTGCCCATCTTTTGCTTTATCACGGGAACTCCCACGCGCTCGCCCCAGACGCACAGCTGCTCCACGGCGGCGGCGCGGAAGGTGTCGGCGGCGCCCAGATACACCTTCAGCCCGGCCTTCTTGAACTGGTAGGCAAGTTTGCCTATGGTGGTGGTTTTCCCCACCCCGTTTACTCCGACCACCATAATCACATAGGGCTTTTTCCCCTGTGGTATGCTGAATCCGTCCTCGTCCTGTGACCCCGTCTCGGTGAGAAGTTGTACAATCTCATCCCGAAGCACGTGGTTCAATTCAGCTGTGGTCACGTACTTGTCGCGTGCCACACGCTCCTCGATGCGGTGTATGATGTCCAGCGTGGTGTCCACGCCCACATCGCTTGTCACCAGTATCTCCTCCAGGTTGTCCAGGACTTCCTCGTCAACGTGTGACTTGCCCATCACGGCGCGTGAGAGTTTGCCGAAAAAACTTTGCTTGGTCTTTTCCAAGCCCTGGTTCAGAACTTCCTTTTTCTCGCGGGAGAAGAACTTAAAGAATCCCATACTGTATGATTGAAAATGTTAAGTGGACGTTCAGGACTGAATGATGAGGCTTTCCGGGGCGGGTCTCCCCCCTCCTCGTGCCGCCGCAATCTTCCTACAACTGCAAAAATAGTGAGAAAAGTTGATAACGGAAGGCAAGGCGTGGGAAAAAGTGCAGGACACGGCGAGCCTTGGAGGCATATATGCTGTGGGTTTCCTGGCGGCAATGGCACACGAGTGGTGGGAAAGGAAGGCAAGCGGCATGCTGGTGGCGGGATACGTGAACGGCAGTCTCTGGCGCTTCCGGTCTGTGTCTCGTCCTTTCCCCGCACACATGCCCGGGGAGGTCATGCGGGTCTGCCGGTGGGCGGCAAACAATGGCACCAACCCAGGTGGAGGCCGGGGCAAGAGCGCGCGGGGCGGGACGTGCTTGCCTTCACGGGAGCCTAATACCTAATAAGACGCGTGTGTGGGCGCGTGGCCAGGGCTTGACGGGGACGGAAAGCGGAAAGGCTCGAGGCGTGAAGGGAGGAAACGCCTCCCCGCCGGGTGTCCTTTCCGCTCGTCTGTCCGCCGTCCCGCTCACATGGACACCGAGTCGATTCGGAGTCTCAGTATCCCTGCGGGCACATGTACCTCCACCACATCACCAGCCTTTTTCTCCAGCAATGCCTTGGCAATGGGCGACTTGATGGATATCTTGCACGCCCTCAGGTCGGCTTCGTGGGGATTGACGATGGTGTAGGTCATTTTTGTGCCGTTGGCCGTGTTGGTCATCTCCACCTTGCGGAACAGGCCCACCGTGTCCTTGTCGAGGTTGGATGTGTCCATGACTCTGGCATACTGCAATACCCTTTGCTTGAAACGTATCCTGCCCAGCAGTTTGCCTTGCGCACGTTTGGCAGCGTGGTACTCGAAGTTCTCGCTCAGGTCACCCTTGTCCCGTGCCTCGGCTATCTCGTTCTTGACCTTGGGCAGCTCCACGTTTATCAGTTCATTCAGTTCGTCCACGAGTTTGTCGTAGCATTCCTTCGACAGATATTCCATCCTGTAGTGTCTCCCTCTTATATGGCTTGTCGCAGGCTGTTCCTGCCGTTTCATTTAGTGCGGCATCCCGTCCGAAGGCCAGTGCGGGCTTGCCGTTCCCTTTGGGCTTCCTGTTATTTCACCAGTTCTATCTTGCCCAGGTCTCTGGGCTTGGCCTCTGGTGTCTCGTCGGGGTGCCCGATGCCCACGCATATGCGCAGCCTGTAGCCTTCCGGCAGGTTCAGCCGGTCTATGAAGGGCTTGGCCTGGGGGGTGCTGTTCATGAACCCGATGGGGCCTCCCATGACAACGCTGCCCAGTCCCATGGACTGCGCGGCCAGGCAGATGTTCTCGCACAGGGCGCCCGCGTTGATGAGGTTCATGCCGTTCTCGTCATCGGGAGTCGCCACAAAGATGACGGCCGGCGCGTTGCGGAACCCGTTGCGGAACTTGGGGTCGCTGGTGTCGGCCATCATGGGCATGGCCGTCTTCATCAGTTCCGTGACTCCCTCCAGGTATTCCTTGTTGTCCACGATGCGCACGGCCCACTCCTGCATGTTGCGTGCGTTGGGGGCGTTCACCCCGTACTCTGCCAGTTTCATGAGTGTGTCACGACCCACCGGAGACTCTGTATAGTGGCGTATGGAGCGCCGTGCCATGATGGTTTCTGTGACTACATTCACGCTGTCGGCTGTGCGGGTGTTCTCTTGCGCCTTGCCGTTTCCGCATGCGGCAAGCAGCACCGCTGCCGCCGTCATTGCCATTCCAGTCTTCTTCATGTTCATTTTGTTATGTGTCTTAATTGCAGTTTTTTTCAGACTTTGCCTGTGGCTGCTCTCAGGTCGTGCTCGTATTGTCTTGCGTCCTTAAACACGATGCCTTTCATGCCCATGGCCATTCCGCCCTTGACGTTCTCGGGCTTGTCGTCGGTGAAGAGGCATTCGCAGGGGTCGAGGCGGTAACGGTCAAACAGGCGTTGGTAAATGGCGGGTGCGGGCTTGATGACATGCTCCTCGGACGAGATGACCTGTCCGTCAAGCAGGCCGAAGATGCGGCTGTAGTATTTCATGACGTCATACACGGCGTTGCTCCAGTTGGTGAGGCCGTAGAGGCGGTAGCCCTCCTTTTTCAGTTTGGACAACAGGCTGTACATCCCTTTCACCTCGCCTGTCACAGCCTCCGTCTGCCGGTCGTGGAAGGCTTGCAGTTCCTCTCTCCATTGCGGATAGAGCCTCTTCTGTTCCTCCACGATTTGCTCAAAGGTCTCGTCACCCTTGTCGCAGCGGTTCACCATCTCCTGGTTGCAGATGGTAAGCAGGAACTTTTTCCTGTTGTCGGGGTCTGCGATGAACAAGCCCAGGAACCGCTCGAAGTCGTAGTCAACGAGCACCTTGCCAAAGTCGAATATCAGATTCTTTATCATTCCAGGTTCTTTTTCCCATTATGTGCCCCCCCTGCGCCATTCTGTCCCGTGGTGTGCAGGAAGCAACCCTCCTCGTGTGAGTTGATGATGCCGGTGGCCTGCAGAAGGGAGTAGATGACGGTGCTGCCCACAAACTTCATCCCGCGCCGTTTGAGGTCACGGGAGATGGTCCCTGACAGGGGTGAGGCGGCGATGCCGCACTCGTACAGCGTCTTGCCGCCGGTGAAGCCCCAGATGTATTTGTCAAATGAGCCATATTCCCGCCGGATATTCTTGAACACCAAGGCATTGGTGGACGCGACCTCTATCTTGCGGCGGTTGCGGATGATGCTGGTGTCCTGCATGAGCGACTCCAGCTTCTCTTTGTCGTAAAGGGACACGGCTTCCACGTCGAATCCGTCGAATGCCTTGCGGAAAGCCTCGCGCTTGTTCAGCACGCGCTCCCACGACAGTCCCGCCTGGAATGTCTCCAGCAGGAGCATCTCGAACAGACGCTGGTCGTCATGCACGGGCTGGCCCCACTCGTGGTCGTGATACTCCACATACAGCGGGTTCTGCCCGTTGCACCAGCGGCATCTGCACGGCTCCATGCTCATGGGTGCAGGTGCCCGGCGATGATGCCCTTCAGTTCTGCCAGCCCTATGGCTCCACTCTGCCTCCACAACAACTTTCCGTCGCGGAAGAGCATGAGTGTGGGCACAGACTGGATGCGGTAGGCGCTTGCGAGTGCCTCGTTCTTGTCCACGTCCAGCTTGATGACGCGTACCTGGTCGCCCAGTTCGCCCTTCAGCTGCTCAAGCACAGGGTGCATCATTTTGCATGGGCCGCACCAGGTGGCAAAGAAGTCAACCAGGGTGGGTTGGCTGCCGTTGATAATGTCGTTGAACTTCTCCATAGTGATTGATGTCTTGTGGTCTTTCGGTTGCAAAGTTAGGAAATAGTTTGCACATGGATGTGCTGCCGCGCCACTATTGTCCATCCTTTGGAATCCTGCGGCGGTGTCAGTCTGCGTAGTGGGCCTGTGCCTCGTCTTCTGTGCAGAGGCGTATGTAATACAATAGTTTGTAGGCATTGAACAGAGATACTGAGGGCCTGCCCCTCACCAGGTGTCTCCTGATGACGGGGCATAGCAGGCGGGATGCTCTCGCCACCATACTGTACAGCCCCGGGCACCCGGCCAGGCGTTCCTGCCAGCATATCAGTTTGGAGTATCCTGCCAGTCGTCTTCGGAACTGGTACAGGGTACGGCAGGCTTCCTCGGTCTTGTCCATGAAGAGCCTGTTGTCCTCATAGTCGTCCAGCAGGACGGGGTTGTCGGTATGTGTGATGCGGATGCCCTTGGCCGCGATGGCCTTGCCCATCAGCACATCCTCGTAGCCATAGTGCCTGAAGTCCTCGTCGAATGGGCATTGCTGCGACACGTCCTTGCCGATGAAGAAATTGGTGGTACGGAACTCCTGGCTGTGGCCCATGTTCCTGTGGCGGGCGTCATGCTGGCGCTCGCAGGCTTTCTCGTACCTGTACCGCAGGTTGCGGCCCCATATCCTTGGGTCTCCTCCTATCCTCACGCCTCCCACCACCACCTGCCCGGCGGTCTGCAGGTAGTTCTTCAGGAAAGTGCCGGAGCAGACACGCAGGTCGCTGTCAACAAACAGCAGGCGGGCATACCTGGCCTCCCTGGCCAGGAAGTTGCGTATGGCAGCTCTGCCCACATTGTGGTCTCTCTCTATGAGCCTGCATTGTGGCAGGGCGTTGATGGCGCGGTTGGCCAGGATGGAGTCCTTGTCTGTGGAGCCGTCATCAGCCACCAGTATCTCGTAATGCAGTCCCGGCACCAGCGCGGCTTGCCTCTGCAACTCGCTTACCAGTTCCACACACACGTTGTCGTGCGTGGGGAGCAGCACAGAGAGTTCCTTGCGGGCCTGGGTGTCAGAGTTCGCAGATACGCTCATTCTCCTCCTCCCCGGGGTGCGCCAACACGGTTCCCGCGTGCCTTTCGCTGAACTCGCGGCTGATGTCGGCCAGTTCCTTCAGTCCGTATATGTAGTCGTCATACATGTCCGCCAGGTCGATTCCCTCGCAGTCGCAGTCTGCTCCCAGAGCCTCGCGCACGATCTGCGCCCGCTCGCTCACGGTGGTGTCCTTGATCAGTAATTTGGCCATATGCGTATGTTGTGTTTTCTTTTTGCAAAAGAGAAGTTGCCCCTGTCTGCCGTGCCCGTATGCTTATTCCATTCTGCCATATTTCATTTCCACGCCTTCCTTGTCATACTGCTTGCGTTTCCCGGTCGGCGGCTCGGTAAGCGTGACGCGCACCACAGCTGTGCGTGACAAGGAACGGGCGACACTCTGGTCAAAAGCGTCCATGTGTTGGGGAAGGAAACGCTCACAGACCAGCCGGAGTCCATGGATCTTCTCCTCATCACTGGTCACGATTTCGGCCTTGCCGAAAGCAATGGCGGATTTGTACTGCAGGGTGAAACTGCCGTCTTTCGGACCCACCGTGGGTGTACAACGGGTTACGGCGGAAAGGCAGACCTTCGGATGTGCCTTGATAGCCTCCAGTTTCTTGCCCTCCAAAGCACCATGGAAATACCAGTTTACGCCGTCATCGGACGCGAGTGACAGCGGCAGGCCGTAAGCTTCGCCATTTTGGTCAATAAAACTCACGGTCATATACGGGGCCTTGTGCATTACCTCCAATGCCCATTGGCTATCCATGGATCTTGACTCTTTTCTCATCATTATCCGATTAGTTTCTGCAATTGCTTGTCCGGCGAGTCGGGCAGGACCCTTTTCAGGTGCCCGAGAATCCTCTGGTAAGATTCCTCGGGAGTCCTGTGGCATTGGCAAGCCTCCCTGCCATAGAGTTCTTCGGGCGTGTTCAGCAACGCCCATCCCCAGCCATATTCGCGGTTGTGCTTGTCGCGGGGGTAGATGAAGTTCTCGGTCACGATGTAAGTTGCCATTTCCAGCCGGGTAATATGGCTGTCAAATCGGCTTCTCATTCCCTTGACCTTCGGCCTTCCCCCTTCTTGCAAGGCAAGGTCGGGACACGCTTCGCCCTGTTCTTGCTTCGTGCGCCAGGCGCCGCCGAAACCGCATGCCGCCCGCAGTTCTCTGGTGGTGAGACTGCCTGCGGATTTGAGCGTGTTGAGAATAGCCCCTTCTGTCGTTTCATCCCCAGGGCGCGGGTACTTGCTTCTCCTGTAGCGGCAGAAGTCTGGCCACCATTCCAGACTGATGAATCCGGCTTTCCTGTTGAAGAACTTACCGTACACACATGGTGTTTCGGTTACAATTTCACCCTTCCATTTCCACAGTGGCCAGTCCCAACCGCCTTCAGGGAATGTCACATAGCGGCAGTCCTCCGCCACAAGGTCTTCGGCGGAGAAGCCCTCAATGCCGCTGTCGAGGAGAGGAAGAAACCCCATCTTCTGTACCAGACCCATCATGCCTGTGGCCGAGCATATTTTTGGAGTGTTCATGTTTGTCCGGTTCCTTGTCTGTTGTACTTGAACACTTTGACCATGTCCTTGTCGCCACCCATGAGGCGGCTGCATCTGTTCAGTGTGCCGGTGTCTGTAAAGCCGCATTTCTCCATGACCTTTCCCGATGCGGGATTGCCAATGAAATGGTCTGCCCAGATGTTTTCGAATTGCCCCACATGAATGCAGTAGTCGAGCATCAGCCTCAATGCCTCGGTGCAGATTCCTCTGTTCCAAAATGGTTTTCCCACCCAGTAGCCCACCTCGCAGTCCCTTTCCCCGATAGGGATGTTGCTGGTTTCGCGGGTGTAGTAGCCCATGCAGCCGACGGCCTCGCCAGTCTCCTTGAGGACGATTGCCCATGTCGTGTCATTATGGAAGAGCACGCGGATCACATCCCTGCTTTCTTCTATTGATTTGTGTGCCGGCCATCCTGCGCGGGGTCCCACGTCAGGGGCTGAGGCGTACTTGAAGAGTGCCTCCGCGTCTGATTCCTGCCACCGGCGCAGCAATATCCTTTCTGTTTCCATCAGGTTGTCTATTTCAGGGCCTTGCCGTCAGAGAAAGCCTGGCCAACCTTGTTGCCCAACAGGATATAGCCGTGGTGGATGGGGTCAAAGACTATCAGCTCCATCTTCTCCAGGTCGGGATTTCCGTCTTCGGCCAGATACTTCTCGTCCACAAGGATATTGACGATCTCGGCAACGAGGTAATAGCCGGTCTCGCTCTCCTCGTACTTCTCCTTGACGCGGCACTCCAGGGTCATCGGGAAATCGGTGAACACGGGGGCGTTTACTGTTGTCGCCCTCTTGATGCCCCATCCTGTCTTCTCCATCTTCCTGGGGTCGTTCTTGGCAGAGACAATACCCACGAAATCAGCAGCCACCCTGGTGCTTCTGGTGGCAAAGGCCACGGTGAACTCGCCATTGTGTTCCAGGTTCTCTGTGGTGGCGTGCCTGCCCATGGAGATTACTATCTCCTTGTTGTCCCACTGTCCGGCCCAGGCGGCATTCATGGCATTGGCAACTCCATCGGTGTTGTATGTGCCGATGATCAGCACTGGTTGTGGAACCACCCATGGTTTTGGAGTAAAACTTTTCATATGCTTGTTTCCTTCTTGTTGGTTTAATGTGTTTTTGCCATTCTGGCTGGCTCTGACAGGGCAAAGGTAGGCATATTCGGCAAGAGGAGAGCGCGAAAGCCCGCCTTTTTTTTCAGGGCTGTGGCATCTTGAGGGGCCGGCTTGGCCGTTTCCAACAGACGAGTGGCCTGGAAAGGCTTGAATTGAGCCCCGGGGGATGGTTGCCGAATGTTTTTTGGGGGGCTTAGAGGTAACGGACAAAGCGCCAATCGGCCGTCAGAGACTTTCCTCCCGCTTCATTCCGCTGCCCGTCATCAGAAAGAGCCTTCCACGCTCCGTCTTGTCCAAGGATAATTGCTAACTTTGCTGCGCACAAGAGAGGCACCACAAAACATGGATGCCAAATCCATACCGTGATGGCTACGAGAAAGTGTATGACCCCCGCTCTTTTCTGGGGAGGGGCTCCAAAAGGAAACAAGGACAGGAGGATTTATGGGAAAAAACATCAGAGTGATTGTGGGCGATATCACCCGGTTGAAGGTGGACGCCATTGTGAATGCCGCCAACCATACGCTGCTGGGCGGTGGTGGGGTGGATGGTGCGATACACTGGGCTGCTGGCAGCGGACTGCTGGAGGAATGCAGGACGCTGAACGGGTGTGAGACTGGCCAGAGCAAGATTACAAAGGCATACGATCTGCCTTGCAAATATGTGATCCATACGGTGGGGCCTGTTTATAGGCGGTATAGCGAACAGGAGGCGGCCAGTTTGCTGGCATCCTGTTATCGTACTTCCTTGGACATCGCCCGCGAGAAGGGCATCGGGAGCATTGCCTTCCCTTGCATCAGTTGTGGCGTGTATGGCTATCCAAAAGCCGATGCGGCCGGGGTGGCCTTGGCGGCCATTGGCGAGAGTGGCTATGAGGGCGAGGTTGTCATCTGCTGTTACAGTGAGCGGGACGCCACCTATTATAATAATGTGTTGGGAGACAGCTGAGCGTGTTCTTCCCCGCGAGGTGTCTCCACGTTTCTTTGTCCGTCATTCGGTTGAAATTGGGGCAAGTTTGCAACGCGTTGATTAACTGGAGCCTTTTTCGACAGCGCGCCCCAAACGCCTATGCCTGTTCCCCTTTTTTGCCGACGCGCAAACTTGCCTTTCGCCGTGGAGCGCCCTCCAGCGTGGGCGCATCCTCGTGCGTTCCTGTGCCAAGGCACATCCCCCTCTTGCGCGTCGGGCTGCTGCCTGGGGCTTCCTGCCAGGCTTGCCGTGCAGTACCAGTCAAGTGGTACTGCAGTTTCTGTCACCTGGTACTGGAGTTCCAGTTGTGTGAAACTCCAGTACCAGTTAAGTGGTACTGGCTACAGGTTCCACTGTAAGTCCTCCACATAGCCGTCAAAGTCCATCGAGGGGTCTGCTCCCACCCGGCGCAGTACTGTCCTCACGGCCTCCTGGTCTTCGGGTGAGAGCAGGATGTCGCCTCGCCTGCGCTTGAAGTACTGGTTGCGTCCGAAGTGCAGGATGAGGGTGGTCATGAACTGGCTGTACTGCCTGGGCAGCATGTGCTCCTGCATGTGCCTGAAGCCCCGGGCAAGCCGCACAGGCCTGCTGCGGGCATAGAAGGTGCAGCCCTCGTCCCTGGAACAGAGCGAGGGGTTGACTAGGCGCAGGTACTTGCCGGCCTGCCCCATCTGGCGGAACGCCTGCTGGAAGATGCATTCGCCGGCTACCCCGCAGTCGGCATGCAGGCACACAGGGCAGTTGGTGGGGATGGTGTGGTCGTTGTCCATTTCTTGTTGTTTGCTGGATGTGGGGCGTGTGTGTCCACGCCCGGTCATACCCTCACTTTATATACGATGCGGAAGGATCCATCGCGGTAACTGGTACTGGTGATGCGGAAGAATCCTATCCCGCCTGTTGACTGCACATGCAGCCCGATGCAGGGACACACGTCGAAGTCGCCGATGCGCACGATGCGCAGGGTCTCGCTTGCGTCCCGGGGCAACTTGTCCAGCCTCACTCCTTGCGGGATGGTGTCCCGCGTGACGAACTCGTAGGTCACGGGCAGGTCCTGCGCAATCAGCGCGTTCATCTGCCGCTCTATCTCCTGTATCTGACCGGGCGTGGGCTCGGTGTCCAGGGTGTAGTTGATTTTTGACTTCTTGCGCTCGATATGCGTGTCTCTTGACCTCTTGCAGCCAAACATCCGCACCATCAACTGGTTGAGCAGGTGCTCGGCAGTGTGTGCGGGAGCGTATTCTTCCTTGTTGTGCGCGTTCAGCGTGGGTATCGTGTCCATAGTTTCTGCACACAAAAGTAAGGAGAAAAAGCGAGACACGCACAGGCGCATGCGGGAAAAGTGCGGCAGGGGCCAGGCTGACGGTGCAAGACTGCACTTTTGCCGGCGGGAACAGATTTCTTTGGGGAAGTATATGGCGCCTCACCCCTTTTCCTTCTCCATCAATGCGTGCACGAGTCTTATCTCCGAATAGTCGTAGTCTGCTCCCAAGACCGCCTTGATTTTCCCCAGGTGGGTCATTTCGGGATGTGACCGCATGAAGGCTCTTATCTTCTGCTCGTGGGCGGCGGAGATGAGGGCGCGAAGTCCCACCCTGCCCTCCAGCGCGTAAGGGATGAGGTGTCCGATGATGGTGCTCTTGACGAGACCTCGCCTGGCGGCTATCTGCTCCACGCCCAGCCCTTGGTGGTAGAGCCCCAGGCTGACTTCCCTGGTGGGGATCTTGGGCTCTTTGGGCTTCTCCGGCAGGCCGGAGAACCTGGATGATCCAGAGGACTTGGGGGACCCTGGAGAACCAGAGGTTTTGGGTGATTTCACGGACTCCGATGGAGTGTCGCCCTCGCCTTCCTCGCCAGTCAGGAGGAATAGTGCCTTCTTCTTCAAGTAATCACTCACCGTGAATGCCGCTTCCTGCTCATATCGCAAGAGGCGCGACTTCAGCCTCACCTCCTCCCCGAAAGCGGAGAAGCGGTCTTGGAATTGCTTCTTCGCCGCCTTGTTGTCCGTGGTGGGATTCGTCTTCTTCACCAGGTCCACGAGAATGCCCATCTTGTCGCAGAAGTATTTCGCCCCCTTGTGGATGCGGTCCTGCAGTTCGGCATCAGCCACATCGCCATGGGCACACAGCATCCCGGTGTATTGCGGCTTGAACTTCCGGGCCACTTGCACGAGGCTCTTCAGCACCGCCTCCGTCTTCTGGTACTCGTCCACAAGATGGGGATATTTCGTCCAGAAGAATTCCTCCAGGCAGCGCGTCAGGCGCTCGTGGCTGGCGGCGAGGGTGTCGAAGTCGAAGAGTTCGCCGAGGCAATGCAACGCATACTGCTGCTCCAGGAACGAAACCTGCTCGCCGGTGGGAGCGGCCATCTGGCTGTTGAACCTGTCGATGGTCTTGTCGCTGATGATGGCACTGGGGGCGAGCGGCTGGCTGAGCACCATGCCCCCCAGGGTCTTGCAACGGCTCAATGCCACATAGGTCTGTCCGTGGGTGAAACTGCGGGAGGCATCTATGACCGCATGCTCAAAGGTCAGTCCCTGGCTCTTGTGGATGGTAATCGCCCAGGCCAAGCGCACGGGATATTGGCAGAAGGTGCCCTCCACCGTCTCCTCTATCTCCTTGGTATCCTCGTTGAGGGCGTATTTCGCGTTGGTCCACTCCATCTTCTCCAGTTCAAACACCTCGCCGGTGTCCTTGCTCCTGACGGTTATCCTGTTGTCTGCGATGGCCATCACCTCGCCTATCATGCCATTGTAGAAGCGATGGTGCGGGTCGTTCTTGATGAACATCACCTGCGCCCCGGATTTTAGCACAAGCTGGAAGTCGGCGGGGTAGGACGATTCCGGGAAATCGCCCTCCACCTCGGCAGTAAAGGTATGAGCCTGCGATGGCAGGGCGGCCAGCTGCTGCTTGTTGATATGCTGGGCTGGCGCGTTGTGTGTGGTCAAGCGGATATAGTTGCCATCCTTCGGTGGTTCGAAGTTGGGGATGTATCGCCGGTTGAGCACTTGGAGGGTGTTGGCGGTGGCGCGGTTCTCCCGTATCTGGTTGAGTAGTGAGATGAACTTCTGGTCTTGCTGTCGATACACTTTTCTCAACTCGATGGTGAGGTAACCCACCTGCTTCAGCGCGTTGCTGGAGAAGAAGTAGGGCGTGTCGTAATACGGGCGCAGCATCTCCTCGTCTTGTGCGGTGACCACTGGGGCCAACTGGTGCAGGTCGCCAATCATCAGAATCTGCACGCCTCCGAAAGGCAAGTCGTGACGCTTGCGGTACTGTCGGAGCACAGAGTCGATGGCATCGAGCAAGTCGCTGCGCACCATGCTGATCTCATCGATGACCAGGAGGTCGATGCTTCGGACGATGTTGCGCTTTGCCTTGCTGAACTTATACCGCTTCTGGTCGCCCCCGCCAAAGGTGGTTCCAGGCACATGGGGAGACAAGGGCAGCTGGAAGAACGAGTGAATGGTCATTCCCCCGGCATTGATGGCTGCGATGCCAGTGGGAGCCAGCACCACCATCCGCTTGGGCGAAAGCCGCTTCAGTTCCTTGAGGAAGGTGGTCTTGCCCGTGCCTGCCTTGCCTGTGAGGAAGAGGTTGGCTCCCGTCTTCTCTATGATGTTCCATGCCATGATGGATTCTTCGTTCATTTCCATTTGCCTCTGGGGTTGATTGGTTGCAGTTTTCCGTTTTGTTTCGGGGGATCGTGTATGGCTGGGGGCTATTTTGCTCCACCATCTGCTTATCATTTCCACGGCCTCCCCGTTTTTGCCAAACCACGCTTGTGTCATCGTCTTTTCTTGTTTCTGCGGTGATGTGTACTTGTTGTGAGAAAAAACAAGAAACGCAATATTTCCATAACGGATTAATAATTAAGGTCACGCGTGATGAGCGTCCATCATACGTGACGATTATTTTCAGACTATTCTAATGGTAGTGTAAATTGAACGGTGGCAAGGCTTGCATTCCCTTTTCTTAAACCTCAGTCGGACGGCACGATTTTCATCGTGTCGGTCAACAAAGGAGCATTGTCGATTGCAAAACTACATAATTTTGAACCTATCACCAAATATTATCGCCAAATGCTGTGAGATTTGCCCACAATTAGAGAATGGAATAGTCCATTTCTTGCGGATGTTTCGACAAGCGAGTTCTACGGGCTTCTCCAAAGACGTATCGGTAGGAAAGACACCATTGGTCTTTGTCATACGCTTTGGATTACACTGGGTGAAGCCCTTCGGGCCATCTATACAACAGATGAGCATGTCGTTGACACCACGCTTCAGCAGATCCGTCAGAAGCTCCTGCAAAAAAAGTTGGCACACTCACTCCACTCTAAGGCACATACATGCCGAGCAGTTCTCTTGCAAACGATTTCTAAGTGGTCCATGAAAAACTGTGTTAAACTACTTTTATTGTATCATGACACAGTTTGTCTTGCGCCTTCATCCGTAAATAACATAGAAAAAATGAAGATTCTCATAAAATCCCATGTTAATGTGTGATATTTACGCAATAAAGTTTGGCGGGAAGATAAATGTTATGTAAATTTGCGGCGTAAATAATACAAAAAGGAGCATAGAGCGTATGGAATATAATGAAATGACAGGCAAATGGGAGTCCAAGTACTGGCATCCGGCATTGACGACCGACGCTGTAGTTTTCGGTTTCGACAAAGAGGAAGGTTCTTTGCAAGTCCTCTTGATCAAACGAGGCAAAGCGAAACCAGGTGAAGTTCCAGCCTTCGAGGGCTATTGGGCATTACCTGGTGGCTTCATCCAAAAAGACGAGCCAACTGACGAGTGTGTTCGTCGGGAACTGTTTGAAGAATCATCCATGAAGCTCTTTGATAATGACAAAGGTATAAAGCCTGAGTTTATTGAGCAACTTAAAACGTATTCGGCACGAGGAAGAGACCCACGCGAGTTTGTGGTAACAGTAGCATATTATGCGCTGGTTAAAAGAGACAAGTATATAATCAAAGGTGGTGATGATGCCGCTGAAGCAAAATGGTTTTCCGTGAATGAATTATCTGAGTTGAAACTTGCATTTGACCATGCCCAGATAATACAAGATGCAATAGAAAGGCTGCGTGAAAGAATACACTTTGAACCCATCGGATTCAATCTCCTTGACAAGGAATTCACGATGCCTCAGTTGCAGAACATATACATAGCCATTCTTAATCCACCCGAAGAAGACAATACGATACGTGACAGACGGAACTTCCCCAAAAAGATGCTTAAACTTGGCTATATTAAAGAAACTGGAAAGAAAGTCACAGGCAATCCATATCGCTCTCCAAAGTTGTACACCTTTGAAGAGGAAGCATATAAGGAAGCAAAAAAAATTGGGATGAGACTGGAATTCTAATCGTCTTGTACTACATTAGCCTCCCAAACGGCGAGGTTTTAATGTTCTAAATTTTGCAAAGCGTAAAAACTACACATTGAACAGTATGGCGATTTCAACTAATTAAAATTAAAATTATGGAAAAGACAAGTATTTTCAGGAAGTTGTTCAAGAAAGACGACAAACAACAAAAAGGGAAGGACGTAATCTCTACGTCATCTCAGAGTGAGACAGGCAGCGTCAACACAGAAAAAGAGTGTACTGCTTCTGAAGAAGAAAGCAAACCGGATTCCAAAGAAAACAAGATTAATGAAGGTAAAGCACGTATTTACAATCTGATTATTGTAGATGAGAGTGGTTCCATGAGCCATCTTCGAAAATCAACACTCTCAGGGATTAATGAAACCATCAGTACTATCCAGAGTGCCCAGGAAGAGTTTGCTGCAACGCAGAAGCACACATTGACCCTTGTAACTTTCGACTCTGGCTCAAACAGGCCAGATGTACGAACTATGATTGACAATCAACCAATCTCTGAAGTGAAAGAATTCAAGGATTACAGGCCAAACGGATGTACTCCACTATATGACGCAATGGGACAGTCGCTGACACGTCTTCATGACCGTATAAGGAATGACAAAGACGCAACAGCTGTGGTAACTGTCCTGACTGACGGACTGGAGAACGCATCCAGAGAATGGGATGCTGCGGGATTACGCCGTCTGATAGAACAATTGAAGTCGGAAGGTTGGTCTTTCGCGTACATGGGTTCTGCTCATGATGTGAAAGAAGTAACTGATTTACTCTCCATTGAAAATGTCGTTGAATTCAGTCACGATAAATTCGGAGCAGGAAGCACATGGGAACATGAAATGTCAGCAAGATACGCCTACTGTGGAAAGATTGACATGTTATACAGAAAAGGGAGGGTAATGTCGAAAGAGGAAATACTGGATTTGAAGCGTCAGTATGCAAAGGAGTATTATGGCCCAAGGGTATCAAATGACCGTATTGACCACCTTGAAGAGAATGAAATCTTCGTGTTTGGAAGCAATGCAAGCGGTTACCACAGTGGAGGTGCAGCAGCCTGTGCTATGCGTAAATTCGGTGCTGTTTGGGCACAAGGCGAAGGATTACAAGGGAAAAGTTACGCTATCCCGACAATGGAAGGTGTTGCAGAAATGAGTGAGGCCATCAGAAGATTCACATCATTTGCAGCTGGACATCCTGAATTACGTTTTCTAGTGACAAGAGTTGGTTGTGGAGTCGCAGGTTATTCTGCCAGCCAGATCGCTCCCCTGTTCAAGGAATGCATTCCTTTGGAAAATGTCGCATTACCCTCAGACTTCTGGGACGCTCTGGGATTAAAAATGTATTAGTAGTATTCGTTACGCACATCAAGGGATGGGTGATTATAACGATTGCAGAGTTTTCAAAATACGGGGAATGCTATGAGAACGATAGGAAGAATGCTAATCCTAATGGTGATGGTAGGAATTGTCTCATGTTCAAAGCCTGCGCCAAAAAGTACAGAACAGAACGACAGTTCGGCTGCGCTGGAAAGGCAGGGCATGGCAACAAGTTCAAAACCTGCGCCAAAAAGTACAGAACATGGCAATTCTTCTCATTTCAAATATGAGAATGAACTTTTCTCCATTGAAATTCCGAAAGGATGGCTTTGTGATATTTCAGATTGGAATGGGTTGGATTCAATGGTTAACAGGGTAAGTATTTTCGACCCTTATGGTGGAAATGTCGTATGGCTCTACATTGTCAAAACGTTCTTCCCTATCAAATGGAAAAATATAGATGAAGCAAAAAGAGCCGCGAAGACCATGGTATACCTTGGCGGTGATAGAGAAATAATCCGTGAAGTTGATGGTGTGGAAGTCGGTGGCTATCCAGCAAGCATACTATATATTGCCAAATATGAGGATAATGACACTATCATACAAAAACAATTCGTCACCTACCTTCAAGATTCACACATCGTCATGTACTTCAACGAGATGTTCTTTGCCGAGAACTGGGAATACGCGCAGAAATTGGGAGATGAGATTATAAGCACAATAAAACTTAAAAAAGTCGAGAATCCCTTAGAACATTGAGAATGACAGCGTTCCAAAAATGTCTATGGAAAAAGGATATGAAAATCATCCTGTGGATGAGTGAGCATCCCATGCCGCGCATATTGGAATAAAAAAATGAGGCAAAGTGTCACAATCGGTACTTTGCCTCATTTGTTTTTTCACGTGGTTGGAAGGTAATAAGGGATTGGGGGTATAATGTTTTCTCCCCACAATTTTAGAAAATGCTTTCAACGGCCAGTCCCTTGGGTTCACTCCCAGGATTTCACGGCTTTGTATCAGTGTCATTATCACAGCCAAGTATTCCCCGCCAGCATCATTCTTTGCAAAGAGCCGATTTTCTGCCCAAGTGCTATGGGGCGTATGCTGCGCTCAATGATGCTATTGTCTATCTGGTAAATGCCATTGGCGGTATAGGTGCACAGTTCTTTCCAAACGGGAGAGGTTTTTCCTATGCCAACGGTTCTTGGTACTCTACTGCTTTTGCAGCTCCCTCTTGCTGTGTTTTTCCGAATAGGGCATGGCATGGCATGGCACAGTTCCCACGTTCCTCCTTGTCAAAGAATGAGTCATCAAACAGAAACAGTTCTTGGTATGCTTGACTTCTTTTGTTGTCATGTGGTCATCTTCTCTTTTGTCTAGATTTTCAATAGTTTATTGCTTTATGTGGCCGATGCCGCTTTGCTTAAATATATCCCTCTTGCTCATATCCCTTGCGATACCGATGAATCATATCCACAAGAGGTTGAAGGCGAGCATCTGTCACTTCCATGTTCTTGAATCTCGCATACTGCTGGTCATAGAGGGAAGAGTTGCCATCTGCCAATCTTTCTTCGATATCCGATGGAATAAAGAAAGAGGCTCTATCTCCCAGATGGGCATAAAACTCAGAGAGATAGATGTGAACGCCCGCCAAGTCGAAGTCGCCGAAGTGGATGTAACGATTGGGGATTCGCATGAGCCATGCCCGTAAATCCGAGAGGTTTTCCTGTGGATAACGGCTTACGAACAAGCAACGTTTCTCTTGATGGACTCCAGAAGATAAATCTTTTCCTTCAACAGAAGATAAATCTTTTCCTTCAACAGAAGATAAATCTTTTTCTTCAACTGCAGAAGCATCGAAAAGATACTTCTGCTTACGTATTTGCATGAAATTCTCGGCATTCTCCATTCCCACTACTACCACATCCTCGGGAATCTCGAAGGTTTCGGGAGCATTGATGAAGACTGAACTTCCCTCCTGCGGATTCAACAGGAAGGGACGATGATTCAAGGTCGCCTCTATCGGCGTATAGCAATCCACCAAGAAACCTCGGAAAGTTCTCACCTTCCTATATTTCGAATCGCCCATCTTTTCGACAAGTTCGGAACGAGTATCAATAGGCTCGGAATGTTCTTCTTGAAACCCAAAATGAGTTTCTAGAAGTCCAGAATGTATCTTACGAGAAAGTCTTTCCCTAAAACCAACCCACTCCTCCAACGAGCACTTCAGCCCGAACTGCTGTGCCAAGAACACACGGCAAGGCTCTCGCATTGCATCAGCCATACGATACTTGCACCGACTGCCATTGCTTTTCATCAACAGCAGTCCCTCTTCCCTCAACAATCCTGCCATACGAGGAGACAGCTTCGAAGAAGCCACCTCCTCGCCATTCAGCATTGCCAATATCTGTCGGGCATCGCCCAAACCTAATTTCTCCATGTCCTACACATTATATAAGGAAACCTATAACCACAAGTGATTACAATCTCTTAATCAATTGTGTTACCTTCGTATTCGCCCTGCCGTCCTTACTCAGCAGATACGTATATTTATAATCCTCCACATTATAAGTGGTTGGCGAGCTGTTCACCAAGAGGATGTTGCGGCGATTGGCGAAGTCGAGGATTCCCTTCACATTGTTAGGGTGCAACTTGCCGATCTCATCCATCATGCAATGTATCTTGAAGTCGCCCGACTTCTTCGAAGCTTTCTCCTTGAACACATTGATGAGCATGATGTTCACCATCGCCTTCACCAAGATGTCGGTACCATCGGAACCCACATTGGCTATCTTCTCCACCCATCCCGTGTCGTTGTCGTTCTCCTTGATGCGGAACTCCAACTTGAAGGTGTCTGACACCAACAACTGCTTGCGATTTGGCTCATCCAAGAGTCCTTTCATAAATGCCAAGAGATACTTTACCGCCTTGTCATTCACGTCTTGGCGAGACTCCGTGGCGAAGAGATCCATCTCTCCCATGTTGAACTGGTTCTCCTCCGTAAAGTCCTTGATGCGCAAGAGCAACAGCATCAACTGGTCGTTGGTCTTCAGAGGTCGCAAGGCTATCTCACGGATAACACCGGCGAAGTTGCGCTCCTCGAAGTCGTGGTTGATGTCGTTGATGGTCTTGCCGATGTCACCCTCACGACGAGTCAAGTCGCCCACCTCCTTGGAGATGCGAAGGATGATGTCTGTGTATCGTCCGCTGATGCGCTTCTGATATTCCGAAATCTTGTCGTTCTCCACAAACTCGCAGAGATTTGAGGCAAAATCGAAGAACTCTTCTTCCGTCACAGGACTCACATTGAAGTGGAAGGTATTGTGTGGAGAGAACATGCTCAGGAACTGCTGCGACTGTTTCTTGAAGTTATCGAGCGCATTGCGGTCGGCGAAGATTTGGCTCTTCAGCTCCTCCACGATAGATAGGCAATCCTTGGTCGTGGTCTTCTCCTCCACCTCGTTGCTGCCGATAGGACAGAAGGTGTCGTTGCTTCGGAATGCCTTGACGGCATCCAAGCCCGTTTCCATCTTTCGAAGTTCCGATTGCTGCTTGGCGAGTTTTTCCTGTACACCTTGCAGTTGCAAGCCGAGTCGTTCGCTACGCTGACGGAACTTGTCCTCCAGCATCGCCAAAGCTTCAGACTTGTTCTTACGGTCTTGCTTGACCATTGGCTCCGTATCAAACAGTTCTATTTTATCGTTTCGATAGACAGCCACCTCATCACGGTGCTGACGAATAAAATGAAGTTCTGCATCCAATTCTGCGATGCGCTTATTGTAAGCATCCAGAGCCTTCGTGTCCATGCCCTTGCCTTGCAACTCATCGTGTTGCGCCTTCAAGAGTTCCTGCTTGCGAGTTTCCACTTGCTTTTTCTTGCCCTCAATTTGCGCTTCCACATCGGAAGCAAAGGATTCGAAAGCCTCCGTCTCTGCTTTCACCTGACGATTATACTCGGTCTGCAAGGACTTCAACTTGCGTTGTAGCTCGGTTTCCAACTGGCGTTTTGCCTCTTCCCGCTTCACCTTTTCAGCCACAATCGCATTGTGCTTGTCATCCAGTTCTGCGAGTTGCTGCTTGCGCCAATTCTCCAATTGGTTCTGAAGTTCGAGAGCCTTGGTCTTGACTTTCTTCTCCAACTGCGGCATCTGCATCAGCTCCGCCTTCAAGGTATGGAGCGTTTCGTTGATTTTTCTTATCTGCGTCTGGTACTTGCCCTTCAAGCTCTTGTTGGCTTCCTCATGCTGGTTCTGCATTTCGTTCATCTGCCTTACCAGACTGAGGCGAGTTTCCTCTTTCTCCGCCAACACCGTCTTCAACTCTTCCGGGGTTCTGAACTTTCGTTCGATGGCAGCCAGATTGATAGCCACGCCATAAAGAGACGTGGTTTGAGAGGTGCCAGCAGAAAGTTCTTTCTCAGAACTTTCACTGCCCACCAACTGCGGATTCAGCACATTATTATATAATATGGTCTCCTCGTCCACCACCTTTCCGATGTTCTCCTGCCAACCTTTCTTGTTTTGGTCGAGCCACTCGGAGAACGAGCCTTTGCTCTTGTCCAAAAGATTCTGAATCTTTTCGATTTCGGCGATGAGGTCAGCTTTCTGCTTCTTCGGCTCATCGAGCGAAGCCTGGTATTTCAGTTCGGCGATTTCCAATTCCTTCTCCGCCTCCTGTCGCAAGGTCTCCAAGCGCATCTCTTGCTCCTTCATCTCAGCCTCCAACTGGGTTTTGCGAGACAAGAGCCCGGCATGTTCCTGCTCATTCGCCTCCATCTCCTTGGCTAGAGGATTCTCGTGAGCCACTTTCGCCTTCTGAACTCTCAGGTTGGTCTCGTCATTGGAAAGTTGGTCGATGACCTCATCCAATGCCACCATCTTCTCTGCGATGACAGCTCGGGATTCCGTCTCAGCCTTTCGAAGCTCTTGCATAAAGCTCTCTTTCTTGTTCATCAGCGTAGCCTTGCGCTCATTGACTTGCGTGCTCTGGTTGTTCTCGAAGGCACGCAAGTCCATCTCCAAGAGATCCAACTGCGCCTTGTACTTATCCACCACATTCTGGTACGACTTCTCCAACTCAGCCTTCATCGCCTCTTGGCGCTTTCTCTCCTCCTCTATGGTCGGTTCCTGCTCTACTTTTCTCAGGACATCCTCGATATGAATCTCCTCATAGTGCTTGCGCTTGGCGGCAGTCTTCTTCAGTTGGGCATCCAGCACACCAATCTCCTTGGTCAGCTTGTCACGCTCCTTGCCATATTTCTCCTGTTCCTCACTTTTCAGTCGAAGGATGCGATTGCGCTCCCCCTCGCTCTCCTGGATGTCAAGACGATATTGCGGCAGAAGTTCCTGGGCAATGCGCTCGGCATAGTTGAGTTCCTTGCGTCCCTCACGTATCAAGCGGCGATTGTTCAACAGGGTGCGATACGTATCCATCACCTTGTCGGCCATACGTCGAACCACCACCTCGCCATTCTTGTTTTTCTTGGACCAAAGACTCACGTCGGTGTACTCCTGTTCAAACTCCTTGATTTGCTCCCGATAAAAGTTGAGGTCGATGAACGCATCCTCATCGCTCATCGAACGGATGATGGTGTTCTTGATGAAGTCGGCATCCAACTTGGTATTGAGGAACACGTTCTGAATGGTGCGAGGGATATTCTGGTACTTGGCACTCTCCACGATGGCAAACTTGCGATAAGGCAAGAGTTCCTGACGGCGATTGTTGCCGAAGATGATGTCACGATACATCTCATAACTGCTCACGAGCGAGGAAACAGAAAGCTTTTTGCCTATCTGCTCTCTCACCTTGCTCCAGTCACTATACACCGCATGATGCTCATCCACGAACCACTTGCTGCTGAAAGGCGCGTCGATGAAACGGAACATCACTCGTCCTTGGTTCTTCAAGGCGAGCACACAGTAAGCTCCATTCTCTCGCATCACCTCATAGACGATGTAAGAATTGGAATAAGGAAAGTAGAAAGCATCGAAGGATTTTTTCTCCTTCGGGATGCCCAAGCGCAACTTGTCGGCATTGTAAAAGAACAAGATGGCACGGAGCAAGGTACTCTTGCCCACGCCCTGGGTGCCGATGAAATGCACATTGCCATCGAGCCTTACCTCGGCATATGGGATGTGGGCACTATTCAGGAATATGATTTTATTCAAATATCTCATGATTTCTCCTCCTCTTCTTCGGTTATGGAAATGCAATCTATCAACTCCTCGATATAGTGGAAGGAAGCGAGAACTTTCCAGGTCTTCTCCAATTCGCTCTGCTGTTCGATGAATCCCATTCGCTCCAATTCCGCTATGAGTTTATCCACAATCTCATCATAGGATTTCTTCTCGCTGAAGAGTTTTCCAGCCAGTTCCTTCAATTCCATATCACAGTTGATCCTCACCACGATGTCGGCAGCCGAGAACACCAATCCCGAACCAAAGGCAGAGTTGTAGGTCTTCAAGAAGGTAAGATAATCAATCCACTTACCCACCGACTCCAACTTGCGTTGCAAATCCACCTTGGCTTCCTTGCGAGTGAAGAAGAAATAACCATCGCCCGCTTCCAAATGGAAACCGATGCCACTATAATATTCGTCATATTCTGCTTGATTATCCTCTATGGCATCATAATATCGCTTCATCTTAGGCTGAGCGCTGTTGTTGGAGATAAATCCGCCACGACTCAGAATATTAAAAATTTCTTCTGTATAGTTTAAGCTATTCATTTTTATAAAAAGGAGTTAAGAAGTTAAGGAGTTAAAGGAGTTAAGACTATAGCTTTTTCCCATAGGGCAAGCTAGCCACTCCTTAAGAATTATCTGGATAGGATAAGCTACCCACTCCTTTAGAATTATCTGGGGAGTATCATTGGAAACTCCACTCCATTCGCCTCGGCATAATTGCCAGTAAATTTCAGTTTATCCACATATTGCGAGGCTATCTGAAAAAAATACACCAACTTGTCTTCCAAGCTCTGCTTCTTGTCGTATTGATAGTTCATTACGAAAGCGAAGAGATGGGTACTCGAAGCCGAGAAGGCATAATAGATTTCCTGCAAATTCACAGCTTCCAACTTCTGCTTGTTGCTCTTCAGATAATCATCGGGTATCGGTTCCGCCACATTGTCCAAGCCCCTGCCCTTTCTCTTCTTCAGTTTCTCCGACAATGCCCGAATGCACTGCAATGCCTCATCGGAAGTCCGCAGGTTGTCTATCGACAGTTTGATGTAATACTTCGGTTGCGGTTCCATCCAAACAGAATTTCTGCCTGCAAGGACCTGACGCACATCCGTAGCCTCCTCCCATCTAAACTGATCCTTAAGATATTTCAATTTCTTAGCCTTCTCGAAGATGCGATTCTGATAATCTATCAGGTTGAGGTATTGGATGATTTGGCGCTCTATCTCCAAGAGGTTATGATAAGATTCGTTCAGTTGCAAGCGAACATCATTGACCACGTTTCTCATCTGCACATCCATCGCCACGGAGAAAAAGACAGGTTGCTCGGTATCAATCACTCGCTCACTCTCGGTGATGAGTCGGGAGATATTCTTCAGTTTCTCGCTGAGACGTTGGAGTTTCGCTTTCTTGATGGCATAGTTGGGCTCGTTCTTATAAGTATTGTCCATGTTGCGCTTCAGGTCGAGCACATTGCGCACCGTTGCCAAGGCTATCGTCTTGAGGCATCGGCGCACTTCCTTCAGATACTTATACTTACGAGTCTCATTGTTTTCCTTCAGATAGTAGTCGATATTCTCGTTCAAGACGGAAATATAATCACGCACGGAGGACACATTGATTTCCTCATTGACCTCCAGTACATCCTCGAAAAACTTCTGATATACGTCCTCCATCTCCAGACAGTCCCCCGTGTCACGTATCACCCCATTCTCTATCAAGAAGCGAATGCGTTCCTCCTTATACTCTGTCATCTCCAGGGCATAGTCATACCGAAACTGGAGGGAATGTCGCTTCGCAAACATCTCCTTCAGCAGCACTTTCTCCCTGTCGAGAGCTCTCACCAATTCATCTATCGAACGGAATGTTCCCATTGTCCGTGAATGTTTGGGGTGAAGTAATGCGGCCTGTGTTTTCCTCTGTTGCCACTTCTGGCGTTATGTTGAGACGTATGAGAAGGACACCAGACACAGAGTTGTTTTAGGCTGTAAAGTTACATGAATTGTGCGAGACGACAAGCCCAATATGGTGGCTTTTTCTGTTCGGGTGCTCTTCGGGAGGGAGAAAGGGAGCAGGCTGGCCCTTCGGACATTGTGCCGAAGAGCCAGCCTGCGGAATGTGGGGCAAGCGAGTGCTCAGAACTCGAAGCCGAACTTAAAGCCTATGTTGTGGAGGGACTCTCGCTTGTGCAGTTCCAGGTATGAATTGATCCAATAGGACTCCTTGTGAGTGTACAGGATGTACACGAAAGAGAAATTGATTGCGAACCTGTTGGCCACCGGCATGCTCACACCGATAGATGGCTCTACATAGCCACCCTTGAAGTCTCCCACGCTGCCACCGCCTTTGAAGTCAAGATAGGGGCTGATGGGCTTGTTGAGAAAATTGATGCGTGCCTGGCCGAAGATGGGGGCAATGGCAGTTGCACCACCAGAGTAGGAGTTAGAACTCAGCTCAACTCCTATACCAGCACCAACAAAAAAAGTCGGATTGATTTGCACGCCATGTGAGGTGGTGAAGGAGAAGGATGTACTGCTTTCATCATCGTAGAATGCAGACCCCAGTCCGATGTTGGCAAATCCCTTGTAGGCCATGTGGCGGTCGCGGAACTCGCTCTGCGCCATGGACGAGATGCCGAGACATGCAGCAATGGCAAGTGTGATCAGTTTCTTCATTGTGTGAATTGTTTGTGGTGAATAGCCTCTGCTGTCCCTGAGGCAGGGTGATGATGTTGCAAAGATAGATGTTTTCCGCTTGCTGTGGAAATATGTGAAGAAAAAAGATAGGGCATGCGTGTGGGGCAGGCCGGTCATTCTGCCTCGGGGAGGCTTCGGCTTCTCCTCAGCGTAAGGTCGGGTAGCAGCACGGCGGCCTCTTCTTCCCCTTTGGGGGCATCCTTGGGTTTCCATGCCACGATGAAGCGCACTGAGGCCGAGGTCACCTGGTAGCCCTTGCCTTGCCAGTCCAGCAGCGTGGCCTGCATCCTCTGGGCGAGCTGGGCCACAGGAGTGCCCGCTTGGGTATATAGGAAGAAGTCCCTGCAGGCCAGCTCATCCCCACTCTTGAGGGAGAGGACCTCACGCTTGCGGGACTTGAAGAAACCCAGGTTCACATCCTTGTGGCTGAGTTGCAGCACAATCTCGTCGGGCAGCGAGTACTCGTGGCGGTCGTAGGTCTGCTGGTCGGGCTTGATGCAGTCAAATGTCGTGCCGTCGGTGTGTATGGACAACCTTTTCTTTGCCCGTGTGATACCCACATAGAATTTCCTGCATTGCTCTTCTGTCAGCGCGACTCTGCCTGTGACCACCATATACACATTGTCGTATTCGCGTCCCTTGGACTTGTGTATGGTGGAGACGATGACCTCGTGGCCCCTGCCCGATGCGTCGCAGAAGTCTTCAGCCGATGACTCGAAGAGAAACTCTTGCAGGTCGCTGAGGTATTTGCTCCTGTTGGTCTTCTCGAAAAGTGCCATGCAACGCTTGATATATGGCAGGCTGTTGCTTGTGGCATAACGGCTGTACGTCCTCTCCTTGGCCATCTCCCATGCCTCGTCGGGGATTATGGCCCGGTTGCGTGATGGGTCCTTTCCCTGTTTCAGCTGCTTGAGGAAGTAGCGCACCTCGGCCAGGTTCCAGAAGTGGAATCCGTCGGTGGCCTGCACCAGACGGCTCTTGATGCCATGCCTGCGCAGCAGGGCCACCATGATGACCGCTTCCTCGTTGGTTTGTGTCAGCACGCAGGTGGTGCCCTCATCCAGGTGCGTCTGGATGCAGCGAGCCAGTGGCCTGTAAATGCAAGAGGAGGCATAGCGCGTAATCTCCACGCTCCCATCGCCCTGGCTCATGGACAGGATGGGCGTGCGCTTCATCCTGTGCCGGATGAGACGGGCAAAGGAGTTGGCGGCATCTACGATGTGGCGCATGCTCCTGTAGTTTTCGGTCATCTCGATGAACCTGGCTCCTGGCTCCTGCGTGAGCCTGAACATGTACTGTGAGCTGGAGCCTCGGAACTCATAGATGTTCTGGTCATCATCGCCCACGGCTATCACCCTCATGTCCTCGTTGGCATCCATCAGAGCCTTTAGCAGGGCATACTCGTCCTCTCCCATGTCCTGTGCCTCGTCGATGACCACCACCAGTTTGCCTATCTTGCTGGGCTCCACCTCGCCCTGCATGATGAGCCCTGTGGCCTTGCCTACCACATTGTCCATTTCCTCAGGGTTTCCGGTGCGTCCCAGGAGGTCGAAGCAATAGGAGTGGAAAGTCTTTATCTCCACGAAGTTGGCTGCGTTGCCTATGAGTTCCATCAGCCGTTGCTTGAACTCGGTGGCGGATGCGCGTGAGAATGTGAGCATCAGCAGCTGTTCATGCTTCACATCCTCCAGGATGAGCAGGGAGGCCAGCTTGTGCACCAGCACGCGCGTCTTTCCGCTGCCAGGCCCAGCCGCTACCACGATGCAGCGTGACTCCTTGTCCGAGATGACCTCCATCTGCTTCTTGGACAGTTGTGCCATCAGTTGCCGGTACTTCCTGGGCGACAGGTTGCGCTGTATCTCCTCCAGCCTTTCTCCCTTGAAGTACTTGGCGATGAACTTGCGGTAGTCCATCTGGAAATAGTCGTGCACATACTGCAGCGCGGCATCATAGTCCCTGACCATCAGGTTGGCATATTCGCCCACGATGTGTATCTGCTGCATCTTCGTCTTGTAGAAGTTGTCGAGCAGGCGGTAGTCCTCTTGCTTGTATCTGAACTGGCTTCCCTTGATCCGGTGTATGTCCATGCGGTTGTATATCACCAGGAAGCCTCCTTCCAGCTTCAGCGCGTCTATCTTGTCCAGGTAGAGCAATGCCTCCTCCACATCCTCCAGTGTCGCGCTATCCGCGTCCTGGAAGATTGACTGGGCACTCTGTCCCTCCATCTCTCTCAGCAACTCCACCACCGAGAACTGGATGCAGGTTCTTTCGGTGTCGCTTGTGGCTGTCTCGCTTACCTTCCCATACAGCCATTCCACGGCAAAGCGGCAGATGGCCTGCCTCTTCTCATATCGTGCGAGAGTCTGTTCCTGGCCGTGCTTCCTCTCGATGGACACGCCCTGTGTGCCCTCTCCATTCTTCCTGCAGCGCATATATCCCTTGATGGTGAGGAAGTAGAGCAAGGTCTTCACGTCCTTTTCACTTGCCGAGGAGATGCCGCTGCTGGTGGCCTCTTCATTGATTTGCTTGTAGGTGGTGCATAGTGTTTCGTCGGGCACATGACTTAGGATATACTGCTCCAGCCTGGCACAGCGTTCCAGGCGCAACCTGCTCTTGTGCTCTGTGGCATCCTTGTCCAGCAGGTAGGCCGACATGTCCTTGCTGTCGGCCAGGATGCCCTCCTGCTTCATGCGCTCCACAGCCGACACCACCTCCCTCTTGGTCAGTCCCAGGATGTCGGCCAGATAGTCAATCCGCGACTCTGCCTGTTCCTCGTCGGCCGAGGTGTATTTCTTGGAGATGAGGGACTTGATGATTCTTGCCGCATTCTCGCTCTCCTTGCTGTCAAAGAAGCGCGAGGACTCCAGCCTCCTCCTGGCCTCGTCCATGTTCCTCACTGTGATGCCTGTGGCATACACATGTGGCACGTTGTCTCCTCGCTCGATGTAGCCAGCCTGTTCCAGTGCCGCCAGTGCCGTGCGCACTCTCGTCTCTATATCTGTTACCGAGTCGTCCCAGTGGGCCTTCCGCGCTATCTCCAGTGCCGACTTGCAGAACCTCTCCCTGTCCTTGGTAAAGAATTTGATGGCCGTCCACACCTGATTGATTTCCTTAATGCTCAGCTTCGTCTGGTTGAGCAGGATGAAGTGCTTGTCCAGGTCGTCATCCCCATATAAGACAACGCACTTCGCGCTCAGGTGCTGGTCTCGTCCTGCGCGTCCTGCCTCCTGCACATAATTCTCCAGGGAGTCAGATATGTCATAGTGGATCACCAGTCCCACATCCTTCTTGTCCACCCCCATCCCGAAGGCCGATGTGGCCACGATGATGCGCACGCTGGTGGTCATGAAGGCCTCCTGGTTGGCAATCTTCTTATCGGAACTCATGCGCCCGTTGAATGGAAGGGCATGGAAGCCATCTCGGCTCAGTCGTGATGCCAGTTCGCGGGTGCGCTTGGTGCGTGACACATACACGATGGTGGGGCAGTCGCTGGCCGATACCAGTGCCCTGAGCTTGTCGTATTTGTCCTCATCCGACTCGGCGTGTATTACCGAGTAGTGGAGGTTGGTGCGCGAGGCAGAGGAGGCCAGGAGCGTGAGATTGAGGCCGAGGTTCTGCTTGAAGTAGTCACAGATGTCCTGTATGACCTTCTGCTTGGCGGTGGCCGTGAAGCAAGATACGGGTATGGGACTGATGCACCCCTTCTGCTCCTGTAGCTTCTTGATGAAGTGTGCGATGTACATGTAGTCCACACGGAAGTCCTGTCCCCAGGCCGAGAAGCAATGTGCCTCGTCGATGACAAACCGCACCACATGCCTTGCCATGAGGATGCGCTCGACAGTCTTGGAGCGAAGCATCTCGGGTGCGATATACAGCAGGGACACAGCGCCGTCGCGCACCCGCTGTATGCTGTTGGCCCTTGTGATGGGGTCCAGCAGTCCATTGATGGTGGCCACCTCGGTAATGCCGTGCTCGGCCAGTTTGTCCACCTGGTCTTTCATCAGGGAGAGCAGGGGAGAGATGACCACCGTGAGGCCATGCGCAGCCTGCCCCTCTATCAGGGCTGGTAACTGGAACGTGAGCGACTTTCCGCCTCCTGTGGGGAAGATGGCAAGCAGCGATTTTCCCTCGATGGCAGCCTGGCAGGCTTGCTCCTGCAATGGCTCGCCCTCGTAGGCGCGGAACTCGGTGTGGCCGAAGAACTTCTTGAGGTTGCGGTGTATGTCCAGTTTCTGGTCACAATAGGCACAGCCCTTCCTGCAAGGTGTTTCCCTCAGGAGAGCCATCACATGCTCGACGGCCGGAAATTGGTGAAGCACCCAGCCAGGAGTGGCCGAGCAATGGTCGGTGGTCTCTGTCAGAGCCAGGGCATAGGCCAGTTCGCGGGGATATCTCCTGGTCATCATGGCCATGTCGGCATGGGAGCAGACGAGCCCCTTGTAAACGTCCGCTATGAGTCTTGGCAAGTTCCTGACCCTTCCGCTTGCGTTCACCATGTCCAGGAAGCCCTGGAACTCAGGTTGGCGGGTCAGCAGTCCTGCATATATCTGCCTCTTCTCCTGGGGAAGTCCGGCCCACTTGTCAATCTCCTCTTGCAGTAGGTCCAGGTCTTTTTCGCAGTCATTCACGGGATTGTTGGCCTGTTCTGAGAGCAGTTTGTCATCCTTCGTCAGCCTGTGGCAGGAATGCTGGGGGAAGAGTAGGGGGGATATGTACAGGGTGTCCACCAGTGCCCATTGCCTTTGCCCATTGGGAAACAGGTACTTGGCATCGTGGTGAACAATGTTGTGCCCGCACAGATAGTCGCAGTCCTTGACAAAGTGGATGGCCTCGGTGAGCGAGGCGGAGTGGTAGATGCCCCTGTCATGGCGCAGGATGCCGATGTCGTGTATCCTGTGGTCTTTCATGCCGACCTCGGTGTCGATGACGGCATAGCGCAGGGAATTGAGGTCGGGGATTGGGGCGTTTTCCTCGACTTCCTCTATTCCCATAAGCCTATTCCATATCGACGGCATAGTAGGTCAGTGGCGTGTCCTCAGCTTTGGTCTTGTCTCTTGTCGCCTGTAAAGGTAGGCAATTTGGACGAGACGGGTATGGGTGGGACTCCCTTTCCTCACAGCCCCTTGAGCCATTCCTCCATCAGTTTGGGCCACTTGGATGCGGCCTCGGCCAGGTTGGTGCGCAGGCCGTAGCCGTGCTTGCCCTTCGCATATATGTGCAGTTCCACGGGTATCTTGTGGTCTCGCAGGGCATGTGAGATGACAAAGGCGCTGTTGCCGTAGGGGTCTTCCTCGGTCTGGAACACGAAGAAGGGGGGAGTCTGCCCGGTGATGGTCAGTTCGGGGGTGAGTGTGTGGTTCTCGCCCTCGTCCATGTAGGCAGGGTAGATGAGCGCGGCGAAGTCGGGTCTGGCCGACAGCGTGTCGATGTCGTCCGTGGCCGTGTAACTGGGAGTCTGGAATCGGGTGGCGGCCCGGGCACTCAGGCTGGCCCCTGCCGAGAAGCCCATCACGCCCACCTGCTTGCCCGGGTTCTCGGCCCTGGCCAGGCGTATGGCACGCTGCACGTCCTGCAGGGCACCCTCGCGGTTGCCGGGCACGCGGTAGCGGAGCACGTAGGCCGTGTGGCCCAGTGCATTGAGCCATTGTGCCACCTCCGTTCCCTCGTGGTTCACGGCCAGGATGCTGTACCCTCCGCCGGGGCACACGATGATGACCTTCCCCCTGGGGGAGTTCACCACGGGAAACTCCTGCAACGTGGGCACCGGCATCTGTTCGATGCGCAGGATGCCGTCCTTGCCCATGGTCTGTTTCATCTTCCCGTCCTGCAGGACCACCTCGGCGGGATGCTTGGGTGGCCAGATGTTCCTCTCGCTCTCCTGTGCCCATGTGGGTGCTGCCAGCATCAGGACCGATGCCATCATCATGGCTTTTGTCTTGTTCATGGGTTCTGCGTTGTCGTTGTCCTGTTCCATGTTTGTCCTATCTCGCGATCTCTATCACTTCCAGGTCTTTGAAGGTTCCCGCGTCAATGGTCAGCCGCACCAGTGTGCGTACCTGGTGCCAGCCCTGTAGCCCTGCGGCCCCGGGGTTGATGTGCAGCAAGCCCAGCGCGGGGTCGCGCTCTACCTTCAGTATGTGGCTGTGTCCGCTTATGAAGAGTGTGGGCGGATGAGCGTAGAGCGTGCGGCGGATGTGCGCGTCATAGTGCCCGGGGTAGCCGCCGGTATGTGTCATCAGCACGTCGGCCCCCTCGCAGGTGAAGCGCAGGTCGGCGGTGAGTTCCCTCCGCAGTTCCCCCCCGTCGGCATTGCCGTATACCGCCCTCACGGGACGGAACTCCCGCAGGCGGTTGATGATCTCCATTCCCCCGATGTCTCCCGCGTGCCATATCTCGTCACATGGCCCGAAGTAGCGCAGGTAGCGGTCGTCCCAGTATCCGTGCGTGTCACTTATGAGTCCTATCCTCTTCATGCTTGCGCAGCCTTATGACCAGGTACCACATCATTCCGCAGGCTGTGAAGAAACTGACGGTGTCGCTCACGGGCATGCTTATCCACACCCCGTCCAGTCCCCACCAGCGTGGCAGCAGGGCCAGCATGGGCACCAGGAAGAGGAGTTGCCGGGTGACGCTCAGGAAGATGCTCTTGGCCGCGTGCCCGATGCTCTGGAAGAAGTTGCCCATGACCATCTGCGCGCCCACCAGCGGGAACATCGCCACTATGATGCGGTAGGCCCGCACGGCCTTGGCTGTCAGCTCTTCGCCCGCACCGAAGATGTGTATCACCTGTGCGGGCAGGAACTCGCCGATGAGCGTGGCCGAGAGCGTGACCAGCGTGGCCCAGGCTATGGTGAGCCGCAGCACGGCCCACACGCGCTGGTCCTGGCGCGCCCCCCAGTTGTAGCCCACGATGGGCTGCATGCCCTGCACCAGCCCCAGCACGACGGTCACGAAGAGGAACACCACGCGGTTGACGATGCCGTAGGCGCCGATGGCCATGTCGCCGCCCATGCCCAGCAGGCGGCGGTTGATGATGAGCACCACCAGGCACGCGCAGCAGTTCATCAGGAAGGGGCTCATGCCTATGGCTATGCACTGGCGCACGATGTCCGTCCTGAGCCGGTAGATGCCCCGGCGCAGGTGCAGCAGTTCGGTGGGGCGGCAGAACAGGCGCAGTTGCATGGCGAGGGCTATCACCTGTGACAGGATGGTGGCCCACGCCGCTCCCTCGATGCCCCAGTGGAACACGAAGATGAAGAGCGGGTCGAGTACCACGTTGGCCAGGATGGCGACAAACGTGCAGTTCATGGCCAGCCGGGGGTGTCCCGCGCTGCGCAGGATGGCGTTGAGGCCAAAGTAGCAGTGTGTCACCACATTGCCCAGCATGATGATGCGCATGTAGTCGCGGGCGTAGGGCAGTGTGGCCCCACTGGCCCCGAAGAGGTACAGGATGCTGTCCAGGAACGGCCAGCACACGATGGTGAGGGCGATGCCCAGGATGATGTTGAGTGTGATCGTGTTGCCCAGGATGTGCTGTGCGGTCTCGTATTTCCCCTGTCCCAGCCGCACGCTGATGACGGTGCTCGCGCCCACGCCCACCATGGCCCCGAAGGCAGCGGCCAGGTTCATGAACGGGCTTGCCACGGCCATGCCGCTGATGCCGATGTCGCCCACGCCCTGTCCCACGAAGATGCTGTCCACGATGTTGTACACCGACGAGGCCACCATCGCCACGATGGCGGGCAGGGCATAGCCGGCCAGCAGCCGCCCGACGGGCAGTTCGCCCAGTTCGGTGGGTACGTATTGCTTTGCTTCCCGGCTCATTCTGTGAGTGTGAGAATCTTCAAGTGTGCGTCATTATTGTCCTGGTGCAGGCTCATGCGCAGCCGTCCCTGCAGGTCGCGGAAGAGCATCTGGTGCCCGCCGCCCACATAGAAGGGCTTCTCGTCATGCACCCAGGGGCCGGCCACGTTGCCCGACGTGCTCACCGCGCGCCCCACGGCATACACCCCGTCCACAAACGAGCTCCAGTAGCAGGAGAGCTGCCCCGTGCGCTCGTCACGCCACAGGAAGGGGGCGTCGACCACCAGCTTGCGGTCCTCCTGGCGGCTGTTCCACTTCGAGTCGGCGGCGGTGAACAGGCGTATGGGCTCGCCCAGGCGTCCCTTCAGGTTCTTGCGCAGGCGCACGGCCCACGTCTCGCCCACCTCGTTCTGCACCTGCGCGCCGTTCCACTCCAGGCTGTACACCAGCCAGGGCTGCCCGTCGCTGTCGATGTAGAGGCTCCCGTCCAGGCACTGCTGCCCCTCGGGTGTGAGGCTTATGGGCTGTCCCCCGACCCAGGTGTCGCGGTACTTGTCGGTGGGCTTGCGCCCTCCGCGCAGCAGCGTGCAGAAGTTCACGCGCCCCTTCTGCTGGTTGGTGAGCGTCACGATGGTGTAATAGTGTCCCTTGTAATAGTAGGTGTCGGGTGCCCACCAGTGGTCCACGCCCGCCTTCACGGTCTTCATCCAGCCGTTCTCGCCCAGGTACACGTAGCCCACCTCGCGCCACATCTCCAGGTCGCGGCTCTCGTAGGCTTTCAGCGCGACCGCGTCCTCGGACCGCCCTGCGGTGATGAGGTAGTAGAGTCCACGCGCGCGGTCAACGGTGATGAACGGGTCTCTCACGCGGATGCTCTCCTGCGGGATATTGTACTCCTGTGCCATGGCGCACAGGGTGGCAAGGCACAATGCCAGGGTGAGTGAAAGTGCTCTCTTCATAGTGCGGTTACTTGGTGCTTGTCGCAATTCATGGTGCAAAGGTACGCATAAATGGGCGCATGTGGAAAAGAAACTTCGGCGTAGTGGCTGTCGGGGGGCCAAAAAGGGGTGCCCAGGCATCCTCCGCCTGCCCCCACCGCATATGCAGGATGAAGGGGAGGGGGGCGGGACACCTCTGCGGGAGGAATGTGGAGGGCAGTGGGGCAGAGGGAAATCCATGTTTTGCGGATGCGGACTAAACCGGGGCGCGCGGGGAAAGTCAAAGAAGCAGAGACGAGAAGAAGAAGTGAAACCCCAAAACAAGAGAAGAAAGATGAAGAGATTGTCTATTGTGCTGGCTCTCGGACTGATGGCAATGGTGCCTGTGCGGGCGCAGGACAAGGGCGCGGACGGGAACCGCGAGGCCAAGCGTGCCGAGATGATACAGAGGTCGGGCGAGCGCATGGCCAAGAACTTTGGGCTGGAGGGTGCTGCCAGGGACAGTTTCCTGGCTGTGTATACCCGGTACCAGACCGAGATGTTCGCCACCAACGCGCCCCGTGCGCGCAAGCCGGAAGGCCAGGCCCGTGACGGCGAGGGCAAGCAGGAGCTCACCGACGAGCAGGCCACTGCGCGCATCGAGGCCCAGTTTGAGCGTCAGGAGCAGCAGGTGCGTCAGATCCGCCAGCGTCTGGACATACAGAGGCGTTACTATGCCCGCTTCCAGAACATGCTCACGCCCGCGCAGACACTCAAGGCGATGTTCCCCCAGCGTCCCCGCCCGCAGGGTTCCGCCCAGCGGCAGGGTGGTGGCAATCGCCGTGGCGGGGGTGACGGGCCTGGTGGCCCTGGCGGGTTTGGCGGCTTCGGTGGCCCTGGCGGCTTCTGATGCCCCTTGCCACCCGCAGGTATGGCAAGCCCCCCGTGCCCAGCAGGGCACGGGGGGCTTGTTGTGTCTGTGTCTCAGCGGATGAAGCTGGTGCGCTGCAGAGGCTCCTTTTCGGGATGCTTGGGAGCAGCACCGGCATGCAGGCTCTTCAGCATCCAGGCCATGTTGCGTGCCAGCGTGCGCATGGTCTGCAGCCCCTCCGGGTCATGGGCCGTCTCGCCGGGGGCGGCCCCGTAGGCTATGTTCCAGTACTGGCTGGTGACCTGTGGCATGCTCATCATCTGGAAGGCCATGTTCATCGTGGCGAATGTGGCCGAGGCTCCACCACGGCGGCACACGGCCACGTTGGCGAATGGCTTGAACTCAAAGTGCTTGCCGTTGGCAAAGAGGGCACGCTGGACGATGGCCAGCAATGCGCCGTTGGGCTGCCCGTAGTACACGGGAGAGCCAAACACAAAGCCATCGGCCCGCTCGGCGGCCTCGCACAGGCGGTTGCACACATCATCGTCAAAGGCGCACCGCCCCTCTCCCGCCTTGCGGCAACCGCCACAGGCTATGCAGCCCCGCACGGGGCGGTTGCCCAGTTGCAGCACCTCTGTGCCTATTCCCTCGTTCTCCAGCGCGCGGGCCACCTCGCCCAGCGCGATGAAGGTGTTGCCCTCCTGGATGGGGCTTCCGTTTACCAGTAATACTTTCATCTTTCTCTCCTTATAAATTTGGCAGATGTCCCGGATGTGGGGTCTCTGCTCTCTGTTGTTTCCCAGTTGCCTTGCGGCCAAGGCCGTCCTTCTTGCCGCGATCGGTTCGTGCCGCTTCATCCGCATCTTGGCATCCTCGTGCGGCGGCCTCTTCCCGCAGCCCCTTTTCCACGCAGCGCGGTGCGATGGCTGATGCAGCGCGCTGCGTTTTTCAGTGCGGTGCTCGTCTGTGGCCAGGGGTGGGTAGATGGCCATCTTGAGCCTGGCCGTTATAGTCCCTGTGCGTGCATGTCATTGAACAGCCGTATGAGGGCGCGTCCCATTGCCCATGCCAGGTTGACAGGCACCGCATTGCCTATCTGTTTGTACTGGGCCGACAGTGGGCCGGCAAACTCCCAGTTGTCGGGGAACGTCTGTATGCGTGCATATTCCCTTACAGTGAGCGGACGAGTTTCCGTCGGGTGGCATCGCTCGGTCTGTTTTTGTGCGGGAGCACAGGTGAGTGTGAGACTTGGCTCGTCCATTGATAGCCTTCTGGCCATGCCCGTCTTTCCACCGCCCAGATTGTAGCTGCCTTTCATGTAGTTCCGAGCTACGTCTTTTGGCAGGTCACGCCAGTCTCCTCCCTCGGGGACCATCTCCATCACCTTGCGCTTGCCTTCGGGATATTGCTGTCCGGGTGATGGCGGGACATCCGTGTCGTATAGTGCGCCCTTGCAGAGGGCATCCCGCAGGGTTCGCACGCTTGGGCACACATCGGGCCACCTGAACCGCACGTGTGGCGCGATGTCATCGCGTATCGCGACGAGAAACAGCCTTTCCCTTTTCTGCGGCACGTCGTATCGGATTGCCTTGAGAACCCTTGGCTCAACGAGCGCATACCCAAGTTCGGCAATCACCCGCCTGATGGTCTCCATGGTGCGCCCGCCATCGTGCTCCAGCAGTCCCCTTACGTTCTCGCACAGGAACGCTTTTGGGCGAATTTCCTTGACCGCGCGGGCCAGTTCGTAAAAGAGCGTGCCGCGAGTTTCCTCAAACCCCAACCGCTTCCCTGCATACGAGAATGCCTGGCAGGGGAAGCCCCCCGAGAGGAAGGCCACCCTGTCGCGGTAGGCGGTGAAGTCCATCCCGTGGATGTCTCCCTCCGCCACGTTCCATTCGGGATGGTTCTTGCGCAGGGTCTGGCAGGCATATTTGTCGTATTCGTTGAGCAGCACATGGCGAAATCCGGCCTTTTCCATGCCCAGTGCCAGGCCACCGCCTCCAGCGAACAACTCAACAGATGTGTAGGGGCAGGCGGGTGTCGTGCCCATCTCCTCCTCCCACTTCGTCACACCCATCTCCCTGACTTCCTCTATGTGGCCAAGTTCTGACAGCTTGAGGTAGCGTCGTCCGTCCGCACCTGTGTGTATGGGACAGGCCCCGCTGCGGCCCCATGCCTCTATGGTGGCCCGTGACACGCCGAGCAGGCAGGAGAGGTTGTTCGGGGATATCGTGCCGTTGTGTTGCGTCATGCTCATTTCCTGGGTGATGTGTTGGTGAAGCCCTCGTAGGTGGAGAATGCCAGCAGGTAAAGGGGCCGCTTTCTTGTTCTTGGCAAGGGCACGAGTGGTTTTGCTTGGCTCTCTTGTGCAAAGGTAACTAATTTCTGCAAATGAGAGAACGGATGACCGCAGCACTTTTTCCAGGGGAAGTGTCCTCGTCGTCCGGCGGTTGGGATGTGGCGACAAATCCTATGCGCCCTCTCTCCTGGTGAATGCCATGGGATACCGCCGCATGGCGAGGATGGTGACCAGCCAGCCCAGTGGAGCGGTGAGCGCGTCCAGCAGGAAGAACAGGCGGTAGCCGCACACGCTCGCGAGCCATCCGCTCAGGGCGGCGGGGGGGATGAGGCAAGTGGCCACCAGGGGAATGTAGAGCAGGTTGATGGTGTTGCGGTAGCGTTCACCCGAGATGTACCGCACGGGCAGGCGGCAGGCATACAGCCCCAGGCCGAAGCAGAACTGGGCCAGGCAGGTGCAGGCACAGATGCCCCGCAGCGAAGCGGGAGGGCTGAGCGTCATGTACAGATAGACCAGCGGAGACAGCCCCAGCGCGACGGCAAAAAGCCAGAAGGAGCGTCTTGGGGAACCGCGCAGCAGCAGCCTGCGGCCCAGGGTGAGCCCCAGGCAGAAGGCCATCACACCCACCGTGCCTTGCGCGAATCCTATCTCCTGGATGCTGCAGCCCAGTCCACCTTGCGCGCGCGATTCATATAAATATATCGTGCGTGTGAAGAACATAAGGCTCTGCGGCAGCAACAGGAAGAAGAGCGATATGACGGGTGCCAGCCAGCCGGGCTTTTGGCGTATGCGGTCGATGATGTGCACCTCGGCCTTCACCGACCCGCTCACCGTGTGGCTCGCGCCCCGGTTGCCCACGGCGGGCGGGCGCAGGGCAGCCAGGTGGTACAGGGCAAAGAGCGCAAACCCGCCCGCCAGCAGGTAGCATCCCGTGGACCATGCGTGCTGGATGTGGCGGTAATAGACCTGCAGGCCGCCCACTGCGATGATGAGCATGCCGTAGGTGAGCACCACGGCCGTCTGCGAGAAGAATATCTTGGGGGTGGTGAACACACACTGCAGGGGCGGCCTGAGCATGCGCTCGTAGTACATGCGTGCCGTGAGCTCGTGCCACGAGCACAGCAGGCTGGTGAGCATCAGCGAGGCGAAGAGCGCGCCCTGGCCGTAGGGGAAACTGAGTGCCACCAGCACGAGCGACAGGAATATCGCCGCCTCCAGCCAGTGGATGGTGTGGCGGAAGTGCCCCCGCCGCCTTATCCACGAGCGCACGAAGGACTTCAGCGTCCAGGGCAGGAACAGGAGCGCGGCACACAGGGTGGCCCTCGCCGGCGAGGCCCCGCATTGCAGGAACATGAGCAGAGCCACAAAGGTCACCATGGCCGAGGGTATCTCCTCCGCCCCGAAGAGGGTGGGCACCCACGTCCATGGTGACCTTGTGCTCATGCCCGGGGTCCTTGCCTTAGTAACTGCGGGCTATCAGTACGCGTGCCACTGCGGGCTTGCCTGTCACCATGTCCACGCCCGGTGTCTGCTCCACGCCGAAGGGCATGCAGCGTATGGTGGCCTGTGTCTCCTCCTTGATGCGCGCCTCGGTCTCGGCGGTGCCGTCCCAGTGGCACAGGAAGAAGCCGCCGTCCCTCACGCGCTCCTTGAATTCCTCGTAGTTCTCGCACTCGTAGATGTGCGCGTCGCGGAACTTCCTGGCCTTCTCGAACATGTTCCGCTGGATGTCGTCGAGCAACTGCTTCACATGCTCCACGATGCCCTCCACGGGGATGTTCTCCTTCTCCAGCGTGTCGCGGCGCATGACTTCCACCACGCCCTTCTCCAGGTCTCTCGCGCCCAGCACGATGCGCACGGGCACCCCGCGCAGCTCGTAGTCGGCAAACTTGAAGCCGGGCCGCTTGTTGTCGCTGTTGTCGTACTTCACGCTCACGCCCAGCTTGCGCAGGCCCTCGCTTATCTCCTGGGCCTTGCTGTCCAGGGCCTCGGTCTGCCCGGCCTTGCCGATGGGGATGATGACCACCTGCGTGGGGGCCAGTGCGGGAGGCAGCACCAGGCCGTTGTCGTCAGAGTGTGTCATGATGAGCGCGCCCATCAGGCGGGTGCTCACGCCCCAGCTGGTGGCCCAGGCATATTCGGGCTTGTTCTCCTTGTTGAGGAACTGCACGTCGAAAGCCTTGCCGAAGTTCTGCCCCAGGAAGTGGCTCGTGCCGCTCTGCAGGGCCTTGCCGTCCTGCATCATGGCCTCGATGGTGTAGGTGTCCAGCGCGCCCGCAAACCGCTCGGTCTCGCTCTTCACGCCCTGGATCACGGGCACGGCCATATACCGCTCGGCAAAGTCGGCGTATATCTTGAGCATCTGCTGCGCGCGCTTCTCTGCCTCCTCGCGTGTGGCATGGGCCGTGTGGCCCTCCTGCCACAGGAACTCGCTGGTGCGCAGGAACAGCCGTGTGCGCATCTCCCAGCGCATCACGTTGCACCACTGGTTGATCAGCAGGGGGAGGTCGCGGTAGGAGTGTATCCAGTTCCTGAAGGTGTTCCAGATGATGGTCTCCGAGGTGGGGCGTATGATGAGCTCCTCCTCCAGCTTGGCAGCGGGGTCTACCACCACGCCGTCATGCGTGTCGTTGGTCTTCAGCCGGTAGTGTGTCACCACCGCGCACTCCTTGGCGAATCCCTCCACATGCTCGGCCTCCTTGGAGAGGAAACTCTTGGGGATGAGGAGGGGGAAGTAGGCATTCTGCACGCCCGTCTGCTTGAACATGCCGTCCAGCGTGTGCTGCATCTTCTCCCAGATGGCATAACCGTAGGGCTTGATGACCATGCATCCGCGCACGTCAGACTGCTCTGCCAGGCCGGCCTTCACCACCAGCTCGTTGTACCACTTGCTATAGTCCTCGCTTCTCTTGGTGAGGAATTCCAGTTCTTTTGCCATTATGCTGTGTCTGTTATGTTGAGTGTTAAAGGTGGCGTCCCGTGGGGAAGCGTTCCCGAAACGCCTGCAAATTTACTAAAAAAAGCCTAAAGGACTGAGCGGGGCCGCGAAAAATGGCTAACTTTGCCGCGAATTAATAACCTCAATATTTGGATAATCTTAACAAGACAGAGAGATGAAAGGTAAGAAGATTATGGTAATGACACTGTGCGCGGGCATGGTGCTTACAGGGTGCGGGTCAATGTCCAACAAGGCCAAGGGCGGCCTGATCGGCACAGCGGCGGGCGGTGCGGCAGGCACAGGCCTGGGTGCGGCCATCGGTGCGCTGGTCAACGGGAAGAAGGGTGCCAAGATAGGCGCCGCCATCGGAGCGGGCGTGGGTGTGGCTGGAGGTGCCACCGCAGGTGCGCTCATAGGCAAGAAGATGGACAAGGCCGCCGCCGCCGCCGCCGCCGTGGCAAACGCGGAGGTGGAGAAGACCAAGGACGCCAATGGCCTGGATGCCGTGAAGGTGACCTTTGACAACGGCATCCTCTTCAACGTGGGGAAGTCCACCCTGCAGGCCGGGGCCCAGAAGTCCCTCAGCCAGTTCGCGGCCAATGTGCTGAATGTATATACCGACTGCGACGTGGCCATCATGGGCTTTGCCAGCAGCGATGGCTCTGACGCCACCAACCTGGCCCTGAGCCAGGCTCGTGCCAATGCTGTGAAGTCCTATCTGACAGGCACCTGCGGCGTGGGCGGGAGCCAGATCAAGAGTGCGGTAGGCTATGGCGAGGATCCCCAGTACCTGGTGTACGACGCCAATGGCAAGGAAGACCGCAACGCCAGCCGCCGCGTGGAGGTGTACCTGTATGCCAGCGAGGCCATGATCAAGGCTGCCAACGCGGGCTCCCTGCAGTAAGGACTGGATGAGCCTGCTCAAGAGAATACAGAAGATAATGCGATGGATTGTGCTCCTGTTCTTCGGGAGCACAATCCTCGCTGTATTAGTGTACAAGTGGGTGCCGGTGTATGTGACCCCGCTCATGCTCATACGCTGCGCGCAGCAAGTGTGGCGGGGGGAGCAGATACGTCTGAGGCACCACTGGGTGCCGCTCGACTCCATGTCCATCTACATGCCTGTGGCCGTGATGGCCAGTGAAGACCAGCGTTTCATGGACCATTGTGGTTTTGACTTCAAGGAGATAGGCCACGCCGTGCAGGAGCGCGTCAGCGGCAAGCGTCTCCGTGGGGGCAGCACCATCAGCCAGCAGACGGCCAAGAACGTGTTCCTGTGGCCTCGGAGGTCGTGGGTGCGCAAGGGGCTGGAGGCATACTTCACCGTTTTGATAGAGGCCGTGTGGGGCAAGGAGCGCATCATGGAAGTCTATCTCAATTCCATCGAAATGGGTGACGGCATCTATGGAGTCGAGGCGGTGGCACAGCTGCATTTCTCCCGGACAGCCCTGGAACTCACGCGCCCCAACTGCGCGCTTATAGCGGCCACGCTGCCCAATCCCTTCAAGTTCAGCAGCAAGTCGCCCTCGGCCTACACGCTCCGCCGCCAGACGGAAATCATGAGAAAGATGAGGTACATTGGCATCTTTCCTCGAAAAGAATGAGCAAGAATGTCACTTTTTGCCATCTGTAGTTTGCAATTATCCCAAAAACGAGTATCTTTGCATGCGAAAAATAATCCTTTTTGGGTATGCTTGAGACCTTCTTTCACACACATCAGTTCCTGGTGGAGCACACCGATGCGCCAGTGCGCAGAAAACTGATGGGCGAGGTGGACTGGAACAGCCGCCTGATAGGTATCAAGGGAAGCCGTGGGGTGGGCAAGACGACCTTCCTGCTCCAGTACGCAAAGGAGGCTTTCGGCTCGCATAACCGAAAGTGCCTGTACATCAACATGAACAACTTCTACTTCCAGGGGCACACACTCTTCCAGTTTGCCTCGGAGTACGCCCGCGAGGGAGGACGAGTGCTGCTTATCGACCAGGTGTTCAAGCAACGTGACTGGAGTCATGAACTGCGCATGGTACACGACAGGCTGCCGCAGTTGAACGTGGTGTTCACTGGAAGCAGCGTGATGAGGCTCAAGGAGGAGAATGTGGAACTCAACGGCCTGGTGAGCAGTTACAACCTGCGGGGCTTCTCGTTTCGCGAATACCTCAATCTCATGACGGGCAACACCTTCCGCCCCTATGACATGCGGGAGATAGAGAACAGGCACGAGCACATTGTTAGAAAGGTGCTGGACAAGGTGAATCCCATGGAGTACTTCCAGGGCTACCTGCATCACGGATACTACCCCTTCTTCCTGGAGAACACATATTTCAGCGAGAACCTGCTCAAGACCATCAACATGATGATTGAGGTGGACATACTCTTTCTCAAGCAGATTGACCTGAAGTATCTCGGAAAGATAAAGCAACTGTACTATCTGCTCGCCACGGGGGGCACGGGAATGCCCAACGTGAGTCAGCTCGCGGCCGACATGCACACCAGCAGGGCCACGGTGGTCAACTACATGAAGTACCTGTCCGACGCACGCATGCTCAACATGATGTACCGGCAGGGCGACGGATATCCAAAGAAGCCTTCGGGCATAATGCTCCACAACACCAACCTGCTCTATGCCATGGCCTTTCACGGGCTGGATCGCCAGACGCTGATGGACACCTTCTTCCAAAACGCCCTCTGGGGCAGGCACAAGGTCAACCTGGGCGACCGCAGCTGCACGTTCTTGGTCGATGACACACGCAAGTTCCGCATCTGCCTCGAGGCTCCGCACCGCAGAATGCCCGATGTGACCTATGCGGTGGCCGGCGCGCTTGCCGACCCTGCCAAGGACATACCCCTGTGGCTTTATGGCTTCCTGTACTGAAGGTGGGCAGTGTTATGGCGGAATTACCAAAGCAGTATGTTAAAGAGAACACAAAGAAAAACGTTTTACATAAAACACAATCAACAATGGCAAAAGAAAAGAAATTCGTGACATGGGACGGTAACACCTGTGCAGGACATGTGGCCTACATGTTCAGCGAGGTGGCCGCCATCTATCCCATCACTCCCTCGTCCCCCATGGCGGAGCATGTGGACGAGTGGGCTGCCCAGGGACGCAAGAACCTCTTCGGTGACACGGTGCTGGTGCAGGAGATGCAGTCCGAGGCCGGTGCGGCAGGAGCTGTGCACGGCTCATTGCAGGCCGGTGCGCTCACCTCTACATTCACAGCCAGCCAGGGCTTGCTGCTGATGATCCCCAACATGTACAAGATTGCGGGCGAACTGCTTCCCAGTGTGTTTCATGTGTCGGCGCGCACGGTGGCCACGCACTCTCTGTGTATCTTCGGTGACCACAGCGATGTGATGGCCTGCCGCCAGACGGGCTTCGCCATGCTGTGCGAGGGCTCTGTACAGGAGGTCATGGACTTGAGCGCGGTCGCTCACCTGGCTGCCATCGAGGGCCGCGTCCCCTTTATCAACTTCTTCGACGGCTTCCGTACCTCGCACGAGTACCAGAAGGTGGAACTCCTGGAGGATGATGACGTGCGCGACCTGGTGGACCAGAAGGCCTTGAGCGAGTTCCGCGCACGTGCCCTCTCGCCCGAGCATCCACAGGCCAAGGGCATGGCCGAGAACCCCGAGACATTCTTCGCCCACCGCGAGTCCTGCAACCGCTATTACGACGCCATTCCCGGAATTGTGGAGAAGTACATGGCCGCCATTTCCGAGCGCACAGGCCGCAAGTATGAGCTCTTCTCGTACTATGGCGCCGAGGATGCCGAGGATGTCATCATCCTGATGGGATCTGCCACCGAGGCCGCCCGCGAGGCCATTGACTATGCCAACGCTCATGGAAAGAAGTATGGCATGGTGAGCGTACACCTGTACCGCCCCTTCTCGGTGAAGCACCTCTTGAAGGCTGTGCCCCAGAGCTGCAAGCGCATCGCCGTGCTTGACCGCACCAAGGAGCCGGGCAGCAGCGGCGAGCCCCTGCTGCTGGATGTCAAGGACGCTTTCTATGGCGTGAAGAACGCTCCCCTCATCGTGGGTGGACGTTACGGGCTGGGCTCGGCCGACGTGACACCCGCCATGATCCTGGGTGTGTATGAGAACCTGGAACTGCCCCAGCCCAAGGACCGTTTCACCATCGGCATCGTGGACGACCTTACCTTTACCTCTCTGCCTCAGAAAGAGGAGATGGCTTTGGGCGGCAAGGGCGTGTTCGAGGCCAAGTTCTTCGGCCTGGGAGCCGACGGCACCGTGGGCGCCAACAAGAACTCGGTGAAGATCATCGGCGACAACACCGACAAGTACTGCCAGGCATACTTCTCCTATGACTCCAAGAAGTCGGGCGGTTTCACCTGTTCACACCTGCGTTTCGGCGACAACCCCATCCGCTCTACCTATCAGATCAAGACTCCCAACTTCGTGGCATGCCATGTGCAGGCTTACCTGCACATGTACGACGTGACACGCGGCCTGCAGCAGAACGGGCTGTTCCTGCTCAACACCATCTTCGAGGGCGAGGAACTGGTGAACTTCATCCCCAACAATGTGAAGAAGTACTTCGCCGACAAGAACATCACCGTATATTACATCAACGCTACCAAGATCGCGCAGGAGATAGGGCTGGGCAACCGCACCAACACCATCCTCCAGTCCGCCTTCTTCCGCATCACCGAGGTCATCCCTGTTGACCTGGCTGTGGAACAGATGAAGAAGGCCATCGTGAAATCTTACGGCAAGAAGGGCGAGGACGTGGTCAGGATGAACTATGCCGCTGTGGACCGTGGCGGTGAGTACAAACTGCTGCCTGTTGATCCCGCATGGGCCAATCTGCCCGCCGACAAGAAGGTGACCTACGACGAGCCCGAGTATATCACCAACCTTGTCCGCCCCATCAACGCCCAGTTGGGTGCCGACCTGCCCGTATCCGCTTACAAGGGTATCGAGGATGGCGCCTGGGAGCAGGGAACCGCCGCCTATGAGAAGCGTGGCGTGGCAGGATTCGTTCCTGTGTGGAATCCGGACAACTGCATCCAGTGCAACAAGTGCGCCTTTGTTTGCCCCCACTCATGCATCCGTCCCTTCGTGATGAATGACGAGGAGGCGGCCGGATTCAAGGGAAAGACTGTTGACATGAAGGCTCCCGCCGCAATGAGGGGCATGCACTTCGCGATACAGGTGAGCGTGAAGGACTGCCTGGGCTGTGGCAACTGTGCCGATGTGTGTCCCGGCAATCCCAAACTGGGTGGCCCTGCCCTGAAGATGGTCGCTTATGACGACTCGTCAGAGGCTGCCGCACAAGAGGCCGCCAACTGGGAGTACTGCGTGAAGCACGTGACCAGCAAGCAGAACTTGGTGGACATCAAGCAGAGCCCCAAGAACAGCCAGTTCGCGACTTCCCTGTTCGAGTTCAGCGGCGCATGCTCGGGCTGTGGCGAGACTCCCTATGTGAAACTCATCGCGCAGCTCTTCGGTGACCGCGAGATGGTGGCCAACGCCACTGGCTGCTCGTCCATCTACTCAGGCTCTATCCCCAGCACACCTTACACCAAGAATGCCAAGGGGCAGGGTCCCGCATGGAGCAACTCCCTGTTTGAGGACTTCTGTGAGTATGGCCTGGGTATGGTGCTTGCCACCAAGAAAATGAAGAAGCGCATCACCATGCTGCTCCAGGAAATGATTGCCAGTGACAAGACAAGTGCCGGGTACAAGGCAGCGGCACAGAACTGGATTGAGCAGCAGAATGACGCCGAGGGCTCAAAGGCTGCCGCCGCCGCTCTGAAGCCATTCATTGCCGAGGGCGCTGCCTCAGGTTGCCCCGTGTGTGCAAGGCTCAAGGAACTTGACCACTATCTGGTAAAGCGCAGCCAGTGGTTGATCGGTGGTGACGGTGCCTCTTATGACATCGGCTACGGCGGGCTCGACCATGTGATAGGAAGTGGAGAGGATGTCAACATCTTCGTCATCGATACCGAGGTTTACTCCAACACGGGCGGACAGGCGTCCAAGGCAACTCCCATCGGAGCCATCGCACAGTTTGCCGCCAACGGAAAGCGCGTGGGCAAGAAAGACCTGGGACTGATGCAGACTATCTACGGAAACGTGTATGTGGCCCAGGTGGCCATGGGAGCCGACCAAAGCCAGTGCCTCAAGGCATTCCGTGAGGCCGAGGCATGGCATGGCCCCTCACTCGTCATCGGTTACGCTCCCTGTATCAACCACGGCTTGAAGGCCAAGGGCGGCATGGGCAAGAGCCAGGCCGAGGAGGCAAGGGCCGTGGAGTGCGGCTACTGGCATCTGTGGCGCAACAACCCCGCCTTGGCTGCCGAGGGCAAGAACCCCTTCCAGCTTGACAGCAAGGAGCCCGACTGGGACAAGTTCCAGAGCTTCCTCGAGGGCGAGGTGCGTTTCCTCTCCCTGAAGAAGGCCGCTCCTGCCGAGGCGCAGGAACTGTATGATGCCTGCAAGGAGGCCGCCAAGCGCCGCTACAAGACCTATGTGCGCAAGACTCAGGAGGACTGGTCGCTCGATTGACCCCATCCCCCTTTGACAGCATGTCGCAGGCTGTCTGGACGACAGCCCGCATATAATTAAGGAAGCGCCCAAGAGCACAAGACTGCTCTTGGGCGCTTCTTTCTTTAGGGCAGATGAGGTTTCAGGGGGAGTATTCTACAGACGCCTGGCGTGCGTATAGGGGCTTTTTGCATAATGCGTGGAGGGCGGATTTGTAACCGCAGGTGACTGCTTATGGAGGAAAAAGCCGTAACTTTGCGCCCGCTGGTTTTCATGTGGGCGGGAGTCCGCTTCCCGTCATCAGAGAGCATGACGGCTTGGGAGCCGGAGCGGTTCTCCTTATTTATACTTATACTGACAAAATATGATTTCTGCATTTGAGCGGGGTGCGCAGCGGCGCACCGAGCTTCTTTTGGGCAGCAAGGCCTTGGACAGGATTATGCAGGCCAGGGTGATTGTCTTTGGCCTGGGCGGCGTGGGATCGTGGTGTGCCGAGTGCCTGGTGCGCAGTGGCGTGCGCCGGATTACCATTGTGGATTCTGACCGTGTGTGCGTGACCAACTGCAACCGCCAGCTGATGGCCACATCGAAGACCGTGGGGCAGGTGAAGGTGGAGGCTTTGCGCGCGCGGCTGCTGGAGATAAACCCCAATGCGGAGATAGATGCCCTGCAGAGAATCTATGATGCCGAGTCTGCCGGGTCATTCCACATGGAGACCTACGACTTCGTCATTGACGCGATAGACTCGCTCCGGGAGAAGGCCCACTTGATACTGCGCGCCACGAGCCTGCCACGCCATATCACGTTCATCTCCTCAATGGGGGCGGCTCTGAGAATTGACCCGTTCAAGGTGAGGAAGGCCGAGTTCTGGAAGGTAAAGGGCGACCCTTTGGCCCGTGCCCTGAGGGCGAGGTTCAAGAGGCAGGGCACCTTCCCGGCGCGCAAGTTCTATTGTGTCTATAGTGAGGAGCAGCCGATGCGCAACAGGGGAGTGAACCACGCGTGCGGTACAGGGGGGTGCTTGTGCCCCAAGGCAAAGTTGCTTAGTGGTGTGCGCGGCACGGACACGGCACGGTATGACGCTCCCGGTGACCAGCGTTTGGTAGAGCATGAGTGGTGCACGTCGAAGGCCCAGATCAACGGTTCCCTATGCCACGTCACGGCCATCTTCGGCATGTCCATGGCGGGCATGGTGATAGACGCGATTGCAGGCAAGAGCGAGCCGCAGGAAGAAACCCCAAAGGGCACAGCCGAGTCCTCTGGCCGTTCCGTATTCTGATGATGGCTCTATCGGCTACTTCTGTAGAAATGCCAACAAGTGGGCCAAACGGGATGAGGCGTGGAGGCTTCGGTCCTGGTATCACATATTAAATATAAGTGACAGAATAGCCATACCATCCCTCGCATGTAAGGGTTGTGTAAAACGGTCGGCAAACCCTCACTCACTCTTCTTCCAGAAGCATACGTTCCGTGCAACCGAAAGAAAATCTGTCCCTTGTGGATGTTTCCCATAAAGGACTTGCTGAATGTCTTGCAGGATTTCCTGGGAATCTCATGCAGAAAAGGATAAAGAATGGCACAGGAATCAGATAAAATCCGTACATTTGCGCTAAAATCACGCTTCCGCAAGAAGAACGCGTGACAAAGGCAAGTATAGGGAACATGTGCAGGGCAGCAATGCCAAAACTAAATGTATGGGAATACGGCTATGCACAATAAACATGAGTTAACCGGGCCGGCGCGACCGTCATGCACGGGTGCGGCGGACAACATGAAGTAGAGCGGAACTTATGAAACCGGATGGTACGGGTTCTTTCTCTACAGCCGGCGAGGGGCAAGCGGCTCCAAGGGGCATACACATTACAGAGCAAGCAGGCAGGTCTGGCTCTGTGATAGGGAAGTGCCTTCATCCCGGCGGAACGGCATGGTCTTATGTCTTCGTCCATAACAGTAAAGTGAAGGGGATGGAAGAACTGCTGCTCAAGGACGGAAGAGCCTATTTCGTGCATAAAACCATACGGTATTTCAGAAGAACGGGCAAGCGGAATGTGCAGCACAAGGAGATGCCGACCATCAGCGGACTCGTCTTCTTCCAAGGCCTTCCCCAGGAAATACAAACCTACCTCGACAGGACTTTTCCCCATGTTCACTTGTGCAGAAACTGCAGCACGGGCAAGGTGGCAAGGATTGACGACCGGCAGATGCGCCTCTTCATGCGAGTCAATGAGACAGAGCCCGACCGCATCCGCTTCTTGCTCAAGCCATTCCATTATTATGCCCGCAACCGAATCCTGCTCCGCATCACCACAGGCGAATTGGCGGGATTGGAAGGCTACATCATACGCATTGACCGCGACCGCAGGCTCGTGATGGATGTGGGCGGCATCAGCGTGGCCATATCAGGTGTCCATGCCGAGCATTTCGAGGAGGTGAATCCCGGCGGCATGCCAAATGTGGATGTCAATCCGTTCTACCAACGTAATCTGCAGGAGCGGGAAGCCCTCATTGACCGCTATTTTCATCCTGTGAAGGACGACACGGAAGTGGCGGCCCAAGCCGAGAACATCGACTACCTGCGCGAATATGTCCTGGCGGAGCTTGCGGGAAAGCGCATGGACATCCGCAAGGCCTGGATCACCTATGCCTTTATCATCAGGGAGATTGGCTACTATTATGCCCCATACACCGACCGGCTGGGCGGGCAGCTCGCCCCCATCATGAGGATGGGAGGCAAGGTTCTGCGGGAGATGGACACGATACTTGAAAACACGGAAATAGACAAGGACACAAAGGACAGGTTCCAAAGCCAGCAAGAAGAATTGATGTTGAAGTACAGCTACTTGTTCTGACCACGGCTCTTCTCTGTATGTACAAATGGGCAATGCCGCAAACTGGGTACAGACAGCAGAGCACCAACCGTGAGAGAACAGAGGTAGTACTTCACGGGCCAAGTAAGTAGTACTTCACGGGCCAAGTAAGTAGTACTTCACGGGCCAAGTAAGTAGTACTTCACGGGCCAGGTAAGTAGTACTTCATGGGTCAGGTAAGTAGTACTTCATGTGGATGTCCAGTAGTACTGCGTAGGCGGCAGGAGCAGTGCCAAATCAATCAGGGAACAAGAAACAAAAATCATAAAAAATGACAGAAAAGAGGAACGTTGCCCTCATTACGGGCATCACAGGCCAGGACGGTTCGTACTTGGCAGAGTTGTTATTGGGCAAAGGCTATGATGTGCACGGCACCATCCGCCGTTCATCCACCGACTACCGTGAGCGCATCGCCCACTTGGAGGGCAAGCCCCACTTCCACCTTCACTATGCCGACCTGGGCGACTCGATGAGTCTCATCCAGGTGGTGAACAAGGTGAAGCCTACCGAGGTGTATAATCTTGCGGCCCAGAGCCACGTGCAGGTGAGCTTCGACTCCCCGGAGTTCACGGCCGATGTGGATGCCACAGGCGTGCTCCGTATCTTGGAGGCTATCCGCCAGTGCGGCTTGACCGAGACCTGCCGCATGTACCAGGCTTCTACCTCTGAACTTTATGGCAAGGTGGAGGAGGTTCCCCAGAACGAGAACACCCCGTTTCACCCATATTCCCCATACGCCGTAGCCAAGCTTTATGGTTTTTGGATCGTGAAGGAGTACCGTGAGGCATACAACATGTTCTGCTGCTCCGGCATCCTCTTCAACCACGAGAGTGAGCGCCGTGGCGAGACCTTCGTAACCCGCAAGATAACCCTCGCCGCCGCCCGTATCAAGCAGGGCAAGCAGGACAAACTTTATCTCGGCAACCTCGACTCCCTCCGTGACTGGGGCTATGCCAAGGATTACGTGGAATGCATGTGGCTCATCCTCCAGGCAGAGAAGCCGGAGGACTTTGTGATAGCCACAGGCAAGCAGCACTCCGTGCGTGAGTTCGCCCAGTTGGCGTTCCATTACGTGGGCATCGAGCTCAAATGGGAAGGCAAGGACGAGAACGAGAAGGGCATCTGCGTATCGGGTCCGGACGAACTTGTCGGCAAGACCCTCGTAGAGGTATCGCCCGACTTCTATCGTCCAACCGACGTAGTAAACCTTTGGGGCGACCCAACCAAGGCAAAGGCCAAGCTCGGCTGGAATCCGAACACCACCTCCTTCGAGAATCTGGTCAAGATCATGGTGGATAGCGACATGGCAAAGGTGGCCGCCGAGGAAGCCGGTCGGAAGGTTCGCTGCAATCTCGCAGAATATTTGGAGAAAGGCATCGTCAAGTGATTTTTATCAAGAATTTAGAGGATTTGTTCTCATTCGTCAAGTGATTTTTTTATCAAGAATTAGAGAATTAGAGAATTTTTTCTCTTTCTCTTGTTCAAGATATTGAATTGAACTTACGTTAGAATTACAGGAAGCGTTAGGAATTGAACTTACGTTAGAATTATAAGAATTTTTAGAGTGTGGCTTTATTTTATCAAGAGGAGAGTAGTGAGTTGATGAGATTGGCTCTGCAACTGCATCAGGAACTAGGATGCGGTTTTAAGGAGAAAGTCTATCAAGATGCTTTTGCGGTATTGCTAAAAGAAAACAATGTGCCTTACATTCGTGAGGCTCATATTTCTTTGAATTACCATGGTACAGTCTTGGAACATGACTTTTATTATGATTTCCTGTGCTATGATAAGATAGGCGTTGAGTTGAAAGCTACATCAGGTCTTATTGGTGAGTATGAAGCCCAGATTATCAATTATCTTCATGTTAGCAATCATCAGTTAGGTTTGTTGTTGAATTTTGGTGCCTCTAGTTTACAATACAAATGGTATCCCAATGTTTGGCATCACAGGATTTCGCAAGAAATCCCTAATTCCTGTAATTCTTGATTAGAGCAAATCCAAGACCGCAAGAACGAAAATTCTCTAATTCTTGAAAAAAATAAATATAAAATCTCTAATTCTAGACGAATATGTCATTAAGTAAAGAAAGCAAGGTTTACGTGGCCGGCCATCACGGCTTGGTCGGTTCTGCCATATGGAACAACCTCAAGTCAAGAGGCTATAATAACTTGGTGGGTCGCAGCCACAAGGAACTCGACCTCACCGACCAGTATGCAGTAGAGAAGTTCTTTGATGAGGAGAAGCCTGATGCCGTGGTCTTGGCAGCAGCTTTCGTGGGCGGCATCATGGCGAACAGCCTCTATCGTGCCGACTTCATCATGCAGAACATGAAGATGCAGTGCAATGTCATCAGCAATGCTTATAGTCATGGAGTGAAGAAGCTCCTCTTCTTGGGCAGCACCTGCATTTATCCCAAGAATGCCCCTCAGCCTATGAAAGAGGATGCCCTCTTGACCTCTCCTTTGGAATATACCAACGAGGAGTATGCCATCGCCAAGATTGCGGGCTTGAAGATGTGCGAGAGCTACAACCTCCAGTATGGCACCAACTATATCGCCGTGATGCCAACCAACCTCTATGGCCCAAACGACAACTTCCATTTGGAGAACAGCCATGTGATGCCGGCCATGATGCGCAAGATTTATCTTGCCAAACTCATCCACGACGGCGACTGGCACAGCATCGAGGTGGATATGAACAAGCGTCCTATCAACCCTACCGACAAGCTGCGTGCCATCATCGGCGAGGGCAACGTGGATGGTCACAACGGCCACGAGCGCATCCTGAAGGCTTTGGAGTTCTACGGCATCTATGATAATAAGGTGGTGCTCTGGGGAACAGGCAAGCCTCTCCGTGAGTTCCTTTGGAGCGAGGATATGGCAGATGCCAGCGTCCATGTGCTCTTGAATGTGGATTTCAAGGACATCATCGGCATCGAGAAATACTCTTCCGTATTCTATGGAGCGAAGGTAGATGGAGCGGTAGATAGAAACAACTCCGAGGGAAGAGGAGGAGCCATCCCATCCCTCGGCGAAATTCGCAACTGCCATATCAATGTAGGTACAGGCAAGGAGTTAACCATCCGTGAACTCTCAGAGTTAGTACGTAAGGCTGTGGGTTTTGAGGGGGAGATCGAGTTTGATGCCAGCAAGCCAGACGGCACACCTCGCAAACTCATCTCCGTGGATAAGCTCCATCGCTTAGGCTGGACCCACAAGGTCGAGATCGAGGATGGTGTGGAGAAACTCTATGAGTGGTACCAGGAGAGTCTGAAGGAGTGAAGATATAAGAACTAACAATGAAAGATTTCAAAGATATTAAAGTAGCTGTAGCCGGTACAGGCTACGTAGGTCTGAGTATAGCAACATTGCTGTCTCAGCATCATCATGTGAGTGCAGTGGATGTAATCCCAGAGAAGGTGGAGAAACTGAACAAGAGGATTTCTCCTATCCAGGATGATTACATCGAGAAGTATTTGGCAGAAAAACCACTGAACCTTGTGGCAACCCTCGATGGTAAGGCAGCCTATGCGGATGCCGACTTCGTTGTCATTGCGGCACCAACCAATTACGACCCGGTGAAGAACTACTTCGATACCACCCATGTCGAGGAAGTCATCGACTTGGTGTTGGAGGTGAATCCAGATGCCGTGATGGTCATCAAGAGCACCATCCCCGTGGGTTATACCCGAAGCCTCTACTTGAAGTATGCAAAGAAAGGCGTGAAGAAGTTTAACTTGCTATTCTCCCCGGAGTTCCTTCGTGAGAGCAAGGCACTTTACGATAATCTTTACCCAAGCCGCATCATCGTGGGCTATCCCAAGATTATCGACCGTCCAGAGTTCAAGGAGGAAAATGAGGCAATCCAAAAGGTAACCGGTGTGGAGAAGATGAAGGAAGCAGCCAAGACCTTTGCCGCCCTCTTGCAAGAAGGTGCCATCAAGGAAAACATCGACACCCTTTTCATGGGCATGAAGGAAGCCGAGGCTGTGAAGCTCTTCGCCAATACCTACCTCGCCCTTCGAGTAAGCTATTTCAATGAATTGGATACATACGCAGAGGTGAAGGGACTGGATACCAAGGCGATTATCGAGGGCGTAGGCCTTGACCCACGTATTGGCACGCATTACAACAACCCTAGTTTCGGTTATGGTGGCTATTGCTTGCCAAAGGACACCAAACAGCTCTTGGCAAACTATGCCGATGTACCAGAAAACTTGATAGAGGCAATCGTGGAGAGCAACCGTACTCGCAAGGATTATATCGCCGATGCCGTGCTCCAAAAGGCAGGCTATTACAGCTATGCCGATGACAACAGTTTCGATGCCACCAAGGAGCATAACTGTGTGATTGGAGTCTATCGCTTGACGATGAAGTCGAACAGCGACAACTTCCGCCAGAGTGCCATTCAAGGCATTATGAAGCGTATCAAGGCAAAGGGCGCAGAGGTGATTATCTATGAGCCAACACTCGAAGACGGCAGCACTTTCTTCGGAAGCCGCGTGGAAAATGACCTCGAAGCATTCAAGGCACAGAGCCATGCGATTATTGCCAATCGCTATGACACTTGTTTGGACGATGTAAAGGATAAGGTATATACACGAGACATCTTCCGAAGGGACTAATATTTATCTTTGCAGAAAATGGTACAATATAATGTGGATTTAGAGGGAAAGACGCTCTTAGTGACGGGTGCTGCCGGATTTATCGGCAGTAACCTGTCACTCCGTCTGTTGAAGGAGGTGAAGGACGTGAATGTGGTCGGTATTGACAACATGAACGACTATTATGACGTACACATCAAGGAGGAGCGTTTGAAGAACTTGCAGAAGTTCGAGCGTTTCACGATGGTGTATGGCAGCATCGCCGACAAGGCTTTGGTGGGTAAATTGTTTGAGAGCTATCAGCCACATGTGGTGGTGAACTTGGCGGCTCAGGCCGGCGTGCGCTATTCCATCACCAATCCTGACGCTTATATCCAGAGCAACCTCATCGGATTCTACAATATTCTGGAGGCTTGTCGCCATCATGAGGTTGAGCATTTGGTTTATGCTTCCTCATCCTCTGTTTATGGCTCGAACAAAAAAGTGCCTTACTCGACCGATGACAAAGTGGACAATCCGGTAAGCCTTTATGCGGCAACGAAGAAGAGCAATGAGTTGATGGCTCATGCCTACTCAAAACTCTACAATATTCCAAGTACAGGTTTGCGCTTTTTCACGGTCTATGGTCCCGCAGGCCGTCCGGACATGGCTTACTTCGGTTTCACCAACAAGTTGGTGAAAGGCGACACTATCAAGATTTTCAATTATGGCAACTGCAAGCGAGATTTCACTTTCGTGGACGACATCGTGGAGGGAATCGTGAGAGTGATGCAGCACGCACCGGAGAAGCAGAACGGAGAGGACGGTCTGCCGATACCACCATACAAGGTTTACAACATCGGCAACTCGCATCCGGAAAATCTGTTGGAGTTTGTGAGTATCCTGCAAGAGGAATTGGTTCGTGCTGGAGTGCTGCCTGTGGACTACGACTTCGACGCGCACAGGGAACTTGTTGCGATGCAGCCGGGCGATGTGCCTGTGACCTATGCCGACACCACCCCATTGGAGGAGGACTTCGGGTATAAGCCGAGCACATCGCTGAGAGACGGGCTGAGGTCTTTTGCGGAGTGGTATAAAAGATATTACTAAATCAAGTTTCGGATTTAGAATGAGTGGGCAGAAAAGTACACAAAAAAAGTCTTGAGTATTTCCTCGTATCGCGGAAAATGAGCGAATAAGATATAACAAAAAATATTACTAAAAACTCAAGGCCATGAGCAAAAATATAAAGATACTCTCAGAAATTCGCAACTTTTTTAAATAAACATCGCATTACGATGTAGTTATAAAAATAGTTAGAGATAATGAATGCAATTAAAACAAATATAGTAGGTGTGGTAATAATTGAACCACACCTTGTCAAAACCCAAAATGGTTATTTCTTTGAGAGTTTTTCAGAGAGAGAGTTTAAGGAAAATGTCAGCAACATTGACTTCCGCCAAGACAACGAGAGTATGAGTCATTACGGTGTGATGAGAGGCTTTCATTTCCAGAGACCGCCATTTTCACAGAGTAAGTTGTTGCGTTGTGTCAAAGGAAAAGTGTTGGACGTAGCAATTGATATTCGTAAAAGTTCACCTACTTATGGCAAGCATGTTGCTGTAGAACTGTCTTCGGACAATCATCGTCAGTTGTTTATACCCCAGGGGTTTGCTCATGGTTTCTCTGTATTTAGCGAAACGGCAATCATCCAATATAAATGTGATAATTTTTATCATCCTGAAGCAGAGGATGGTATCTCAATCTTGGATGATAGTTTGGGAATTGACTGGAAAATTCCTGTAGCTCAGGCTGTACTTTCTGAAAAAGATACAAAGTACAGATTGTTCAAAGATTTTGATAGCCCATTTGAATAAAGAGAGTATCAACTCTTAATTTTATAGGTTAATGTAACAGATATTCATCGTAATTTATGAAAGTAATAAAAGCATCGCAGCTAATATACTCTATATATAAAGGAAAAGAACACAAGCGAATAGAAATCTCTGCAATAAGGGTAAACCGCTTGTGTCAGCGAATGCGTTTTAAAGATGTTTTCTGTGAATTGGGGCAGGCTGACTTTGAGGAGCTTTTACTCCGTTTTCCAGAAGAAATATCAATGACAGATTTTGAAGTGAGAGTAAAGCCAAACTCTAATTTTTCTATTGCTATTCAGAACGATTTTCGTTTTGACTCAAACATTCTCAGTAACAATGAACTTTTGAAATATTGGGAGGATACCGATGAGTGATTTTAAGCGAATATTGGATAGTGTGCATGGATATATCAATGTACCGAAAGTATATTGTGACAGTATTATAGACACCGTCTATTTTCAGCGATTACGTCGTATAGAGCAAACATCGGGACGCTCATTGTTTCCAAGTGCTCGCCATGACAGATTTATTCACTCTTTGGGCGTATTCAGTTTGGGACAGAAGATTGTCGATAGTATCAAGCGTCGGTATGCTGCGCCCTTTACAGACCATGATTCGCAGGTATATGACAGTTATGTAATAGCTTGTCTCTTGCATGATGTTTGTCACAGCCCATTTTCCCATACCTTTGAAACTTTCTATGGAATGGGAAATGATTTGCGTGGGTTGTTGGAATCAGCCTTGAATGACAACTCTTTTAAATCAGATTGGGATGCTTGTTTTTCCAAAGCAGTGCCGCATGAGATTATGAGTGCTTTGCTTGTTGTAAGAGTATTCAAGGCATGGATAGAAAGAAGTACAGATGCAGATGTACAGTTGATAGCCTGAATGATTATAGGCTGTAAATATGTTGCAGACAAGGAGCACAAGAGCTTTGAAAATGCTTTTGTTGATTTGATTCATGGAGACATTATTGATGCTGATGGCTTAGATTATGCTTGTAGAGATGCGTGGGCTTCGGGGTATTGTACAAGCAAAATTGATGTTGACCGTTTGATAGATTCCATTTCCATTGCGAAAGATGAGAATGAGCAGTTTATGGTTTGCTATACAGCCAAGGCGTTGAATGAGATAGAAGCAGTATTGAATGTCAAGAGTTTCCAACAGACAAATGTGATAACCCATCATACTGTAGTGTACGAACAGCATCTACTTGTAAAAGCGATGGAGTCAGCTGCATTATTCCACATAGAGGGAAGAACGATCGTTGAAGACGAAAACGAGCGGCTATCAGCTTTGATGCAGTTATGTTGTATAGAAAGCTTCTATAATCCGATGCGGCTAAAGTCAAGCAAAGTGAATTTGCTTTATCCAATGGATGATGATTTTGTTTCTTTAATGAAGTATATTCCAGAGGACAGATATGTCAAGCAATGGTTGAGCCGTCAATATGAATTGAAACCGTTATGGAAATCCAAGGCTGATTTCTTCCATTTGTTCTCTATGTTGATAGGCAAAAAGTTCGGTGAGAAGAATTGGCTTTTCTCTGATGAATGTAAAAAGTACATCTCTGAACAATTTGGAATAGATTCCACTTCTATTTGGATTATACCTGCTACATCAAAAGACAAGCGTAGCCTCGCCAGTAAGGTACATCTATATGTAAACAGGAAGATACACCTTTACACAGATTTGTTCAAGGGTGACAAGAACTCCTTTGTTCCCGAACAGGTGCCTTTCTCTTATATCTATATTCCAAAAGATAAAGATATAAATTTAGTATTAGAAAATTTAAGAGAAAAAGTTGTTGAATTCTTCTTTGGATAAAATATTTATGATTGGTTTTATTATACATACACCATTTTTGGTTCCTCATTATTTCTGTTATTTACTATCCAAAGAACGCTTAAAAATAGACAAAGACATTTTTGTTCAAAATAAAAAGTGTAATAAGAAAAATGGTCTATTGTGGTATTTACATAATGATGAGTTCTTTAGAAACATATTCTATTACAGATTGAAAAATTGTAAAGTTTTACCTGTTTTAAAGTTTTTATGTAAGCCACAACAATCTTTTTGTATATCAGATAAATGCAACATTGGAGGAGGCATAAACTATGCGCACCCATTGTGTTGTTTTATTAATGCAAAATCTATAGGTGAAAATTTTTCATTTAGGCAGTGTACTACTTTAGGTAATAAAATAGATGGTAGGAATGATTTAATTCCAACAGTAGGGAATAATGTAACTTTAGGTTGCAATGTTGTGATTATTGGAAATGTGACAATAGGAGACAATGTTGTTATTGGAGCAGGAACCGTTGTGACGAAAGATATTCCGACAAATAGTGTAGTTGTAGGAAATCCTATGAGATTTATAAAGAAATAATCAATGAAAAACTTATCAATACAAGGTCTTCGAGGTTATTTGATGATATGGATTGTACTGTTCCATTATACATCACGTTATCCTGCCCTATATCCTTCTGCGAATATAGACTTTCCTGTACGTTTTGAAAATGGTGGCGAGGTTGGAATTGTTGTCTTTTTTATTATCTCTGGCTTTTTCTTGGCGAAAGGATTATTAGGTTTAGAAGCATCTAATACAAAGTTGTTAGAGTTTTGTAAGCATAAGTACCTTCGTCTATGGATTCCGTATGTTATCTCAATCATACTGATATTCATAGGTGTAAAGATTTTTGGATTAGCTGGTAGAGAATGCACATTTAAAACATTTCTGATAGATGTGTTCTTTATTTATCATCCAATGGTAGGCTATGTAGATTTGGCGCATTGGTTTATAGCACATCTCATATTTGTGCAATGCTTTTTGGGAGTTGTCTTTTATAAGGTGAAAAAATGCAATAGAGGAAAATTGTTTAAGACGTTAATAGTCTTTTTTAATTTACTGTTCATCATATCGGTGATGCCACAAACTGCTTCACATGAGCTTCAGGTGGTAGATACGTTTATTCCCTTCAAAAGTACATTGGCTGTTTTGCTTGGAATAGGGATATATTTGTATAAGAGAGACAAGAATATGGTTGATATGATGTTTGTAGTATTCACGGTATGCTCCTTGACAATGTTGCTGTCACAAATCTTAATATGTGCTTATACTGTACTCTTCTATTTACTATTATCAAGTGAAAATAAAATATTAAAGCCAATATTCCAAAACAAGATGATAGTTGAAATAGGAAATATGAGTTTCTATTGGTATTTGATACATCAAAATATTGGTTATATACTGTTGAATAGAATAAATACAAAATCTGGAGGGGCAACATCTGAATATTGGGTACTCTTAGTATGTATGATTACATTTTTCATGGGATATATAGTAAAATTCTTAGAAACATTTTTAGTGAATAAAATAAATGGCTCAAAATAATCTGAAAAAGTCACTCCTTATTGTAGGAAGTGAGAAAATGCTGATAACATTAATCCAATTTTTCGGGAATGTTGTCTTGGCTCGTCTTCTCAGTCCAGAGGATTATGGCATAATAGCTATGGTTGCAATCTTTATAGCCATCTCATCACTGTTCATAGAGTCAGGGTTTGGCGGTTCTCTAATTTATTATAAGGATGTTGACGAAAAAGACTTTAGTACAGTTTTCTGGTTCAATTTCTTGATGGGCATAGGTATCTATATATTGTTGTTTGCCACATCAGGTATCATTGCAGATTTTTATCATGTACCAAGATTAGCATCAATTATAAAAGTGATAGGTCTTGTTTTGGTCTTCAACTCATTCGGACTGATTCAATACACCATTCTTTATAAGCAATTAAAGTTTAAAATATTGGCAATAACATCAGTTACCTCAACATTTTTGGCTTTCTTGGTTTCAATAGCTTTGGGACTGTGTGGTTTTGGACTTTGGGCTTTAGTTGCTAACCAAGTTTTGTACAGTGTCATACAAACAACAACACTATGTATAAGAAACAGATTCATTCCAAAGTCATTCATCAATATAGCACTTTTAAAAAAGCATTGGAGATATGGTAGCGGAATGGCATTTTCTTCATTGGTAAAAACGGTCTATGATAATATATATTTGCAGATAATCGGTAAATTCTTTACGATAACAAGCGCAGGATATTTCAATCAAGCCAATAAAATCAAGGAAATACCTGTACAGTTATGCAGCAGAACTTTTGATAATTCATTGTTCCCAATAATGAGCAAGTGTGAAACGAAAGATGAGATTACGGCACTATTGGTAAAGACTTCATCTTTTTTTTCATTCACAGTCACTCCTCTGTTATTCTTGTTGGCAATAATGTCCAAACTTGTAGTTGCAATACTTTTGGGAGCCAAATGGTTTGCAAGTTGCCCTTTCTTGTCATTATTGGCAATAGGTTCGATATTTGTAATATTGGAAAGTATAAACAGAAGTGTGTTTAAGGCGTTGGGGCAAACGAAACTATTCTTTAAGATAGAATTGATTAAACGAATCGTAAATATTCTGATAATATTGCTTTTTATCTATTTATTCCAGATTTACGGTCTTGCCTATTCTTTTATCTTGAATAGTTTTATTGGTTGGTTCGTAAACAGCTATGCCTTATATTATTTTTCGAAGATTTCATTTAAAGAGCAGTTCTTGTCGTCTATAAAATATTTTTCCGTCTGCTTATTGTTATACGTAATGATAAAGATATTTATGTCAGGTATATTGGAGACATCCTATTGCTGGATAATGGTGGGGGGAGCCATCTTTATGGCCATCTATTTGGGAATATTTATTTTTGCAAGGGATAGGAATATTAATTATGTGATGAATATCATCAAAAGAAAACAAATGTCATTATGATACAAAACTTAAAGAGAACCATCAATTTTTATTATTTGCTGGTTTTTCTAATATTGGCACATCAAGCGAATTTTTATCTTCTTACACATATTGATGGAACAGGCTATGGATTGACAATATTTTCTGGGTTAGCAATTCTGCTTTTTTTTAGAACCTCTAAGCTACATACGTTTAAACAGCCAGTTATAGCATGGGCTTTCTTGATGTTTTATCATTTGCTAAATTGCTATTTCAGAGGTATTATGAACCCTGAGTATAGTATATTTACAATAACCGTAAGAAATTTAGCCTTGCTTACTTTAGTTCCTTACTTATATGCACCGAATCCAAAGAAGACAATATATATTGTCTTGGCTGCATTCCTGTATAATTTGGTAGCTACCTATATGACAGGTTCGACAGATAAGTTTGAAGGACGCCTCACAGGTATATATTATACTACCCAATTGGGACAGATGGCAGGATTAGCTTGTTGCTTGATTTCTGTATTAATAGCAATGCAAAAAAAGAAGTGGTATTATTTCTTATACATTGCTCCTGTTGGTATCATGCTGTTGGCTGGTTCAAGAAATGGCTTACTTGTAGTTGCATTTGCTTTAGTCATGCTTATGACTAAATATGTTAGTAAAGGGAATTTGATTCAAATGTTATTCTTTATTGCGGTCTTATTTATAGGATATAACTATCTGCAAACAACCCAAATTTATGACAGACTTATGACAGTGTCTTCAGAGTTTGACACATTGCAGACTGGAACGATATGGGATAAAATTTTAGGAGATAGAATCTACTATTATCTCGTAGGGTTCCAAAATTTTCTTGATCATCCTTTATTGGGTATTGGCTTGTTGAATTTCCAAGATTATAATAACTATAGATATCCACTTCATACGGAGCCTATAACTCATTTAGCAGAAGGTGGAATTATTGGTTTTGCTCTTTATATACTTTTCTTAGGCTGTTATGTAAGCAAGTTTGTCAAGTATTGCTCGTTTAAAACAGTTAGACTTAATCAAATGTTGGTGATGTTCGTCTGCATTTTTATTGTAGGACTGACAGCCAGAATATTTCATTATGAATTCTTCTTTGCTGTATATGGTATCATAGGAGGGGAAATTTTATTGCAAAAAAATAAATATAAAAGTGTTATACAATGAAAGTAGCCATTTTTTTGCCTAAAGGCATTTATGGAGGTGGAGAACGAGTGCTGATAACTCTCATGCGTGAATTCTCCAAACGAAAGATAGATGTTGTGGGCTATACTCGCTGCAAGACGATAAACAAGTCTATCGTTCCATGCAAATTGATAGTTTTGGACAATGCAAAATCTAAATTGAAGCAAGTTTTGGATTTATCAAGAAGTTTGAAACAAGAAAATGTAGGAAAGGTTATAGTCTTTGGTTTGGATACAATATTCTTTATTGCCACTCGACTTGCAAAAGTTGATTATCTGTATTCATTGCGTGTAGACCCTCTACAGGTAGATTTCAAGAAACTCACATATAAATATATATTGAATGGATGTGAGTATATTGTTTTTCAAACAAGACACGTACAAAATTATTTTCCAAAATCAATACAAGAAAAGAGTTGCGTAATACCCAACCCTATCTTAGATGATGATTTACCGGATGTAACTAACACGCGAAAAAAGAAAATTTCATTAGTTGGCAGATTATCAGAAGAGAAAAATATAGAAATGGCAATACGTGCCTTTGCTAAGACTCAACATGAAGGCTATACTTTCCATATTTACGGGACAGGACCTTTGCTTCAAAAACTTCAAAACTTAGTAAGTCAATTACATCTTGAGAGCGAAGTGTTTTTTGAAGGTCAAGTTGTTCATGTAGTTAATTACATAAGAGATTCAGAGATATTCCTGTTGACTTCTAACTTTGAGGGAATGCCTAATGCTTTGATTGAAGGATTAGCTATGGGGCTTGCATGCATATCTACAAATTTTCCTTCTGGTGCTGCACCAGAACTTATTGAAGATGGTCTGAGTGGTTATGTCGTGCCAATGAATGATGTTGATGCCTTGGCGGGAAAAATGCAAACATTGATTGATAATGAGGATTTGCGTCATAGTATGCAGAGTAAGGCTGTCGGTATAAGAAATAAATTAGCATTGGATAAAATTATAAGTCAGTGGATAACCTTCTATAGCATTGATGAAAATTATATAAGACAATGAAATTCTTTACAAGAAAGGTCTTCGAACATTTATATCTGTTGATTTACTGTAAAATATCAATCTTCTATAAAAGATTGAAACTCGCATTTTGGGATGTAGAATATGGTAAAAATGTGAGAATCATAGGCCTGATGCGACTTAGGATGACAAAAGATTCTGAGATTGTTATAGGAGATAATTTTACAGCCTATTCTGGTTATAAATCAACAATAGATTCGGGGCGTAAAAACATCTTGGCTGCTGTAGGAGGTGCAAAGATAATCATCCGCGATAATGTAGGCATGACTTCTACCAGCATTTATTGCCAAGAAAAAATAGAAATAGGAAATAATGTTTTGATCGGAGCAGACACTATTATCATGGATAACAATTTCCACTCTTTGGATTATACTCTACGAGGTACTTCCAAAGAAGGATACCAGCATAAGGGAACAATTAATACTGCACCTGTTATCATTGGTGACCATGTATTCATTGGTACACGTTGTATTATCAATAAAGGGGTCTGCATAGGCGAAGGTTCTGTTGTCGCAGCTGGTAGCGTTGTTGTCAAGGATATTCCTGCTTGGGAAGTGTGGGGAGGTAATCCAGCTAAGTTTATCAAATCATTGAAACATTAAGTTTATGAGCGAACCAATGGTAAGCGTTGTAATATGTACTTTCAACTCTGGCGAGATTACGCGTCGAGCCATAGAAAGTGTACTGAATTGCAACTATGAGAATATTGAGTGTATTGTGGTTGATGGTGCATCTAAAGATAGCACCGTTGATATTATTAAAAGTTATGCAGACAATCCTAAGTTCAGATATATTTCGGAACCTGATAAAGGCATCTACAATGCGATGAACAAGGGATGGAGGATGGCAAAAGGAGAATGGATTCACTATTTGGGTTCTGATGATGAACTTTTGCCTGATGGTCTGCATGAACTTCTTGACAATGTAGATCAAATAAAGTACGATATAATATATGGACATGTAATCAACCGGCAATTGGATGGTAAACAGAAATTGGCAAAATGTAAGGATTATACATACTTGCCAATCCATACATTTGCTTGCCATCAGGGAATCATTATGCGTAGGTCGCTATTTGAAGTGTTGCATGGATTTGACGAGAAATTGAAAGTGTTGGCAGACAAGGATTTGTTTATACGAACCTATAAATATGGTAAATGCAGATATAAAAAAACATCAGCAACTGTAGCTATATTTCAAGTCGGTGGCATCAGTTCTGGTATCAAGAAAAATCTGAAAGAAAATTGGTACATTTATAAGAAAAACAAACTTTCCATACTCTTTTTGCTTGATGTCTTTCAGGCTTATTCGAGAATCATCCTTAAAAGACTTGTCTCATGCGGCAAAAAGTAACTGTTATAACTTTGCAGAATGTCCGTAATTATGGCTCTGTTTTGCAAGCCTTGGCTACTCAGCGTGTTTTCCAAGAATTAGGAGTTAATGTTGACTTCATTAACTATAATAAACTTGGAAGGCTCACTAAGATGGATAAGGTGAAAGACTTCACCAAAGGTAAAGGTATTATTGCTAAGATAATTTATCCTTTTATCTTGATACCTTCTTTTATTAAGGAGGATAAAGTCTTTAAGAAGTTTATCAAGAAACATCTCAATCAGCAAGAAAAGGAATATTGCTGTATGGATGATTTCAAGGACTTTCCGATAACAAGTGATATATATTGTACAGGCAGCGACCAGACTTGGAACTCTGGGTGGAATAAAGGCATTTTGCCTGAGTTGTTCTTGAAGTTTGTTCCTGACGGAGTAAAAAAAATCTCTTATGCTGCAAGTATCGGTAAGAACAAACTTGATGATTGGGAAATTGAGGAAACAAAAGCTTTGCTGTCAAGATACCAATATATTTCTGTTCGTGAAGCAAGCGCGAAAGATATTGTGGAAAAACAATTGGGCTTGCCTTCCGCAACTCATGTCTTGGATCCAACTTTACAAGTGGACAAGGAATTTTGGTTGTCGGTCTTAGGTGATACATATAAGTCGAAATATGAGAAAGGTAAGTATGTGTTGATTTACCAACTGAATACCAATCCAAAATTCGATAAATATGCCAAAGAATTTGCCAAGCGAAAAGGTTGGAAACTTGTGAGATTTTGTGTCCGACATTATCAAGGTCTGAGATGTGGCAATGCTGAATTGATTCCAAATGTGGAGGATTTCATCGGTTTGATAGCCAATGCAGGTTGTGTCATCACGGATTCTTTCCATGCTACAGCATTTTCTTGCAATATGAATACGCCTATGATTTGCATCTATCCTAATGATTATAGTAGCCGTCTGGCAAGTATCTTGAAATTGGTAGGATTGGAAAATAGGCATTTGACTGATTATAACGATTATTCTTTTGTAGATAAAACTAACGTTGACTTTACTCATGTTAATGAGGTCTTGGAAAGAGAAAGAAAAGTTGGTCGTGATTTCTTAATTAAAGCACTTAGTTGATATGGTTGATAAAGATATAAAGGTATCTATAATTCTACCAATATATAATGTAGGTAAATATTTTGGGGAATGCATGGAGTCGGTATTAAGCCAGACCCATTCTAATATTGAGGTGATTTTGGTGGATGACGGTTCTACAGATAATTCTGGAGAGATAGCTGATAGATATGCCGCCAGAGATAAGAGAATTAAAGTTATTCACCAGGCTAATGCTGGTGTCAGTACGGCAAGGAATGTAGGCATTGCTGCTGCCAGCGGTAAATATGTCTGTTTTTCTGACCCTGATGACATTCTAAAGAAGGATTATGTGGAGTATATGCTGGCTATGTGTGAGGAAAATCATGCGGATGTCAGTGTTTGTGCAGAAGTGTTTACAACTTTCATGCCTAATCAATGTGCTCCCTGTGTGGAGGTCGTTTCAGGTGAAGAGGCTGCTGCCCAAATTCTTTATGGCAAGATAACAGTGGGTTGTTACAGCAAAATGTTCAGTAAGACCTTCTTGGATACTAACAATATACGTTTCTTTGAAGACGTGTATATCGGCGAAGGGTTCAACTTTAATGTCCTTGCCTTTTGTTCTGCAACAAAAGTGGTTGTAAGCCAACATAAGGTATATTATTATCGCTTGGATAATTCTACAAGTGCCATGAACAAGTTTAATGTGGATAAGTGCGCTATGGGATTGGAGGCTATTGACATTATACGCAAGAATCTTCGTATAAAATCCAAAAAAATGAATGATGCTGTGGATTATGCAGATTGGAGTACGCATGGAAGTATGTACGACTGGATGGTTATGGCAAAAGTTAAACACTTGTATCCAGAGATGTATAAGAGATGTTTGACTAAAACCCATAAATTGTCAGTAAAGGCTTTCTTTTCACCAACAACCACGAAAGGGAAGATTGTAGCTTTACTTAGAATTTTGCATCCTTTCCTTTGGGCATATCTGAGGGTAAACGTGAGAAAGCTTGCTAATATGAAGCATCGAATAACTATGAATTCAGTATCGAAGAAAGATACGATGAATCAATTCGGGGGGGGGTGTAAATTAACCCTTGTAACTTGCAGTAATTCAATGCTGCCACAAATGAGGATGGCAGCATGAAACAGATTACAGAATATTGTACAGGATGTCGTGCCTGTGAACAGCTATGTGCGCATCATGCCATCGTGATGAAATCAGACAAGGAGGGTTTTGTTACGGCTTGCATTGACGAAGAGAAGTGTGTGGAATGTGGATTGTGCAGCAAACGATGTCCCCAAAACAACTTGGTTGATAAGTCTGCCCCAATAATTTCGCTTGCTGTAAGGGACAAGAATGATGAGGAACTGAAAGTAAGTGCATCTGGTGGTGCCTTTGCAGCGGCTGCAAGAGTGATATTACGGCATGGTGGTGCCGTGGTAGGAGCTGCTTATAATGAGGATATGACTGTTAGCCATATCGTTGTGGAATGTCTGGAAGATTTATATAAAGTTCAGAGCTCCAAGTATGTTCAGAGCAATACCATGGCAACTTACTCGCAGGTAAAAGCTATGTTGCAGGAGGGGCGTGAAGTTCTCTATAGTGGCACACCTTGCCAGATAGGAGGCTTGAAAGCTTTCCTTCGCAAGGATTACGACAACTTATATACAATGGATTTGATTTGTCATGGTGTGGCAAGTCCTAAACTCTTTGCCAAATATTTGGTTTGGCTTGGAGGCAAGATGAATGGTCGAATCATCGGGTATGATTTTAGAGACAAGTCTTGTGGATGGGGATTGGATTACATGACAAAGACAAAGACAAAGACAAAGACAAAACCCTCTACTCTTGACCCCTATTATTATCACTTCTTGGAAGGAACAACCTATCGTGAATGTTGCTATCTCTGCAACTATTGTACGAAGGAGCGTGTGGGAGATATTACCATCGGTGATTATTGGGGAATAGAGAAAGAGCATCCTGAATTCTATTCGACCAAGGGCGTGTCTTGCCTATTGGTGAATACAGAGAAAGGAATGCGCCTTTGGAATCAGGTCAAGGAAGAGTTCTATTCCTTGGAGAGCACCTTTGAGCAAGTGGCACGAGCAAACCATAATTTGAGCCATCCTACACAACGTACCTCTCAACGAGACTCCATCTATCAGCATATAGATGATATGGAGGTCAATGAATATTTCGCCACACAGTTGGCGATACCTTTCAATCTGAAGGCAAGAATCAAGATGCTCTTGCCTAAGTGGTTGAAGATTTGGATCAAGAAAAATAAGTAAACAATTTTATGAATCAACCTTTAGTGAGTATTATTGTTCCATGTTACAATGTGGAGCAATATCTACCCAAATGTATAGATAGCATCCTCAACCAAACTTACCATAACTTGGAGGTTTGGTTGGTGGATGATGGCTCGCCAGATAGATGTGGCGAGATATGTGACGAATATGCCCAGAAGGATGCTCGCATCAAAGTAATCCATAAGAAAAACGGAGGCTTGTCTGATGCTCGCAATGTGGCACTGGATGTGATGACTGGTGAGTATGTGGTGTGTGTGGATAGCGATGACTATATCACGCCTACACATATCGAGGGCCTTTATCATCTGATAGAGAAGTATGGGGCGGAAGTGGCAGTCAATAATAGTTGTAATTTCTTGGAGGGAACAACGCCGCATCCAGCAAAGAAAGCTGAAAATGACATCGTCTTTGATTCTGGTTTGAAAGCAGTGGAGGCTATGTTCTATCAAGAATTATACGACACTTGTGCGTGGGGAAAAATGTACAAGGCAAATTTGTTTGATGGTATTCGCTATCCAAAAGGTTTACTGTTTGAGGATTTGCCTACTACTTATCGGCTTTTGTTGAAAGCCAGCAAGGTGGTTTTTAATGATGAGCAGAGTTATTTCTATTTGCTTCGCAGTAATAGCATCGAGGGAGCTGCATTCTCACCACATAAGTTGGACAGTGGATTGCAGCTGATGGCATTGATGGATAAGGACAAGGATAAACTGCAACCTATCATCAAGAGTTATAATTGTCGTATCGTCAGCTTCGTTTTCCATCTGTTGTTGCAAATGCCGGAGGGGTATGAGCATCGTAAGAACTTCGAAAATCGCATCAGAAAGGTGCGCTGGTCGGTGCTGATGGACAATAGGGCAAGAAAGAAAGCGAGAGTAGCTAGTTTGCTCTCATTTGTAGGCTTTGGGCTTGTTCAAAAGATATTCAACAAGGTAAAAAAGAGGAAATAAGATGCTGTTACTTAAGATTCTTTTTCATCTTCAAGCTGCTGTCTTGATGATGTTTTATCGACTTGTATACCAATTCGGGGGGGGGGTAGATTTGCAACTGAAAAAAATGTCACTTTCCGCAAAGGCTTCTCCTTAATGATAGATAAAGGTGCTGAAGTCATAATTGGCAACCATGTGTTTTTCAACAACTATTGTTCCTTGAATGCCTTGCAGCGTATCTCTATAGGCGATGGCACAATATTCGGTGAGAATGTGAAGGTGTATGACCATAACCATTGTTACAAGAGCCAAGAAGTTCCGATAAAGAAACAAGGGTTTACTTCTGCTCCTGTCAAGATAGGCAAGCATTGCTGGATTGCCAGCAATGTTGTGATATTGAAAGGTGTGACTATAGGTGACAATTGTGTGATTGGAGCAGGATGCATTGTTTATAAGGATGTTCCTGCCAATACAGTGATGGTGAATAAGCAAGAGTTGATTTTAAAGTGATACTATTTTTCTGGAAAAGGAAGAGCATATGCTAAACCTGAATTTCTTTCAAGGCCAATCCGATTATCTTTTGGAAAATGGCATCAAAGAGGAAGAACGAAAGAATGCAGTAAAGGGTAAGATTGCAGAGTTCTTCAATATGAAGAATGTGTGCTTCCTTTTTGGCGCAGGAACGAGTTGTCCTGCCATTCCAAATATGACGGGGCTTTATGATAAAGTTGTGGAAGCTTTGGAAGGAACTGAATACAAAGACTGTTTCACAAAGATAGCTAAAGCTTGTGATAAGAAGTTGGAAGAGATACTTTCTGTCTTGTATTCTGGAAGAGCCTATTATCAAGGATTTGGGGATTCTCATAAGGAGGATGTTGGTAAGTGTTCTTCTCTTATTCAAAAAATAGAAAAAGTTATCTTTGATAACATCAATATTGATTTTGCAAAGGGAAAGGCTCCTGAGGTCCTTGAAAACTATAAAACATTCTATCAGAAGATAGCCTTTCGTAACAAGGATTTATCTCGTATCTGTGTCTTTACGACCAATAACGACCTTTTCAATGAGACGGCTATGGATAATCTGAACATCCATTACATCAATGGTTTTAGTGGTGGTATTAAGAGACACTTCAATCCTGCCATGTTCAACTATACTTATTCCAAGCGTATGGATGTCAGTATTGACAAGTATGAGCCTGTTGAGAACATGGTATATTTCTACAAAATTCATGGCTCGGTGAATTGGATAGATGATGACCAAGATGATTCCAATTTCTTTAGCATTATGGAAGATGCTAATCCTGAATGGAAAGAAGAGAAGAACATTCTGATTTATCCTACTCCTACTAAACAGAACAAGAGTATTGGTGCTCCATATGTGGATTTGTTCAGAGAGTTTCAACATCGCTTATTGGAGCCTAACACTGTTCTCTTTGTGATGGGCTATGGCTTTAACGACGAGCACGTGAATGACATCATCTATCGAGCATTGGCTACAAACACAACGTTCAATCTTGTGGTGATTGACCATATTGCCGAGGAAAAGCCAATATGTAAGATAGATGATAAACGTATATTCCGACTTTGGGGTGAAGTGGAAAATCCTGTGGAAGGAAAAGATAACATCCAAATGCATTACTTTGACTACACCGTAAAGGAATGGTTGCCAAACTTGAATGCCTTTGCTCAGGAAGAGAAGATAGTCAAGGACTTTGTCAAAGGCATCAAAGAAATAAGCAAGAAAGTTTGATGAGGATATGCTGTAACCGTTAAAATGTGAAGCTATGAAGATAGGAAAAATAGTGTCTGTGGAATATGATAAGTTTCGGGTAAGACTGTTTGCCACGACCAAACATTCTACAGTATCTATCAATGGACAGGTGTACTACTTTGGAAACATTGGTAGTTACTTGAAGACGAACAATGCAACAGGCGACCAAATCTTGTGTGAAGTCAGCGCAATCTTAGATTACAATCAAGAGGGAAAACTGTACTCGTCTTTTAATCTGGATAGTTCTCGTGAGTTTATCGTCAAACCTATAGGAACGATAACAACTACAGGAAAGTTTGCTATGGGTGTGGGGATATTTCCTTCATTGTATAATGATGTGGAGATTGTAACGTTCCAAGACTTGCACAAAATTCTGTCTTCACAGATTGAAGAAGATGCAGATGATAAAATCCATCATTCCATAGATATTGGATATAGCAAGAGCTTGATAAACTACAAAATATCGCAGAGTATCAATAGGCTATTCAATATTCATACAGCAGTATTGGGTAATAGTGGTAGTGGAAAATCGAATACCATAGCCCGAATCTTACAGGAGGTGTTCCGTAAAGAGAATAACCATGCATACGGTTCCAAGGTAATCTTGTTTGATTCCAATGGAGAATATCCCAAGGCTTTTAATCAAAGGTTGAACGATGACATTCATACGATATTCTACAAGCCTAATGTGGGTGAAACGGATGAAGGCGTTGTTAAGTTTACGTTGCCATATTATCTGATGAACCTTGACGAGTGGCTTGCTTTCTTGATGGCTTCTGAACGAACTCAAAAGCCTTTTTGGGACAAGGTCTTGCAAGAGTGCTATAAGTTTTATCGTATGTTCAACGCCAATGATGAGGATGTGGTTAAGCAATTTGCCAATTACATTAAATGGAAGACTTGGCGGATATTATCGGAAATCGTAGGTAAAGCAGATTCGGATAGCTCAAAGATGACAATCGCCAAAGGTGCCATTCAGAAGATGAAAGACATCTATGAATTGGTGCCAAAGGATGAAGTGCCTAACGATGTTGTTGATGATTTGGACAACTTCTTCTCGGCTTGTATAGCCTTGTGTATTGTGTATTATGGCAACAACAATAATTCTCTTTCAGATGCTTTGCCTAAGTTCGTCAAGCATGGGGACAAAGCTGAATTCGTTGTTGTTTCAAAAGTTCAGAGTGCATCTTTGGTTCGCTATGAAACAAAAACGTATAAAAGAAATATAGGTGAAGCGTTCGAGCAAATTGATGAAAGCTCTGCCATGAAGATTGATGAAGAGAAATTAAAATCTGGAGAGTACTTCGATTATCAATTTTTGAAGACGGCAGCCGAATTAGTCTTGTTGGAAGAAGAGGCTAAAGGCAATTTGCGTGTAAGAGAGTTCACTTCTACATTAATGACGAGGTTGGATGTTTTCCTCTATAACTCTGAGTGCGTGTTTATGAGAGATACGAATGAACGGTATAAGAATGAGGAAGACTACTTAGCTAAGGTTTTCGGAATCACTGAAAATTCAAATAAGACACAGCTTATATGCATTGATTCAAGTGAGGTTGGTAGTGACGTACTTGAATTGATGACCAGTGTGGTGAGCCGTATCCTTTTTGATTATCGAAAGAAACAAAAGGGAGAGAATCGCCGAAAACATCCTGTGCATCTGATTTTGGACGAAGCTCATAGATATATTAGGAAGGATACAGATTATATCTTGCGAGATAACATTTTTGAGAAGATAGCCAGAGAGGGCAGAAAGTATTCTTTGTTCTTGTTGATTTCTTCTCAACGTCCATCGGAACTTTCGCAGACCGTATTGTCGCAGTGTGGAAACTATATTGTTCATCGCATACAGAATGAGGTAGATATGAACTACATCTATTCCATTCTTCCATATCTCTCATCCGACTATATCAACAAGATTAAACAATCTGTTCCTGGCGAAGCTTTGATATTTGGTAATTGTGTGCCTATGCCATTGATGGTGAAAATCAATCAGGCTTCGCCAGACCCAAATAGTCAGAACTGTGAGGTGGATAAGGAATGGTTTACGATTCAAGAAAAGTGATTTACGATGAGCGAGTTGGGTTTTTATAAATAAACGCAAAGTATAAATTATCCAAAAACCTTTACTCCTATTGTTGGGGTATTACCTAAAATGTGTTATATTTGCAGCAGTTATGGATGGAAATGAGATTTCACTAAGGATTATTGGCAAGAATGGGGATGAACCGCTTTCTCCTGCCAATTTTGACATCGGGCAGATACGATTCATGCTCGATGAGGTGGAGAATTTGCTTTATCCAGACAAGAAGAAACGCAAGGAACGTCCAACTATTTCTTTTGAAATGAAGGAGGGGCCTGTGCTCAATGTCTTCAGGACTTCCCTGCAAAGTGTCCTCTTGGTATCATCTATGCTTGGTGTCATAGAACAAGAGAATGGGTATATTGATAAGTTGGAAGTGGCTAGTGCACAATCATTTGAAAATCTTCAATCTTTTGCTCTGCGTCATAATTATGACATTGAAATAACTACTTCTGACAAGCCAAATCGTATCTTTAAGATAACTCCGACTACACATTATGTTCGCCGTGAGAATATCATGGTGGATATTGAGTGCTATTATTATGGCACCTTGACTGATGCAGGTGGTAAGGACAAGGCTAACATCCATTTGGACACAAAGGAGGCAGGCTCCTTGACCATTCGTGCGGACAAGGAATATTTGGCTGGTTATCGGGGAAATCCTCTTTATAAGAAATTCGGAGTACGTGTTCGTGCCAAGAAGAATATTCTTACTGGCGACATTGATAAGTCAACCTTGGTGTTGGTGGAACTGATGGATTATCAACCAAAGTTTGATGAGGATTATCTACAGGGATTAATTCGTAAGGCTACGCCAAAGTGGAGAGGTGTGAACACTGATGAATGGCTGACTAATGTCAGGGGAGGGCTTGCCTAATGGGGCAGAATTGTGTACTATTGGATACCAGTTTCTTCATCCGCTTGTTGAATGAAGAAGACCCTTTGCATGATAATGCCTTGGGATATTTTAGGTATTTCCTGGAGCACGATTTCGTGATAAAAATCAGCACTATAGCCATAGCGGAGTATTGTGTAAGAGGGGAAGCGAACGAGCTTCCTCTTAAAAATATGCTTGTTGTTCCCTTCAATTTCGACCACGCTCAAAGAGCTGGCAAGATGATGGCCGAGGTCTATGCTGAGAAGAAAAGGCGTGGAACTACCATTACTCCAAGAGCTGTCGTTCCAAATGATACCAAAATGTTTGCTCAGGCAGATGTGGAGCTGGACATCAACTTTTATGGTACGACAGATGTGGAATGCAAGAAAGTTTATGATATGATAAAGTCGGCAGGAGATAAGTTGTCTTTTGGCTTTATCGACATAACCATTCCTCATTGTACGTTCTTCGGGGAATTGAATTTCGAAGAATAGCATTCCTCCTATGTACTGTGAAGACGAGGAAAAATAAATTTAGTCAAATTAAGGTGTAACTTCCATTGGCAATGGGCTGATGGAAGGCTAAACCCCGTATGTTTGTTTCAATGTAAGCAAAGATGATGCCGATATGCAAAACTACGGCCTTATTTTGAGACACGCAATGCAACGATGTGCAGATAACTACTTCCTGGATTTATGAAAATGTCATTCCATGGTGGGCGTTTGGGTTGGAATGCTGTTATATCAACTGGAGTTCCCGCAAAATGTTTAAAATGCAGAAATAGTCTTTTGTAAAAATTGTTTCCTTGCAAAGGCAGTGTGATTCCTGAATGAAACGCCTCATACTTTATAATAAAACAAGAAAATTTTACGGCTTAAAGTTCCTATCTTTAGGACACATTTAAGTTCCTGTTTTTTATATTCAGATTCTTGATTTAATAAGGATAAACCGTTTATTTTTATAAAGATGCTCCATATCGGTCAGATGATAAGGGGGGCTGGATGTGTATTTCCGAGATTTTATTAATTCTAATAAAAGGCGGGGAGCAATAATTTGAAATTTATCGCATAATGAATATACTTTTTATTGGTGGGGCTGGTTTCATTGGCTCCAGTTTGGTCAAGCAGTTCTTGACCAACGAAAAATATAAGGTCTTTGTGGTAGAACCAGAGTTTGCTAATGTGTCACGACTCGATGGGCTGAATGTGAAGATATTCAGAGAGGCATTGGGAAATGTGGATACGATAGAAAACATTTTGGTGACCAATAAGATTGATGTTGTTGTGCATTTGGTGTCCACGCTGATTCCTGGTAGTGGATATGATGATTTCAACAACGAGTTTAAGAATATGATTTTCCCTTCCATCAAGTTAATGGAGATTTGTGCCAAGGAGAATATCAAGTTTGTGTATTTCTCTTCTGGCGGTACCATCTATGGAAATCGCTCTACTATGCAGCCGTTTGTAGAGACGGATGAGATGGCTCCTATTTCTTACTATGGTTGGTCGAAACAGATGATGGAGAACAGTATCTTGTTTAAGAATAGAACAGAGAAGTTGAAATATCTCATCGTCCGTCCTTCCAATCCATACGGGCATGGGCAGAATCTGCATGGCAAACAGGGATTGGTGGCAGTTGCCATCGGCAAAGTCTTGGAAGAAAAGCCAGTTGAAGTTTGGGGCGATGGTTCTGCTATCCGTGATTACATCTACATTGATGATTTGGCTAAGGTGTTCTATCAGTTGATAGACAAGGACGTTTGCAATGAGACGGTTAATTTGGGAAGTGGTAGAGGCTATTCCGTAAATGATGTCCTGGCATTTTTGAAGATTATCACCAAGAAGGATTTCAAGATTGTCTATGAGAATGCCCGTCCGATGGATGTCTCCAATATGGTGCTGGACATAGAGAAAATGAATAAGTTGGCAAATGTTGAGTTGACTCCAATGTTGGAGGGAATCTCTGTTTTTTATAATGAATCAATTGACAAATAGTGATGGAACGAATAGCAATCATTGCGGGTGTACTCCATTCGGGTGGTAAGAGAAATCTTATCATGGAGTATTACAGGCATATAGACAGGTCACAGGTGCAGTTTGACTTTATCTGTGATTCTGACTCCAATGGTATTCCGGAAGAGGAGATAAAGGCTCTTGGGGGTAGAGTGTACAAAGTTGCGCCTTACAAGCAAATAGTCGCACACATGCAAGAGACTTATCAAATTCTGAAGAAGAATCATTATCAGATTATGCATGCCTTTGACAATACACTTAACGTTTTCCCTATGTTCTTGGGCAAACTGGCAGGAGTGAAAGTGAGAATTTCCGAGAGTATCTCTAAAGGTGACAAGAATGAAAAGAAGACTATTGTAAAATTGGCATTGCGGCCTTTCTCACATTGGTTTGCTAATTATTATATGGCAAATTCCATAGATTGCGGAATCTGGCAGTTTGGTAAGGAAACATACGAGAAGGGACAGATTAGTATCTTTAAAACTGTAATCAACGCAGATGCTAATGCTTTTGATGCTTCGTTACGTGATGATACCCGAAAGAAGTTCGGATGGGAGAATCAAGTGATCTATGGTTTCATCGGAAGATATGTGGACCAAAAGAATCCTCTCTTCTTGATAGACATATTCAATGAAATTGCCAAAAGGCAAGAGAATGCAAAGTTTGTGATGATAGGCTTCGGAGAGTTAGAGGCTGACATGCATGAGAAAATCCATGAATATGGGCTGGAAGATAGAGTAGAGGATTTAGGTCGTCGCGATGACATCAAGCAATTTTATAATGGTTTTGATGCCTTTTTGTTGCCATCGCTCTATGAAGGGATGCCTGTTGTGGGTATAGAAGCACAATGCGCAGGTTTGCCTATATTCTTCTCCAAGAATATCACAGAGGAGACCACAGCATCTTCATTGGCTCATTATATAGGGTTGGAGGAATCTCCTAAGGCCTGGGCAGATAAGATTATCCCAATAGTTAATAAGAATATAACAGAGCGTAGAAGTTATGCGGAAGAAGTAAAACGAAATGGCTTTGACTCGCATAGTGGGGCGAAGAGAATGATGAAATATTATTTGGGCAAAATCAAATAACTCTTGATGTTTTATGAAGGGAATCGTATTAGCAGGTGGTAGCGGAACACGTTTGTATCCTATCACAAAGGGTGTCAGCAAGCAGCTGATACCTATATTCGACAAACCGATGATATATTATCCTATCTCGGTCTTGATGTTGGCGGGTATTCGGGAGATATTGATTATCTCGACACCATTTGATTTGCCTGGTTTCAAACGCTTGTTGGGCGATGGCAGCCAGTTTGGCGTAAAGTTTGAATATGCCGAGCAACCATCTCCTGACGGCTTGGCGCAGGCATTCATCATCGGCGAGAAGTTTGTAGGAAATGATTCTGTTTGCCTGGTGCTCGGAGACAACATCTTCTATGGTGCTGGATTGAACCAGATGCTTGCCAAGGCAGTGGTGGATGCTGAGCAGAATAACAAGGCTACCGTGTTTGGCTATCGTGTCAGCGACCCTGAGCGATATGGCGTGGCTGAGTTTGATGAGCAAGGCAATTGCCTGAGTATCGAGGAAAAGCCAGAACATCCTAAGAGCAACTATGCTGTGGTGGGCTTGTACTTCTATCCGAACAAGGTAGTGGATGTGGCAAAGCGCATCAAGCCATCGGCTCGTGGTGAGTTGGAAATCACAACGGTGAATCAGGAATTCTTGAAGGATAAGCAACTGAAGGTGCAGACGATGGCGAGAGGATTCGCTTGGCTTGATACGGGTACTCATGATTCGTTATCTGAGGCATCTACCTTTATCGAGGTGCTGGAGAAGAGACAGGGCTTGAAAGTGGCTTGCTTGGAAGGCATCGCTTATCGTAAGGGATGGATTGACGCTGATACCTTGCGAAAGAATGCTGAACCTATGATGAAGAACGACTATGGGAAGTATCTCATGTCGATTCTAAATGAAAAAGCAGAAACACTGAAGAAAAATCTTGAATATTAATTTCTTGAACACGAATCTTACGAATGACACGAATATAAAGGTTGTTTCTCCTGAATGATTCGTGTAATTCGTAAGATCCGTGTTCTTTACATCTACATAAGAATGAAGAATATAGTTATTACTGGCGGTGCGGGCTTTATAGGCTCGCACGTTGTTCGCCTTTTCGTAAATAAATATCCTGAGTATAACATCATCAACCTCGATAAGTTGACCTACGCAGGCAACTTGGCAAACCTCAAGGACATCGAGGACAAGCCAAACTATAAGTTTGTGAAGATGGACATCTGCGACTTCGACGCTTTCTTGAAGTTGATGCAGGAGGAGCATGTGGATGGTATCATCCATTTGGCTGCCGAGAGTCATGTGGACAGAAGTATCAAGGATCCATTCACTTTCGCCCATACCAACGTAATGGGTACCTTGTCCTTGCTTCAGGCTGCCAAGACTTATTGGGAGAGTCTGCCAGAGGGCTATGAGGACAAGCGTTTCTATCACATCTCTACTGATGAGGTGTATGGGGCCTTGAAGATGACTCATCCAGAGGGCATTCCTGCACCATTCTCTACCAAGGCTTCGAGCGGCAAGAATCATGAGGCATACGGCGAGGAGTTCTTCACTGAGACGACCAAGTACAATCCTCATTCTCCTTACTCTGCATCCAAGGCAAGCTCCGACCATTTCGTCCGTGCTTTCCACGATACTTACGGTATGCCTACCATCGTAACGAATTGCTCCAATAACTATGGTCCTTATCAGTTCCCTGAGAAGTTGATTCCGCTCTTCATTAACAATATCCGCCATCGCAAGCCATTGCCTGTATATGGCAAGGGCGAGAATGTACGTGACTGGCTGTATGTGGAAGACCATGCCCATGCCATAGACTTGATTTTCCATAAGGGTAAGATAGCCGAGACTTACAACATCGGTGGTTTCAACGAGTGGAAGAACATCGACATCATCAAGGTGGTGATTAAGACTGTGGATAGACTGCTCGGTCGTCCTGAGGGTGCTGACTTAGATTTGATAACTTACGTTGCCGATAGAAAGGGGCATGATATGCGTTATGCCATCGATTCCCGAAAACTACAGAGAGAACTTGGTTGGGAACCAAGTCTCCAGTTTGAGGAAGGTATTGAGAAGACTGTGAAATGGTATCTCGACAACCAGGAATGGATGGACAACGTGACGAGCGGTGACTATCAGAAGTACTATGATGATATGTACAAGAAGTAATGACTTGTGATTGATAATATGACACAAGCATTAGCAAATCTTTTGTTTTTGAGATATTGCCTTGGCAATAAAATTGCTATGGGGATGGTTGTCGCTAAGATGGATTGGCGACAGCTATACTCTTTTGCGTCTAAACAGACGATACTCGGGTTTTGTTTCGATGGTCTCGAGCGATTGGGTAAGGAGTATCCTGATGTCTTGAAAGACAATCCTATCGGGCAGGAATTGCTGATGACTTGGATGGGTAAGGCGCAACAGATTCGCCGACGGAACATGAAAGTGAATGAGGTTGCCGTCAAACTTTATCGGCAACTTCGGGAGGATGGTTTGCGATGCTGTATATTGAAAGGGCAAGGCAATGCGCTGATGTATCCGAATCCGTATTCAAGGACTCCTGGAGATGTGGATGTGTGGGTGAATGCAAGTCGTGCTCGGATAATGGAGTATGGCAAAAGCCATTTTGACTTGGAGGATGATATTCGGTATCATCATCTGGAGACTTCGATGGATGGTGTACCTGTGGAACTGCATTTTTTCCCTTGCGTGATGAACAATCCCGTTTATAATCATCGTTTGCAGAAGTGGCTCAAGCGAAATGCGGACTTGCAATGCTCAAATGTGGTAAACTTGCCTGATGATGCCGGTGAGATTGCCGTGCCGACAACGGCTTTCAATATGATTTACCAACTATGCCATCTTTATCATCATTTCTTTGATGAGGGAATTGGGATGAGACAAATGATAGATTACTACTATGTTTTGTTGAACACGGATAGTACGAGATTTGTCAAAGACCCACCGATGAAAGGAAGGAATCCAACGAATAAGGCTGCACTTCAGCATGGGTTGAGGTATCTTGGACTGTGGAAATTTGCCGGGGCGGTGATGTATGTGCTACATGAGGCGCTGGGATTGTCGGCGGATAAAATGGTGCGACCTATGGATGAGAAACGAGGGAAGTTACTGCTATCGGAGATTATGGACGGAGGCAACTTCGGAAAGCACTTTTCCAAGTACGGACATTTCACTCAGCAAGGCATGGCAAAGAAGTATTTCCTGAAGATATGGCGCAACATACACTTCGTGAGGTATTATCCTGCCGAGGCTCTTAGCGAACCCGTATTCAGGACATGGCATTTCTTCTGGAGACTTGGAAACAGGAAATGACAGACGCTCCGGCCGGACGAGATGTGCGGACCGCCCAAGCGCAAACCAGGCTGTAATCCCCCGTAAACACGGAAGATTACAGCCTGACTTGTAAATGGTGCTTGTGTGGGAGGATTGAGAGTTATCCCTCCACCGCTGCCTGCGCTGCCGCCAGGCGCGCTATGGGCACGCGGAATGGCGAGCATGAGGCATAGTCCATGCCTATCCTGGCGCAGAACTTCACGGAACTTGGCTCGCCACCATGCTCACCGCAAATGCCGCAGCGGAGCCCTGGGCGTACTTTGCGTCCCTTCTCAACCGCCATCTTGATGAGCTGGCCCACACCGTTCTGGTCAAGAACCTGGAAGGGGTCAACCTTCAGAATCTTCTTCTCCAGATATGCGGGCAGGAAACTTGCGATGTCATCACGGGAATAGCCGAAGGTCATCTGCGTGAGGTCGTTGGTGCCAAACGAGAAGTACTCGGCCTCGGTGGCAATCTTGTCGGCTGTGAGCGCGGCACGGGGTATCTCTATCATGGTGCCTATCTCAAAGTCAATGCGCACGCCTTCCTCGGCAAACACCTCCTCGGCCACCTTCTTGATAATCTCCTTCTGCTGCTTCAGCTCATAGAGGATGCCAATCAGCGGAATCATTATCTCTGGGTGAGGGTCGAAGCCTTCCTTCTTCAGTTGGCAGGCAGCACCCAGGATGGCGCGAGTCTGCATGGCTGTAATTTCGGGGAATGTGATGCCCAGGCGGCAACCACGGTGCCCCAGCATGGGGTTGTTCTCCGCCAGGGAATGCACGCGCTTCCGTATTTCCTCCACGCTTACGCCCATTTGTTTGGCCATCGTCCTCTGCCCGGCCTCGTCATGCGGGACAAACTCGTGCAGGGGAGGGTCGAGCAGGCGGATGTTCACTGGCAGTCCGTCCATGGCCTTCAGTATTCCATAGAAGTCCGCCTTCTGGTAGGGGAGCAGTTTTGCCAGTGCCTTTTCGCGTCCCTCCACTGTGTCGGCAAGGATCATCTCGCGCATGGCGACAATCTTCTGGCCGTCAAAGAACATGTGCTCGGTACGTGTCAATCCGATTCCCTTTGCGCCAAATTGGCGTGCAATCTGTGCGTCGTGGGGGGTGTCGGCGTTGGTGCGGACTTCCATCTTGGTGTATTTGTCGCACAGGTCCATCAGTTCCTTGAAGTCGCCTGAGAGCTCAGCGGCCTTTGTGGCGATTTCTCCCGCATAGACCTGGCCTGTGGTGCCGTTCAGTGATATGAAGTCGCCTTCCTTGTATATGGTGCCCTCAACCTCCACGGTCTTGCTCCTGTAGTTCACGTTGATCGCGCCTGCGCCGGACACGCAGCACTTGCCCATGCCACGGGCCACGACAGCCGCGTGTGAGGTCATGCCGCCACGGGCGGTGAGGATGCCTTCGGCAGCCGACATTCCCGCGAGGTCTTCGGGAGAGGTCTCGATGCGCACCATGATGACCTTGTGGCCATCGGCATGCCAGGCCTCGGCGTCATCGGCGTGGAATACAATCTGTCCGCATGCGGCTCCGGGAGAGGCGGGAAGTCCCTGTGTGATGACCTTGGCTTTCTTCAAGGCCTCCTTGTCAAACACGGGATGCAGCAGCTCATCGAGTTTCTGGGGCTCGCAGCGCTCGATGGCGGTCTTCTCGTCAATCATTCCCTCGTGCAGCAAGTCCATGGCAATCTTTACCATTGCCGTGCCGGTGCGCTTCCCGTTGCGGGTCTGCAGGAACCACAGTTTGCCCTCCTGTACGGTGAACTCCATGTCCTGCATGTCCCGGTAGTGCTTTTCGAGCTTGTCCTGCAGGGTGTCAAGTTCCTTGTACAGCTCGGGCATAGCCTCTTCCATGGAGGGATATTTGGCCACGCGCTCTTCTTCAGAGATTCCGGCTCTCTGGGCCCAGCGCTGTGAGCCAATCTTCGTGATTTGCTGCGGGGTGCGTATGCCGGCCACCACATCTTCGCCTTGGGCGTTGATCAGGTACTCGCCATTGAACAGGTTCTCGCCATTGCCTGCGTCGCGGCTGAAGCATACGCCTGTGGCAGAGGTCTCGCCCATGTTCCCAAACACCATGGCCATGACGGACACGGCGGTTCCCCACTCGTCAGGTATTCCCTCCATCTTGCGGTAGAGAATGGCGCGGTCGTTCATCCAGCTGCGGAACACGGCGCAGATGGCTCCCCACAACTGCTCCTTCGGGTCGGACGGGAAGTCGCTGCCGGTCTGCTTCTTGATGGCGCCCTTGAACAGTTCCACCAGTTTCTTCAGGGACTCTACGGAGAGGTCCTTGTCGAGTGTCACGCCCTGCTCTTCCTTCACCTTTTCGATGATGGCCTCAAAGGGGTCGATGTCCTCCTTGTTCACAGGCTTCATGCCCAGCACCACATCACCATACATCTGCACGAAGCGGCGGTAACTGTCATACACGAAGTGGGGGTTGTTTGTCTTGGCCACCATGCCCTTGGCCACCTCATCGTTCAGACCCAGGTTCAGGATTGTGTCCATCATGCCGGGCATGGATGCGCGCGCGCCGGAACGCACGGATACAAGCAGTGGATTCTTGGGGTCGCCAAACTTGCATTTCATCAGAGCCTCGGTGTGTGCGACAGCGGCATCCACGTCTTTCTGGAGCAGTTCCACGATTTTATCCTGGCCCACCTTGTAATACTCATTACAGGTGTCCGTAGTGATGGTGAAGCCTGGAGGTACAGGCACGCCAATGTGATTCATTTCAGCAAGGTTAGCCCCCTTGCCGCCCAAAAGCTCGCGCATCTGGGCGTTTCCCTCGGCATGTCCGTTGCCAAAGGTGTAAACACGTTTTTGACTCATACTGTGTTTTAAGTTAATTACTACATTTGTCGATCACTTTTGCAAATATACCCTCTTTTAGGTGTTTAGGCAAGAGAACGGGGTATTTTTGTTTCGGAAATGATTAAATTTGCACCCGTTTACAAGTCACAATACACGATATGTCCAGAAAGAAGAAGGTTTTCCCCGTGCTGGAAAACGTCAGGATAACGTCCGTGGCAGCCGAGGGGAAGGCGCTTGCCAGGGTGGACGACCTGGTGGTGTTCGTTCCCTATGTGGTCCCCGGAGATGTGGTGGACTTGCGGATTGTACGCAAGAAAAGCCATTACGCCGAGGCTGTGGCAATCAAGTTTCACCAGTTCGGCCCCGACCGCGTGCAGCCGTTCTGCCCCCACTTTGGGGTGTGCGGGGGCTGCAAGTGGCAATGCCTTTCCTATGAGGCGCAGTTGGCGGCCAAGCAGCAGCAGGTGATGGATGCCCTGGAGCGGATAAGTGGGGTGGAACTGCCAGCCTGCAGTCCAATCCTCGGGTCGGCCAAGACACGCGCATACAGGAACAAGCTTGAGTTTGGCTTTTCCGACAAGGCTTGGCTCACGGCAGAGCAGATTGCCTCAGGGGAAATCTTTTCCTTTCCTGGAGCGGTGGGATTCCACACAAGCGGCTCCTTTGACAAGATCTTGCCCATCGACTTCTGCGGCCTGATGGACAACGTGAACAATGACCTTCGCAATGGTGTCCGCGACTACGCCTACGAGCACGGCCTGTCCTTCTATGACCAGAGAACGCACGAGGGGCTCTTGCGTGGGATGATGATAAGGCTGGGCAACACGGGCGAGTTGATGTTGCTGATGCAATTCTGCATCTCGAGAGAGGGCGAGCGCGAGCAGGCCATGGCGCTCCTGGACTGGATAGCGGAGCGTTTCCCCCAGGTGAGCAGCCTGCTGTGGGTGGACAACCAGAAGTACAATGACACCTTTGCCGACCTGCCCGTCTCTTGCCACAAGGGCACAGACCACATATACCTCACGATGGAGGGGCTTCGCTTCAAGGTGGGGCCGAAGAGTTTCTACCAGACCAACACCGACCAGGCCCACATCTTATACAAGGTCGCGCGCGACTTCGCGGGGCTCACAGGCGACGAGTTGGTATATGACCTCTACACGGGCACAGGCACCATCGCCAACTTCCTGGCCCGCCAAGCCCGCCGGGTGGTGGGCATAGAGTACGTGCCAGAAGCCATTGAGGACGCCAGGGTCAATTCGCGGACAAACGGCATCCAGAACACCGAGTTTTACGCGGGTGACATGAAAGACATCCTCGACCATGAGTTTGTCGGGCGGCATGGCCGTCCCGATGTGATTGTTACCGACCCGCCACGCGCGGGCATGCACAACGATGTGATTGAGGCCATCCTCTTCGCCGCCCCGCGCAGGGTGGTGTATGTCAGCTGCAATCCTGCCACCCAGGCGCGTGACCTCCGGCTTCTCGACGGGGACTACCGTGTGGCAGCCATACAGCCCGTTGACATGTTCCCGCACACCCAGCATGTGGAGAATGTGGTCCTGCTGGAGCGCAGGCTGGTGTAAGGCGGCAGGCCATGCCGTCCAGGGTAGGGGAGGGCGCGCAAAAGAAAGGCACCCATCTCTTGCATGTTTGGCCGAAAGTGTTTACCTTTGCATTCGTTTCTCGCGGGAGGGGCAGCATGCGCTCGCCTGCTCCCGGACGGGAAGGGATGGTTCGGTAGCTCAGTTGGATTAGAGCAGCAGCCTTCTAAGCTGCGGGTCATGGGTTCGAGCCCCATCCGAATCACGAAGAGGGTTATAGGCAGGCTCCTATAACCCTCTTTTGCATAACGGATGCCCCGGGGCGAGATTGCGGTGGCGGCTTCCCCTTGCCGTAATGTCCGTGCGGGGGCAGGAAAATCCGCCATTCTGTGTTGCCAAACCCGGACTCCAGTCCAGGCATGCTTGGACGGGAGTCCAGGTATGCAAGGACTGGAATCCGGACTGGGATGAACTGAGATGCAGCACATGATGCCCTGACCGGTCACGCGCCAGCGTCTTTCTGGAACATCCGGGTGAGGCAACCTCACAGGTGCATTCGGCTGTTTTTCCCATTTTTTCTTGGTGTGTAATACAAAAGACAGTAACTTTGGGCATAGGCTGACAGCATAGAAGCCCGGAGCGCATGCCACAGGCGGGCGCAACGGGGTCAGGCCAGCCCTACAGAACAGAGCAAACTAAAAGAAACAACGGGTATGAGTTACTTGCAATTCGACAAGACCCTGATGACAAACCTGGCCGAGTCGCTTCCCAGGGAGATACTCCGGTCAAACCGTTCGGGATCCTATTCCTGCTCTACCATAGTGGATTGCAACACACGCAAATATCATGGCTTGCTGGTAGTTCCGGTGCCGGGACTGGATGATGAGAACCATGTCCTGCTCTCCTCGCTCGATGCCACCGTCATACAGCACGGCGCGGAGTTCAACCTTGGGCTGCACAAGTATGGAGGCGGGAATTTCAGTCCCAGGGGGCACAAGTATATCCGCGAATTCAGTGCCCAGCAGGTTCCCACCACCACCTACAGGGTGGGCGACGTGATCCTGCGCAGGGAAATGATGTTCCAGCATTTCGAGGACAGGATAATCATCCGCTACACCCTTGTCGACTCACATTGTCCCACGACAATGAGGCTGCAGCCCTTTCTCGCCTTCCGCAGTGTAAGGGAATACACCTACGAGAACGACCGCGCGAGCCGTGATTTCCAGGAGGTGCGCAATGGCATAAAGACGTGTATGTACCAGGGGTACCCCGAGCTGTTCATGCAACTGAACAAGGAAAACGAGTTTGTGTACAAGCCCGACTGGTACCGGGGGCTGGAGTATCCCAAGGAGCAGGAGCGCGGCTACGCGGGCAACGAGGATTTGTATGTGCCGGGCTACTTCGTGTTCACTATCGACAAGGGGGAGAGCGTGGTGTTCTCGGCCGGACTCAACGAGATAGACACAGACACGCTGGCAGACCTGGCCGAGTATGAGAAGAACGTGCGCACGCCACGTGACAACTTTTATAACACGCTGGTCAACAGCGCACACCAGTTCTTTGTTCATCGGAATGGTGAGGACTATGTGCTGGCGGGGTACCCATGGTTCAAGTGCAGGGCGCGGGACATGTTCATTTCCTTGCCCGGCCTTACGCTTACCAACAACGAGATAAAGAAGTTTGACGACGTGATGGTGACTGCCGAGAAGGCCATACGCCACTTCATGGCGGGCGAACCCTTGGGAGTGAGTGTCACCGAGATTGAGCATCCCGATGTGCTCCTGTGGACTGTGTGGTGCCTGCAGCAGTATGCCGACACGCAAGGGGTGGAGGCGTGCATGCAGAAGTATGGGGGCCTGGTGGGCGACATCATGCGGTGGCTCATGGACGGGAAGCACCCCAACCTGGAGATACGCCCCAACGGGCTGGTCTACAGCGAGGGGCGTGACAGGGCTGTGACATGGATGAACAGCACCGACCAGGGCGGCAAGCCCATTGTGCCCCGCACGGGCTATATAGTGGAGTTCAACGCGCTGTGGTACAACGCGCTGGTGTTCACGGCCCGGCTCTTTGGCAAGAGCGACGACGTGGCCTTCGTGCAGAACCTGGAAAAGGCCGCGCGCGCATGTGCCGAGAATTTCGCGCCCATGTTCTACAACGAGCATGGCTATCTGTGTGACTACTGCGTCGATGGCTACCGCTGCTACGATGTGCGCCCCAACATGATACTCGCCGTGGCCTTTGACTACTCGCCCCTGGACAAGGGACAGTGCAAGAGTGTGCTTGACTGCTGTACCAAGGAACTGTCCACGCCCAAGGGGCTGCGCTCGCTCTCGCCCAAGAGCCGGGGATACAACCCCATGTACGTGGGGCCTCAGGCACAGCGCGACTATGCCTACCACCAGGGCACAGCCTGGCCCTGGCTCGCGGGTTTCTACATGGAGGCTTGCCTGAGAGTCTACCGCACGAGCAGGCTGAGTTATGTGGACCGCCTGCTGGTAGGCTACGAGGAGGAACTCTTCTACCATTGCATCGGCACCATTCCGGAACTGTTCGATGGCAATCCGCCCTTCCACGGACGGGGAGCCATCAGTTTCGCCATGAACGTGTCGGGCATCATGCGGGTCGTGAGGCTGCTTGACAGATACAACAACCTTTAAGGACACCGGGAGGAATAAGAGAAAATGAGAGTGCTGATGTTCGGATGGGAATTTCCCCCCAAAATATATGGTGGCCTGGCTGTGGCCTCCTATGGCATCACCAAGGGACTGTCTGTGCAGGGTGATGTGCAGACCACCTTCTGCATGCCCAAGCCCACGGGAGACGAGGAACACTTCCTCAAGATAGTCAATATGAGCCAGGTGCCGGTAGTGTGGCGTGATGTCCCCTATGAGGAGGTGCGGAGACGCATGAACAGCCATACGCCCGAAGACTATTACAGGTTCCGGGACCACATCTATGCCGACTTCAACTATCTGCAGGGGCTGGACGACCTGGGCTGCATCAATTTCGCGGGCGGGTATCCCCCCAACCTGCACGAGGAGATCAACAACTTCTCCATCATCGCTGGGGTGCTGGCACGAAGCGAGGATTTCGACATCATCCACGCACACGACTGGCTGACCTATCCTGCCGGTGTGCACACCAAGATGGTGAGCGGGAAGCCCCTGTGCATTCATGTGCACGCCACGGACTTTGACCGGTCACGGGGAAAGGTAAACCCCACAGTGTACAGCATAGAGAAGAACGGGATGGACCACGCCGACTGCATCATGTGCGTGAGCGAACTCACCAGGCAAACCGTCATCAACCAGTATCACCAGGATCCCCGCAAGTGCGTGGCCATACACAATGCCGTATATCCCCTTTCCGAAGACATACGCGCCATAGAGCCGCGCAAGAACAAGGGGGAGAAGGTGGTGACCTACCTGGGGCGCATCACAATGCAGAAAGGGCCCGAGTATTTCATCGAGGCCGCCAAGCGCGTGCTGGACCGCACACATAACATACGTTTCTGCTTTGCCGGAAGCGGTGACATGATGAACGCCATGATAGAATTGGCGGCCACCTATGGAATTGCCGACAGATGCCATTTCCCTGGGTTCCAGCGGGGACGCCAGGTGTACGAGTGCTACAAGAACTCGGACGTGTTTGTGATGCCAAGCGTGAGTGAGCCCTTCGGCATAGCGCCTCTCGAGGCCATGCAGTGCGGATGCCCCTGTGTGATAAGCAAGCAGAGCGGGTGTGGCGAGATTTTGCACAGTGTCATCAAGGTGGATTACTGGGACGTGGACGCCATGGCCGACGCCATCTACAGCATATGCACCAACGAGGCATTGCACAACTACTTGGCCGAGGAGGGGCTGCGTGAGGTAAACGGCATCACATGGGAGAAGGTGGGGTTACGCATACGCCAGTGTTACGACCAGCTGGTGGGGCGCGGATGGTTTGACAATGGCGAGTACCTGCAGGCTGTGAAGAATATAAAGTAAGGCATGCAGGGCAATCATAGAGCTTTCATTTTTATTGTTATATAGTAGAAGTTATGAAGACAATCTGCTTTTATTTTGAGATACACCAGCCAAACCACCTGAAGCGTTACCGCTTCTTTGACATAGGTACCGACCATTATTATTACGACGACTACGAGAACGAGCGTCAGACGGTGGAAGTAACCCAGAACAGTTACCTGCCTGCGCTGAACACCATGCTCGACATGATACACACCTTTGGCAAGGAATTCCGCGTGGCCTTCAGCGTCAGCGGTGTGTTCCTGGAGCAGCTGGAGCAGTATGCCCCCGAGGTGATTGACCTCCTGCAGCAGTTGGCAGAGACCGGGTGTGTGGAATTCCTGGCCGAGCCTTACAGCCATGGGCTGTCGTCGCTTGCCAACACAGAGTGCTTCATCAGCGAGACCAAGAGACAGATGAGGAAGATGAAGGAACTCTTCGGCCACACGCCCAAGGTGCTGCGCAACAGCTCGCTCATATATGACGACGAGATAGGGGCGGTAGCGGCCGAAATGGGCTTCAAGGGGATGATGGTGGAGGGAGCCAGGCACATCATGGGCTGGCGCAGCCCGCACTATGTGTATTCCTGTGCCCAGGACTCACGACTCGCGCTGCTGATGCGCGACTATAAGTTGAGCGATGACATCAGTCTGAGGTTCAGTGACAAATCGTGGCCAGAGTTTCCGCTTATGGCTGACACCTACATGGGATGGATCAACTCCCTGCCCGAAGGCGAGGAAGTGGTCAACATCATGATGGAACTCAGCGCGCTGGGCATCTACCAGCCCCTGAGCAGCAATATCCTCGAGTTCTTCAAGGCACTGCCCGCTGTGGCCGCCCGGATGGGAATCAAGTTTGCCACTCCCTCCGAGGTCGTGAGCAAGAACCACCCTGTGGGGCCGCTGGAGGTCACATACCCTGTGAGCTGGAATGACGAGGAGCGCGACACCAGCAGCATGCTGGGCAATGGCATGCAGCGTGAGGCGTTTGCCAAACTCTATGACGAGAAAGTCGTGGGGCGCATCCTGGCTTGCCGCAACCGCCGCATCCAACAAGACTGGGACCGCCTGCAGGCCACCGAGAACTTCCGCTTCATGACCACGAAGAACAACGGCATGGCTGTGTACCGGGGCATTTATGACAGCGAGTATGATGCGTTTACCAACTACATGAACATCCTGGGGGACTTCCTCAAGCGAGTGCGGGATCTTTATCCCGATGATGTGGAGAATGACGAACTCAACAGCCTCTATACTCAGATCACAAACATGGCCAAGGAGTTGAACGTGAAAGACAACGAGATAAGCAGGTTGCGCGCGCGACTGGAAAAGTATGAGCCAAGGGTGGACAACGCGGGCGAGCCCGAGGGCATTCCTGCCGGAAAGGCCGCCCCCAAGGCGCACGCGGATGCTCAGACGGCGGCCAAGGGTACGGAGGGGAAAGTTTCTCCGGCAAAGACAGCAGTCGCCAAGGCTGAGCCAGTTTCTCCCAAGCCGGGCAATGAGGCCAACGGTGGAGATGGGGTATCCGCCGGCTGAAAGGCTTCGCACGTCTCCATCCCCGCAAACACAGAGAAAAAACCACATGAAACAGTGTCGCGGTGAAGATGGTTTCACCATCGTGCGCATACCCATCCAACGGATGGTAATCCCCATTCTCCACGGCGCGTGCCCGGACACCCGAAAAATTGTAAATTTTTGGTTGGACCCGTTACATGATGCAGTTTAACAAGCAAAAGAAAGACAGCAAATGAGTACAAGACAGAAGCGATATTTCCTGACAGAGGAGGAAATACCCACAAAGTGGTACAACATACAGGCGGACATGGTGAACAAGCCCATGCCTCCCCTTAACCCCGTCACCAGGAAACCCCTGAAGTCCGAGGATCTGCTCCCCATCTTTGCCGAAGAACTGGCAAGGCAGGAACTTGACCAGACGCATGCCTGGATAGACATACCGGATGAAGTGAGGGACATGTACAAGTACTACCGTTCCACGCCCCTGGTGCGTGCCTATGGGCTGGAGGAAGCCTTGGGTACGCCGGCGCACATCTATTTCAAGAATGAAAGTGTAAGCCCTGTTGGCTCACACAAGTTGAACTCGGCCCTGGCCCAGGCTTATTACTGCAAGAAGCAGGGGGTGACGAATGTGACCACTGAGACGGGAGCCGGACAGTGGGGAGCGGCTCTCAGTTATGCGGCCAGGGTGTTTGGCCTTGAGGCAGCGGTGTATCAGGTGAAAATCTCCTACAACCAGAAGCCCTATCGCCGCAGCATCATGCAGACTTATGGGGCGCAGGTGACAGCCTCGCCCTCCATGTCAACACGAGCTGGAAAGGATATCCTCACCCGCGACCCCAACAACCAGGGCTCGCTGGGCACTGCCATATCAGAGGCCATCGAACTTGCCATGAACACGCCCAACTGCAAGTATACCCTGGGCTCGGTGCTCAGTCATGTGACCCTGCACCAGACCGTCATCGGGCTGGAGGCCGAGAAGCAGATGGAAAAGGCAGGCGAATACCCCGATGTGGTGATAGGGTGCTTTGGCGGTGGCTCAAACTTTGGAGGCATATCGTTCCCCTTTATGCGCCACAACATACTGGGGGGAAAGAGGACACGCTTCATCGCCGCCGAACCTGCCAGTTGCCCCAAACTCACCCATGGAGTGTTCCAGTACGACTTCGGCGATGTGGCAGGCTACACGCCCCTGCTGCCCATGTACACACTGGGGCACAATTTCATGCCCGCGAATATCCATGCCGGAGGACTCCGCTACCATGGGGCGGGTGTCATTGTGAGCCAGTTGCTCAAAGACGGTCTGATGGAAGCCACTGACATCAAACAACTTGACTCATTCAGGGCGGGCATGCTCTTTGCGCGCGCCGAGGGCATCATTCCCGCACCGGAGAGCTGTCACGCCATAGCGGCCACTGTCAACGAGGCCGAGAAATGCAAGCGGTCGGGCGAGGAGAAGGTAATCCTCTTCAACCTCTCGGGTCATGGCCTTATCGACATGGCAGCCTATGACCAGTATCTGTCGGGTTCTCTGCAGAACTACGACCTCACGGACGAGGAGGTCCAGAGAAACCTCAGCCAGATAGAGAAGTATGTGTGAGAGTAGGGCTGTCACGCACTGGAAAAGGCACAAGGAGATAAATTGCGGGAATGCCGGCTGGGCAACTTGCGCTTTTTATCGTACCTTTGCAAGCGTGGATTGTGTTTCCGCCAGCAGGTGAAGCTGTGAGGATGACGTTTCGTCAGAACACATTATATATATATAGTAAAGCAACAAATGCCAGAAATCTCCCTGCGGGGTACGCAGATGCCAGAGTCGCCCATCAGGAAACTCTCCCCCTTGGCCTATGCGGCCAAGCAGAGGGGAATCCGTGTATATCATTTGAATATCGGACAGCCCGACCTGCCTACACCGCGAGCGGCCATTGACGCCATCAAGAATATCCACCGCACGATACTGGAGTACAGTCCCAGCCAGGGCTACTTGAGCTACAGGGCCAAACTGGTGAAGTACTACGAGAAGTACCACATCAATCTCAGTCCAGACGACATCATCATCACGAGCGGCGGTTCCGAGGCTGTGCTCTTCTCCTTCCTGGCCTGCCTGAATCCGGGCGATGAAATTATCGTACCTGAGCCTGCTTATGCCAACTATATGGCATTTGCCATATCGGCGGGGGCAGTCATACGCACTATCGCCACCACAATAGACGAAGGGTTCTCGCTGCCCAAGGTGGAGAAGTTTGAGCAGCTTATCAACGAGCGTACACGCGCCATCCTCATCTGTAACCCCAACAATCCCACGGGGTATCTGTACACCCGCAGGGAGATGAACCAGATACGTGACCTGGTGAAGAAGTATGACCTGTATCTTTTCTCCGACGAGGTCTATCGTGAGTTCATCTACACGGGCAGCCCTTATATCAGTGCCTGCCACTTGGAGGGCATCGAGCAGAATGTGGTGCTCATCGACTCGGTGAGCAAGCGGTACAGCGAGTGCGGCATACGCATAGGCGCGCTCATCACCAAGAACGTCCAGGTACGTCAGGCTGTAATGAAATTCTGCCAGGCGCGTCTCAGTCCGCCACTGATAGGGCAGATAGCGGCCGAAGCCAGTCTGGATGAGCCTGAGGAATACGGGCGCGAGGTGTACGATGAGTATGTGGAGAGGCGCAAGTGCCTGATAGACGGTCTTAACCGCATCCCTGGAGTATATAGCCCCATTCCCATGGGAGCATTCTACACGGTGGCCAAATTGCCTGTGGATGACGCAGAGAAGTTCTGTGCCTGGTGCCTGAGTGATTTTGATTATGAGGGAGAAACCGTGATGATGGCTCCGGCAGCGGGATTCTACACCACGCCTGGTGCGGGACGTGACCAGGTACGCCTGGCCTATGTGCTCAAGAAAGAGGATCTCAACCGTGCGCTCCTCGTGCTTCAAAAGGCTCTCGAGGCATATCCTGGCACCGTGCGCTGACAAGTATTTATTCACAATTAAATAACGCGGTCAACAAATCGGATGTTCTTTCTTGTTTCGCCATCATCTTCCATCCAAGGGACGGCTCTGTTCCCATGTCTCACCAGTCATGTGGTGCGCTGTGCTTCTTTCTTCAGACATGGTGGAGATACATCTTGCCGTCTGTGTGAAGTATAGCGGCATTTGATCATGAACATCTACTTATTGTCCACTTTCCAGTAGGAGCAAGTATGTATTACGCATGGATGATGGCACGGCGGATGTTCTCGCACCGGGAAGATGCGGGGAGGGTTTCGCGTCCGGCCATCACTATTTCAACACTTGGCGTGTCCATAGGTCTGGCGGTCATGCTGGCGAGCGTGTCCGTAGCCATGGGGTTCCAGCGCGAGGTGCAGGCCAAACTGCTGGGATTTGGAGCGCACATTCAGGTGTTCAGTTACGAGAGCCTGGGCTCCAATGAGATGAAACCCATTGTGGTGGACAAGGAAGTGCTGAAAAGCCTGGAGCGCATTTCTGGTGTGAAACATGCGCAACGATTCAGTGTGAAGCCAGGAATGCTCAAGACAAACGACTCGTTCCGTGGCGTGGTGTTCAGAGGAATAGGGCAAGAGTACGACACCACTTTCCTGGCCAGGAATCTGGTGGCAGGTGCGATTCCCTTGCTGACAGACTCGGTGTCATCGGGAAGGCTGCTCGTGTCGCAGGCACTTGCCAGGCAACTGAAACTGGAGGTTGGGTCTTCCGTTTACGCGTATTTTTTTGAGAACAGCGTGAAGGCACGCCGTTTCCGTGTAAGTGGAATTTACTGCACGCATCTGTCCGATTTTGACAGCCAGGTGGTGTTTACCGACCTGCATACGGTGCATGGCCTGCTTGACTGGGACACTAACCAGCAGGGTGGGGCAGAGTTGCTGACGGAGGATTTCGGGAAGCTGGAGCAAGTGAAGGAGCAGGTGGTGAAGGCCATAAACAGGAAGCGTGATGCTTATGGCGCGCAATACACTTCGATGACCATACGCGAACTATATCCACAGGTGTTCGCATGGCTTGACCTGCTTGACTTGGACGTGTGGGTGATACTGATACTCATGACATGTGTGGCAGGCTTTACCATGATAAGCGGATTGCTCATCATCATCCTGGAACACACCAACTTCATCGGTGTGATGAAGGCCATGGGTGCCACCAACAGAGAGATGCGCCATCTGTTTCTGCATTATGCGGGCTTCATTGTGCTGCGTGGTATGCTCTTTGGCAACATTCTGGCTTTCGCGTTGCTGGCACTGCAGCATTTCACTGGTTTGGTGCGCCTGAATCCTGAAGTTTACTATGTGGAGTCGGTCCCGGTGATGTTCTGCTGGGGCTACTTCGTGTTGGTTAATTGTTTCACACTCATTTCCTGCATTATGGCTTTGCTGCTGCCTAGCTACATCATCTCGTCCGTCCACCCGGCAAGGAGCATACGCTTTGAGTGAGTTTGCCAGTTTGCCCTTTGTCTGAAAAAACATACGGTCAGATGTTTTGAGGTACTTCGCGAAGTAACACACGCAGGAGACTCTTTTCCCTTCGGTTCATCTGCCTCTGTCGCGGATTATCACCTTGCTCACATTCACCGTGCCGTCCTGGTGAGTGTGGCGTATGATGTTCAGCCCCTGTTGGGGCGAGGCGAGCCTGATGCCATCTGTTGTAAAGTACTCGGTGCGTATGATTGGGGAAGAGCCTGGAACGCGGGGACTGGTGACTGAGGTTGGGTAGTGCGAGTCGTCGTAGTTCGTGTCTTTGCCATAAATCCACTCCGCGCTGGCCGACAACCAGTTTGCCGCACCTATTGTTGGCCGCTGCATGCGGAACACCCGCTTGCCTCCATCGGGATATCGTCCCACGCTCTGGTCGCCGCTGTGTGTGTCGTAGCGCAAGGTGTCGCTCCATGAGCGGTCGGCGGCGGTGAGTATGACCACTCCCCCCTCTTCGTCCTTTAGTTTGAAGGGCGCATGCAGCTGTGTGTGCCCGTTGGCCTTGTCCATCCAGATGATTTTGTGCCCGTGTGCGGGAATGATGGTGTTGCTTTCCATCGCGTCAGGGGTGATGGTTGCCTGGAAGGGATTGGCCAGTGAGTTGCTCAGATACATGCCCGTGAGGTCAATGTCCTGTCCGGTAGTGTTGTAGAGTTCCACCCAGTCGGCTCTCTTGTAGAGGTCGTTCTGGTAAATGCTGTTGCGTGCGCTCACCTCGTTGACAACCACGGGGTGACTTCCCGCATCATTGAGGGCAGAGGCCTTGAGTGGGGCGAATACTGCCTCAAGAACCATGTCTTTGTCTTCCCTCACTTCAAGCACGCGGCAGCTGGAGATGATTTCCCCGCCTTCTCCTCCGAGTCTCCATCCAGTGAAGTTATACCCTGCTGGGGCGGAAGCCTCGATGCTGACGGGTGCGAAGAGTGTGCCATTGAACTTCCCGAATGGCACAGGTTGCCCGTTTACGCGGAAGGACACCTGTGGCACATTTCCGGCGAGGCTCACGCTCATGCCGTTGCCCAGGCCATAGTTCTTGCGCAAGTCCTTCATCCGTTCCCTCCTGCGTGTCTCGCTTCTCACGGCATTTCTTATCCTTTGGTATGTGCTCTGAGGGTTGCGTCCTTCGTAAGAGAGTGCCTTGCTCACCAGATTGCAGATGCTGTCACCCACCAACGCGCAGAGGTCACTGGTGAACACGCTGCCGTCGGCCAGGCAGAAAGCGTCCACAAAACTGCGCCGCCACTGTGGGTTCTGCTTGATGTTGTTGTAGATGCAGAGCAATTCATTGCTGCGGTTGCCCTCCAGCGAGGACAATGCTGTATTGCTGTTCCAGCCAGAGTCCTGGTCAAAGAGTACGAGGTGAAACTTCCCGTCGGGCAGAGAGCGGTAGCCCTTCACGTTGTTGTGGTTGAGAATCCAGTCGTCAGGGCCGATATAGGCTACTGCCGCCCAGTAATTGGTGTATTCGTCAATATCCAACATCTGGCACAGTTTCGCGTACGAGGTTGGCGACTCGGCTTGGGCCGAAAGGGCAAGCAGCGCATCGAATGCATCGCGGGTGCCACTCGTCTGTACATAGCCATTGGAATACTCGAAGGCATCCATCTGGTCATCGTCGTACCCATAGTTGGCTGTCCCGTGATAGCGGTTGCTGGGCTCACGCATGTTCAGCAAGCCGATATACTTGCCGTTGAAGAATACGTGCACAGGCTGCAGGTCTTGCACGTCCACCATGTACTGGCTGCTCAGTATCATCTGCTGTGTGATGGCATCCGTGACTCGCCCGCCCTGGGGGGCTTCGTTGTCGTTCCCCCCGTTACGTACCAGTATCTGTTTGTATCTGTTGAAAGGTTTGTGCGGAAACAGCACAGCGTCGAGGCTTTTCCTGTTCTCGTAGGTCTTGCTGGCCTTTATCTTGAACGATGCGGGCATGAAATGCCTGCTCCATCCTCCCGACACTTTGAATTCTGCCTCCTGGTTGAGTTTTGGCTGTCCATCGGGACTGATGAGTTCCACGTTCACGGGACGCTCCCAGTCCATGTTCCTGTTTGACTTGCCGTGGTTGCGCCCGCTCTCGCCGTTTACCCCGTCCACATATACGCCTATGCTGTCACCATACAGATTGTCGGGGGCGGTGGTGACCGAGAGCACGGGCAAGTAGTAGTCTCTGTCCCTGAATATGTAGGAGCGGGTGACTACCTCGCTGGGCAGGAAGTCCTTTCCGATGAGCACAAAGCGCAGGACAAGAGTGGACGAGATGGTGAACTCGCCGCTCTTGCTCACAAAACCGTGTGTGGCTGTGGGGGTGCTTCCATCGCTGGTGTAATGTAATGTGCAGCCTTCGGGTATGGGGACATGCATGCTGAAAGGCACTGTGAATATTTGTGAGTCAACGCTTGGAGCAGGGGTGCTGGCGCGTTGCGATGCAAACCGCGAGATGTTGTTGCTGGCTGACGGGGTAGGCTCTCCTGTCGTTGACCATGTGCCGCCTCCGTCTGTGGTGCGGGCATAGGAACAGCGTGCTGTGGGCTGTGGATAGGTGACTGACGAGATGGGTGTGCCATCCTGCGAGGACAACAGCACCGTGCCGCCATCGTTTGAAAGTTTCAGCCGCACTTGTCTGTTGGCAGTGGGGCCATATGTCCCGTCATCTTTGTAATGGTCGAAAAAGAGAGCCTTCCAGCCCTTGGGGGGTATCACTCCCGCCTCCTGGGTCAACTGGAACTGGCGGGGATTGTTTGTGTCCACGCTCAGCCAAAGTCCCGCCAGTGGCACGCGTTTTTCTGTAGGGTTGTAAACCTCAATCCATCCGCCGTAGTTGAATGACCAGTCAATGTACTGGTCGATGTTGCGCGCCTGCACCTCGTTGATGACCAGTTGGGTGGGGTCGGCATCTGCGTCCGACTCCTCGTAGAAATCCTTTTCCACCGCCATGCCGCAGTCAAAGAAGCGTCCGCCCCAATTCTGTTGTATGTATGCGGCAATCACGTTGCTTCCCTCGCGCAGGAGGTTGCACGGAATGGGAATGCTCACATATTCCTTACCCGCAGTCCACCCTGTGGCAGCGTCAAGCAGGTGCCCGTTGACGTAGATGCGGTAACTGTCGTCGTGACACACACGTAATGTGTATTTTGAGCGTGGGTTGACTTCTTTGATTGTAAATTCGCGCCGTATCCACAAGTTGGTGTTGTCCCCTCCTGGCCACTCGGTTCTCACTTCGGGCATGTAGTCGAGATTTCCGATAGGCATGGATGCGGAAGGCCATGAGGATGCATCATAGTCGGGCATAGTCCATGACATCGTCTCATTCCGTCCGCCAATAGCCATGTCCTTTATCCGCTGTCCTGTGGCGGGATTGGCATAGTATAACCAGTTGAAATAAGAGGTGCCGTTCCATAGGTCGTGCCTGTCTTTCTGGTCCAGGATTCTTATTCTTGAGATGGTGATGGTGGTACTGTCGGCCTTTGTGGGAAAGCGGAACTCCAGTTTGGCAGAGTTGATGTCCGTGCCCGTGAGGTTGGACATGACGATGGACTCGTCTTGGCCTGCCGCGAGGTCGCATGTGGCTTTTGCCAGGCACACGTCGTCATTGTCGCTTTGGTTCAGGGCAAACTGCACGCCTGGCACATCGTGGTCAGCCGTCAGTACCACCCTCACCTGGTACTTGTGCCCTGGCAGAAGTGATATGGGCGTGCGGAACTGCACGCGTGCGTTTTCGGCAGTGAGTGCTGCTGTGGGCAGGGATATGGTGTACACATCCCCCGACTTTGCCTCGTAGAGCCGTTCCCATCCATGTGTCTCACTCTCTACGTTGTTGTACTGGCCATTGTAGCCGCCCTCGGGATTGAAGAGCAACCGTGCGGTCCAGTTCTCCACAAAGCCCATGGGCAATGAGCCCAGTTCCTTGTCCTCGTAAGGCGCACCATAGAGGCCGCAGTCGGCATATCCACCTCCGTAGTTGTTGTGCACATGCAGGGCTATCACGTTCTCCCGTCCATCGGTGTGCAGCAGTGCCACTTGTTCGGCATTGAGCAGGATATATTCTGACTCGTTCCAGTCCTTGCCCGTTTCGTGCACCAGCGTGCCGTTGATGTAAAACTGGCTTTCTCCATCATCGTGGCCTACAGCCATATACACGCGGCTGCAGTTGATTTTGTCCAGGGTAAAGGAGCGGCGTATGTATATGTCGGATGTGGTGGAACTGCTTCCCCATACCGTGCAGGGGAGATTGTTGTAAGTGCCTTCGGTGTAGTAGGGAGCCTTGGTGACTTCCCATTGGTATGTTCCGCCCGTGGGGGTGTATTCGCGCTCATGCCATTGGCGGCCCTGGGTGTCAACGGGCGGCGTTCCCTGCACATTGCTGTACTTGCCCCATGTGGAGGCCGTTCCTGGGTTTGCGATGTAGGTGACAGCCTGCCAGTCCATGCTGCTGTAGTAAGTGGACGGAAGTATCTCCTGGGTGGCATTCACTTCTCTGATTCCCTGCGCGCGTATGACGTAGATTGGAAGCGTGGATAGGGCAGAGGCCAAGAGCAGTATTCGTCTCAACATGGCGAGTGTGATTGTTTTTTTGTTCCTTACATGATGTGACCATAAAGTTACAGGCTTTTCCTCTATGGTGCAAGGAAATGCGCATTTTTGTTTCCGGCCGGGGTTACGTCTTTCCCTTTCCCCTGGAAACCACGATTGTGACGGCCACCACGATGAGCAGAATCCCTATGACACTTCGTGGCGTGAGAACTTCCGAGAACACGGTGACACCCACGAACACTGCCGTGATGGGTTCCAGGGCTCCCAGTATGGCTGTCTCTGTGGAGCCTATGTGCTGGATGGCCACGCCAGTGAGTGCCAATGAAAGTGCGGTGGGAAAGATGGCAGCCCCCAGGGAGTAGCCCCAGTGCCAGCCGTGTGGCGTGGTCAGGTGCCCTTGTGCGCACACACCTGCTATCAGCAGGGCGCATCCCATAGCCAGAATGTAGAAAGTGATTTTTGCCGAAGGCAGGCTCCTGAGGCAGCCCCTGCCTATATAAATAAGGTACAAGGCATAGGCGAGGGCTGAGAACAGAACCAGGACCACCCCTGTAAGCGAGACATGCGTCTCCTCCTTGTCGCCCCATCCACTCAGTATGGCTATCCCCAGGGTGGCAAGGGCCAGACAAAGTCCCACGCTCCAGTGCATGCGCTCACCAAAGACAATGGCCATTAGAAGTGCTGTGAGAATGGGATATACAAAGAGTATGGTGCTGGCGATGCCCGCGCTCATGTAGTTGTATGACAGATAGAGAAGCAGCGACGAGCCAGCCATCAATATGCTCAGCAAAAAGAGTTGACATGCCTCTCTCTTGTTTATTCTCAGGTCGATGTCTTGCCTGTAAAGCATTGTGCCGAGCAGTGGTACGGAAAGCAGGTACCTGAACAGAAGTGTCGACCACGCGTCCATGCCGTCTGCAAAGAGCGGGAGGGCAAAGAGTGGGTTGAGCCCGTAGAAGGCAGCGGCAAGGATGCCTGCCGTATATCCAACTCTTCGGCCGTTGCGTGCCATTGGGCTACAATTGTGGGTGAGAGCCATGATAGTTTGCGCAAAGAGAGGAGACGAGCTCCACATGGCGGAACCCGTCTCCTCGTAATTTTGAGTTTGTCGTGTGTGGTTTACTTTATGCGAATTACTTTACGCGAACATAAACCACGCGGTTGGAACTTTCGCTCTCGGCACCATGGGCGGTTGTGCTCACCACTTTAATGCCACGACCCTCGAGGTACTTCTTCACCGCATCGGCGCGTTTCTGGGAAAGTTTCTTGTTGTATGCCTTAGTTCCTTCGGGTGAGGCATAGGCATCAAGAGACACAGTGGCGTTGGCGGGAACATCGTTCAGGGTTGCCTTGGCTGTTCCGGTGAGGATGCTCTTGTTCTGTGCGAACTCCACAACATAGGTGTTGCCTACTTCCTTGGAAACCTCCACACGAACTTCCTTGATCTTCTCCACGGGTTTCTCCACAATCTTCTCCACGGTCTTCTCGACCACCACGGGCTCAACAGTGGTGAAGTGGTGGCTCTTGTTGGAAGTCTTGAAGTGGTAGGTCACGCCAGCGGTAATCTGGAATGTGGCCGCGTGTGTGAAATGGGAGGAGTGGTTGCTGTCGTCGCAGCCCCACATGCCAGAGGCTTCTGTGTATCTGCCAGCCTTTTCGCCTGTGGTCTCGTTGGCATGTGTCAGGTCAAACACCACGGCGGGCTTCACGCTCAGTGTCCAGGCCTTCTTCTCACCGAGGTTGAAGTCAAAGTCGATGCCTGCCTTGCCAACTGCGGCGTTGCGGTAGTTCTTGCTGTTCCACCTTGTGTCTTCGGGGTAGAAGTAGTGCATGTAGCCGCCACCAATCTTTGGGCTGATTTCGAACACGCGGGGAGCCCCCTTGTAGCCACAGAACCAGTTCATCAGGTTCACCTTGGCCATCAGGGCGGCAGTCACGTTGTCCACTGTGCAGTCAGAGTGGTTCACGTTCCAGTTGCTCCAGTTGTTGAATCCGGCCTGAACCTCAGCCTGTACGCTGAGGACGGGTGTGATTCCCTTTGTCAGTTGAATGGCAGCCACACCGCCATTGGGGGTGTCAAAGTCACGCAGGTTGGTCGTGACTCCACCATCAACGCCAATTGACCAGTTGTCAAAAAAGCGGTGTCCGCTCACGTTGTACTGTGCACTTGCACTGGTTGCCATCGCGAAGATGGCGATAACCAAAGAGGTAATCTTTTTCATTTCTGAATCTCTTTTAAAGATTAGACTTTAATTTTGTTCTTGATTTATTTCTCGTCTCATTCAATTGCCTCGTGGGGATGCTCAAAGCCTCCATTCCGCACTGCAAAGATAGGTTATTATTTCAATACAAAAAAGGAAAACAAAACTTTTTTACTGTGCCCACATAAAGAATATGAATGTGTCTCAGTGCATTTGTCCTATTTGTGTCTTCTTTTATACTCTTTGGGTCGGGGCAGTTGCCTGCTTTGGTCGCGGGTGTTGTCTGATGGCCGCAAACGGGACAGGGATTGTGGTGTGACTGACGGGTCAGTGTTTCTGCAGGCGAAGGGAATGGTCGATGCAGTCTGGCAGCTCCTCCTGGTAGTGGGTCACCATCACCAGGGTCTTGTGCGGACGCTGGCAAAAGGCGTCTATCACTTGCCTCACCAGCACGCGCCTTGGCTCGTCCAGGCCGTGCAGTGGCTCGTCCAGGATGAGCAGGTCGGGATCCTTCACAAAGGCTCGCGCCAGCAGGCAGAGCCTTTGTTCGCCACTGCTCAGTTTCAGAAACGACCTGTCGGCGAGGCTCTCGATGCCGAACACCCGCATCCACCCCAGGCACACACCCGTCTCCTCTGGTCTGGGGCGGGTGTATAGCCCCACGGTGTCGTGCAGCCCACTTGCCACGATACTCAGCGCGGCCATGTCGCGCATGTAGCCTCTGTGCATTTCGGGGCTCACGTATCCTATGTGCCGCTTTATCTCCCAAATGCTCTCGCCGCTTCCTCTCTTGTGTCCGAACAGTTCAATAGGACATGCGTACCCCTGTGGGTTGTCGGCACATACGAGGCTGAGCAACGTGCTTTTCCCTGCCCCGTTCTCTCCGCTCAGTGCCCATCGCTCGCCCTCATGTACAGTCCAGTGCAGGTTCTTCAATATCGTGCGGTTGCCGTAGCCTATGCTCACTCCGTCAAACTTCAGAATCTCACGCCTCTGTTCGGGGCAGGAGGACTCTGTGTCCTGTGCGCGTCCGGGCAAGTGCAGTATCCACTCCGTGCGCTCGACGGGCAGGCAGTGTGGGGCGGGGGGAGATGCATGGCGCATGTATTCCTCACGTGTGGTTTTGGGCATGAGGCGGCATCCTGCCACAGGCAGGACGTGTGTGATGAAGTCCGGGATGTCCGAGTCACGGCTTACGATGAGGATGACCTGTAGCCCGAAGTCAGACGCGAGCGAGGAGAGCAGGTCTCTCAATTGCTTGCGCGTATTGATGTCCAAGCCTACAAAGGGGTTGTCCATGACCAGCATGCGCGGCGCGCATCCCAGGGCTCTTGCCAGTTGGAACTTGCGCAGTTCGCCGCTGCTCAGCGAGATGATGTATTTGTCATAGAGGTCGCGCAGGTGAAACAGGCTGAGCAGCACCTCGCGCTTCTCGTGCATGCTGGCGCAAAGGGTTTCCCGCTGTGCCTCGTCCAGCCCGTGCCCTACGCTCTCGTCGGCCTTTCTGAAACTTTCCTCCAGCAGCATGCCCATGGTGGGGGTTCCCTCGTCTATGTCGTGCTGGTTCCACCTTTGCTGGTAGTAGTATGTCGCATCCTGGTCGCCATATGAGTCCCTGAACGCTATGTATTTCATGTTCTCGCTCACCAGCCTCATGGGACTGGGGCTGAAGTTGTAATGTATGGCATCTCCCAGCAGAGGGTAGTGCCCCGTCAGGATTTCCACCAGGCGGCTCTTTCCCGACCCGTTTTCTCCCACGATGGCAATCTGTTCGCCCTCCAGTATCTCCATGTCCAATGGCTCGGCCATTCTCCACATGGGGTTTCTTGTCACTCCATTGCGTATCTTTATTATTTTCTTCATGTTGTGTGACATCTTTTGTTTCACCTCTTTAAGTGTGGAAATGGGCTGCTTAAGTGGGGGGATGGGCTGCGTGCTCATCCCTTGCTCACCCGTGAGGAGTTTTTCATCGCGAAGTCTTTCCAGCTGCTGTATTTCTTCCCTCCCGTGTCGGGCTGCCCCATCTGTAGGTAATGGCAATAGGCTGCTGCCAGGGCGTCCGTCGCGTCCAGGAACTTGCCCATTTCCCCGGCGTCCAGGCGCAGTATCCGCCGCAACATGTCGGCTACCTGTTCCTTGCTCGCGTTCCCGTTTCCAGTGATGGCCATCTTTATCTTGGTGGGCGCGTATTCGGTGATGGCCACTTGGCGACTGATGGCTGCGGCTATGGCCACCCCCTGTGCACGTCCCAGTTTGAGCATGCTCTGCACATTCTTCCCAAAGAACGGGGCCTCGATGGCAAGACAGTCGGGCAGATATGCCTCGATGATGCCCGACACGCGCTCGTACACATGTCCGAGTTTACGGTAGGGATCCTTGGCTTTGTGCAGGTCTATCACTCCTATGGCCAGTGCTTCCGTGTGCTGGCCTGCCGCACGCAGCACGCTGTATCCCATGATGCTGGTGCCTGGGTCGATGCCCAATATCACCTGTTCTCCTTCCCGTCTTGTATTCATTCCACGACCTCCATCAGGGTAGCGAAAGCCATTATCCTGTCCCCGAAAATCTTGCTTTGCTCAGCCTCCATCTGCCTGCCCTGGCGCAGGATCCACTTGTGCAGGGTGGCCGAGTCTGCCACGTTGAACTGCAGGCAGAATCTGTAGCCCTCCTCTCTGCTGTGGCTCAGTATGCGCGCCAGCCTGCCGTTGCTCAGCGCGCCGTCGGCATGCACGGCTGGCATCATGTTCTCTCTCACCCAGACAAGGAAGCAGGCCAGATCCTCCTCACTCAGGACATATGTGGTGTTGTATATAAGCATGTGTCGTGATAAGCATGTGTCGTGTCATATGCGTGGATGCCGCATTGGGGGACAAAATTACTAAAAAAAACGCATCCGCCTTCGGTGTGCAAAGTTAAATTCGGTGCGCCAGTTGCCAAGGTACGGAATAATTCAGTAACTTTGTGCCTGTGTTATAGTGAAAAAGCAAAGACATGACATACTACAGGATTAAGCAATTCGCCGTGGCTGCCCTGCTGGTTCTCGCAGGTACCGGAGCGCATGCCCAGACGCAGAAGCCCAAGGTGACCACCACCGGTGTGAGGGCCTCCATGACCACGAAGGCCGAGAACTATGCCGAGATAAGGTTTGACACCTTGCGACACGACTTTGGCCGCTTCAGCAAGAAGAACCCCATTGTGCGCTGCTCGTTTTCCTTCACCAACACAGGTACAGCCCCTCTGATCATCCACCAGGCCTTTGCCACCTGTGGGTGTACGGTTCCCTCGTGGCCACGCAAGCCTATCAGGCCAGGCGGGCGCGGGGCGATAGAGGTGACTTACAATGGGACCGACAAGTTTCCGGGACACTTCCAGAAGACGGTGACCATACGCTCCAACGCCGCTACCGAAGTGGTGCGCCTGACCATCGAGGGCACGATGGAGTGAAGGAAAATTCGGTGCGTGGGCCCGACGGGTCTTGGGGCATCCGGGCGGCGCGCTCCCTCTGTTATTTCGACAGAGTGAAGCGGATGGTCAGTCCACCGTGTGGAGTCAGTTCGGCTGATAGTGTGCCGCCATGCGCGTTGACAGAGTTCTTCACGATGGCGAGTCCAAGCCCTGTTCCGCCGAGTTTGCGCGAGCGTCCCTTCTCCACGCGGTAGAAACGCTCGAAGAGGTGAGGCAGGTGTTCGGGCGACACTCCCTGTCCGTTGTCGCTTACCGTGAACTCATAGGAGTGCCTGTCGCCCTCCTCCACCTCAATGGCCATGATGCAGAGCCTTGTGGCTCCCGTGGCATGGGCTATGACATTGTCCACCAGGTTTCTGAAAATCCCGTAAATCAAGGTGGGGCTGCCCGTTATCATCACTTGGCGGGGCATATTGACCACCACTTCAATTCCCTTCTCCCTCAGTTGCAGGTCGGTGTCGTCGAGCACGCTCGCCACCACTTTCGTCACATCCACCTGCTGCCTCATGTCGGGCAGTTCCATTCCCTTCTCCATGCGTTCCTGCGTCTCGTCCAGTTTGCTGAGCGCGGCCATGTCCTGCAGCAGTTTGCACATGCGCTGGCTTTGTGCGTAGCACCTTTCCAGGAAATGCTGCCGCGTGTCTTGCGGCATGTCGGGGTTCTCGATGATGCTCTCCAGGAATCCCCTTATACTGGCAGCGGGTGTCTTCAGCTCATGCGCGGCATTCTGTGTGAGCTGCTTCTTGATTCTCAGCTTTTCCTCCTCGGCGTGGTGCAGTTTCCAGTAGAGCAGTATGATGGTGTGCGATATGTCACCCAGTTCATCCTCGGGGAGCCGCTTCTCCAGCTCGTGGTCGAGTTCTTCTCCCTGCTCTGCCTTCCTGGCAAACTCGCGCAGATATCCTATGTGCCGGCTGACGCGCGATGTGTGGAAGTATAGTATGAAGCCCAGCAGGATGGTGAGCATCAGCGTGAACACCAGGTAGGTGTTGTCGGCTTGCAGCGACTTGGTGAGTTTGGCAGAGTAAGGCACGGCCGACCGGATGACCACCGGGCCGAAGTTTGTGGCCGAATAGAAGTAGGTGCGGTGTGTGGACGCCGACACGCGTTTGATGTCGTAACCGCTTCCGTGCCTCAGTGCCTCGTCCACCTCATGCCTGTGCCTGTGGTTGTCCAGTGCCTCCACGTCCCTTTCCCGGCTGTCCATCACCACTCTCCCGGTGCTGTCGATTACCGACACGCGCAGGCCCTCGTAGTGGTGCTTTGCCACATAGGCCATGAAGGACTCCCTGTTGAGCAGTCCCTCCTCGTGCAGCGAGTACATCATCTCATAGTTGTACATCTGCAGGCGGGCGTGCAGGATGTCAATCTTGTACTCCTTCTCCCTCTTGTACTGGTAGATGCTGAAGCACAGCGCAAAGAGCACGAATATGATGCCCACGCTGAAGAACATGTTCTTCTGGAAACTCTTGGACTTGATCATAGGCGGTTGTCCAATATTCAACGGTTCTGTCTTTTTGTTGTCCGGCAGCTGTGTCTTCGGGGTGCCGTGCCGTCTGACGGCTATCCCTCAAAGGTATATCCAAATCCGACGCGAGTCTTGATGCACTTGCCGTAAGGGCCAATCTTCTTGCGCAGGCGGTTGATGTTCACGTCCACCGTGCGGTCGAGCACGATGGAGTCCTTGGGCCAGCAGCGTTCCAGCATCTCCTCGCGGCTGAACGCCCTGCCCATGTTCCTCAGCAGCAGCGACAGCATCTCAAACTCCAGTTTGGTCAGTGCCACGGGCTGTCCGTTGATGCTCACCTTCTTGGCGTCGCGGTTGAGGCAGAGCCCCTGGTAGGCGCATATGTTCTGCGTGCCCCGTTCCTCGCCGGCCCGTTTCGCGCTCCTGCGCAGCACGGCCCTTATGCGGGCTTTCACCTCGCGCACGCTCAGCGGTTTCACCATATAGTCGTCGGCTCCGATGTTGAGCCCCCTCACCAGGCTGTCCTCGCCTTCGAGCGCGGTGATGAAGATGATGGGCACCTGGCTGGTGACAGGGTTCTCTTTCATCTTGAGGGCCATCTGGAACCCCGACATGTCGCCCATCATCACATCGAGCAGTATGAGGTCGAATGTCTCCAGTGGCATCTGCAGAGCCTCCTCGGCGGAGTTGGCAGTGCTCACCTCGTAACCCTCGGTCTCCAGGTTGTACTGCAGTATCTCACACAAGTCCTGCTCGTCATCCACTACCAGTATTCTCATAGTCTTGTGTCTAAGTTCTCTTTTTGTGGGACAAAGTTAGGTGGTTTTGTCCTCTCGGCATTTGTTTGTGTTGTTACGATGTCGTGACAATTGGAGGCTGGACTTTTCACCCATCCTCCACGGCGGTCGTGAGCACATAGCCCCGGGCGGGGTTGGCGACCATGCTCAGCCTGATGCCCCGCTCCCTTGCCTGGGTGAGTATGTCCGGCAGCGAGCCGGTGATGCCTGTTCCCAGCAGTTTGAACACGGCCTCCTTGCATGTCCACAGGCGTGTGAACTCCACCTCGGGGGCCGCCGAGCCCATTATCCGCTCCTGTTCCTCCGTGTTCATCGTGCGCCTCACGAGGGTGGGCTTCGGCGCGCGTATGCTCTCGATGTCCAGTCCGCAGGGCTTCTCGGCCAGCAGGCATCCCACGGCCTGCCGGCAGTGGCTCATGCTGAAGTGCAGGCCGGGGCATTCGGGCAGGAAGGGCTTCCCATGCCCGTTCCATCCAAACCGTGGCCGTGTGACCCGCGAGCCGCGCAGGGCCAGTGCGCGCTCCAGCTCGACATATGCCAGCGCGCTTTGTAACTGTCCCGCCTGGTGCCTGTAGGCCAGCGCGCGCTCCCTGCGCCACGGGGGCAGGCAGGCGAGCGCCCTGGCCAGGGCATCACCGTCCAGTTCCTGTATGTGGTCGTTCAGGCAGAGTGTCATATGGCAGTGTGTGCGGCCTATGGCTCACATGTAGCCCTTCAGCATGGCGTGGAAGTACATGGGCTTCAGGAAGCGGCGCTTGAGCCACCAGGCAGTCCTGCGCTCGTGCGACATGTCCTGCATCGAGAAGGGGAAGGTGATGGCAGGCCGCTTCTCGTAGTCAAACTCGCACAGCAGCACGTGCCCGTAGTCGGTCACGATAGGGCAGCAGGCGTATCCGTCGTACCGCTTCGACGGCTCCCTGCCCTGCATGAGGTCAAGCAGGTTGGCCTCGGCGACGGGCAGTTGCATGCGTATGGCTGACGAGGTCTTGCTGGTGGGTATGCCCGCGCAGTCACCCAGCGCGATGATGTTGGGGAAGCGTGTGTGCACGAGCGTCTCCTTGTCCACCTCCACCCAGCCCCCTGCGGCCAGTTTTCCATGGGTCCACGCCAGGCCGCTCTGCCTGATGAAGTCGGGAGCCGACTGGGGCGGGACAAACGACAGCAGGTCGTAGTCCTCGGCAAAGGGAGTCACCATCCGGGTCTCCCGCTCCACCTCATGGCCGGTCTCGCTGTCCCACACCGTCTCCTTGCGTGTCTCGTGCCGTTCCATGTACACCCGCCTGGCCTGGGTGTCGATGCCCTTCACGCGGCAGTTCACCTGCAGGCCGATGCCGCGCTCGCCATACAGCTGCAGCAGGCGCGGGGTGTAGTAGGGCACGTCGTAGAGCGCTTTCTCGGAACAGAAGTAGTCAATCCTCGTGTGGCTGCGGGTGCCCCTCTTGCGTGCCATGTGCTCGGTGAGCATGCATATCTTCTTGGGCGCGCCGCCGCACTTGTGCTTGGTGTAGGTGTCGGTAAACACACCGCGTCCGCCCCTTGCGGTAAACTCCCGCATGGCTTTCCAGTACTTCTGCGCGCCCAGGAAGTCGTAGATGCAGTGGGCGTTGCCCTGCCCCAGGGTCTCGCGTGTGATGCCCTCCACCTGGTGCCAGTCCAGTTGGATGCCCGGGCACAGCACCAGGAAGTCGTAGCCCAGGCGCTTTCCGCCAGCCGTGCGCGCTTCCCGCGCGGAGGGGTCCAGGCCGGCCACGGTGTCTTTTACCCAGCGCACCCCCCTCGGGATGAACTCACGCTGTGGCCGCCACACCTCGCCGGGCTTGAATATGCCTGCAGCCACAAAGGTGAACCCGGGCTGGTAAAACTGTCTTTCGCTGGGGTCCACGATGGTGATGTCGGGATGCTCAATCCTGCGGGCCAGGCGCGCGGCCATGCTGCAGCCGGCCGCTCCCCCGCCGATGATAAGCACGCGTCCCTTGGCGTCCACGGTTTTCAGGAAGTCGTGTGTCGCCTTGCCGCAGGCGGCCAGCGCGGTCACGCCAACCGCGCTGGCCGCTCCGGCCTTGAGAAAGGTGCGGCGCGAGATGTGGTGCCCAGTGGGGTATTGGTTGTCTGATGTACTCATTATATATATGTATGCCCAAACAAAGATACGCCTTTTTCCGCGTTTTGCCAATAGACGCAGGGCGAAAAGATGTGCTCCGGGGCACGGAGCGGGGAAAAAGGCAGCGCGCTGCGTTGGCGGATGCGGCGCGCTGCGTTGGCGGATGCGGCGCACTGCGTTGGCGGATGCAGCGCGCTGCGTTGCGTCCCCCGGCCTGGGACGGGATGGCGGGGGAGTGGCCTGCCGGGGAGGACGGGCTAAAGCCGCGCTATCCACTTCCGGGCGTACTCGGCCACGAACTGCCGCAGTGCGGGGGTCTCTATCACGACCTGGTCGGCAAGTCCCACCAGGAACCGCGTGATGCCTCGGTAGCCGCTCACCCTGGTGTCAAGCACCCACTCCTCGCCCCCCGGAAGGGGCGACACGTCCTGCTCGCACAGGGGGAACTCCTCCATGAGCAAGTTGTAGGCGCGCCGTTTCATCCTGACACGTGCCTGCAGCGTGCACCCGTCCATGCTCAGGGTGCGGAAGGCATCCATGTGCCCCTGCTTGTGCAGGCGGCCGAAGAGCCACACCTGTTCCTGGATCTCCACGCTCTGGATGCGGCTGATGCGGAACACCTTGCACATCGCGGTCTCCACCTCGAAGGCCCACACGTACTTCTTGTCGGTGGTGAGCGCGAATGGCTCCACCAGCCTGTCCCTCTGGGTGTTGCTGCTCGGCGAGGAGTAGCCCCTCAGGACGGCTCTCCTGCGCTTCTCCATGGCCTCCATCAGGTGCTTCGTGTTGCGGTTCTTCTCCATGCGCATCAGTTTCTCCGACACCAGGCTTGTGCCGTAGATGGTGGCCAGCTTTGACTTGAGTTCCTCCCTCAGCCGCGTGTCGGTCTCGATGCTCTCGATGGCGTTGTACAGGGTCATCGCCTCCTCCTGGTTGAAGAAGAGCAGGTCCGAGAGCTGACGGTGTATGGCGGTGCCCGTGGCCAGGCGCACATGGTGGTGGTCGGTGAGCACCACGTAGCCGGCCTCGTTGAAGGTGTTGATGTAGCGGTACACGGTGCGCCTGTCGATGCCGAGCCGCTCGGCCAGCTGTGCCACCGAATAGCGGCGTGTGCGCTGCAGCATCAACGCCAGCATGCGCAGGGCTCTGTCCTGTTTGGGTTGCTCCATGACTGGGTGGTGATAAGGGTTTTGCCTGGTAAAATTACGGATTTTCCATTGTACGGCCAACGCCGGGCCTGTCAACTTTTATCCCGCAGCCACAAGCCGGGGACTTGCGCGGACGGATTCTTTGTCATAAATTTGCACAGGAAACAAAGTAGATAAGACAATCCCTTGGCAACAACGAACACAAGCGGAAAGGGCTGTGCCTGCGGCATGGCCCATGCGGAGCACTCTGCCACCCGTGCCAACGGCGAGGGGAAGGCATACGACCATGTGCTGAAATACACAGGCGTGTTTGGCGGGGTGCAGATGCTCAAGATGCTCACCTCGGTGGTGCGCAACAAACTCACGGCCGCCTTCCTGGGCGCAAACGGCATGGGGCTCATCTCGGTGTACAACTCCATCACCGAGTTTGTGGTGAGCAGCAGCAACCTGGGCATTCCGCTCAATGCCACGCGGCACTCCAGCGAGTTGCTCGAGCAGGGCGACCCCGCGCGCGTGCGCCACTTTGTCATGGTGGTGCGCACGTGGGTCTTGCTCACGGCCCTGCAGTCGGTCGTGCTCTGCTCCTTGCTCTCGCCCCTGGTGAGTTATATCCTCTTTGACCAGGAGTTTGGCCACTGGCCCCAGGTGATGACCATGATTCCCGTGGTGGTGTGCTTCCTGGTGGCCGAGGGCGAGTGTGCGGTGCTCAAGGGGCTCCGCAAGGTCAGGCAGGTCGCTGTGGTGGAGACGGTGATAGCCCTGGCCACACTGTTGCTCACCGTGCCCTTCTATTACCTGCTGGGCATGCGCGGCGTGGTGGTGGGACTCATATGCTGCGGTCTGGCCTCGCTGGTTGCCCACTTCTGGTTCTCGCTGCGCATCGTTCCCTACCGGGTGCGCCTCTTTGACCCGGATGTGCTGCGCGAGGGTCTGCCCATGGTGACCAAGGGCATCCCCTATGTGCTGGCAGGAGTGTCGGGCGCGGCCCTGGGAATGGCCATCCCGGCTCTCATACAGATGCAGGGAACCCTGGCCGATGTGGGCTATTACCGCATGGGCTACATGCTGATGGTGGGCTATGCGGGCATGGCCTTCATGGCACTGGAGGCCGACTACTACCCGCGCCTGTCCTCGGCAAACGGGGACGCGGTGCGCTTCAACGGCACCATCAACCAGCAGATCGACGTGTGCGTGCTCGTCGTCACCCCTTTTCTGATACCCTTCATCGTGCTGATGCCCTGGATTATCCGCCTGCTATTCACCGAGGAGTTCCTTGTGGCCCAGGGCATGACGGTATGCGCGGCCTTCTACGTGTTCCTGCGTGGTATCATGCTCCCCGTATCCTACTCCTCGCTGGCCAAGGGCGACTCGCTGGTGTTCCTGGCCGTGGAGGTGGTGAGCAACCTGGCCACAGCCCTGCTCTTCTGGTGGCTCTATGGCCTGTGGGGCATCACCGGTACGGGTGTGGCCCTCTCGCTGGGCGCGCTTCTTGACGTGGCCTGCGTGCTGCTGGTGTATGGACGCCTTTACGGATGCAGGGTGACGGCTGCCACATGGCGCGTCTGCATCGTGCAGGGCATCACCCTGGGTGCGGCTGTGCTGTGCTGCGCGCAGGACAACCTGTGGGTGCGCTATGTGGCCGGCGCGTGCCTCTTCGCGTTCTCGGCGGCCTACAGCCTGCGGCTGCTGTCGCACCGCTCGAATTTCTTCCGGCGCTTGCGGAGATAGGGTGAGAGCAGTGCCCCCTACCGCCTGCCCAGGCACACCAGGCGGAAGTCGCAGTGGTCACAGGTGCGCCTGTCGCTGCATTGCGTGAAGGGAAGGGCGGGCGAGAAGATCTCCGACACGCGTTCCTTCAGCCCGCCGATAAACTCTTCGGCCACCTGCTTGCCGAAGTCGTTAATCTCCTGGCCACCGATGCGCAGCGTGGGGTCATAGTCCCTCAGGCTCGCTTTCCCGGGATAGAAGAGCACGGGCTTTATCCTGCATCCGGGCGCGCTCTGCCACATCTGGGCATAGGCATACAGGAAGGTCTGCAGGTAATAGCCCTCGTGCGAGTCGCCCAAGCCCGTCACCTGCTCCATGCTGCGCACTTCGGGCACGTGGTTGCCCGTCTTGTAGTCCACCACCCTCACGCATCCATCCACCTCGTCGAGCCGGTCGATGCGTCCGCCCGTCTCGATGACCAGCGGCTCCGCCCCGTGGGGACGGATGTCCATGGCAAACTTGCGCTCCACCTCTGTTCCCATGAGTCGGATCGGTGCGTGCCGCGTGTCGTAGCGCAGCAGCTGCTCCAGGTATTGCAGAATGACACTGCGGTAAATGACGAGTTCGCCCGAGTATTCGTTTCCGGGGCGGAAGCCCCGGTCGGCCATCTCGCGGATGCGTTCGCTCGTGTGCCATTTGTCGCCGGTGGGATGGAACACGTGCACGTCAAACACGATGTCGAGCAAGGGCTCCACCTGGCTTTCCCTCTGCCTGAGCAGCTCATTGAGCACGTTGGCCCCCAGGATCCGTGTGTCCGTGCGCCGTGCCGCCCGCTCGTAGAGTATCTGCGCCGTGTCGTGGAAGATGTCGCCGATGTCGGCTGGCTGCAGCCCCTCCTCGATGTCCCTCTCGGGCTGCAGTCCGGCCACGTGCTGCAGGTAGAACTTCATGGGGCACGACATGTAAGTGTTGATGGCCGAGGGGCTCAGCGTCACATGACGGCCTCCGGGCTGTGACTGGTCGTACTTGTGCCGCATGGCCTCCAGGATGCGCCCGTCCTTCTGCACGCACATGGGGCGTGCCGTCTCCACCTGCGGCACGCTGCGCAACCACAGGGAACGGATGGGGATGTCGGTCTCGGCCAGCATCTGCCGCAGGAAACGCGACATCTCATGGCGGGTGTTTCCGGCGCTGTTGGTGTTATATACGCAGGTCAGGTGCTCGGCGCGCTGTATGAGGCGGTAGAAGTAATAGGCATAGACAGCGTTGCGGTGGCGGGGAGTCGTGAGGCCGAAAGCCTCGCGTATGTCGGCTGGAATCATGGTGTCCGACTGCGTGGCGCGCGGCAGCATCCCCTCCTCCACCGAGAGCATGAGCAGGTGCGAGAAGTCCAGGCAGCGTGTCTCGAGCACGCCCATGACCTGGAGCCCCAGGGCTGGCTCGCCATGGAAGGGAATGCTGGTCTGCACGAGCACACCGCGCAGAAGCTTGCGCATGGTGACTGGCAGCACATCGAGCGCGTCCTGGGGCAACTGTGCCAGGCGGATGAACTGCTGCAGGATGCGGTGGGCCTGGAAGATGGCTTCCATGTAGAGCATGTCGTAGGCAGTGGGGGTGGAGAGCCCTGCGAAGTGGGTGCCCACGCGCTGCACCATGCGGTCCATCCACAGGAGCAGGGTGGTGGAGTCCTCTCCCTGCCAGGCACCGGCCCATTCCGACTCGTCGCCCAGCATGGGAGCGTAGGCATGCCGCCTGACTGCCTGCATGAAGGGGTAGCGGAAGGTGTGCCTCTGCAGGTCGTAGCCGTCGGTCTGCAGACTGGCCAGAGCCAGGAGCAGGCTGTAAACCGGGGTGTCGGCCAGCGGGAAGCCCATGGTCACGTTGACCTCCCGCGCCATGCCGGGCAGCGCATGCAGCACAGGGTGCAGGAGCGACTCGTTGCAGAGCACCACGGCATTGCGGTTGGCGGTCTTGTCCAGCGGCCGCGCGAGCCATTGCCGCGTGTAGCGCGCGGCGGCATTGTCGGTGGTGCAGGAGATGAACGTCACGTCGCGCAGGCGCTTCAGGTTGCGGAACTCGTCCCGGCCCAGCGCGCATGGGAAGTCAAGCAGGTTCTGGCGCATGAAGGTTCCCGCCTCGTTGGCCTCGTCATCCACATAGGCCGTGTCATAGTCCCAGTAGAACAGCCCCTTGCCGCTGCGACGGATCTCCTGCATGAGCGCATGCTCCACATCGTTGAGGACGTTGAATCCCACAAAGGCCACAGCCTTGCGCCCGTCCAGATAATCGCCGAGCAGGGCGGGTGTTGCCCTCAGACTGTCCACCACGCTGCGGTACAGTGCGCCGGGATACAGGACTCCCTTGGCCTCCATGGCCTGGTTCAGAGCCTTGTAGAGGTCATGCATGTGGCTCCACACATGCAGGAAGCGTTCCTTGATGGCTGTGTTTCCCTCGGACGAGAAGTTGCTGAAGAAATGCCTCAGAGCCTCCTCCTGCTCTGCGGTCAGAAAGTCGGTGCCCTCCAGGCAGTGCTGGTCATACACGTTGGCGAGCACCAGGCGCGCGTCGGCCATGTGCTTGTCAATGTCGTCAAAGTCCGACAGGATGACCTCTCCCCAGCCCCACAGTTGGTCGAGGCTCTGCGGCTGCTCTTCGGGGATAATCTGCCGCATCAGTCTCAGCAGCGTGCACACGGTCTCGACGGGCTCGGCCTGGGCCAGCGGGGTGAATGCCTGGAACAGCCTGTCCATGCTGGTGTATTCGGGTTCCCACAGGGGGGACTTGCCTGTCCTCACCAGCTCCTGGGTGAGGAACAGGCTGGCGCGCTTGCCGGGAAACACTACTGTCACGTCCTGCAGGTTGCTGCCAAAGCGGCTGGTGAGGTCGCGCGCCACTGCGCCCAGAAATGTGTTCATGTGTATGTCCTGTGTGTCAAGTGAGTGTCAAGTGGATGGCTCCTGCCAGATCGCGCTGTCCTCCAGCTGGATGCTCTGCTGCGGGTCACCGCCATCGTGGAATATTCTTTCGGTCTGCCCGCTATACACATACCACAGCCAGCCCCGCACCTCCATGTGTGGGTACATGGAACTGACGAGCCGCATGTACTCGCGCACCTGTTGCCCGTATCCATCTTTCCGCTTGCCAAACTTGTAGTCTATCACGGTGATGAGGCCTGGTTCCATGACCACGCGGTCGGGCCTGCGCACTATGGCCTGCCCTGTCGCGGGATCGCGTGTGGCGATGCCGCATTCGCGCAGGAACCGCTTTCCAGGCGCGAACCATTGTGCCACGGTGGGGTTGGACAGGCCGTGCTCGATGGCCCGCCGCGCTTTCTTCCATTCGGACGACTGACCGGCGAGCCCCTCGGCTTCCATGCGGTCGAGCACAGCCGCCGCTTCCATGGCACAGCCTATCCGGCTCAGGGCATAGTGCATCAGTTTGCCTGTCTCGATATAGGAGTCAGTCTGCCGCTCCTCCCCAGTATCCTCGCCCAGGCTGTGCATGAACAGACGCGCCTGCTCGCTCTGCATGAAGCGCATCACGGGAGGGCGCGAGGTCATGGCTATGTCCACGGCGTTGCTCTCATCGCAGGGCATGTTCATCCTTTGGGCAAGATTGCCTTTCCCGTCCTGCGCACTGTTTCCCTGACGGCCACTGGATGCCGCACCGCACAGGGTGCCCTGTTCATGGCGCAGGGTGTCCTCCTCCTCCGTCATCTCCAGCGCCCCGCCGACGAGGTCGCCCACGCACGCGAGCCGTCCATTGGCCGAGGTCATGCCCCATATCATCAGGTTGCAGCGGGCGCGGGTGAATGCCACATATATCATGTTGAGGGTATCCACGCGCCGCTGGAGCATCTCCTCCTGGTAGTCGGACGCAAACACGCTGTGCTCCATCTGTGTGGAAAGGCGTATGGGCAGTGAGCCTAACTGGTCAAAGGGGGGCTCTGTTGCGTTGCACCAGAGCAGGTTGTCAAGCAGAGGGTCAACGCCCAGGTTCCAGTCCATATAGGGCAGTAGCACGGTGTGGTACTCCAGCCCCTTGGACTTGTGTATGGTGAGGATGCGTATGCCGCCCGTCTCGCACCCAGGGATAGGGCGTGTGGCGAGACTGTCGTCCCATGCCTGTAGAAACTGGTGGATGTCCTGGGGGTTGTCACGCAGATAACCCTGGAGTTCGTCCATGAAGGCCAGCATATAGGCATCCTGCCCCTTTATGCGGTCCAGGCAGAGTGAGTGGTAGAGCCGCTCGGCCAGGAGCATGAGCGGAAGCCGTGCCGTCTGGTCACGCAGCGAGGTGAGCACATCGGGCAGCACATCCAGGGGGGACTGCTCCATCACCATGTGCAGTTGGACACCTGTGCCCAGCACGTCCTGCTGGTAATGGAACATCAGATAGCGCAGGGCCACGGGGTCAGTCCGGTCGGCACCGTCTGCCACAACCTGCATGGCCGCCACCAGCATCTGCACCGCCACCGAGGCCTGCAGCAGGAAAGCCTCGTCGCTCACCAATGGAATGTCGGGAGCCAGGTCGTGGAAAAGGGCCAGCAACTGTGAGGCTGTGCGGTTGCGGCGCACCAGGATGGCCATGTCCTGCTCGTGCACCCCCAGGGATTTCAGTTGGCGAATGGCTTGCGCCATCTCCATGATCGTCAGTTCGTCATAGTCCTGTGGGCGGTTGCGCCCCTGCCGCTTGTACAGGCACACACGGGTGTAGCCCTGCGGCCCCCCGGAGTGGGCGCACCTCTGTGCCACATCCTTGTATATGTCCGTCAGCCGGAAGCGCGCCTCGCCGGCCTGGCTGTCCAGCAGCGAGGCGGCCTTGGGGAAGAATGCGTTGTTGAAGGACACCACTTGGGGCAGGCTGCGCCAATTGTCGCAGAGCGTGATCTGCTGTGGAGCAAGGCGGCTCAACTCGTCCTGTGCTCCCTGCAGGATTTCCCAGTCACCGCCGCGCCACCGGTATATGCTCTGCTTCACATCGCCCACCAGCAGGCTGTGCCCGCCGGTGGAGAGGTTCTCAAGCAGCAGGCTGCGGAAGTTGTTCCACTGGAGGCGGCTCGTGTCCTGGAACTCGTCTATCATCACATGGCGGAACTGGATGCCGGCACGCTCAAGCACAAATGGCGCGTCACTGCCCTCCACCATGCGGCTCAACAAGGATGCGGTGCGGCTCAGCAGGAACTGTCCGGCCTCGGCGGATATTTCTGTGGCCTCCTCCTCGATGGTTCCCAGCAGGCGCAGGGGAGGGAGATAGTGCAGCGCAAGCCGTATGCTGGCAAGCAGGCGCAGGGCCTCGGAGTAGCGCGAACAGAAGTTTCCCAGTCGCGCGGCGGTCATGGCGGCCTCTTCCATGAGCCTGTCGTCTCTGCGGTCGGCGGCCTTGAGGAGTTTCTCCGGATGCAGTACCGCGTCGGTAATGCGGGTCGCGGGCAGCTTGTAGGCAATGGTACGGCCCTCGTCGGTGCCCATCATGCTTGCCTTGGACAGAAACGGCTCAAAGGTGTTGCGTCCGTAACTGATGCGCTCGAAGTTCACTTCCTGCCGGCTGATGTGTGCCAGCAGTTCTGTGGCCTCGTGGCGTATGCTCTCTTCCTGCTCGGCCTTCAGCCTGCGGAGGGTGTGCTTGAATCTTGTGGCTTGCTCCTGTTCCTCCCCGCTTGTGTGGCTTCCGGCCTTCTTGCGGCTCTGGAAGTCCTCTTCGTAGATGCACCGCCCCAGGGAGTTCATGCTGCCCCGTATGTCCCAGCGGTCGTTGCTCTCGATTTGCTCACGCACATAGTCGAGCACCCACTGGCGCACGGAGGGCCGGTCGGCGAGGTGTTCCATGACGCGGTCCACGGCGCGCGACACCACCTGGTTGCTGTTCAGTTCCACGCGCAACCCCGATGTGAGCCCCAACTCGCGTGCCAGGGTGCGCAGTATGCTCTGGAAGAAGGAGTCGATGGTCTCTACCCTGAAATGGCTGTAGTCGTGCAGGATGACGCTGAGGGCAGTCTTGGCCCGACGGCGCAGGACGGCCGGCTCAAGGTTGACTCCCTGCTTTTCCAGGCACTCAATCACCTTGCGCAGCATGTCCTGGCTGCCTTTCAGCCCGTTGCCGATGATGTAGAGTGAGGACAGGATGCGGTCTTTCATCTCAGCGGTCGCCTTGTTGGTGAAGGTGACGGCCAGGATGTGCTCGGCCTCGTGACTTGTGGGGGTGGCAAGCAGCAGGGAAACATACTCTGCGGTGAGGGTGAATGTCTTGCCTGATCCCGCCGATGCCCGGTAGATGGTAAGCGGTGATGTCATATGACACAAAGGTAGGCATTATCTGTGTAAAAAGGTGCGGGAGGAAGAACAAAATCATTCCTCCTCCCGCTTGTGTAGCCTTTATGGCGCATACAGGCACGCGGATGCCGTCACGTGCCTGTATGCGCTATTGGGAACTGTGCTTCCTGGCCTGGCGCAAGGCTTTCTTGATGGGGCGTGCCTCCACGCCCTCAAAGGTCATCTTGACGGGGGCGATGGTTCCGTCTTCCCGGAACACGAGGCGGTCGATGCACGTCTCGCGGTAATTCCCGTCGGATTGGTCGAGCGGACGGCGGTGGTACACGATGTAGTACTCGTCCTTGCCGGGTATCTGGAGCACGGAATGGTGTCCTGCCCCGCGTGCCACGCTGTCGTCCTTCTGCAGTATCTTGCCCTTGCGCTCAAAGGGGCCGAAGGGCGTGTCGGCTATAGCATAGGCCACACAATAGTCGGGGCCTGTCCATCCGCCTTCGCTCCACATAAAGTAGTATTTCCCCTTGCGCTTGAGCATGAACGGGCCTTCCACATAACTCTCGCTCGGGGTCACCTCATGGAACAGCTGGCCGTCGGGCCAGGGGATGATAGAGAGCAGGTCGGGGCTCAGGCGGCACATGTTGCAGTGCCGCCAGCCGCCGTAGTACATATAGTACTGCCCGTCGTCGTCACGGAACACAAACTGGTCGATGGGCTGCGCGCCGTTGACAATCTCGTTGACGAGTGGCTTGCCCAGGGCATCCACATAGGGGCCTTCGGGCTTGTCGGCCACGGCAACCCCTATTCCGCCCACCTCGCCCTCGTGCACATCGTTGGCGCCGAAGAAGAGGTAGTATCTGTTGTTGGCCTCGATGATGGACGGGGCCCACAGGGCGCGCCGTAGCCAGCTGATGTTCTTCTGCTCGAGCACGCGCTCATGCTTGGTCCAGTTCACCAGGTCGGTGCTGGAGAAGGCATCGAAATAGAGCTGTTCGTCGAATGGTGCGCTGTAGGTGGGGAACACCCAGTACTTTCCGCCCATGACGGCAGCCTCCGGGTCGGCATACATACCGTGGAATATAGGATTCCCACTGCGCTTCTTGTCCTTGGCGCAGGCGGGTGCAGCGGTCAGCACAAGTCCTGCAAGGACGATGGATAATACCTTTTTCATATATCTCTTGTGTCTTTTCTTTGTGTGTGACGGCCTGTCATGTGTCCGCTTAATTCTTGAACGAGTGGATGGGGGCTGGGATGCGTCCCTTGCGGTTGACGAACGCTGCGCAGCTGAATCCATTGACAGGCATGATGGGGGCATAGCCGAGCAGGCCTCCGAACTCCACCGTCTCACCCACGTTCTTGCCTATCACGGGAATGATGCGCACGGCTGTAGTCTTTTGGTTGACCATGCCTATGGCGGCCTCGTCGGCGATGATTCCGCTGATGGTGGTGGCAGGGGTGTCGCCAGGAATGGCTATCATGTCCAGTCCCACCGAGCAGACACAGGTCATGGCCTCCAGTTTCTCCAGTGTCAGAGCGCCTGCCTGCACTGCGTCTATCATGCCCTGGTCCTCGCTGACAGGGATAAACGCCCCGCTCAGGCCACCCACATAGCTGCTGGCCATCACGCCCCCCTTCTTCACCTGGTCGTTCAGAAGGGCCAAGGCCGCTGTCGTGCCTGGCGCGCCTGCGTGTTCCAGACCTATCTCGCGCAGGATGTCGGCCACCGAGTCGCCCACTGCGGGAGTTGGGGCAAGGCTCAAGTCGATAATCCCGAAGGGGATGCCCAGGCGGCGTGAGGCTTCCTGTGCCACATACTGTCCCACGCGGGTAATCTTGAACGCCGTCCTCTTGATGGTCTCACAGAGCACCTCGAAACTTGCCCCGCGTATGCCCTTCAGCACATGGTGCACCACACCTGGCCCGCTCACACCCACATTGATGATGGCGTCCGCCTCGCTCACTCCGTGGAAAGCGCCTGCCATGAAGGGATTGTCATCGGGCGCGTTGCACAGCACCACCAGTTTTCCGCATCCCAGCGAGTCGTTCCCTTTGGTTTCCTCGGCAGTCTGCAGGATGACCTCTCCCATCAGTCTTACAGCGTCCATGTTGATCCCCGTCTTGGTGCTGCCCACGTTCACGCTGCTGCAGATGCGTTCTGTGCAGGCCATGGCACGGGGTATGGAACGGATGAGGAGTTCGTCAGAACGCGTCATGCCCTTGCTCACCACCGCGCTGTAGCCTCCCAGGAAATTCACGCCCACCTCTTTGGCAGCCTTGTCCAAAGTCTGTGCGACGCGCACATAATCCTCTGTCGTGCGGCAGCATGCGCCTCCCACCAGGCTGATGGGTGTGATGGACACGCGCTTGTTGACAATGGGGATGCCTATCTCGCGGCTGATGTCCTCGCCGGTGGACACCAGGTCCCGGGCCAGGCCTGTTATCTTGTCATATATCTTGCGGCAGCATGCGTCCAGGTCCTTGTCGGCACATTCCAGCAAGTTTATGCCCATGGTGATGGTGCGCACATCCAGTGTCTCCTCCTCTACCATCTTGTTGGTTTCGAGTACCTCGTTTATGCTAATCATAATGCTGTGTGTAACGTTATAGTGCAAAGTGTGGTGCAGCTCAGTCTCAGATGCGGTGCATTTTCTCGAAGATGGCTTCCTTCTGGCACTTTATCTGTACGCCCAGTTCTGTGCCCACCTGTTCCAGTTCGTTTGCCACCATGGTGAAGTCCTTGGTGCATGCGGCGGTGTCGGCGATCATCATCATGTTGAAGTATCCCTGGACGATGGTTTGTGTGATGTCAAGAATGTTTATCCCGCTTTCGGCCAAGTAGGTGCAAACTCGTGCGATGATGCCTGTCGTGTCCTTTCCGACCACGGTAATGATAATCTTTTCCATGCTGTTTCTTTTTATGTGTTGTGTTCTTTTTGCTGCTTCTTCCTTTGCCGCCTCTCCAGGGACAGCATTTCGTCCAGTGTCGCGGTAACCTTTTGGGTTCCCCCTATCCATATGGTGAAGGGCTCCTCGCGCGTCAGCCTGTGCCACTCTGTGATGTTCCCATGGTGGTCGCATTGCACAGAGACGGGACCCTCGATCGTGTGCGCGTCCGCCGTGCGCAGTCTGTGGTAAGCCTTGCAGTCCACTTCAGTATTGTTGTCTGTTGTCTTTTCTTGTCAGTGTCTTGCCTTGCGTCTGGGAACCATGCCGCTCCTGGGGGAGGCGGGAGGCATTTCATTCTCTTTCCGCATCTGCCCTGTCGTGGCATGGGGGCGCGCCTCGTGCAGCTGGAGGGGCTCTGGTCTCTGCTTGAGTGGAACTCTTTGTGGGGAGGCCGGAATCGCCGCCCCGGCCGTAGAATCCCCCTCCCTGGATTTTGCCGAGTCGGCGCTCGTCTCGCCGGGGCTTTTCACTTCAGAGTCCGCAGCGGGTTTCCTGTGCATTCTGACAAGTGAAATATCCTGGAGCAGCAGGGCCTCTGCCATATTCTTCCCCTGTCCGTCACCTGCGGTTTGCTCATGCGTTGGCATGAAGACCATTGCCGTGACCGATGTGGGCTTGATACTGTCAAGCGGTGGGGTTGGGCTGTAGGAAATCTCTGTTTCCCTGTTGCCAAGCATGTGTGAGGTGACACTCACCACGGTGTCATTCTCATAATGCAGTATCAGTTGCACGCACACATCGGGCAGATTGCCTTGTGCTATCTTCTGGCTGTTGCAGTACCATGTGAATGAGTCACCGGCATGTGTCGCGGTGTCGGCTTCCCAGTTGAGCACAAGCAGGTTGTGCAGGATATCCGGCATCAGCACCGTGTGCCGCATTCCAGTCCATACGTTTGCCGTGTCGCCCTGGGTCGTCAGCCGGGCGTACTTGCCCATCGCGTCATGGCCGCCGTTCCCCGTTCCCGCATTTCCACCCAGAGCCTCGACCTTGTCACACACATGTGCGCAGATGACCGCAAACTGCTCCGAGTTGGCGCTGTAATAAATCATCGAGGAGTCGAAGACCGCCTCCTCGATGTTGTGTTTCTTGAGTGCGGCACGGATATATATGTATCTCATCTCCTCCATGCTTTGTGTGCCGCTGTAGGCTTCGGCCATTCCCTGTGCCAGGTGATAGTCCACGAGCAATTCCTCCATTTGCGTGGGGGAAAGTATTCCCGAGGGTCTCTTTGGCTTGCACGAGACGATTGCGAGAAGCATGGCGCCTGTCACCATCATCATGCGGAGCGTCTGGCGGGTGGCTTTCATCATGACTGGAACACCTTGCGGTGGAATATCAACAGAGCCACAACACCGCAGGATATGCAGGCGTCTGCCAGGTTGAATATGGGGCTGAAGAAGATAAAATGATTTCCCCCAATCCAGGGAAGCCATCCAGGCCAGTCCCATTCCACCAGCGGGAAGTAGAACATGTCCACCACGCGCCCCGTCATCATGCCTCCGTAGCCTGTTCCCCAGGGAACGAACTCGGCCACCATGGGGGCGGGCGGGTTGTTGAACACCATGCCGTAGAAGAGGCTGTCAATGATGTTGCCGGCCGCTCCTGCGGTAATCAGAACCAGGCACATCAGCAGTCCCCATGACACCCCCCGGCGTATGTTGCGGTGGATGACCCAGCAGAGCACGGCCACGGCCACGATACGGAATGAGGTGAGGAAGTACTTGTTGAAAATCTCGGCCCCAAAAGCCATGCCAGGGTTCTCGGTGAAGAGAATCTGGAACCAGTCTGTCACATGGATGCTCTGGTGCAGGTACATGTGTGTCTTCACTGCCACCTTGATGATCTGGTCTGCCATCAGGATGAGCAGGGACACCAGCACGGCCGCCGTGGCCTGTTTGCGCTTCCTTGAAATGTTCACTTTGTCTGGTGTTCTATACCTTATATATACATTATGCGCGCGCGTGCGCGGTTTTCGCTGCTGCCAGCCAGCGCCTTCAGCGGCGCTTCTTGTCCCTCGCGTTTTTGGCCTCGATAGACAGGGTGGCGTGCGGCACGGCTCTCAGGCGCTCCTTCGGAATCAGTTTCCCGGTCTCGCGGCAGATGCCGTACGTCTTGTTGTCTATGCGCACAAGCGCGGCCTCCAGTCCCTGTATGAATTTCTGGGCACGTGCGGCCATGCTTATAAGCGCTTCCTTGCTTTGCGTCTCGCTGCCCTCCTCAAGCACGTGGTAGGTGGGCATCGTGTCATCCACGCCATTGTTGTTGCGGTTGTTCAACTGGTCGATGAGTACATTGTAGTCGTGCCTGGCCACCTTGAGTTTCTCCAGGATAATCTTTCTGAACTCTTCGAGTTCCTCATCGGAATATCTGAGTTTCTCTTCCATATCCTTTATGTTTGCGTTTTCCTGTTTGTTTCTGATGCGTTCTGCGGTGGTGCCTCTCACACTTTGCGTACAGAGATTTCCGTTCCTTCGGCACGCACGCTGTCGGCCAGCACCTGCTGTGCGATGTACTTCCCGAACCGCCGCAGGCACTTCTCGTTTTCTTCGGTTGCGGGCACGGTCACATGTATGCGGTCGGTAATCTCGAAGCCGCTCTCCTTGCGCAGGGTCTGTATGCTGCGCACCAGTTCGCGTGCCATGCCCTCCAGCCTCAGTTCCTCCGAGATTTCCAGGTCGAGGGCTACGGTCAGGGTGCCCTCGTTGGCCACGCTCCATCCGGGGATGTCCTGGCTGAAGATTTCCACGTCGCCCAGTTCCACTGTGGCCTGTTCCCCGCCGGCGAGTGCCAGCGTGATGCTCCCCTCGTGCTCCAGGTGGCTTATCTGCTGTTGCGTCATGGCTTGTACGGCGGCGTTCACTTTCTTCATCTGCGCCCCGAACTTCTTTCCCATGACCCTGAAGTTGCATTTCACCTGCTTGGTGAGCACTCCCTCGGCCTCCACAAACTCCATCTCCTTGACGTTCACCTCGTCCAGGATGAGTTGTCTCATGGCTTCTATGCGTGCCCTCTGCAGCGCGTCGGTGGCTGGGATGGCCACTTTCTGCAGAGGCTGCTTCACCACGATCTGCTCCTTCTTGCGCAGGCTGAGAATCATCGAGGTCAACTGTTGTGCCAGTCTCATGCGTTCCTCCTGCTCCGCGTCAATGCACGACTCGTCGGCTTGCGGGAACGCGCACAGATGCACGCTGGCCACCTGTCCCTTGCCCGTGCCTCGTCCTGTGGCGCCGGTCAGGTCTCTCCACAGGCGGTCGGCATAGAACGGAGCGATGGGCGACATCAGTTTGGCGATGGTCTCCAGGCAGGTGTACAGGGTCTGGTATGCGCTCAGTTTGTCGTTGCTCATGGCGTTGCCCCAAAAGCGTTTCTTGCTCAGGCGCACAAACCAGTTGCTCACCTGGTCCACGGTGAATGCCTGGATGAGACGTCCGGCCTTGGTGGGCTCGTAATCCTCATAGCATTGCTTCACGTCCTTGATGAGCGAGTTGAGGCAAGAGAGCAGCCAGCGGTCCATCTCGGGACGCTCTTTCACGGGGATGTCCTCTTCCTCGTGGCTCCATCCGTCCACATTTGCATACATGGCCAGGAAGCTGTACGTTTGGGCCAGTTTGCCGAAGAAGGTGCGCGCCACCTCCTTCACGCCCTCCTCGTCAAACTTCAGGTTGTCCCAGGGCGCGCTGTTTGTGATTATGTACCAGCGCAGTGGGTCGGCTCCATATTGCTCGATGGCTCCGAAGGGATCCACGGCGTTGCCCAGGCGCTTGGACATCTTCATGCCGTTCTTGTCCAGCACCAGGCCGTTGCTTATCACGGTGCGGTAGGCCACGCTGTCAAATATCATGGTGGCCAGGGCGTGCAGGGTGTAGAACCATCCGCGTGTCTGGTCCACGCCCTCGGCTATGAAGTCGGCCGGGAAGGCCAGGCCCTTGTCGATGGCGTCGCGGTGCTCGAAGGGGTAGTGCACCTGTGCGTAGGGCATGGCGCCGCTGTCAAACCACACGTCAATCAAGTCGGTCTCCCTGGTCAGCACGCTTCCGCTCTTGCCCGTCAACTTGATGTCGTCCACCATGGGGCGGTGCAAGTCGATGCGGTCATAGTTCTCCTGGCTCATGTCGCCCGGCACGAAGCCTTTTTCCTTCAGCGGGTTGCTGGTCATGATGCCTGCGGCCACACTCTTTTCAATCTCCCGGTACAGTTCCTCAAGTGACCCGACGCACACTTCCTCGCGTGTGTCCCGGTTGCGCCAGATGGGTAGCGGAGTGCCCCAGTAGCGGCTGCGTGACAGGTTCCAGTCGTTGAGGTTCTCGAGCCATTTCCCGAAGCGTCCCGTGCCGGTGCTCTCGGGTTTCCAGTGTATGGTGCTGTTCAGTTCCATCATGCGCTCCCTGGCTTTTGACGTGCGTATGAACCAGCTGTCCAGGGGGTAATACAGGATGGGCTTGTCGGTGCGCCAGCAGTGTGGGTAGTTGTGCACATGCTTTTCGATGCGGAAGGCCGTGTCCTGCTCCTTCATCTCGATGGCCATCACCACGTTGAGGTCCATGTCCTTGGCGGCGGCCTTCTCGTCGTATTTGCCGTCCCGGTTGTATTTGGGGTTGTACGCGTTCTTCACATAGTCTCCGCTGTGCTTCCAGTAGCCCTCGCGCACGCATTGTTCCACAAAGTCAGGACGCATGTCCTCGCGCACGAAGTACTTTCCCTGGAAGTCCACCATGGGCCTGGTGTCACCGGCCTTGTCTATCACGAACAGGCTGGGTATGCCCGCGTCACGTGCCACCTTTGCGTCATCGGCGCCAAAGGTGGGCGCGATGTGCACGATGCCCGTACCGTCCTCGGTGGTCACATAGTCGCCGGGGATGATGCGGAAGGCGTCGCTGGTACGGTCCACCACCAGGTCGTTCACCAGGTCGCAGGGCTTCACCCAGGGCATCAGCTGCTCATAGTGCAGCCCCACCAGGTCGGTTCCCGCGCCGCGCCACACGGTTTCGTGGGCCGTCATGGCGCCGTCCTTGTCCTTGGCCATGGGGAAGTATGTCGCCAGGCGTGCCTCTGCCAGGATGTACATGGCCTCCTCGCCGCTGTAGGGATTCTTCCCGCGCACGGCCACGTATTGTATCTTGGGGCCCACGCACAATGCCGTGTTTGAGGGCAGGGTCCAGGGCGTGGTGGTCCAGGCCAGCGCATACACCGGCAGCCCCCTGGTGTCAAAGGGCACCTTGTCCAGCAATCTGAACTGTGCGGTCACCGTGGTGTCCTTCACGTCCCGGTAGCATCCTGGCTGGTTGAGCTCGTGGCTCGACAGTCCCGTGCCGGCCGCCGGGCTGTAGGGCTGTATGGTGTATCCCTTGTAGAGCATGCCATTCTGGTAGAGTTGCTTCAGCAGCCACCAGAGTGTCTCGATGTACTTGTTGTCATAGGTGATGTAGGGGTGCTCCATGTCCACCCAGTAGCCCATGCGCTCGCTCAGGTCGGTCCATTCGCCGGTGTATTTCATCACGTCCTGCCTGCAACGCTTGTTGTAGTCCTCGATGCTGATGGTGCGTCCGATGTCCTCTTTCGTGATGCCGAGTTCCTTCTCCACACCGAGTTCCACGGGCAGTCCGTGCGTGTCCCATCCCGCCTTGCGGTGCACCTGCTTGCCGTTCATGGTCTGGTAGCGGCAGAAGGTGTCCTTCAGGCTGCGTGCCAGCACATGGTGAATGCCCGGGTGGCCGTTTGCCGATGGGGGGCCTTCGAAGAAGACAAACTGTGGGCAGCCCTCTCTCTCCTCTATGCTCTTGTGGAAGAGATCCTCCTCCTCCCATTCCTTCAGCATCTGCCGGCCCACCTCGGGGAGGTCCAGACCGTTTCGCTCGGTGAAATTCTTCTTCATGATGTATCTCTGTCTTTCCTTTTGGGTACTTGGGTTATGGGAATCTTCCCTGTCCTAATAACACTCTTTCTCAGAGGGGAAACGGCCTTGGCGCACATCATCGGCATAGTGTGCGACGGCCTCGGTTATCTCCTGGCCGATGTTGGCATACTGCCTCAGGAACTTGGGGTGGAAGCCCTCGTTCATCCCCAGCATGTCCGGCAGCACCAGCACTTGCCCGTCGGCAGGCCCGGCGCCGATGCCGATGACCGGGATGGTGAGCCCGGCGCACACCTGGGCGGTAAGCCTTGCGGGTATCTTCTCCAGCACGAGGGCAAAGCAGCCTGCCTCCTGCAGGGCTTTCGCGTCGCGGACGAGTTGCTGTGCCTCGGCCTCCTCCTTGGCCCGCAGGCCAAATCCCCCGAACACATGCACGCTCTGCGGTGTCAGCCCCAGGTGCCCGCACACGGGGATTCCGGCCTGCACCAGTGCCTTCACCGTGTGGGCCACAGGCTCTCCGCCCTCCAGCTTCACCGCGTCCACACCGCTCTCGGCCATGATGCGCACGGCGGCCCTCAGCGCGTCCCCGGTGCACACCTGGTAGGTGCCGAAGGGCATGTCGCATATCACCAGGGCATGCTTGGCGGCCCTGGCCACGCTTCTCGCGTGGTAAATCATCTGGTCAAGTGTGATGGGCAGTGTGGTGTCGTTGCCCGCCATGACGTTGCTGGCGCTGTCCCCTACCAGGATGACGTCGATGCCGGCCTGGTCCACCAGGGTGCCCATGGTGTAGTCGTATGCGGTGAGCATGCTGATGCGCTGCCCTTTTCTCTTCATTTCCGTGAGCATGGTGGTTGTCACCTTGCGCGCGTTTTCTGAGATGTAGTTTGCCATTTTCTCGTTTCCTCTACAGCCCTCTGTGCCCTGTGTCCCGCAGTCATCCCCTCGCGGGTTTTGCCCAGGGCACACCTGTGGTTGCTGGCGGGCTTTCTTTTTAAGTTGGACAAAGGTACAACTTTTTATAAAACAGCGTGTGGTATGGCAGGCAAAAAAAGGCCCGCAGCCTCGCCGCAGGGTGTCTCTTCCCTTGCCGCATCGGCTTGTGGGGCAAGGGCGGGACCCTGTGGCGGGGCTGCGGGCTGTGTCTATGGGGTGGGCGTGTGTGCTACCTGACCAGTATCTTGCGTCCCTTGCTCACGTACACGCCCGGTGCGAGCGAACCGTTGCGCGGCAGGCTTTCCCTGCCCACGCGTTGTCCGGTGATGGTGAACAGGCTTCCGTCCCCGTTTCTGGTGACCGCGCCCGGGCTCTGTACGGCGGTGTCCAGCGACTTGGGTATCCGGGGCAGGGCAATGCTTGCCGGCCTTGTGCCCGCATCCAGCGTGGTGGTGAAGTACGCGCCTGTGGGTGTGGTGGTCACGGCGTCGTCAGAGTACTCAAAGGCGGTGCCGTCGCTGTTCAGCGTGTAGATGCCACTCATGCTCTCGGCCAGGGTCGTTCCCCGGAGAGTGTACTCCCGGCTGCTCACCACCGATTTGGTGGCCGAGGTGCCCTGTATGGTCACGTCCCTGCCGTGGAACTCTATCGTGTGGCCGGCCATGCTGCTGTCGGCCGCGACGAGATAGGGTGTGTTGGCGCGCAGCTGCCCGGCGGGCGCGAACACCGGCTCGCCGTTGTCGTCATTCCATGCGTACTCGTATATCCAGAAGTGGTTGAGCGGGTCGTCCAGCGCCACGCTCTTTCCGTCCACGGTGAGCGAGTCACACTCGAAGGGCAGGTTGACGCTCTGCCATCCCTTGCCGTACCCCTCTTGGGGGAAGGTGTGTGCCAGGCGTGCCCTCTTGGCCGTGAAGGTGTGCGGCACGCAGTAGGCATACCCCGATGTCAGGCTTATGGCCTCGGCCGAGTCACCCGTCACCAGGTTGTGCCCGTCGAGTCCTGTGGGCGCAGCGGTGCCCTCGCTCACCGCGTATATCGTGTTGGGGTTCTTGTTGGGCGAGACTCGCCGCACGTTGGCCTGGTCTATCAGCAGCGCGCAATAGTTGCTGTTAGCCATGAACGCGGTTCTTGACGGCACGGCGGCCAGTGCCCCGTTTTCCTTCCAGGCGAGTATGCCCTCCTTGCATTCCCAGCCGTGTTCCCACAGGCCGCCCTTTTCGATGTCCTCGCCATATACCTTGACCTGTATGCGGTAGGTGGGGCCGTATTCCAGTCCGTCGAAGTCGAAGGCCGCCAGGCAGGTGTGTGCCGGCTCTATCTCGAGGTTCACCGTCGATGACTTGTAAGTCCATGCCGTGCTTGACCCCTGGGCTTGCCTCCACATCTGCAGCACCACCTTGCCCGCAAACGGCTTGCTGTCTTTGTTGCGCACGGCCACCGTTCCGCACAGCCTCTTCCCATATACAGTGCCGTTCTGCGCGTTGCTGATGCGGAACGAGGCGACCGCGAGCTTGGGCTTGGAGCCCTGTCCTGCCCCGGCTATCGTCATCTGTCCGGTGCCCACCACCTCGTTGCCGTCGCTGTCAGAGCATATCCACAGGTTGTATGTCCCGGCCTCGGCGGGCTTGTAGAAGAAACTGTAGGTTCCGCTCTCGCCCTTCCTCAGGGCCACCATGGCACGGCTTTCCCCATCGGCCTTCACGCCGGTGGTGCTTGCGAACAGCCTCAGTTCCCTCAGGTACTCGTCGCCGTGGTTGGTGAACCGCACCTGTATCTCCTGCTGGTCTCCCGCCTGTCCCGTGCCTATGCACTTGATAGTGTCTATGCTGATGTCATGGTTGGGTGTCACGGTGCGCAGCGTGGTCTTTCCCTGCGCGTCCACCACGGCCTCGATGTAGGTGTCGCGCATGTTGTACTTTGCGCGCCAGGTCTTGGCGTTGCTCAGTTTGCTGGCGGGCGAGAGCCTCCATGTGCCCTGTGGCAGCAGTCCGCTCACGCTGTAGGTCTTGGTATAGTAGTTGTTGGGATTCAGCGTGAGGGTCTCGTACTTCCCGCCCACAGGGGCCAGCGTGCTGTCCTCTTTCTGGTACACGATGCAAGCGTGGAATCTGCCGCTTGACCCTGTCCAGTTGATGTAGTTGCCCTTGATGGAGGCGCCGTCGATGGCCACGTCGTTGATGGTGAGGCACGCGGTGGGGTCGGCCTTCACGGCATCGGGCAGGCGCAGGTTCAACAGCGCTGTCTGCCCCAGGCTGTACCCGTCGCTGCTGGTGCTCGCGCCGATGCCGCTGTTGTCGCCCGGATTGAGCACGCCCAGCAGGAACCACCCGTCGCTGCCGCCTCCCCAGCCCCAGTTGAGGTGGAACAGGCTCTCGCCGTCGAAGCCGTCCAGCACGAACGAGTGCCCGCCCCCTGTGCTCCACCCCGCGAATCCCACGGGATGTCCGGATGCGATTTCGTTGTATATCAAGTCAAACCACCCGTCGATGGTGTAGTCTGTGCGCGAGGCTGTGTAGGCTCCGTCGTCGTACCCGAAATAGTCAATGAAGGCCGAGGACACGTTTGACCCGAATCCCGCGCCCGACGAGGCGCCATAGCCCATGCCCACCGACTGTCCCACATAGTACATCAGATTGGCCACGGCGTCCTTCTGCTCCTGTGTCTCGCTGCCTGTGTAGTTGTCCGCCATGTTGTCCCAGTCTATCTTGGTGCCCACCCTCACCGCCTTGGTGGTCACGGTCTTCTTGGCCCCGTTGTCCAGCGTGTAGGTGTTGCTGATGGGCGGTATGTTCTTGCGTATGCGGCTGGGGTGCTTGTAGAAGTTCATCACCTGGGCCAGCGCAGTGGCCACACAGCCTGTCGCGGGCTGGCCGGTGGTGCCGTCACCCTTGTAGTACATCGGGCACTTGGAGTTGTAGGGGTCTCCCTGGTTCCATGTGGTGCTCATCAGCACGGGCACGGCGTGCCTGGTGCTCCGCATCCTGCGTCGGGCTTTGGCTCTCTGGCTGGCCGTGCTTCCCTGTATGTTGTGGTCGGTGAGGAACTGTATCTGGTCGGCGTATCCCCGCAGCCATGCTTTCATGTGAGCGGGCAGCGCGTGCTCGCTGTACGTCCCGTGGTCCACGTATCCCAGTATCTCCTCGGTGCGGTCATCGCCCGACACTATCACATAGCCCTGGTCGTCGCCTGCGTTGAACACATAGTAATATGAGTTGTCCCGCCCTTCCGCTCCCTTGCGCGGTGCGCGGTGCGCGGGAGCCTGCGTCTTCATGTCGATTCCCTTGTTCTCCAGGAAGAGCCTTGCGGTCTCCCTCGCGGCCTCGCGCCCCACGGGATCTGCCCACAAGGGCAGGCTTGCCAGGGCCAGTGCCAGCAGCGTCAGTTTTCTTTTCATCCGAATGTTTTTTGGTGGTTAGTACATTTTCCCCACAAAGTTAGTTTTTTGTTCAGGAACAGGCAAGAGTCCGCAAGGCTTTTCCCGGTTATGCCCGGCTTTTTCCCCCTTCTCTTCCTGTAGCGGCTTCCGCCTGCATGGAAAGGCCGTGGCCCCATGGTGGCGTGGGGCGTGCGGCACCACGGCATGGCTCCACGTGGGGCTTCCGGTCTGCCCTGGACAGCATCCGCGTGTCGGGGCACCACGCTCGGGGCTTCCGTTCCGCCCGTGCGGGGAGGATGTCGCAGTGCGCCGCGTTGGCGGATGCAGCGCGCCGCGTTGGCAGATGCAGCGCGCCGCGTTGGCGGATGCAGTGCGCTGCGTTTTTCCGGGTGCTGCCTTCCATGTTTCCGCAGGGCGGGAGTGTCCCCCCTTTCCTGCACTAAAGAATATATAATGAGAGCGGGCATCCGGCGCGTGTCTGTCCAGCAGCGCGGGAGTGTGTTCTTGCCCCTTGGGACATTCTTTTGCTTTTCCCGATATGGTGGAAATGGAGAATTTTTATAATTTTGCATAAATGTGTAAATAAGCCAAAGGAACATGAGGGGAAATGAGAGCCCGAAACATGTGTATGCGCGTCCCGTCATGGAGTTTCTGGCGGTGGCCACCGAGTATTGTGCCACACTGGAGCACAGCCGGGAGCGAAGCCGTGGCGAACTGCTGGACGCGCTCCTGCGCCTGTTGCCCGTGCTGTACTGGAACGCGCAGGTGCTGGATCCCATGGAGACTGACGGACAGTTCCTGCCCGACGACAGGGTGACAGAGCAGGATTACGAGTACGTGAGGGCAGGACTGCGCGGGCTGCTTGACGACTGGGACGAATACGAGGACCTGGTGATGGATGATGCCGGCGAGCGCGAGGAGTGCCGCTGGGTGAGCCTGAGCGAGTCCCTGTCCGATGTGTACCAGCCCTTGCGCAACTTCGTGTGGGTGTACCAGCAGCGGCTCGAGGAGTGCATGGCCGATGCCATGTGGGCCGTGCGCGACAGTTTTGAACTTTATTGGGGACAGTGCGTGGTGGACTGCCTGAGACGGCTGCACAGGCTGAAGTACATGGCGCACAGGGAAAGTGATGAAGACGATATTTGACAAGATTGACAAGGAGGCTGTCAACAGCCTCGACCGCGTCCTCTTTGGGGGGCGCGTCGAAGTGGTGCAGAGCCCTTCCGAGGCCGGGCGCGCCGTGGACTACCTGCTGTCGCAGCCCATCCTGGGGTTTGACACCGAGACCAAGCCGCAGTTCCAGCGCGGGCACTCCTCTCTGGTCGCGCTTCTGCAGGTAAGCAGCAGGGATGTGTGCTTCCTGTTCCGGCTCAACATGATAGGGCTGCCCGACTGCCTCAGGCGGCTGCTCGCCGACGAGGGCGAGACACTCAAGGTGGGGCTTTCCTGGCATGACGACATCTGCGGACTGCGCCGCAGGGGGGAGTTCACCCCTGGGACCTTCATCGAGATACAGCAGATTGCCAAGGAGATGGGGCTGCGCGACATGAGCCTGCAGAAACTCTATGCCAACCTGCTGGGCGGGCGTATCAGCAAGGCGCAGCGGCTGAGCAACTGGGAGGCAGACCACCTGAGTGAGGCGCAGAAGAGTTACGCGGCAACCGACGCGTGGGCCTGTATCCAGCTCTACGAGGAGATGATGCGCCTGCGCCGCGAGGGTTATCTCATACGGGTGGCTCCCGTGACCGACCCCGTGAAGCCCATGGTGTTCCCCGACCTGGAGGAGCGCGCCGCCCCCCCGGACACCACGCCCGGAATGCCGGGGACAGCCCGAAAGTCCGCAGGCAGGGTGTCCGCGTCGCGTGCCGCGCGTGTGAAACCCGGCGCAGAGGGGGAGAAGGCCGGCAAGGAAAAGCCGCGCCGGACCCCAAGGAAAAAGAAGACAGACAAGCAGAATGAGTAAGACAGTAGTACTGCGGCGGGGCAAGGAGGAAAGCCTGAAGCGCTTCCACCCCTGGATATTCTCGGGTGCGGTGATGCGCCTGGAGGGTGCCCCCGAGGAGGGAGATGTGGTGAGCGTGCTTGACAGCCAAGGCGGGTTCCTGTGCCGGGGGCACTGGCAGGCGGGAAGCATTGCCGTGAGGGTGCTCACGTTTGCCGACGAGCCCATAGACGGCTCCTTCTGGCGGAAAAGGCTGAAGGGGGCGCTTGATGTGCGCGTGGCTGTCGGACTGGCCGGAAGCGAGGCGGGCGACACCTATCGCCTGGTGCATGGCGAGGGCGACTGCCTGCCCGGCCTGGTGATTGACATGTATGGCAAGACGGCGGTCATGCAGGCACACAGCGTGGGCATGCACGTAAGCCGCGAGCAGATTGCCGAAGCCCTGGCCCAGGTGATGGGGACGCGACTGGAAAGCATCTATTACAAGAGCGAGACCACACTGCCCGTCAAGGCGGCCATCGACGGAGGCGACGGATTCCTGCTGGGCGAGAGCCATACCGACATCGCCACCGAGAACGGGCTGCGCTTCCACATCGACTGGCTCAAGGGACAGAAGACCGGATTCTTTGTGGACCAGCGCGAGAACCGCAGCCTGCTGGAGCGCTACGCCTGCGGGCGCAGCGTGCTCAACATGTTCTGCTACACGGGCGGCTTCAGCGTGTATGCCTTGCGCGGTGGAGCCCGCCTGGTGCACTCGGTGGACAGCAGCGGCAAGGCTGTGGAACTGGTGCGTGCCAATGTGGAGCTCAACTTTCCCGGCGACACGAGGCATGAGGCGTATGCCGAGGACGCTTTCCGCTTTCTCGACGGGATGGCCACTCCCTATGACCTTGTCGTGCTTGACCCTCCCGCCTTCGCCAAGCACCGCGATGCGGTCAGGAATGCCCTGCGCGGCTACACCAGGCTCAACGCCAAGGCCATGGAGAAGATTGCCCCGGGCGGCATACTCTTCACCTTCAGCTGTTCCCAGGCCGTGAGCAAGGAGCAGTTCCGCACAGCCGTGTTCACCGCAGCCACACTGGCGCACCGCCAGGCGCGCATCCTGCACCAGCTGCACCAGCCCGCCGACCACCCAGTGAACATCTACCACCCCGAGGGCGAGTACCTCAAGGGGCTGGTGCTCTATGTGGATTAAGGCGGGACAGGAGGCCGGCGCAGTTATCACCAAAGACAAACCGACAAGATACAGAGTACAAGATGAACGCGAAAGTAAAGTTGACAATACTGAACTTCCTGGAGTTCGCTGTGTGGGGAGCCTACCTCACATCCATGGGCAACTATCTGGCCAGTGTGGGCATGGCCGGGCAGATAGGGTGGTTCTATAGTGTGCAGGGCTTCGTGTCCCTGTTCATGCCCGCGCTCATGGGCATCGTGGCCGACCGCTGGATAGAGGCCCAGAGGCTGCTCTCGCTCAGCCACCTGCTGGCCGGGGCCTTCATGCTGGCCGCCTGCGTGTACGGAACCCAGGCGGGCGGCGCGGTGCGGTTTGCCCCGCTCTTTGCCCTGTACACCCTCAGCGTGGCATTCTACATGCCCACCATCGCCCTGTCCAACAGCGTGGCCTACAGCGCGCTTGACCAGGCGGGGCTTGACACGGTGAAGGCTTTCCCGCCCATCCGCGTCTTCGGCACCGTGGGCTTCATCATCAGCATGTGGATTGTGGACTTGGGCGGGATGCAGTCAACCCCCATGCAGTTTGGCTGGAGCGGACTGCTGGGCATCGTCCTGGCGGCCTACGCTTTCACCATGCCCCGCTGCCCCATAAGCAAGGGCGCGCGCAAGAGCCTGGCCGACGCGCTGGGGCTCAAGGCGTTTTCCCTGTTCCGCAATTACCGCATGGCGCTCTTCTTCATCTTCTCGATGTTCCTGGGCGTGTGCCTGCAGATTACCAACGGGTTTGCCAACCCCTTTATCACATCGTTTGGCAGCATCGCCGAGTTCCAGGACACCTTCGGCGTGCGGCATGCCAACATCCTCATCTCGCTGAGCCAGGTGAGCGAGACCTTGTGCATCCTGCTCATCCCGTTCTTCCTCAAGCGTTTCGGCATCAAGCGCGTGATGCTGCTGGCCATGCTGGCGTGGGTGCTCCGCTACCTGTTCTTCGCTGTGGGCAATCCGGGCAGCGGCGTGGTGTGGTTCGTGCTCAGCATGATAGTCTATGGGGTCGCGTTTGACTTCTTCAACATAAGCGGCTCGCTCTTCGTCGACAAGGAGACGAGCCTGGACATACGCAACTCGGCCCAGGGACTGTTCATGATGATGACCAACGGCTTCGGAGCCACCATCGGCACACTCTCTGCCCAGCAGGTGGTGAACCACTATGTGTTTGACCTGGGAGCCGGAGCCGACCCCATGGCGGTGTGGCAGGGGTGGAACACCTGCTGGTACATCTTTGCGGGCTATGCCCTTGTGGTGGCCGTGGCGTTTGCCCTGATGTTCCGCTACAAGCATGTGCCCGGGGACGGGAAGGCACTTGACTGAGGGGGTGCGGGCATGAAGGAGGTACGCTTTTTCTACGTTCCCGGCGCGCTCCAGGCCACAGAGCTCCCGCCCGACGAGGCGCGGCATGCCCTGCGCGTGCTGCGCCTGGGGGTGGGGGACGAACTTTACCTCACGGACGGGGACGGACTCTTCCTGCGTGCCGAGATTACAGGGCAGTCGGGACACCGCTGCCAGTACGCTGTGCTGGAGACGCTGCCCCAGCGGCGGGCCTGGAAGGGACACCTGCACATAGCCATGGCACCCACCAAGATGAACGAGCGCGTGGAGTGGATGGCCGAGAAGGCCACCGAGATAGGCGTGGACGAGTTCTCCTTCGTGGACTGCAAGTTCAGTGAGCGCAGGCAGCTGAAGACCGAGAGGATAGAGCGCATCGTGGTGGCGGCGGTGAAGCAGAGCCGCAAGGCGTGGATGCCGCAAGTGAACACCATGTGCCCCCTGGAGCAGTTCCTGCGCCGGCCCAGGAGCGGCGGACGCTACATCTGCCATTGCTACAATCCTGCCGACATCGGGGCTGGGAGCAGTCGCGAACCCCTGCTGAGCCTGCTGGATGACCACCAGGATGCCACCGTGCTCGTCGGGCCCGAGGGCGACTTCAGCGTGGAGGAGGTGCGCCTGGCCGAGAGCCTGGGCTGGCAGAGCGTGTCCCTGGGGACAAGCCGCCTGCGCACGGAGACAGCCGCCCTGGTGGCTGTGCATCTGATGCAACTTACTCACCAACTGCCGGAATGGCCTGGCAACCGGGCTGCCGAGGGTGGTGCATTATATTAAGGTATATAGGAGAAACGATGACAACAAAAGCGAGGTACAGGGTGTTGGGCGCGGTGGTGGCAGCCGTGGTGGCAGCTGTAGTGGGCTGCTTCTTCTTGTCCATGGGGAGCGGGTATGAGAGTTCCCTGCCTGCCGACGCGCAGGCACTGGCACGGCTGGATGCAAAGGCGTTGCTGGAGAAGACTTCCTTGTCCCTTGTCAAGCAACGGCAAGGGGAACTGGAACACAGCGGCATTGACTTTGCCCATTCCCTCTATGCCTTCGTGGACGGGCGTGGTGGCCCCGGCGTGCTCCTGCCGTTGCGCAGCGCCAGGGATTTCAAGGCGTATCTGCAGGGCAAGGGTATCGAGGTGGAGAGGCAGCGGGGCTACAGTTGGGCGCGGAGCGGACAATGGCTGATGGCGTTCTCGGATGACCGCTGCCTGGCCTTCGGGCCGCTCTCTGAGCAGGAGATGGGCGCAATGCGCGGACAGATGGCGAGCCTTATGGGGCAGAGTGGCAAGCCCAAGGCCGCGCTCCTGGGGCGCGTGGAGAAGTCCCGCGCTCCCTTGAGCGCTGCTTTCGACGTGGGACAGGCGCAACGCCTGCTTGCGCGTGTCTTGCCCGAGGTGTCCGGTGTGTTACATGGCGGGCTGACGGGCACGGTGGGCATGGATGTTGATTTCAAGGAGCAGCGGATTGTGGCGGATGTCACCTTGTACGGCACAGGGGTGGAGGAGGGAAAATCCTTCCTGGTCCCGTTGGACGAGCCAGCCTCGCTTCCAAAGTCGGCCGACGGCATGTGTGTACTGACAGTGGGCGTGGACGGCGATGCGCTGCTGGCCCTGCTGCGGAGTTACCCGGCCGTCCGCACGGCATTGCTGGCCATCAACTTCACCTTTGACCTCGACCAGATGATCAGAGCCATACAGGGCGGCGTGAGCCTCTCCGTCGTGAGAGACGATTGGGAAACCCCTCAGATTGCATTGACCACACGCTTCAAGGACACACATTTCAGGCAGAGCCTCGAGGGGCTTACGGATTTTTACTACCCCATAGGAGAGGGCGGCGTGGAGGTGCATGATGACAGCACGTTCTGTGTGGGCTTTCCCGGCGGAAACCTTTACCTGGGACTGCGAGGGAACCGCCTGGCCGCGTGTACCGAGCAGGTGCGTGGGGAGGCAGCCGTCAAGGATTTGGAGGAGGGCCGCCTCGTCAGTATGAAGGATGCGGTGGGGAACCTCGTGTACATGCAACTCGACTTGACCACATTGCCGGAGCGCCATTGGATTTGGGAGCCTCTTGCGCGTCATGGAGTGGATATGGGCAAGTTTCTCAGGCAGTATGGCAGGCTGATCCTGCGCGTGAGGGCAGAGAAGGACGAACGGGAGAATGACTGATGAGAAAGCACGGACAAACATGCACGATTGACAGAATCACGCTGGACAACGCCCTGCCACGGATATTCCACGGCAGGGACATGACGGACAGCGAGGTGTGGAGGAAGCCGCTCACGCTGGAGCGCGGAGGCGTGTATCTGATAGAGGCGGCCAGCGGAACGGGCAAGACCAGCCTGTGCAGTTATCTGACAGGCTACCGCAACGACTATGAGGGGCGCATCCTGTTTGACCACACCGACATACGCAGCCTGACGATAGGCCAGTGGGTGGAGGTCAGACGTACGGCATTGAGCCACATGTTCCAGGAACTCAGGCTGTTCCCGGAGCTCACGGCACTGGAGAACGTGGAGATAAAGAACAGCCTCACCCACTGGCGCGGCGCGCGGCAGGTGGATGAGTGGTTCGACGCCTTTGGCATTGCCGATAAGCGCGACGAGCCGGTGGGGCGCATGAGTTTCGGCCAGCAGCAGCGCGTGGCCATGATACGCGCGCTGGTGCAGCCCTTCAGTTTCCTGCTTGCCGATGAGCCCATAAGCCATCTCGATGACACCAACAGCCGCGCGATGGCCGAGGTGATGCTTGCCGAGGCGCGCGCTCAGGGCGCGGGCCTGGTGGTCACCAGCGTGGGCAAGCATATGGATTTTCCTTATTCCCAAACCTTTAGATTATGAGTCTCGTCTGGAAGTTATTGCGCCGCCACATCAGCCCCTTGCAACTGGGTGGATTCTTTGCAGCCAATCTGCTGGGTATGCTTATTCTCTTGCTGGGGCTGCAGTTCTATGTGGATGTGCGGCCGCTGCTGGGCGGGCAGGACGGCATACTCGGGAGCGACTATCTGATTGTGAGCAAGCATGTGTCGGCGGCCTCTGCCCTGGACGGGGGCGAGGGGCAGGTGTTCACCCCCCAGGAACTGGACGACCTGCGCGGCCAGCCCTTCTGCAAGTCGCTGGGAGCCTTCACCGCCAGCCGTTATGCCGTGAAGTGCCGCATGGGCATCGACGGTGTGGCGGGGTTCAGTACGGACATGTTCTTTGAGAGCGTGCCAGACAGATATGTTGACACACACCTGGGCCAGTGGTCGTTTGACCCGCAGCATCCCCGCGTGCCCATCGTTCTGCCGCGCTCTTATCTGGCTATCTACAATTTCGGCTTCGCGCAGAGCCAGAGCCTGCCCCGGATTTCCGAGGGCGTGGCGGGCATGATAGACATGACGGTCACGCTTTCGGGCAACGGGCTGACCGAGGATTATCCCGCCAGGGTAGTGGGTTTCAGTTCCCGGCTCAACACCATTCTGGTACCGCAGGACTTCATACACTGGAGCAACGCGCGCTATGCCCCCGACACCGCCGACAAGCCCACACGCCTCGTCGTGGAGGTGGGCAACCCTGCCGACGACGCCATCCCCGCCTACATGAGCCGGCATGGCTACGAGCTCGCGGAGGACAAGCAGGAGAGCGGACGCACGACCTACTTCCTCAAGGTGGCCACCGGGGTGGTCATGGGAGTGGGCTTGCTCATATGCGCGCTCTCGCTCTATATCCTCATGCTCAGCATCTATCTGCTCGTGCAGAAGAACACCGAGAAACTCCGCAATCTCATGCTCATCGGCTACAGCCCGTCATCGGTGGCCCGCCCATACCAGTATCTCACGCTGGCCGTCAACCTGGCCGTGCTGCTGATAGCCCTGCTGCTGCTCACGCTGCTGCGCCGCGCCTATATGGAGCGCCTCTGGCTCATGTTCCCCACCATGCGTGACGCGGGCATGGGACTGGCCCTGGCGGCAGGCGCGGCACTCCTGCTGGTGGTGGGCGCGCTCAATGTGATGGCTGTGCGCAGGCGCGTGATGGCCATCTGGAAGCACAGGGTGTAGGGCGTGTGCGGCAACCGCACGCGCGGCATGGGCTTCCGGCGCAAGGGAACAGCACAGAAAGAACACACGAATGGAACAACTGATACAACTATACAGGGAGTACGCAGGCGAGGACGCGCAGTCCTGCACGCCGCTTCAGGGCGCGGGGAGCAACCGCAAGTATTACCGCCTGCTGGGCAGGGCGGGCAAGAGCGTGGTGGGGGTCGTGGGCACGAGCCGCGACGAGAACCATGCCTTCTGCTACCTCGCGCGGCACTTCTGCCTGTGCCGCTTGCCCGTGCCCAAGGTGCTGGCGGCCAGTGGCGACGGGCTGCGCTACCTGCAGACTGACCTGGGCGACCTCACCCTGTTCCAGGCCCTGGAGGGTGGACGCATGGCCCACGGACGCTACAACCAGCATGAGCGTGAGCTCCTGAGGCGCACCATGGCGCTCCTGCCCTCCATACAGATACGCGGGGCCAGGGGGCTTGACTTCACCCAGTGCTATCCGCAGGAGGAACTCGACACCACAAGCGTGCTCTTTGACCTCAACTATTTCAAGTATTGCTTCCTCAAGGCTACGGGGCTTGACTTTCACGAGTTGAAGCTCGAAGCCTCGTTCCAGCTGCTTGCCAAGGATATCGTGGCGCTTCCGGGAGCAGCCTTCATGTACCGGGACTTCCAGGCGCGCAACGTCATGCTGGACGCTGGAGGAAACCCCTACTTCATCGACTTCCAGGGAGGCAGGCGCGGCCCCGTGCAATATGACGTCGCCAGTTTCCTCTGGCAAGCCTCGGCCAACTATCCCGACCCGCTCCGGCAGGAACTCATCTCTGTCTATCTGGAGCACCTCAAGCTTTATGTGGAGGTCAACGAACAGGATTTCCACCGTGGCTTGCGGATCTGCCTGCTGTTCCGCCTGCTCCAGGTGTTGGGCGCCTACGGCTTTCGCGGCTACTTCGAGCGCAAGAGCCACTTCCTCAACAGCATCCCCCCGGCCATGTGCAACATGCGGCAGTTGCTCAAGGACGGTGGCTGCCCGTATCCCTACCTGCACGAGGTGCTCACGCGCATGGTGGCATTGCCCCAATTCCAGCCGCAGGAGGAGAAGCCCCAGCCACGCGCCGATGGCTTCCGTACGGCTCCCTCCACTCCTTACACCGCCCATCCCCAGGACGGCCCGGCTACCTTCAGCAAGTATGACGGGCGCGGCCCCCTGGTGGTGAACGTGTGGAGCTTCTCCTATCGCAAGGGCATCCCGGCCGACCCCAGCGGAAATGGCGGCGGCTATGTGTTTGACTGCCGCAGCACCCACAACCCCGGACGGTACGAGCCGTACAAGAAACTCACGGGACTCGATGAGCCTGTCATACGCTTTCTGGAGGACGACGGGGAGATCCTCACTTTCCTGGAGAGCGTCTATCGCCTGGCCGACGCCCATGTGCTGAGGTACATCCAGCGAGGTTTTACCAACCTGATGTTCTGCTTCGGCTGCACGGGTGGCCAGCACCGGAGTGTGTACAGCGCGCAGCACCTGGCCGAGCATGTCCACGGGAAGTTCGGCGTGGAGGTGCATGTGCACCATCGCGAGCAGGGCATCGGGCAGACGCTCAGCCCCGTGCGGGCCATGATATTCGCGGCGGGCCTGGGCACCAGGCTCAAGCCCATTACCGACCACATGCCCAAGGCTCTTGTGCCGGTGGCAGGCAAGCCGCTGCTGCAGCACCAGCTCGAGAGGCTGCGCGCCTTTGGCTGCCGTGATGTGGTAGTCAACGTACACCACTTTGCCGACATGATAGAGCGGTGGGTGGCCGACCATCCCATGGACATGGGCGTGCGCTTCTCCGACGAGCGTGGCGGGCTGCTTGACACGGGAGGCGGCATCAAGCACGCCGCGCCCCTGCTTGCCAGTGCCACCGACGGCTTCCTCATCCACAATGTGGACATCCTGAGCAATGTCGACTTGCGCCAGTTTGTGCAGGCCGCAGCGGCTCACGATGCCACTCTGCTTGTATCGGAGCGGGACACGCAGCGCTACCTGCTGTTTGACGGGGACATGAGGCTTGTGGGATGGACCAACATCGCCACGGGGCAGGTGCGCTCTCCCTATCCTGCCCTGGATGCCGCCAGGTGCCGCAAACTGGCTTTCGCCGGCATCCACTACATGAAGCCCTCGCTCTTTGCCTATTTTGACGAGTTCCCGGTGAAGTTCAGCATCATCGACTTCTATCTGAAGGTGTGTGACCGCGTGCCTGTGTATGGCTACGTGCAGCCGGGCTTGCAGATACTGGATGTGGGAAAGGCCGGCGCCCTGGAGCAGGCCGAGCGGTTCGCGAGGATGTTGTGAGGGCACACGGGAATCCGTCCCGGACGGATGAGGCGGGCGCACGAATCCCTTGCCCATGTGCCCTGCGGGCGCGGGACATGCCCTCTGTGTTCGCCTGAAGGGACGGGACTTCTCCTTGGTGGAGAATTATTCTGTTTCCCCCGGTGCTCCCTCCGGGCCCTGGAGGTATCTTATGGAATAGAAAATGGAAATACACAAACTACAGGAGATATACGGGCGGCATCCGCTTGTGCGCCGCCTTGCCCAGGTCTTGCAGCAGAAAAGCGCGCGCCACGTGTGCCTGAGCGGACTGCAGGGAAGTTCGGCCTCCCTCTTCTTCGCCTCGCTTGCCCTGCGCTCGCCGCAGGTGCTGGGTGTCCCCTTCCTGTTCGTCCTGGACGACAGCGAGGAGGCTGCCTATTTCTACCAAGACCTCACGCAGATGCTGGGCGACACGCAGGTGCTCTATTTCCCGTCCAGTTACAGGCGCGCCGTCAAGTACGGGCAGCGCGACGCGGCCAACGTGGTGCTGCGCACCGAGGCGCTCAGCCGTCTGGGCAGCGGCACGCTCCCCCTCTTTGTGGTCACTTGCCCCCAGGCCCTGGCCGAACTGGTGGTTGACCGTGACACCCTCAAGGGGCACACGCTGGAGGTGGGCGCGGGGCAGACCCTGGACGTGGTGCAGGTGCAGAAGACCCTGCTCGACCTGGGCTTCTCCCGGACCGATTACGTCTATGAGCCTGGACAGTTCGCGGTCAGGGGCAGCCTCCTGGACGTGTACTCCTACTCGAGCGAGTACCCCTACCGCATTGACTTCTTTGGCGACGAGGTTGACAGCATCCGCACCTTCGACGTGCAGGACCAGTTGAGCCTCAAGAGGCTGGACCATGTGAGCATTATCCCCGGCCCGGGCGGGGCGGACAGCTCGTTGATGCAGTCTTTTCTCTCCTTCCTGCCAGAGGACACCCTGCTTGTCACGCGTGGCGCGGGGTATGTGGCCGACAGCGTGAGGCAGGTGTGGGCCGAGGGCTTCTCGGCCCAGGCCGTGGCCGTGCAGGAGGCAGAGAGGCCATCTGCCGAGGCAGCCGGGACGGGGAGTCCCGCAGAAGGGGAACCTGCGGAACGACCTCTCGTGAGGGAGCGTCTGCTGGTGAACCCCGACGCATTCCAGGAGCAACTGCAGAAGTTCCGCACCATCACGCTGACGGCCCAAGCGGGGCAGGCGGCCGATGTGACACTCGAGGCGCACACCATAGCCCAGCCCGTCTTCCACAAGAACTTCGACCTCCTCTTTGACTCCTTCCGCAAATACCAGGAACAGGACTACGACATCTATGTCCTCTCCGACAACGAGAGTCAGACCGACCGCCTGGAGAGCATCTTCCACGACCGCCAGACGGGGCTGCGCTTCACTCCCGTTGACCACACCCTGCACGCGGGCTTCGTGGACACCGACCTGCGCCTGTGCTGCTTCACCGACCACCAGATATTCGAGCGCTTCCACCGGTACACCCTGCGCAGCGACCGCACCCGCAGCGGGCGGGTGGCTTTGACGCTAAAGGAACTGCAGCAGTTCCAGATAGGCGACTATGTGGTGCACATCGACCACGGCATAGGACGCTTTGGCGGGCTGCTCCGCATCCCCAACGGCGACTCCTGGCAGGAGGTCATCAAGATTATATATAAGAACGACGATGTGGTGTTTGTCTCCATCCACTCGCTCCACAAGGTGAGCAAGTATCGCGGCAAGGACGGGGAGCCGCCCCGCGTGAGCGCGCTCGGCACGGGCGCCTGGGAGCGGATGAAGGAACGCACGAAAGCCCACATCAAGGACATCGCCCGCGACCTCATCAAGCTCTACAGCCGCCGCGAGCACGAGAAGGGCTTCTCCTACAGCCCCGACGGCTACATGCAGCACGAGCTCGAGGCCAGTTTCCTGTACGAGGACACGCCCGACCAGCAGAAGGCCACGCGGGAGGTGAAGGCCGACATGGAGCGCGCGCAGCCCATGGACCGCCTTGTGTGCGGCGATGTGGGCTTCGGCAAGACCGAGATAGCCGTGCGCGCGGCCTTCAAGGCGTGCTGCGACGGCAAGCAGGTGGCTGTGCTGGTGCCCACCACCATCCTGGCCTACCAGCACTTCCGCACCTTCTCGTCGCGCCTGAAAGACCTGCCCGTGAGGGTGGAGTACCTCAGCCGCGCTCGCTCGGCGGCCGACACCAAGGCCGTGCTTGCCGACCTGAAGGCGGGCAAGGTGGACATCCTCATAGGCACGCACAAGCTGATAGGCAAGAGCGTGCACTTCCATGACCTGGGCCTGCTCGTCATCGACGAGGAGCAGAAGTTCGGGGTGAGCACCAAGGAGCGGCTGCGGCAGTTGAAGACCAATGTGGACACCCTCACCCTCACCGCCACGCCCATCCCGCGCACGCTCCAGTTCAGCCTCATGGGCGCGAGGGACTTGAGCGTCATACAGACCCCGCCCCCCAACCGCCGCCCGATACAGACCCAGGTGTGCGGCTTCAGTTCGGAGACCATCGCCGAGGCCATCGGCTTCGAGATGAGCCGTGGGGGGCAGGTGCTCTTCATCACGCCGCGCATCAGCCAGCTTCCCGACCTGGAGGCAATGCTGCACCGCTGTGTGCCCGATGCCCGTGTGGCTGTGGGGCATGGCAGAATGCCGAGCGACGAGCTGGAGAAGGTGATGCTCGACTTCGCCAATTACGACTATGACGTGCTGCTCTCCACCACCATCGTGGAGAGCGGACTGGACATCCCCAATGCCAACACCATCATCATCAACGGGGCGCAGTGCTTCGGGCTGAGCGACCTGCACCAGATGCGCGGGCGCGTGGGACGCTCCTCGCGCAAGGCGTTCTGCTATCTGCTGGCACCGCCCCTGGGACTGCTGCCCGCCGACGCCAGGCGCAGGCTGCAGGCCATAGAGAACTTCTCGGCCCTGGGCAGCGGCATCCAGATAGCCATGCAAGACCTGGACATCCGTGGGGCCGGCAACCTGCTGGGGGCCGAGCAGAGCGGATTCATCGCCGACCTGGGCTACGAGGCTTACCAGAAGATACTGGCCCAGGCGGTGGGCGAAATCAAGCGCGAGGAACTGCAGGGCACCCCTGGGCTGGAGCACAAGCCTTCCCCCCAGGTGGCCGACGGCACCCTGTTTGTGGACGAGTGCGTGCTTGACAGCGACCTCCCCATGAGCTTCAGCGAGGACTATGTGCCCACCCCGGCCGAGCGCATGCTGCTCTACCGCGAACTGGACTCCATGCAGAGCGACCGCGAGGTGGAGTCCTTCTGCCAGCGCATGCGCGACCGTTTTGGCCCCATTCCGCCCGAGGGAGAGGAACTCATACGCGTGGTGGCACTGCGCCGGCTGGGCTGCTACTTCGGCGCCGAGCGCATCGTGCTCAAGAAGGGGCGCATGCGGCTGTATTTCCTGGGCGACAGTGACAGCCCCTTCTTTGCCAGCCGTGCCTTTGACCAGATAATCTCCTTTGCCACAGCCAATGTGCACCGTTGCCGCCTGCAGGAGCAGGGGGGCAGGCGCAGTCTTCTCGTCACAGATGTCGCTACCGTCGGGCAGGCCGTGGAACTGCTCACCCAGATAAGCCAATGTGGCTGACAGGGTGACGCGGCCAGGCAGGAGCACCACGCTATGCGCAGGGGTGGCAGGCAACTGCCGCCCCTGTGTGCTTTCATAACCGCCATGCCGCATCATCCGTCCAGCCTTGGCTGGATGGTCAACGCATGCGGCTGCATCTGCCAACGCGGCGCACTGCATCTGCCAACGCGGCGCACTGCATCTGCCAACGCAGCGCACTGCATCTGCCAACGCAGCGCACTGCATCTGCCAACGCATGCGGCTGCATCTGCCAACGCAGCGTGCCGGTACACCGCCCGCTTCCTTTTCCTGCCCTCTCCTTGCCTTTCCGCGTTGCACTTCTCAGAACTGTGTGCCGAAAGCAAAATGCTGCCGCACGCGTTCTTCTTGTACTTTCAAAATGAAAGTTAAATGTTATTTTTCTGTAACAGAAAGAAACTTGTCAGAGCGTTTGGGCAGCAAATGTGTAACCATGTACTCTTATGTGTGACAAAATGTATTGCGTTTCTTTGTTAAGTGTGTCATAATGCAATACCTTTGCAGTATAAATGAAGCAAAAAGATATTTGATGTAATCAAATGCTATCAAAATGATTGGCTGTATGAGGCGTATATGTAAACAGTGTTAAATAATAGAGTAAGATGAAGAAGATTGAGGCAATCATCCGCAAGACAAAGTTCGAGGATGTGAAGGAAGCTTTGCTTGCAGCGGACATCGAGTGGTTCTCCTATTACGATGTGAGAGGCGAGGGCAAGATGCGCCAGGCGAGGATTTACCGTGGCGTGATGTATGACACGAGCAGCATAGAGCGTGTGTTGCTCAACATTGTGGTGCGTGACAAGAACGTGGAGAAGACCATACAGGCCGTGCAGAAGGCTGCCTGCACGGGTGAGATAGGCGACGGGCGTATCTTCGTTATTCCTGTGGAGGACACGGTGAGGATACGCACGGGCGAGCGTGGTGACATTGCCCTGTACAACGCCGAGCAGGAAAAGTGAGGTCTGGACGAGTTTCTCACGTGTGCGTGCATTATATGTATAATGAGTGCAGGAAGCGCGTGGGGCATGCGGCGCAAGAGCCCGGCGAGCCGGGAATGTCTGTTTGACGAAAGAAATTCTTCACAATTAAAAACTTCAATATTATGAGTGTACAAGATTTGGCAATATCATTGGATACAGTGTGGATGTTGCTGGCAGCGATGCTGGTGTTCTTCATGCAGCCCGGCTTTGCCCTGTGCGAGGCGGGCTTCACGCGCGGCAAGAACACGGCAAACATCCTTTTCAAGAACTTTGTGGACTTTATGATTGGCTCGGTCCTGTTCTGGCTTGTGGGATTCGGGCTGATGTTTGGGAGCGACGGGGCAGGCTTCGCAGGCATGCCCAACTGGGGCGACCTTTCGTTTTACCATGGCGCCCTGCCCACCGAGGGCTTCCTGATGTTTGAGACCGTGTTCTGTGCCACCAGCGCCACAATCGTGTCGGGAGCCATGGCCGAGCGCACCAAGTTTTCGATGTACTGTGTGTATTCCCTCTTCATCTCCCTGCTCATCTATCCCATCGAGGGTCACTGGACGTGGGGCGGAGGCTGGCTGTGCGACGGCGAGGCGGGCTCCTTTATGATGAACACCTTTGGGGTGGCCTTCCACGACTTCGCAGGCTCGGCCATCGTGCACTCGGTGGGTGGCGTGCTCGCCCTGGTTGGGGCTATCTGCCTGGGCCCCAGGCTTGGCAAGTATCGCGGTGGAAAGAGCACGGCCATCCCTGGCCACAACCTGCTGGTAGCAGCCCTGGGCGTGTTTATCCTGTGGTTCGGGTGGTTTGGCTTCAACCCCGGCTCACAGCTCGCGGCTTCGGGCGAGGTGAACCGCGTGGCCATTAGCCATGTGTTCCTCACCACCAACCTGGCCGCCGTGTGCGGTGGACTGGGCACCATGTTTGTAAGTTGGATTAAGTACGGCAAGCCCTCATTCTCGCTCACGCTCAACGGTATCCTGGCAGGCCTGGTGGCCATCACGGCAGGATGTGACCTGGTGAGTCCCCTTGGGGCGGCCATCATCGGGCTGCTCGCGGGTGTAATCCTGGTGTACAGCATCGAGTTTATCGACACCAGGCTGCACATTGACGACCCTGTGGGCGCGAGCAGCGTGCATGGCGTGTGCGGTATCTTCGGTACGCTGATGACTGGCCTGTTCGCTGTGGACGGAGGCGCGCTCTATGGCGGCGGCTTTGGGTTCTTCGGAGCACAGGCATTCGGAATCCTGGTGATAGACGCGTGGGCCGCAGTCACCGGCATCATCCTCTTCTGGGGCATCAAGAAGACAGCCGGGCTGAGAGTGGACAAGCGCATTGAGGAAGAAGGCCTTGACATCTACGAGCACGGCGAGAGCTGCTACAACTGAGCCCCAATCCTTCCCTTGAAGGAAAGAACCGACAACACAGTCGCATGGCGGGAGGCCCGGTGCGGGAAGCACAAGGCGGAGTGCCGGGCCTCCACCTGCCTGCCATGAGGAAATCCGGTTCCTCACCCCCAAAAATATGTTTCTCACCCAAAACGATTAGACTATGAACAAAGAGACGAAGATGAGAGAGATGGGCGGCAAGGCTGCCCGCATGGTTGCCATGTCGGTATTGATGGCAGTAACTCCGCTCGCAGCCACGGCCGGCGACAAGGTGGAGACAACGATTGCCACGGACTTCGTGAGCCAGTACTATTGGCGTGGCCAGGAATTGGGTGACATCTCGGTGCAGCCCACACTGGGCATCGGATGGAAGGGGCTCTCGCTTACGGCATGGGGCAGTGTGGGGCTCTCTGACAACGCGGACACCAAGGAGTTTGACCTTACGGTGGCCTACGCGGTGAAGGGGTTCCATGTGGGGGTGACCGACTACTGGTTCAACTACCCCCGCGAGAAGTATTTCGCATACCGCAACAACAACACCTCGCACGTCTTCGAGGGCAACCTGGGCTATGATTTCGGTTTCCTGTCTGTCAACTGGTTCACCAATTTTGCGGGAAACGATGGGAAGAACAAGAGTGGCCACAGAGCCTATTCCTCATATGTGGAGCTGGCCGCTCCCTTCCGCCTGGCCAAGTGCGACTGGACAGCCTCGGTGGGTGCTGTGCCTTATGCCACTACCTTCTATGCCAAGGCCGACGGTTTTGCGGTGACCAGTCTTTCGGTCAAGGCCTGTTATGAGGTGCCTGTGACCGAGAAGTTCCACGTCCCCCTCTTTGCCCAGGTGTCGGCCAATCCCAGCACGGGCAAGGCTTACCTTGTGGCGGGTTTCACGCTCAAGGCTTTCTGAGCTTCCCGCCTGCGGGAAGACATGGATTGCCCATGCATGGAGTGGGCAAGGCCCTGGAATGGGGCAGTTGCCGGTCCCCGGAATGGAGATGTTCATGCCGGGAGGAACTTGAAAAACGGGGAACGGCGAGGAGCGCGTACCTTCCGCTCCCCGCCGTTCCATGGATGTGATTGGTGAATGGTGCCGTGAGGCACTTCCTCAGATGCCCTTTTTTCAAGGGTAATACTGTTGTTTATTGGTTGTTAAGGACACTCTCCAGCCTGGCTCGGAACGACCAGGGCAGGGGAGTGTCCATCTTCTGTTTTCATGTGCGGTTGGGCGGCCCCGCGCCTTTATGGCTTATAAGGGCATGCGGTTGTCCGGTCTTGTTTGGGTGGCATCCGCCAAGGCGAAGCGGCCGCAAAACCATGTGGCCATGCAAAAGCAAGTGCCTCCTCCCGGGCGGGAGGAGAACTGTGTCAGAACTCGATGTTGAAGCCTGCACCCAGCACGCGGTTCTTGCGCCAGTAGTGGTCTTTCTTCTCGCCGGCTGCGGTCATGGTGGCCACATCGCGTGTCACGTAGAAACTCTGCATGTAGCCCAGGTCGATGTTGAAACGGTTGGTGCACTTCACGCGTATGCCCAGTCCCAGGCTGTTGTTGGAGTTGGTGAAGCTCAGGTCGTTCATGAAGGCGTCGCTCTGGCGGTAGCAGGTCTTCTGCCAGCTCACGCTTGCGGTCAGGCGGCTGATGATGTCCCATTCGGCACCCGCGCTGAACTCCATGGTGTTCTTGTCCAGCAGGTTCTGCTTGCCGGCGAAACGCTTGGCCTGCTTGTCGAAGTAGTAGTGCCATCCGGCCTGCAGGCGCACCTGCTTCACGGGGCTGTACTGCGCGCCCATGTTGATCATGGCAGGGATGTCCTCGCGCACATGCTTTCCATCGGCAAACTGGCCCAGTGTGGCGTTCTGGCTGGCCACCTGCTTGGTGTAGTCGTTCATCTCAGTCTTGTTCTTGAGCCACAGCACGGTGGGAGCCTCGGCGCGCAGAGCCAGGTTCCAGTGCTCGTTCACCTTCCAGTCGATGCCGATGACGGGAGCGGCGCCAATGGCGGTCTGGTCGCAGTTGAGATCCAGTCCGCTGTGCGACAGGGTTTTGTCCACCTGCTCGTCCAGCTGGTTCTTCACCTGGCCGAGCACGGCCTGTTGGGTGGGAGTCAGGGTGGCCAAGGTGGGGGTGACGGTAGCCGCGTGCACATCACTCACCCAGCCGTTGTAGTTGTTGGTGGCGTAAGTGCCCTTGATGCCGAGGAACAGGGCCACGTTGTCCTTTACCTTGTAGGTGGTTCCCAGGGTGAGCCCAAAGCCATACTGCCGGCCTTTCATGTAAGCGTCCATCTTGTATCCGCCGAAGGCCAGGTCGCGTCCTGCCTTCAGGGGGCTATATCCAGGAGCCTGTGCATAGGCGGCATTGGCTTGTGCCAGTGCTCCTGCGATGCCAGTGTTCAGCTGTTTGTAAATCTGTGCGGCATACAGAGCCTCGAAGGTGCCAAGTCCATTGTCAAACTCGCACTTGCCGCCGCCGCCTGCCAGGGCAAAGCCTGCGTTGATGCTCCATTTCTCCCAGTTGTAACTCAACTGGAAACTGGGGATGACAGGAGCCTTGGCATTGCCCTCGAACTTATGCGACTGCTGGCCTGGAGCGGCCATATTGTATGCAAAGAGAGGGAAGGTGGTGGTGATGTCGCGGCTCTGCTTGGCGTTTTGCGCGCTGAGGTTCATGTGGAAGCCGGGAGCCAGGAAAGCAGTTCCCGCAGGGTTGAGGTAGAGGCCGTTGATGTCTATGATGGCATCCTGTGACATCTGGCGCAGGAAGGCGGCATTCTGGTTGGTGTTGGTGAGCAGCCCTCCCGCGAAAGCCATGCTTGAGAGGCCAAAGGCCAGCACGGCGTTAAGCATTTTTTTCATCTGTTAAAGCACATTATGTTTCAAAACGGCTGCAAAGGTAACACTATTATGCCAAGTGTGCAAGTGGATGAGTGAAAAATGCTCATAGGTGTACATGTGTGTGCAAAAGCGATTCGCCATACTCTACGTTCCTCTTTCTTCTCCGCGCGCCCGTACATATATTCCCATACATTAATAATATATATGTCATGCGATGGGTGATGGTGGCACTTTTGACGTGAGGGGAGTGAAAAAGCGTTGCCAGGTCAAGATGCTAGAATGTATAACACCAATGTTAATGGCTATGATTACATTTTGTGCTTATAGAATTGATTTCTTTGGAACTCTTTATCTTGCGTTTATGCGGACGACCGCACGAAGCGCAGTTTCCGCATAAACGCAAGATACATTAGTTTCTCGGTCAAGCCATGTCACAAGAGCGGCTCTATCACAAAATGGTAACTATAGGACTTTGCCCTCAGTTCGTACTTGGGCAGTGGACCCGGCCCACAACTGGCATTGCCCAGTCCACGCATGGCCGCGTCAAGATGCAACACGACCTCGGGACGATAGATGCTCTTCAACTGGTGGCGGTACTTCACCTGCCACAGTTCCTCATCGGAATAATGCTGTGCGCTGAAGCCCAGTTCACCGTCAAGGAGACGCACACGGATGCCCTTTCCCTTCTTGTCGGCCAGGGTCAGCCACTCCACATTGCACCGCTCGCCCATTGACTGGGGCTTGATGTATGACTCGGCCATTTCCTTCACTGTACTCTGGTAGCGACCCACGAAGGCTGCGTCACAACGGTCGGGATAGTTCTCCATCGGGCCGCGCCCCAGCCACTCCACATGCTCCAGACTGGGATCGAGGACAGCCTGCAAGCCCAGGCGTGCAAAATCCTGGTTTTGGGTGTTTCCCATGCTGCACTTTACCTCGATGTGCCCGTCTGGCGTAATGCGGTAAGAGGTTTGTACGGGCACCTGGGTGCGGCCTTTATGTCCTGCTGTCACCATCTGGCTTACACTCACCGTCACGGTGTCGCCATGCGGCTGGTCTTGAAGCACCTCTTTGGTCTGTATTGCAGTACCAAGATTTGATCGGCGGTCATTGTTGATGCTTCGGTAACCGTTGAACAGGAAATTCCCGCCCAGGGCACGCTCTTCGGGAGCCAGCATCTGCTTGCCCGCATAGGCAAGATAATTGATCGAGCCGTTCTGCTTGTCAAACGACACAGAGAAATCCTTGCCGCGCACAGTGAGCGTTCCGTTCCGCTCCTCGACAGTCAAAGGCTGCGTGCCGATAATTCCGGAAGGCTCCACCACGGGTGTCCCGCCCAGGGCTATCTGCTCCGAGGCCACCTCGTGTCCTGCCTTTGCCCATGTGGTAGCGTGCCGCATACGCAGGGAGAGGTTGAGGTGATACATGCCCGGAGTGTCGGGTGCGCCGGCAGGCATGTCCACAAACGCGCTGTCGCCAGCCGCAACTGCGGGAAGGCTCACAATGCCGGCCTGGATAGGCTGGCCGTCACGCAGCAGAGCGTAATGCAACTGAAAATCATCAAGGGGGAGGAAGGCATAGCGGTTGCGGATGCGCAACTTGCCATCGGGCATCCGCTTGAAGTCCACATACTGGTACACCTTCTTCACTTGTTCCAGTTTGGGGGTCACCTGCCGGTCGGCCGTAACGATGCCGTTGCAGCAGAAGTCGTTGTCATTGGGATAGTCGCCAAAGCCGCCACCATAATACATGTTTGTAGTAGGCTCGCCCCACTTGCAGAGCCCTTGGTCTACCCAGTCCCAGATGCAGCCTCCTATCATGCGCCTGCTTCCGAACTCGATGTAGTCCCAGTACTCCTTGAGGTTCCCTATGGCATTGCCCATGGCGTGGGCATACTCACACAGGAAATAAGGACGGCCCTGTTTGCCGGCATCCATGTCGGAGCGTATCATGTTGTCCACGCTGGGGTACATGTGGCTGTCCATGTCGGCCACCTCGTTCATGCCCTCGTAATGCACCATGCGCCCATCCAGGGCGTTGATGGCCTTCTTTGAGGCCACGAAATTGTCGCCCCCTCCGCTCTCGTTGCCCATGCTCCAGAATATGACACTTGGATGATTGCGGTCACGCAGTACCATGCGTACCTCGCGGTCCACATACTGAGCCTGCCACGAGGGCATGCGGCTCAGGCGGTGATTGGCATGGCACTCCACATCGGCCTCGTCCATGATGTAGATGCCATAGTAGTCGCAGAGCGCGTATAGGCGCGGGTCGTTGGGATAGTGGCTGGTGCGGAGAGTGTTGAGGTTGTGCCGCTTCATCATCAGCACATCCTTCACCATGCTCTCCAGAGGCACAGCCTTTCCATGGACAGGGTCGGTGTCATGCCTGTTGGTGCCCTTGAAGAGCACGCGCCTGTTGTTGATGAACACGCGCCCGTCTCGGTTCTCTATCTTTCGGAATCCGAACTTCTGGGTGCTGATGTCGCCATTCACGGCCACATTGACCGTGTATAGATTGGGGGTCTCGGCAGTCCACAGAAGTGGATTGGCCACGTCCAGGCTCAGTTGCAGCAGAGCGGTGTCCCCCTTGGCCAAAGGCTCGGTGCGTCCCACGACAGCCGTCTGCACCGGTTTGCCATCGGGGCCAACCAGAGCCACATCCGCCTTGACCATCCCTGCCTTCTTGCCCGCGTTGAGCACCTTGAGTTGGACATTCATGCGCGCGTGCCGCAAGTCGTGGCTCAACTGGCTGGTGAGGTACACGTCCTGTGCATGGAGTCTCTGCCGTGCCTCCAGATATACCTCGCGATGGATGCCGCTCATGCGGAACATGTCCTGGTCCTCGATATACGAACCGTCCGACCAGCGATAGACCTCCACACACACCAGGTTCTTCCTGCCCGTCTTCAGATAGCGGGTCACATTGAACTCACTGTCGTTGTTGGGGCCCTGCGTGTAGCCCACCTTCCTGCCGTTGACCCACACATAGGCAGCACTGTACACGCCATTGAAATGCAGGTATATCTCACGCCCTTCCCACGAGGCTGGCACCTCCACCGTGCGCCTGTAACTGCCCACAGCGTTTGGCTCCTTGAGAATGGTGAAGCCCTCCTGTCCACGGATGAGCGGGGGAAGGTTGCGGAAGGGGTAGGTGATGTTGGTATATATGGGTGTGCCGTATCCCTGCATCTCCCAGCAGGAAGGCACGGGTATCTGTTTCCAGTCCTTGGCATCGAAGCCTGGCTTGTAGAAATCCACAGGCCTGTCCTCGGGCTTTGCCGACCAGTGGAACTGCCACTGCCCGTTGAGCGAGAGGCGCAGACTGCTGTGCGGGGCAAGCCAGGGCTTCCTGTAAGCCTCGTCGTCCTTCATCTCCTTTTCATTGGGATAGAGCAGCATGGTAGCGCGTCCGGGCTCCTTGTTGATGCCAAAGACGGTCTCGTTTTCCCAGTCGTTCTTGCTCTTTCCCAGGTTGGTCTGCACGCTTGTCTTCAGATTGGTCTTCACCAGTCTCCAGCGCACAGCCTCGTCCGAGTCATCAAGTTTCACCTGCCACACACGTCCACCTGGCTGGCAGTTGTCGTTGTAGCCCAGTTTCAGTCCTCCTGCCGCGCAGGTCAGCGTGTAAGTGTCCTCGGCCACCTGCTTGAGTTTCCACTGCTGGTTGGCGTTGTCGGGATTTATATCCCAGGGGCACACTTCTCCCGCGTTGTTCCCATGGTTGCCATTGTCCAAGGCCATCTGGGTCTGCGGATTGACCAGCACGAAATAGCCGTCACGGGCGGATGGCTTGATGTTCCACACTTGATTGCCCGACTTCTTGTTGACGGGGTTAAAGGTCATTATGCCCCCCGTACATTCCAGGGCCAGGCCGCTTCCGATTTCCATACGGTAACCCTGCGTTGGTGAAAAGTCCTGGGCAACTGGTGACATCCAGGGAACGAACAGGCAAAACAAGGCCAGGAGCGTTTTTGATGTTCTCATAAAAACAATGTGTTATTTGACTGATAGAAATGATTTCTTGCAACAAAGATAACGCTTTCTGTACTAATTTCGCTAACTTTGCCCCCAAGAAAAGAGCATGACATTATTTTATGCCTTATATTATTAAAGAAAGGAGACAAAAGCAATGATTAGAGTAAACTGTTTCTTCCAGGCCAAGGACGGAGAGTACAAGCGCGCGCTGGAGGCAGCCATCGCACTGGTGGCCAAGTCCCGTTCGCACAACGGGTGTGTGTCATATGATGCCTTTGAGAGCGCCACCCGGCCCGGAGTGTTTGTCATCGTGGAGACTTGGGAAAGCCAGGCCGTGCTGGACGCGCACATGTCCACACCTGAGTTCAAGGAGTATGTGGGCATCATGCAGGAATGCGGCGAGCTGAAAGTTGAGGTAATGGAGAAGAAGTAAGTGCCCGGCAGGCCCCGTCCTGCCACAAGTGGCGGAACGGACTGCCTGCACAAGGGGAAAACAAGGCCAAATCCCATCATCCCGGAAGGGAAGATGGGACTTGGCACATTTTGACTTCACCCTGACTTTACAAGAACCACGACAATGGCAGATACAGGAAAAGGCGAACAGGCCGCCCCGCTGGTGAAGTCCGGCAAGGCAGGCACAGGCACGAGAAAGAGGACGGGGCTTTACGCAGCCTATGTTATCCTGGCGGCAGCCATCACAGCCGCAGGTGTGACACTTGGCGGACTGCTCGTCCCGCGCGGCCAGTGGACATCCGACAAGGATGGCTTCCTCTATGTTGACCAGGACGACACTCCCGACTCTGTGAAGGCAAAGAGTGGGCTGGGGTGGAGGATGAGTCTGTGCGCCAGTCTGCTGGATTACCACCCGCGCACAGGACGCTATGGCACATGTGACATGGCAGCGCTCACGCTCTTCCGGCGGCTGAGAAACGGGCGGCAAGAACCCGTAAGGCTCACCATCCCCTGTGTTCGCACCCTGGACCAAATGGCCCGCTACCTGGGCAGCCATCTGATGATGAGCAGCCAGGAGGCTCTCTCTTATATGGGGGACAGCAGCAAATGCGCCTCGCTGGGATACTCCAGGGAGGAACTCCCGGCACTCTTTGTCCCGGACACCTACGAAGTATATTGGGACACCAGCATGGATGCCTTCATGCACAGGATGCTCAGGGAACACGAGCACTTCTGGAAAGGCGACCGGACACGGAAGGCCCAGACATGCGGGCTCACACCCAACGAGGTGTGCACCCTGGCAAGCATCGTGGACGAGGAGACCGCAAACAAGGCCGAGAAGCCCGATATCGCGGCCATGTACATCAACCGTCTGAGGCTGGGCATGCCACTGCAGGCCGACCCCACCGTAAAGTTTGCCGTGGGTGACTTCACGCTAAGGCGCATCTACCACGGGCATCTCATGACACAAAGCCCATATAACACTTACCGGAACACCGGTTTGCCGCCAGGCCCCATACGCGTGGCAAGCATAGAGGGGATAGACGCGGTGCTCGACCACAGCGACCACCCCTACCTGTACATGTGTGCCAAGGAGGACTTCTCGGGCACCCACCGCTTTGCGGCCACCTACCAAGAACACCTGCAAAACGCGCGCCGTTATGCTGAGGCATTGGACAAACGGGGTGTCAGATAATGGGTGTCAGAAACTCAAGGCCACAAAAAAACGCATGAAAATGAAAGAAATAGCAGCCCGGCCGCAAAGGCTTGAGTCACTGGATGCGCTGAGAGGGTTTGACATGCTCTTCATCATGGGGGGAGCGGCTGTCATCACGGCCATGGCGGGCTTCTTTCCCGAGAGTGCCACGTGGCAAGCCATTGCCGAACAGATGACCCATGCCAGCTGGGACGGCCTTCGGCATCACGACACTATTTTCCCACTTTTCCTGTTCATAGCAGGCGCGTCCTTTCCCTACTCGCTGGAGAAACAGCGAGAGAAAGGGATGAGCCACAGAGGCATTGTGACCAAAGTGGTCACACGGGGCTTCACGCTGATGGCATTAGGCTGGGTGTGCAATGGGATACTGAAACTGGAATTTGCCGAACTGCGTTTTTGGAGTGTGCTGGCACGCATAGGCATGGCGTGGATGTGCGGTGCGCTCATCTACATGCATGTGCGCAGTGTGAAGCGCATTCTGCTGATTGTGCTCGCTTTGCTGGTATGCTACAGCCTGGTGTCAAGCCTGGTGGTGGCTCCGGACATGCCAGGGGCCAATGCCCTGACGCGCGAGGGCAACATCGCTTGTTATATAGACCGCACGCTATTCGGAGCACACTGCTATCGTCCCGACTACGACCCAGAGGGGCTCCTCTCCACCATCCCCGCCATAGGCACAGCCCTGCTGGGCATGCTCAGCGGACGTTGGATAAAGACAGAGCGCGAGGGGCTGAGCGGGACACACAAGGCCTTGGCCATGTGCGTGGCAGGAATCGCACTGGGCTTTGTGGGATACCTGTGGAGTTTCTGGACTCCCATCAACAAGGCTCTGTGGTCCAGTTCCTTTGTGTGCGTGGTAGCCTGCTACTCACTCATCATGCTGGCTCTCTTCTATTATATAATAGACGTGAGGAAATGGCGTGGCTGGGACTTCTTCTTTGTGGTCATCGGCATGAACTCCATCGCCATCTACATGCTTCCGCGTTTTGTCAATTTCGGTTTCATGCGTGACCGTCTGCTGGGTGGCGTGGTGGGACTGTTCCCCGAAGTTTGCTACCCGGTGGTGGAGCCTGTCTCCTACATCATCACCTGGTGGATATTTCTCTACATCATGTACCGCTACAGGATTTTCCTGAAAGTGTAGGCTATTGTTGGCGCGTCTGCCCGGCAAGGCACAGCATGTGGGGTTTTCATGCTTGCGAGAGGGGTTTCCTCGTCACCATAGCCAGGCAAGTGCGTGGTGGCCTGCGCTCCGGCAAACCGTTACGGGCAGTTTTTTATACCTGCCTCAGTTTCTCCTGATTATAGTGTCGCTTGCCGTATTCGGCTCCGACGTGTTTCCGGTCGGATCTGCCGGATGGTCTCACCCCTTGCGTTTGTCATTGTTGATACCCGGTTCTTCCCGCCGAAGTAGTACTGCCCCGCCCGCCGAAGTAGTACTGCCCCGCCCGTTGAAGTGGTACTGCTCCGCCCGCCGAAGTTGTACTGCCCCGCCCGTTGAAGTAGTACTGCCCCGCTCACCGAAGTAGTACTGCCCCGCCCGTTGAAGTAGTACTGCTCCGCTCACCGAAGTAGTACTGCTCCGTTGGTTGAAGTAGTACTTCCCTGGCGCATGAAGTATTACTTCCTTTGTAAATCCCCAAAGGTTTGTGTAATCTTATGGAAAAATTTTAAAGGAGGAGGAGTATGTCTTTAATGGCGGAGAAGTATGTCTGCCAGGCCGTAGCGGTCCATAAAGCGGCTACGGTCCACATGCGTGCGTACCCCCGACACACGGCCCTCTGACGTGAATTGCCAAAGTACCATTTGAGGCTCATCGAGCAGCTGGGGGATGTCCTCGGAATAGGAGGCAATCATGAATTTGTACTGGCTGAACTGTCCCACAAGATAGCGGTTGTAGAAATTCATGTATGTATAGATGATGGGCTTCACACCATATGCCTTCTCCACTTGCAAGAGGAAAGTGCGCAGACGGCTTTTGAAGGATTCGGCAGATCCGCGTCCACGCTTTTCCACATCAATGACGGGAATGAGGTCCTGTTCCTGTGGCTGCACACTGCCCAGGAAGTTGCGCAACTGTTCGCTTACCGGGGCTGTGGGACTGAAGAAATGATAGACTCCCACGGGTATGCGCGCGCTTCTCGCCCCCGCCAGGTTGCGTTTCATGTAGCGGTCGCGGAGTGTCGAAGCCTCGCTTGCCTTCACATAGGCGAAGTGCACCGAGGGGTCTCCGGCCACATCCGCCCAGTTGATGCTGCCTTGGTAATGTGACACGTCTATTCCCGTAAGTCCGGTGGGATGGTGCGTCTCGTCGGGAATACGATATTGGGGAAGTGGCCTCACGGGCTGTTCGCTAAGCAAGGGAGCCGGCAAATCGTCGGGCATGGGCAAATCGTGCTCGGGGACCCCGTCGTATTGGGGTGCCCCATACACAGAAACGGAAGCAAAGACAAGCAATGCTCCCGTTACACCTAATGTCCTGGACCGAAATCCGCCAAGCCTGCTCATTCGCCCAGATACCGGCACTCGAAATTGCGGCCTTTGATGCTGGGGAACTGGCTACGGGGGTCCACATCGCTGCGCGTGCGCAGGTGGTTGACAATCGCATTGTAGCAGTCCTGTACCGAATCGGTATGGACGCGCGCCACAAATGTGGTGTCCATATACTGGAATTTCTGAGTCTGCGGGATGGCTATCACACGCTTGAACTGTAGCTTGCCTTCATACCAGCCCTCCTGTTTCGCGGAAAAAAACAACTGCCGCTCCTCACGCTGGGCCCTGGCGTTCTCTGTGGCCTCGCGTGCGGCTGCTCCCTTGTCCTTGAACTCGCCCAGGGTCTTGGCCGTGGTCTTGATGACTATGAAATAGGAGTGCCCGCGCACCTTGTAGCGCTTGGGGTACATGCTGGAGCTCTCCACAAAGTTCTTGATGTCCTGCACGAGAAACTCATCCATGTCTATGTCGGGAATACCCTGAAGGAACTCAATCGCGTCATCCACTGTGGAGACAAGTGTCTCCTTGTTGAAGTATCTAAGATAAATGTTCATGCCTCGTAAGCCTGTAATACATGGAAAATCGAATGCAAAGTTACAATAATCACAGCACCGGGCGAACTTTATGGCAAGAAAAGATAAGGCGGACGGGCATATTTGTGTAATTTTGCAGCCGGAAACGTTCCTGGACAAACAGGAACTCCCTACAAAACAGTTGTGATGCGCGAGTTTCTCAGACGCTGGACTCTGGCCGTGAGCATGGTTGCCGGAGTCGCCTCTTATTTCATCATGTCGTCACTCCCCTTGGGAGACGGTACACGCGATTTTCTTCTTCATGGAGTCTCCATAGTGCAGCCCGTGCTCATCTTCGTGATACTTTTCCTCACATTCTGCAGGGTACACCCCTCGCAACTGCAGTTGTGCCGGTGGCAGATATGGGACCTGGCGCTTCAGGCGGGCATGTTCTCGCTGCTGTGCGTACTGCTGGTTGCCTTCCCCCACACATCGTTTCGCCTCATAATCGAGAGTGCCCTGCTGTGCTTTATTTGTCCCACAGCCACCGCCGCCGTGGTGGTGACAAGCAAACTGGGCGGACGGGCAGGCACGACCACTGCCTACACCCTGTTGGCAAACCTCTGTGTGGCCTTACTGGTTCCTCTGTTTGTCCCGCTGGCTCACCCGCAGTCCGGGATGGGGTTCGCAAGGTCCTTTGCTGTCATCCTCGGCAAGGTGTTCCCGCTTCTGCTTGGCCCGTTGATAGCGGCTGAGGGACTGAGGAAAGTGTCTCCCAGGCTCACCGAGTGGCTGGCCTCACACCGTGACCTTCCTTTCCACCTGTGGGCGGTGGCTCTGGCTCTGGCTCTGGCCGTCACCACGCGCAGCCTGGTCAAGAGCCATGTCTCGCTTGCCGTGGCAGGCGGCATAGCCCTGGTGTCCCTTCTTTCCTGTGTCGTGCAGTTTGCTGCCGGCAGGTGGGCGGGACGCAGGTATGGCGACCCTGTGAGTGGAGCGCAGTCGTGCGGACAGAAGAACACGGTGTTTGCCATCTGGATGGGCTACACCTTTCTCACACCCGTGACGGCGCTTGCAGGCGGATTCTACAGCATCTGGCACAATGCCTATAACTCATGGCAACTGGCTCAGATGAGAAAACGCCAAGCAAACACATCTTCCTCCTGTCCTGTGGAGAAAGGTGCAAAATAAAACTACCCCTATCCCCCGGCGGGCGGACTCCGTCGTAGTGCAACAAATGCGCACAACGTCCAGGAAAACGAGGCGATATGAAAATCCGTGAATTTACATAAATGAGAGTTTATCTTTTTATCACCTTGCGTCCGTCCTGTATGTAGACTCCGGACGGCAAATTGTCGATACTGCCGCCCACGCTCCTGCCCTGCAAGTCGTACACTCCAGGCACTGGCTGTGGGGTCTTGCCCGATTGCACCAGGTCAACGGCATCAGGCACATCCGGCTCCAGATACCCCATGCCGGCATATCCGAGCGTGTTTGACAGGTAGTCAAGCACATAGTGGGCGCGCTTTCTTATCCACTCCTTGCTTCGCGCGGTGATGGCCGCGTAGTCGTCGCTTCCTCCACTTGACCACAGCATGTTGTCATGCTCAAAGGATCTCGCCGCCACCGCATAGTAGTCGTCCAGGTACTCCAGGAGGTCATCGAGGTGGTTGTGCACGAAATCCGTCCACACGCGGTAATACTGCCTGTTGAGTTCCTCGCCGCCGTTGTAGCGCAGGGCTCTCAGAAAAGCCCTGCCAGTGGAGGCTGCCTCCGTGGTGCTGTAGAAGTCTGTCTCGGCATTCGAGCGGAAGTAGTTTCCGGCGGTCTCGTAGCCAAAGCCCCAGTCGAAGTCCCACACGGGTCCAAAGACATAGCGGGCCGTGTCGCTCAGAATATTCTCGTGATAGACATACAGGCTCTTGGGATGGTAAAGTTCGAGGTTGAAGACAAGGTCGTTCACCATGAGGAAACGCGCGAGATACACAGGGTCTGCCGTCTCCTCGATGGGGCGCATGCGCTGGAGCGCGTTGGTGAGTGTGTTGAAATGCTTTGATATGGACGAGAGCGTGAGGTTGGTCTCGTCGCTGGAGAAGTCGGGGTACTTGACATTCACGGGGATGCTGTAGCGTGTGGTCTTGAACTTGTAGGTCTCGTCATAGTACGTGTCCAGTTCGAGCAGCACGGCATTTGTCTCATCGGGCAGGTCTATGCTGTTGTTGCCCATCCCGACCTTCTCGGTGAGTGTGTATGAGCCACGGTAATTCCCGTTGATATAGAGTTCCACGGGCAGGAAATGGTTGGCCGCCGCCGCGCCCACCATCCCGGCCACACGCGACCCGATGACGTTGGTGGTCATAGAGCCTCGCAGGGCGTTGGCTATGAGGTTCCAGTTCTTGCCGGCCTTCATTCCCAGCGGCTTCTGCTTGCTGGAAAACTTGATGCGGTAGGGGCTCTTTCCCCAGGCTCCAGCCCATGAGCTGTTTCCGCGCCCTTTAATCTGCATGTGTGTCTCTTCCATGTCGGGGAAATAACCGGCCCCATCGATGCTCACCTTGGCATTCCAGTAAGTTGACTTGCTGCTTATCATCGTGCCGTCATCGGTCGTGATGCGCATGACCGGCACGCCATAGTCGCTGGTGGGCGTGTCGCACAGGTAGCGCACGGTCACCTGGTAGTCGTTTCCGAACGGGTGCATGCCATATTTCCCCGTGACGGCATTACGCCTGAGCATGCGCCAGCCGGGCAGAGCCACAGTATAGGTCACTGGCGAGTCAAAGCGCCGGCTGGTGCGCTTGCTCTCCTGTAGGGAGTCGGCCACGTATATCTCGGCTTCATCGGACGAAGTCTTGATGCTCGCAACGAGACGCTTGCCAATGCTGCCCACGCTCACGCTGATGTGCGATGGGTCGGCAAACTCCCCCTGGGCGTCTACCATAAGCATGTCGTTGAACTTGTTGTTGAACTTGAAACTGAGCATCTCGGGCAACTTGGCGGGAGTCTTGGTGGTGATGCTGTCCACGCTTTCCTCGTCGTAGGCAAACGTCTCCCCGTTCTTGGCAAGGATAGTAATGTGGCCGTCTTTCACTGTCTGCGTGAGCATGTATTCCTTGGGAAAAGCATTCACCCCTCCATCGCTCATGCACAAATACACAATCTCCCCGCGCACGGGCATCCATGCCGTACTGTCATCAGCGTGCTCCTGGGGCAGACTGGCCGGGTCACACTCGCTCACCTGGATGCTTGACCCAGGGTCATCGGGCGCGTTCTGGCTGTTCCACAGGGCTATGCGCCCCTCGTTGCCAAAGTCGTTCCAGCAACTGCGGGCAATGCCTGGGTAATGCAGGTTTATGCCACCGTTTTCATTCTGGTTCAGCATGAATGTGAAGGATCCCGCCTTCTGGCTGTCCAGTGGCTCCATGGCAATCGTTGTCCCGTTGTCAGCCGAGGAGGCATGAGCCGCGTACCCTGTACCATAGGCGTAGTTGTAGGCAGTGAACCCTTCGGCCTTGTTGCCCGTGAAGCACCACAAATGGCTGCGCGACAGCGTGTCAGCGGGCGCGCACAAAAGCCCCGCGTCGGTCGCTCGAATCAGTTTCCCTGAACGGATGTCCATGTTGTACCAGCGGGTTCCGGGCGCAAATTCCCCATTCACGACACGCGTGCAGCGGAAGGGAACCCCCTCCTCCTGTACAGGCAAAAGGCTCTGCACATCCACCTCCTCGATATACATGCGGCATCCCACGCCCGATGGTGCGGCCGAGGATGTCCACAGCGTGAGCACCCCGTCATTATGCAGGTCATTTACGCAGGCCGTTTGGTTTCCCGGATAATAGAAATTGTAGCCGTCTCCGTTTCTGCTCACTTTCAGCGTGGAGGGCGACGGGGCCGATGACCTGGGCACAGGCAAGAGCGGCTCATGGCTCGTGTCGCTGGCACAGCATATGACATAAGAGGCGCCCAGCGACCGGTTGAATATGTGGAAGCCGTTCACGTTGTCACCCGCGAAGCAAAAGTAGTTGGCGTCCGTGAAACTCCCACTTACCGCCGAACAGACGAGAGCGCCGTCCTCCACGGCCCAATACTTTCCGCCTGACACTTGTATCTTGTACCATTGAGTGGCATCCGCGATTTCTTCTCCTTCCATCACGGCGGTTTTGAATGGCAAGGGCAGATTGTCGTTGGCGTCAGAGTACCCGGTCGCCGAAACCTTTTGCCCCAGCAGCATCACCAGACATACAAACAGCGGCTTGAATGACAATTTCCTGTTCATATTCAAAATTTTGCTTTTACTGTTTTAAATACGACTTTTCACTTGGTCATCGAAGAGGAACAATCTCTCGTGTCTTGCAAATGTAGATAGATTTTCATATTCATAGATACCTTTTCCGTACAAATCTGTATCTATCTTGCTCGCTTGGAGGTTGAATACAGGCCCGGATGAAGAGTCAAACAGCATAAGATTGACCCTGCTTCGCAAGGAAACAGGCGTAATTCACTATGGTTTAGAGAAGCCTTTCCATAATCATTCGCGACGTCCAAATGTTGTCGTTGACTTTGTGCATTCTCCCTATGCCATTGTTCTGACCTCTTCTATTGTAAGGTACACACGTTCCTTTTCTCCTGTTTTGAAGCCCTCTACTCCACGCAGTGGGTTTGTGGCATCCGCTTCGCTTGCCCTCAAAATATCTTCACATCCCTAATAGTCAAGCGCATTCTGCTTTAATCGGTACGAACGGCATATCAACATTTAGCCAAACATCCATAGAATGTTCCAATCCTTGATATTCAGCCGTTGCGCATGTCCTCTCGTACCACGCTTCTTCTTTGTGCTATTTTGTGGTAACTCTGATGCAGCAAAGATACTTATAATCAATGAAAAACAAGCAGGAAATCGCAGAATTGTGATGATGAAATCTTGAATTGGTCATGTTTTTTAGAAAATTGATGTAAAACGCAATAATTTGGATAATTATTTCCATAATCTTTCTTGATTATCCAAGTTAATGCTTACCTTTGTAAATCAAGAAACACATGAAGGGATATGGCAAAGAAAGACATCAATCGCATCAAGATAGTATTGGTCGAAAACAAAAGGACAGCTAAGTGGTTGGCAGACGAACTTGGTAAGGACCCTGCAACCGTGAGCAAGTGGTGTACCAACAGTTCGCAGCCAAGTCTCGAAACACTTGTGCAAGTGGCAGAAGCGCTCGATGTGGATGTGCGCTCGCTCCTCGTACAAACGAAGAAAAGCCGTATAGAGATAGAAGCGGAGAAACTGCTCAATATATCGTCAAATGTATAAGTCTAACAAAAACAGATTGCAATGGAATACAATATAAATGACAAGATAGAATGGACTGTGATATTTGTCAGGGAATTTGGCAAGCGTCATGGTTTGACATTGAAGCAGGCTTTCAACTATCTGTTGCGCTATAAAGGCATTAGCTTTGTTGAACGCCATTACGACTATATGCATACTCAATCCTTTACATCGGTTGTAGACGACATGACGGAATATTGCCATAAATTGGGAGGAGGTATCGCATGAAACTATATCACGGGACGAATCAAAGTTTTAACTCTATCGACCTAATGAAGTCTAAACCGAATAAGGATTTTGGGCGAGGCTTTTATCTTTCGGCCGATTATGAACAAGCTCTCAATATGGCACAAATCAAAACGGAGCAGTTGCAAGAGGGAGAGCCTAGCGCAGTGGAATATGAGGTAGATGAGATTGAAATGCAAAAGCTGCAAATCTTGCGTTTTGAAGAATATAGTGAAGAATGGGCTGAATTCATACTTGCCAACAGAAGTAATGTGACAGGCGGCTTCATTCATCAATATGATATAGTTGTCGGTCCGATAGCAGATGACAGGGTTGGAGTTCAATTGTGGAAATATGAAAACCAGTTGATTGATTTGCCAACGCTTGTGAAGAAACTGAAATATATGAAAGGAATGACCATTCAGTATTTCTTCGGAACTGAAAAAGCGGTATCACTATTAAAACGAGTAAAATGATGGTGGATGAGAAAATAGTGATGAAAGACAATATGGTAACAAAGCTTGCCATATTGCTGATACAACATGGAGAAACCTCCACAATGCAGGATGCTCTTTCAATGGTTTTGAATTCAGAAACGTATCAGCTCTTACTGAATGACAAAACGTCTCTGTATTACCAAAGCCCAGGCTATGTGTACGATTTCCTTGTGAATGAGCTTCATGAGGGAAAAGCAAAGTAGAAGATTATGACAACAAAGGAAATAGACGAAAAATCGTTAGATAACGCACACCGCCTATATGAGTCGGGCGATATAGATAAAATTCCTGTTGGAACTACTGTAGGTCTTCAGCAGATACACCATTATCTGTTTGATGGTCTATACCCGTTTGCCGGTGTCATCCGCGATAAGAATATAGCCAAAGGCGGTTTCCGCTTTGCCAATAGTCTTTATCTTGATGCGGCCCTCGCTGCCGTAGAAAAGATGCCAGAAGACACTTTTGAACACATCATAGAGAAGTATGTCGAGATGAACGTGTGCCATCCTTTCATGGAAGGCAATGGCCGTTCTATTCGTATCTGGCTCGACATGATACTGAAATGCTCTCTCGGCAAGGTGGTCAACTGGCAATATGTGGACAAAGACCAATACCTCTCAGCCATGGAACGCTCTCCCATCAACGACCTCGAACTGCGTTATCTCCTCTCACAGAATCTGACTTCAAATACGGAGAATCGTGAAGTGATATTCAATGGGATAGAGCAGAGCTATTACTATGAGGGGTATGAAAAGTAAGTTTGTATAATTAGAAAATGCAAAATGGCTAAAACAATAAAAAGTATAGAAGAGCGGATTGAGGATTGGTGCAAGAAACAATTCGTTGGACAGAAATATTACACTAAAACTGAGTTTATCAATTCTGAAATAGAATCGGCCCTTGAAAAGGCTCCAAGCAAACAGGGCGGTTCGGGTAAAAATTATCCAGATGTTAAATGTCTGCTGACAGCAGAAAATAGTCGCAGAATTCCTGTGATGATTGAGGTTAAAGGTAAAAAAGGAGACCTTATCAAGGTTAATGACAAAGGTGAAGTTGACAACACTAAGAAAAATTCAGAGCCTAATTATCAGAATATCTCAAAGTACGCCGTTAATGGTGCTGTCCATTATGCCAATGCCATACTGAATTTTTCAGACAGCTATAAGGAGGTTGTGGCAATAGGGGTAAATGGATATGATGAAGCAAAAACGGAAATTCACGAAGTGGATGTTTGGTATATTTCCAAAGACAATCTCTTTGTGCCAAAACATGTAGGGAGTTATGGAGACATTTCTTTTTTACTTAAAGAGAACGTAAAGTCTTTTCTCGAGAAGATTGACGCACTTGTTTTGACTCCGGAAGAACTTGAAGAGCGCAAACTGGCACTTGAAGATGAAATTGAACGCAAACTTAAAGCGTTAAATCAAAATCTGCATGATGAAAAGCAGATTGTGGTTAACAATCGTGTCCAGTTGGTTGCAGGTCTTATTATGGCTGGCCTTGGTGCAGAGGGAGTTCAGCCACTTCGCATTGAGGATTTGGCAGGAAAAACAGACAAAGAGGATAATGACGGACAGGTTATAATGAGCAAAATAAGGTTGTACCTGTCTCACAAGAAACTGCCTAAAGAAAAAATTGAGATGATAACGGATATCCTCAAAGTGGTATTCTTGCAATCTGGATTGCAGAACCCAGACGAGGGTGGACTAAGTAAGTTACATTCTATTTATGCAGACGTAAAACATGACATACTGCCATATGTTACAGGAGAGCTGCACAATATAGACTTTACAGGCCGTTTGTTTAATGTTATGAACGAATGGGTTGACGTTCCTGATGGTGGTGAAAATGATGTTGTGCTGACGCCTCGCTATGTTACCGAACTTATGGCAAAGCTATGTGAGGTAAATATGAACTCTTATGTTTGGGACTTTGCAACGGGATCTGCAGGTTTTCTTATTTCGGCAATGCATCACATGATAGACGATGCCAAACAAAAGGTTAACAGTCCGCACAAACTGGAAGAGAAAATCAGCCACATCAAGATGGAGCAGCTTCTTGGTATAGAAAAACTTCCTGATGTTTACATGCTTGCCGTCCTGAATATGATACTTATGAAGGATGGTAGTGCAAACATTATTCAAGGTAACTCTCTGGAATACGATGGAAATTACAAACAGGGAGACTTGAAGGATAAGCCATTTCCTGCCAATGTCTTTCTGCTCAATCCTCCCTATTCTGCTGACGGCAAGGGATTCGTTTTTGTAGAAAAGGCATTTGAGAAAATGACTCATGGCGGACGTGCTGCCGTTCTTATTCAAGAGAATGCAGGAAGTGGAAACGGATTGCCATTCACTGCCAATATTCTTAAAAACAACACTTTGCGTGCATCAATCAAGATGGCAGACATTTTCTGTGGAAAGGCAAGTGTACAGACCGCCATTTATGTGTTTGAGGTCAATCGTCCTCATAATGCAGAGAATGATTTGGTTCGCTTTGTTGATTTTAGTAATGATGGCTATACACGTATGAACCGTAAGAAATCGGGACAGAGTGTAAACCTTCGTGATACCGACCATGCCAAGGAACGATATGATGAAGTATGCCGACTTGTACTTTATGGAAAAGGAGCAAACGACAAGAACCTGCATTACTTCAAGAATTGCTATACGGAGGATTACATCACGCTTTCGGGAAATGATTGGACTTATGGACAACACCAAAAGATAGACACGGTGCCTACAGAAGAGGACTTTCAGAATGTAGTCAGAGAATATCTCTCGTGGAAAGTGGGACAAGTGCTTAAAGGAGAGAATGGCCTGGGAAAATAGCGAGCCCCCACTCACTTGAAAAAGAATTCATTGAAAGTGGGGGCTACTTTGAAAAATGTAAGATAGAAGATTTCTTTGCCATAAAAGGAAATCCCCAATTAGACAAGGACGACCTTAGGTTTTCCGAAGAGTCCTCATATCCATATTTCACACGTACTGTATTCAATAATGGTATTTATGGCTATGTAGATTACTATGATGACAAACATCTTATCAAGGGTAATTCTATAGCAGTGGGGATGATGGGGATGCAGTTTTTTTATATGGCCCATGATTTCTATGCTGGGCAATTCACAAAAACCGCTTTTCCTAAATTTAAAGGACTGAATTGGCGGGTTGCACTTTGGTTTATTTCTTGGTTTAACAAATCAAGTAAGTGGTATTTAGGTCTATTGGTTCGCGATTTTGAAAAAGCATTTTGTGAAACGGAAATTATTGTGCCTCGTAATTCTGACGGCACTTTAGCTCTTTCTTTTATGGAATCTCGCATACGCGAGATGGAGGAATCTCGCATACGCGAGATGGAGGCTTACCTAAAAGTCGCTGGATTTGAGAATTGTGAATTGACTGAGGAAGAGAAGTTTACACTACGTGATTTTAAAAATCACGAAATAAAACCAATAGCAATAAGTTCCATATTCGATATAAGAAAAGGGAAAAGGCTGACAAAAGACAATATGATACCTGGACTAATTAACTTTATTGGCTCAACGTCCATCAATAATGGTGTAACCGCAAGGGTATCAAACTCTTCACATCTACACGATGGAAATACAATTACTGTTACATATAATGGATCTGTGGGTGAGGCATTTTACCAATCAGATAGTTTTTGGGCTTCCGACGATGTCAACGTATTGGCCTTTAGAGATTCGTTGAACGAACTGCTTGGTTTGTTCTTTTGTACTTCACTTAGAAAAAGTGGAAAGAAATATGGATATGCATACAAATGGACCAAGGAACTTATGGGAAAAGATAAAATAGTTCTTCCAGTCACCTCTTCAGGCTCCATTGACTACAAATTTATGGAAACCTACATCCGAGCCATAGAGAAACAGACAATCCAGAGAGTAAAAGATTGGCGGGCTAAAGAGATAAAGGCGACAATGGATATTGTGAAAGATGATACCGAAAGTTCATCTTTGAAACCATTGTTTGGCTCGAAATACTACGAAATGCAAGAAGAGAATGTCTCGATGATGGTTGCTGACAATATATTTATTCCATATAGTGTTGAAGTAAGACTTAGGGACACAAAACGAGAAGACTTGTTTAAAGGAAACCTTGATTTGCTCCTTATGTATGCTATTGCTCCTTCTGCTCGTCATAAAACGGAATCTTCAGGTAAAATAGCATTGGGAATAAAAGAAACAAATTTGGTGGCAGAAGCTATCAAGGCATTCAAGAGTGTGCGCTATATCATGTTCCATTATTGGAAGAATAGCGAGGCAAAACCTTTTGAATTGACTGCGCCAACTCGACTTGTGGAAAAGCAAGATATTCCTGAGGGCTTCTTGATAAGACAAGAAAAGAATGCCAAGCAGTACCTACTCATAGAGTACAATTCAGAAAAGCCAGCAGAATTAGGAGAGTATGATATACTGAAAGCACAGAGGAAAGGCAGCAGTAGGTACATTCCTTTTGTTTGTAAGGTAGAAAACATAAAGGTTGGTAATAATGGCAGACAAGAATAAGCAACTATATCTTGACTTCGAAGCCTACGAGCGTGTGGCAGAGCCGCATAAGCGTGAGAGGGCTTCGGCTTGGCGCACGGCTATCGGTCTGCAGGATGTGGACGGATTGAAAGTCTCCGACTATCTGAAGGAAACGGCTGTCAGGCATATTGAGGGCGACATTACCATTGATGATGTGCGTGAGCAGTTGAGGTCTTACTATGTAAATAAAACTACTCATGACGAGGACGATGCCGAAAAGGAAGAGGCCGACCGTGTGGCTGCCAATATAGCCAAGTTGCTGAGCGAGCAGTCTTTCTCGTTTACAGCATTGGAGTTCTTGAATATACATAGGCACTTGTTTGAGGGAGTATTCAAACATGCCGGTGAGGTGCGGCCTTATGACATCAGCAAAAAGGAATGGGTGTTACAGGGCGATAGTGTTGTGTATGGTCGTGCGGCCGACATCATGATGGCGTTGCGATATGATATTCAGCAAGAAAAGGACTTCAGTTATAAAGGACTTGCAACGGGTGATGTTATCAATCATATCGTTGACTTTGTTACCTTGCTGTGGCAAAACCATCCGTTTCGCGAGGGCAATACAAGAACAACGGCAGTGTTCATCATCAAATATCTGCGCTCTATCGGATTCAAGGTGGACAACGATTTGTTTGCCGACAACTCTTGGTACTTCCGCAATGCCCTTGTTCGTGCAAACTATCGTAATCCGTCAAAGGGCATTGAACCCAATAAGTCTTTCCTCAACAGATTCTTCCGCAATTTGATGTTGGGCGAACATCATGAACTAAAGAACCGCTACATGCTGATTGGATATGCAGATGTTGCCGACACCCATACAAGCACCCATACAAGTACCCGTACAAGTCTTGACGAATCAATATCAAAGTTATCGGAAAATATAAAACGGTTAATTATTGCAATCGGCACAGACGAAAAGAGCGTAAAGGAAATGATGGAGGCGGTCGGATTGAAGAACCGCCCCAACTTCCTTGAATACTCTCTTACTCCAGCTGTTACAGAAGGTTTGATAAAGATGAAATATCCCAACTCTCCAAGACACCCTCGCCAGAAATACCTTCTGACAGTGAAAGGACTGTCAGTATATGATGAATGTAAAAAACAATTGTTGAAATAAAGTCAGTAGGAAAATATATGGCTAACGAACTTTTTACTCTGATAAACAGGAAAGTGGGTGATTTGCTCACTGATGTGAAAAATGGTCGCATTGGTTTACCTGACCTTCAGCGTCCTTTTGTTTGGAAAGACAATAAGGTGCGCGAATTGTTGGACTCTATGCTTAAAGGATTCCCCATCGGTTTTGTTATGCTTTGGGAATCACCAGCAGAGTTCGTCAATAAAAAGCAAATTGGCAACAATGATAAAGATTGGCAAACTCCACGCGACCTCGTCATTGATGGACAACAACGTTTGACGGCACTACTTGCGGCCATCAAAGGTGTGCAAATTAGAGATGTAAACTACAAAGAACGTGCTATCAAAATCTCATTTAATCCCTTGAAGTGTGAATTTGAAGTGTGGTCACAGGCTTACGAACGCTCTCAAGAATGGATTAGTGCTATAAGCGAGTTTTTTTTTGCTGAAAATACGCTAAATTCTGCCAAATAGCTTAAAATGAGCTGTTTATGAGAATTTCACCTCAACAGAGGTAATGACTTGGCAACAGTTCTAATTTCTGCAATCTGCATATGTTTGCCGTCAAACGACTCTTTTCAAGTTGTAAAAATACAACAATAATACGAAGCTACAAGGACTTTTTGCAACTATTTAAGGTTAAATTTCTGTAATTATATAATGTAGCATAATCGTAATCACCGAAAAAGATGTATTTTGTAGGCGAATAATATAAAAACAAGACCCGATAGCTTGACGAATCAGAGGCTACCGGGAATCAACGC